>Ga0208824_1000422_pt1 | contig 46260 bp, 27 predicted proteins | sample AD_JPNTR3_MetaG_FD_184447 | JGI IMG/M metagenome (GOLD analysis project Ga0208824, IMG submission 184447) | Active sludge microbial communities of municipal wastewater-treating anaerobic digesters from Japan - AD_JPNTR3_MetaG (SPAdes) (version 2) | ecosystem: Engineered > Bioreactor > Anaerobic...
ATCAACACGATAGGATTGAACATAAAGGGCTACTATGGGGATGTGAATTATTGTATAAATTGCAGAAGGAGATTTATAGCGCGGCAAAGAATGCAAAAAAGGATTGTCTGATTACAAGCAGTACTGTACATCCATATTTTCATGATACATTTGATATGGTGAGATTGCATGATGCTGGGGTTATACTTCCTGAGACAGATGTTTTAACAGCAATGAAAGCGCGTTCAGACCTTGCAAAGGCAGCGCTTCCATCTCATCCCATTGATAGTGATAATTGGGTTCATTCTTATTATGAAAAGTGGCTTGATTTTACAATGAAGAGTTATAGCATAGGGGTTCCATGCATTTTTTATGCTGAGAGATTTGTTTGTTTTAGACCTGTTCCAAAGGTTCTTCCAATCAAAAAGAAGGATCTCAGGTTGATTGCACAGTCGTGGAAAAAATACATCAGAAATTTGTAGTTTATCTAAGAAACTGTTTTTCAATAAATCTTTTTTCAATTTCTACTATTGTAGGTCTTCCGTGGGGACATGTTAATGGATTTTCACAGGAAAGTAATGATTTTTTTAATGTTTCTGCCTCGATTTCAGAAAGTTTTTCATTTGCCATTGTTGAACTTCTGCATGCCTTTTTTAAGATATCCTCAATACTGATGATATTAATGCTCGTGTCTGATAGAATATTTTTAATGGCAATTTCAATGTTATTTATTTCAACAGGGCTTGTATATACTGCAATTGTTTTTTCATCCCATTTTGTTGTCTGGAAACCTATTTCTTCAAGTCTTAGATTTGCACCATCCTGCCAGATAAGCATTTCCTGAGTGGTCAGGGGAATGGTTATGGGTACCAGCATCTGTTGAACCTTTATTTTTCCATCTCTTGCTTGATTGAGAAGTTTTTCAAAGGTGATTCTCTCGTGCGCTGCGTGCTGGTCTACAATGTAAATTCTGTCATCTGCATCGAAAACAAGATAAACTCCCATTATGTTTCCAACAAATCTTGAACCATAAAATTTTTCACGAAAAATCTTTGAACGGTTTTCGTCCTGAATCCCCGGGTTAGATGCTACTGTGCCGGGAAAGATTATTTGGTAATTCTCGCTTGTATCAGAAAGTTTTTGTTCTGGTTGAGCGGAATTTTCCTTTGTAAATACCTGTTTTGGGGCAATTTCTTTATTCAGGACTTCTTTGCATTGTTGTTTGATTATTTCTGCAATGACGTATTCATTTTTGATTTTTATTTCACGTTTTGTCGGATGAATATTCACATCAATGTCTTGCGGTGGAATATCGATGAAAATTGAAAAAAAAGGATAACTTTCAGGCGGCATTAAGGATCGATAAACATTGTTGACAGCAAAAGAGATTCCTGCGCACTGAACAGGTCTATTATTGACAAATAAAAATTGCGCATCTCTTTTTGTCCTTTTAATATTGATATCGCCAAGAATTAAACGCAACGAAATTGAACCATCAATTGCTTTGTAGGTAATTTCATGTATAAATTCAGGATTAAAATTAAAGATGTTTTTTATCCTATTTGTAATGGATGTATCAGATTTTAGGTTAAATATATCCTTTTTATTATGAGTAAGGGTAAATGATTTTTCATAGAAAAGGATAGCATATGGAATAAATACTTCTATAATTCTATGAAGTTCTGTTGCGTCTGATTTCAAAAATTTCTTTCTCACAGGAAGATTAAAAAATAGATTGTGAACCTCTATTTCTGTACCAAATTGTAATGCCACTGGTTTTGGCTGACTTTTCTTACCATCTCTTATATGAATTTCCCATCCATGTTCTGATGAAGAGGTTTTGCTTCTGAGGAAAACCTCGGAAACAGAGGCAATACTGTAAAGTGCTTCTCCTCTGAAACCAAGAGAATGAACACGGGATAGGTCCTCAAATATATTTATCTTGCTTGTTGCATGCCTTAAGAAGATATAGTCCATATCTTCTTTTTCAATTCCAGATCCATCATCTTTTATCTTGATGAGTGTTTTGCCTGCCTGCTTTATCTCAATAGATATCCTGGTTGATCCTGCGTCGATGGAATTTTCAATCAATTCTTTCACAACTGACGCAGGTCTTTCAATTACTTCTCCTGCAGCAATACGGCTTATTGTTTCATCTGAAAGTAAATGAATTTTTTTCATTTTTTATTTTTTGTTAATCAGATTTTTCCATTCAACAATTTTCTTCAAAGCATCAAGAGGCGTTATATTATCTGGGTTTATTTCCTGTATCTCATTTTTTAATTTCTCAAGCAATGGATCTGTATGGTAGGTAAAAAGATCTAGTTGTTGAATCTCATCTTTTCGAGATGAGAATTTTTCAAGAGATTCTAATTCTGTCAAAATTTCCTTTGATCTATTTATTATTTCTTCTGGTATTCCTGCGAGTTTGGCTACGTAGATGCCATAACTTTCATCAGTTCCTCCAGGAATAATCTTATGAAGAAATATTATTTCATCCTGCCATTGTTTTACTGCAACATTATAGTTTTTTATTCCTGGATGTTTTTTCTCAAGTTCGACAAGTTCATGAAAGTGTGTTGCAAAAAGAGTCCTGATTTTCTGTTTATAGAGATATTCTACGACTGCCCATGCGAGGGCAAGTCCATCATAGGTACTTGTGCCCCTTCCAATTTCATCAAGAATAACAAGACTTCTCTTGGATAGATTTGAAAGGATATACGCTGTCTCAGTCATTTCAACCATAAATGTGCTTTGTCCTTTTGAAATTTCATCATGTGCTCCAATTCTCGCAAAGACCTTGTCGACAAGTCCAATTGTTGCTGATGAGGCAGGTATATAACAGCCACTTTGAGCAAGTATTATAAGAATAGCAACCTGTCTTATGTATGTTGATTTTCCAGCCATGTTTGGCCCTGTGATGACAAGCAGACGGTTTGAAGAACAATCAATCAGGGTATCATTTGGAATAAAATCATCCTCGAGATAGAGTTCAACCACAGGATGTTTTCCATCTTTTATAATAATCTCGTCGCCACCGTTAATCTCTGGTTTTATATATTGTTGTTCTTTTGCAATAATACTGAAGGAATTCAATACATCAATTGCCGCAAGGGTATCTGTAAACTGGTGAATTTGATTTGAAAACTCGAGAATTTTTGATGTAACCTGCTTCATGAGTTCGGATTCTATTTCAATAATACGCTGCTGGGCTGAAAGCATTTTTTCTTCGAATTCTTTAAGTTCAGGGGTAATAAATCTTTCGGCATTAACCAGGGTTTGTTTTCTTATGTATGTTTCAGGAACAAGATGAAGGTTTGCCTTGCTGATTTCTATGTAATATCCAAAGACCTGAGTGTATCCAATCTTCAGAGAAGATATACCTGTTTTTTTTATTTGTTCTGCCTGGTAATTTTTTAACCACTGGTTTGAGGTTTTTTTAATACTCCGATATTCATCAAGTTCTCGGTTAAAACCATCTTTAATAATTTCGCCTTCTGGATTAGAAAGTGGAATATCAGGATTGATTGCGTTTTCGAGGAATTCCCGCAAATCAGGAATATCTTCTACCTGAAAGTATTTGTTAAGTTTTGAAATTGATTCGAGTTCTTTTTTTAATTCAGGGATAAGACCAATTGAATTCTTCAACGCAAGAAGATTTCTCGGATTTGAATATCCGCTACTTATTCTGGATAATGCTTTGTCTATATCATTTATTTTTTTAAGTATTGATGTTAATGCCTGCTGGACAGATTTATTCTCCATAAGAATGCCCACTGCAGAAAAACGCTCATTGATTTTTTCAATATCTTTTAATGGGTGAAAGATCCATTCTTTTATTTGTCTTTTTCCTGGGGCAGTTATTGTTCTATCAATGCTCTTTATAAGAGATTCCATTTCAAGTCCTCTTATCGCTGATGGAGAGATAAAGAGATACTCTGAATCATCATATAATGAGATTCTGTCTATATGTGTCATTGAACTTCTTGATAGTGTTTTTACGTATTCAAGGAGTCCGCCTGAAGCGCATATCGCAAGTTTCTTTTCTCCGATTCCTGTTCCAGCAAGGGATTCTATTCTAAAGTGTCCACAGATATTTCTTTTGGCAGTTTCATAGTCAAATTTCCAGTCATTTTCACTGTTGATTATGATGCCTTCATTTTTTCTTGTTGCATCATTCAGCAGGTTTTTGACAAAATCCTTGCTTGATTCTGGGCAGATAACTTCATACACAGGTATCCTTGCAATTATTCCAGAAAGATTTTGTTTTGAAGAAAATTCATTTGCCTTTATCTGTCCTGTGGAGTTATCCATAATTGCAATTCCAATGTGATTATTATCCGGGACTATAGAAACAATACACCTTGAATCAGATGATTCATCAACATATGTGCCTGTTGTTATTATTCTTACTACCTCTCTTTTTACAATTCCTTTTGCTTTAGAAGGATCTTCTGTTTGTTCGCATATCGCTACCTTATACCCATTCTTTATGAGGCGACTGATGTAAGAATCTGCTGCGTGAAATGGAATGCCGCACATTGGAATCCTGCCTGATTTACCGGCTTCTCTTGATGTTAGAACAAGATCAAGAATATTCGACGCTATTTTCGCGTCGTCAAAAAACATTTCATAAAAATCGCCAAGGCGAAAAAAAAGAATGCAATCGCCATGTTTTTTCTTTATGCCCAGGTATTGCTTTAACATCGGGGTAAGATCTTCCATATCGTTTCTAATAAAGGGTTTTGTGATATAATCATTCTACCATAATTTTGAAAAGGATTGAAGATATGAATATACCATTAAATAAGATATTTAGAAAACTTTCGCCGTATGTTCCGGGTGAACAGCCATCAGAAAAAAATTTCATAAAACTTAATACAAATGAGAATCCATTTCCTGTTCCCAAAGAGGTAATAAATGCCATAAGAGAACAAATAGATGGTTCTATAAGAAAATATCCAGATCCTGAGGCATACGGCTTAAGGAAGGCAATAGGAAAGCACTATGGTTTTGATCCTAAATGGATTTTTGCAGGAAATGGCTCTGACGAAATTTTAAGGTTATGTATTACAGCGTTTTCGAGTAAGGATGATTATGTTGCTTTTCTCTATCCGAGTTATCCGCTTTACGAAGTATTGGCCACAATTTCAGATAGAAAACCCTGCAGAGTGAATTTAAAGAGTGATTTTAACATCCCTGATGATTTTATGAATAGATATAATCTGTATATGAAAATTATAGCAAATCCTGATTCGCCTTCAGGATGTTTTCATCCTGTTGATCAGATTAGAGATATTGCAAAAAAATTAAGACGCGTTCTTGTTATTGATGAGGCATATGCTGATTTTTCAAAGGACAACTGCCTTAACCTTGTAAAGGATTTTGAAAATGTAATAGTTGTGAGAACCTTTTCAAAGTCATTTTCCCTTGCTGGGATGAGGATTGGATATTGCTTTGGGAATCCACGTCTTATATCTGCTTTGTTGAAAATAAAGGATTCTTATAACCTGAATACAATTTCTCAGGTTGCGGGTATATCAGCAATAAATCATTATGATGTTATGATGAAGAACTGTCGAAAGATTATCAGAAACAGAGATTATCTTAAAGGGGAACTTGAGAAAATAGGTTTTTATGTTTTTCCATCATCAGCCAATTTCATTCTCGTAAAGCCATTACATATAAAAGCAGAGGATCTTTACAAAGTGCTTAAAGAAAAAAGGATACTTGTCAGGTATTTTGGTACTCCTTTGCTTAAAGATTATCTGCGCATTACCATTGGCAGTAAGAAAGAAATAAAAGTATTGATGTCTGCTATAAAGGAAATAATATGAGTTTTGAAGAACTTTTTTCTACATTTCAAGGAAATAAATGGAGGAAGATCGGAATAAAAAAGAAATCAGGGATTTGCACACCTTTGTTTTCTGTTTACTCTTCAGAAAGCACAGGCATCGGGGATTTTAATGATATAAAGAAACTCGTTGATTTTTGTAGGTCTATTAATGCTACAATACTTCAATTTCTTCCATTAAATATGTGTGGTATGGATAATTGCCCGTACAATGCAGTGAGTTCCTTTGCTATTGATCCTATTTATATTTCATTATCTTCATTTTCTTATGACGGGCTTATATGTCCAGATCGCTTAATATCTGATTTAAGGTTATCTTTTGTTTCTGGGAAAAATAACAGGTGTAATTATTCAGTAAGAGAAGAGAAATTAAGAATTTTAAGAAATATTTTTAACAAAGTAATAGATACCGTGAAATCAGATATTTCCTTTGCATTATTTGTTAGAGATAATGAATACTGGATTGATGAGTTTGCAGTGTATAGAGTGCTTAAAAATATTCATAATAATGCGCCATGGTATGAATGGGAGGATTTTTTTGCAAATGTTAATCATGAGAAAATTGAAGATATACGATATGCCTATAACAAAGATATACTCTTTGAAAAATGGATTCAGTTTATATGTTTTCAGCAGATGGCTTCTGCAAAAAGGTATGCGAATGACCACGGGGTTTTGTTGATGGGGGATTTACCTGTGCTTGTTTCAAAGGATAGCGCAGATGTTTGGGCAAAAAGAGAACTTTTTAATCTAAATTATTCAGCAGGGGCACCTCCTGATATGTATTGTGTATATGGGCAGCGCTGGGGTATGCCAATACAGAATTGGGATATTGTTAAAAAACATGATTTCAGATACATTATTGAAAAATTCAAATTTTCTGATAATTTTTTTGATATGATGAGGATTGATCATGTTATTGGACTTTTCAGGATATGGTCAATTCCTATTGATGATCCTGTTGAAAATCAAGGGCTCAATGGTGTTTTTATTCCTTCTGATGAAGGCATATGGAAGCAGCATGGCAGTGAAATTCTTCATGTTATGAATGAAAATTCGAATTGTCTTCTTTGCGCAGAAGATCTTGGAGTTATTCCTGATATATGTCCTGCTGTGTTGAAGGAATTTGGAATACCAGGATATGATGTCCAGCGTTGGAAAAAACGTTATGGGTATGATTATTCATTTATACCATCTTCTGAGTATAGACAATCAGGCATATCAACTCTTTCTACTCATGATACCTCTTTCTGGCTTGAATGGTGGAGAAACGAGGTTGGTACAGTTGAAAGGGAACTTATTGAATTAAAATCTCGCATTTATAACCTTGACTCGAGGGATCTTATAGAACGATTATTTGAAAGTACTATCAATAAATCTGATAGATTAAAATGGAAAAAGGAGATTAATTCAGTTGAGAAACTTTGTGATACTGTCGATAGAAAGGTTGAAGAAATAAGAGATATTGTTGAAATATATCTTGATACATTTGATGAAAAAAATAAATTAAAAACCGCTCTTAATATTCTGGACGATAATAATGAGATAGATTGCCTTAAAAAATCTTTCGAGTTTATCTATAATAGTTCATCAATATTTCGCATAAACCTTTTGCCGGATATTATGTGCCTTGATAAAGATATTGCAAAAAAAATAAGCCATTTAAGAATCAATAAACCTGGTACCACAAGCCAGAATAACTGGAGTTTTGCATTTGAACAACCACTTGAAGATTTCAATAAATCATCTGCCTTAGAGAAAATACAGGAATGTATACCTGATATCATTTAAGGGATGTCTCCAAGATTGAGGTTTAATTGCATGCAAAATTAAAAATTCTAAAATTTAGATAAACCGCGTTATTTTATATTTCATCCGGTCTATTCCATCCCCTACCCTCTTCATCTTCGAGTCGCTCAAGTTCAAATTTTACAATATCGTCATCCGGGCAATAACAGGTTTTTTTCGTTCCTGGTTTTTCCTTCCTTAGTTCCATATATACAGGATATATTGATTGAAAACTATGCATGCAATATTGTCGGGGTGTTCCATTTTCTGGGTCAAAACATTGTTGTTTGATAATAAACGTATCACCAACCTTAAAGAATGGACAATACTTCTTTGTTTCCTTAATCGTTACTCTTATAACTGAATATTTCATTTTTTTCTCCATAGTATTTTCCTGATACCATCCGCATAAAAAAGCCCCGGGAAACTCGGTCCCGGGGCAATAGGAAAATTTTCTGTTTCCTTCCTTAGAGAAATATTAAAATCCCATTCTTACTCCTGTAAATATCCTGAAATTAGGAGCAGAATAACCCTCTGTGATAGATGTTCCAATACCAGTTGTCCATTTTGTATTTTTTCCGAGGGTGTGTGTGATTGAACCAAGTGCTTCTATAGGTGTTTTTTCTTCATCATCAAAGAAGCCATCATCGCTTCTTCCAACAATTTCTATTGTCGCATATGTTTTCTCGTTAGGAAGAAGTTGTGTAAAGCCAAGACCAAATAGAAGGGCATTGTTGATCTTTATCTGTCCGATTTTTTCAGAATCCTGGTGGCTTGCCCCGATATTAAACGTTAGGAACGAGTGATTACACCAATTTCTATCAATAACAAGTTTTACTCCGACAACTGTTGAATCAGCAGTGATGAAATTCTCTTCATCTCCAGTATTAAATCCAACAAAGGGAACAATCGCCATACCGAGTTGATCCTTTCCACCAAAAAATTTGTACTTGCCATAAATAGAGATATTTCCTATTCCATTATCCTCAATATCCAGAATTCTTGCAGGGAGTTCTGTATCCTGATTAAGGACTACAGGAATATCTGCGGAGATGGTAAATCTATCAGAGATTCCATAGGACAGACCAACTATTAAAAGATGCTGGTCTTCAATGAGTGTATATTTTTTTCCAGCAATTTTTGCCTCAGAAATCTCATTTCCAAAGGAATAAAAGGCATCAAATTGATACCTGCCGGATTGCAGTGTTTGACTCGAATGGTTCAGAGTAAAATTTTGTTCTCCAATTGATGGCTTAAACAGATTGAAATCATACGCAAAAGAAGGCGAGGCAAAGAAGATAAACGACAAAGCCACGATAAACAGGATGCTTTTCCTGCTTACTCTCATTCTTCGTGCAAAAATGCTTAATAAAATGCCAGCAGCAAAAATCCAGAATAATGCGCCAAACTTAAGTGTAGCAAAGGCAAGAGCATAAATAGGCATAAGCATTATCCTTGTGATTGCTCGCAATCCTGCGCTCTGTGCAATAATCGAGGCATATCTTGGACTATGGAGATAGTACCATCTTACAAATGCCCTGCCTGCGGGATTTGTCAAAAGATAATTATCTCTGAATTGCCTGAGTATCCATACATGGTGTTCCTGATATGAGCCGAATGCTGCAGTTGCTATAAAGCATCCACCGCCACCGCCAGAAACCTTTGTAATACCGCCTGCTCCTGAAACAGACCCTGATGGGTCGGATATTATACCATTTTCATTTCCATCAAAGTCATAATCTCCACCATCCTTTAGTTTTAGTTCAACCTTTGTATATCCGGGTTTTGTTGTACTCGGACTGCATACAGCATAATTGTCGGGCGATGTAGTAGAATTAGATGGCATTATTCGGAAAACCCATTTACTGGCTTCATTATCATATTCATACTTACCCCATGAAGAATATGAACCAGGAATTTCAAATTCAATAATTGCCGTTGATCCAGGCGTAATTCCTTCAACTCTTATATCAAACAGGTTTGCAAAAACAGAGTTTGCTCCTGGAAATTCACTGATGATTAAAGGTCTTATGATCATTTTACCTTCGGTTGATTCGAGAGTAACTGTAACTGCTGTTTCAGTAGTTGTGCTTTCAGGAAGATATATTGTTCCTGTTTGATTGGCATTGACTGTTGATGCAGGAGGAAGATTTGCTTTAACTATAACTTTGAAATCCTTTTGAGCAATGTTTGACGCTTCACCATAAGAATCCCAGCACTGAACTGTCCAGAGGTACCAGTTTTCTTTGGAAAACATTGAGAATGGAAGGATTATTTTATTTCCATCGCCTTTCAACGATATTGTTTTTATTATTTCTATATCTTGTTTTTCAGGAGGTAGATAATAGATTTTCCATTCAGACCTTGCAACTGTACCACCTGTATTTGCAAATCGCGCTTCAAAGTACACTGCTGTCTCTATTTCGGTTTCATCTGATGGTCGCAGCGCTTCTGCGGTTGGTGGCTGATTTATAATCATCTTAACCTGTATGTTTGTATTTCCACCGTTTGATGTAACAGGAACAGTTGCATTGTACTCACCTTCCTGGTATCCTGTACGGTTAACCTGAAGTATGATTATTTCTTGATTCCCAGCAGGTAAACTTCCTTGAATAACATTATTCTTTGTTATTGGCTGTTGAATATTTATCCACCTATCACCCTGTTGATATACAATCTTTGCAGGGTCTATCTGCCATTCAAGGGTGCCAGGACCACTCCCAGCATTTTTAATAATTATACCTGTTTCTTTTGTTATTGAATCAACGTTTGGATTGAAATAAAACTGTACTGAGGTTGGCTCTACTCCAAGTACTGGCTGGTTAAGCGCAAAAACAGCAACAGCATTATGCGGTTGATTCATAGTTATATCAAGAACAGGATTAGCATTTTTTCTATCTCCTTGCACAATATTTCCATCAAGTAACCAGTGTAAAAACACATAGTTTGCATTTGGTGTTGCAGTCAACTGAACAGGTGTATTTTCATCATACCAGTTTCCTGTGGCTATTGGATTTACTGTTACATTTCCACCAGCAGCAGGGTCAGCGCTGTATGTCAAAAGATACTGTGTTTTCCAGTTCCATGTGATTGATGAGTTTTGATTTATTGTAAAGGTTGTGCTTGTAGTACTTCCAGTGGCAGGTACATTTCCTGTTCCTGTCCAGCCAGTACAGACGTATCTTATACCTGTGGTTCCTGCTACTGGGGATACAACAGAAGCAGTAATACTATCACCTGTATAATAGGTATGCTGTCCAACTGATGGATTGGGCGAGCCAAATGCAGAATTTACCGTAAGTGTAAGAGGTTCTTTTAATGTAATATTAACCCCTGTTTTTTGTTGACCAGCTGTAAGAGTGAATGGATTACCTGAATATGAACCTGATGGCTCTGTTGCCTGTTGCCACTGATTGTCGGCATTGGTATCCATATACGCGGCAGCATAGTATGTTCCAGGAGCAACAGGTGCTATGTTGTATGTACCTACGCTCGAAATCTGAGTTCCATATGCCGGCTCACCAGTGAAATTAGAAGATGTAAACAAACCAATGTTTATTGCCCCAGATTGTGTTCCACTATAAGAAATTGTTCCGGATACAGATGCAAGTGCATTGCCTGTGAAGTTTTGTCCAGTAATATTTGCATTTGTTATAACCACCTGTCTATTTACAGGATTAAAAGCATATCCACTTAGTTGAGGTGTTATTGTGTATGTTCCACGTGGGAGGTCTGTGAATGAATAATTGCCCTGAGTATCTGGTTTTGTTGTTGCTTTAGCTGGAACCTGTGTAAGTGTCAATACAGTATCTGTTACCTTGCCTGTTCCACCAGAAAGTGTTACCTTTCCTGAGATTGAATATCCATTGATATGAAATGTTCCATTTGTTGCAGTATGAGCAATTTGTTGTGCATTAAAATCAGAAAGTTTATGAACTGTAAAGGTTAAATTTGTTGTGTCAGCAGGATTTCCAACAACATTAAACTGTAGTATGCTTAAACTGCCAGAAACACTACCGAGTGCCGTAGATGAAGCACCTATGACACTTATCTGTCCTGCTTGCGGATTTACCTGCAGTAACCAGCCATTTGTTAAACTTCCTACAACTGCTCCTGTTGCATTCAAAACAGAGTTATCAAAGGTAACAGTAAACTGAAATCCTGCAATACTATTAGCATTATCAATATTTATTGGTATCTGCACTGTTGTTGTTCCAGGATTAACGTTTGTATTTGGAATAGATACTGTTGCTCCGAATACAGATGCAGACATCAAGACAAACATCATTATACCCAACCAGCCAATTTTCTTCATTTCTCCTCCCTTTTGTATATTAACCTACTTTGTTTGATAAAATTTTACTGTGTTTATTTGGTCCTGTCAAAAAATTTTTTTAATCCAGTCCGATTGCTTTTCTTAATACAAGAATAACATCGGTTATATCCACTATCCCATCATTATCCATATCACCTTTTGTGCCTGTTGTGTCTAAAACAATGGACTTAAACATTCCATAAACATCTCCCCCTGAAAGAATCATATCCTCTTCCTCTTCATCTAATGTGAAGTTAAGATTATCGTTTATTAAAGCTAAATATTTTCCGTTAACAAATCCAAGTACGCCACCAAACTGATGACCGATTTCATTATAAATCGCAATTTCTGAACTCAACAAATTTCCGTCCTTGCCGACAATTCTACCAATAATATCCCATCCTGTTGTATTGTTATTATACCTATTCCAGGTAATAAGATAATTTGTTCCATCAAATGTGGCTGACGGAGCAATAATATTATCTGGAGAAGATACCTCGCTTATAGAAATCACTCCACTTTTTGGATTTCCTGATTTATCAAAAAATTGTCCAAAAATAACCCATTCTTCTGATGTTTCCCCGCCTATTTCATCGGGCCAGATAATGAGATAATTTGTTCCATCAAATGCAACAGCACAGGGATTATCACTTGGTGAAAGACTTGCATTTATAGAGAAATTAGTATTTATAACACCTGCATCAGGATTTACAAATGCTCCTCTAATTTCAGAATCACCCACATCTTCGGTCCATACAACAATAAAATTTGTTCCGTCAAATGCTAAATTACCAATGCCTCCGTGCTCTTTGCCACAGCCAGTACTAATTCTAAACTCAGTACCAACTGAACCAGATTTTGTTATTATCTTCCCGAAAACAACGCTTTTTCCGTCCACACCCTCTTTATTATAAACAACAAGGTATTTCCCTCCGCCAAATCCAATATGTCCAATACTTTCTATGCCTGATGAAATTGAAATTTCTGAACCAACAAAGGATCCGGATTTAGTTATGAATCGTCCTTTTAAGGCATTTCCATTTTGCCATACAACGAGGTAATTTGTTCCATCAAATGCTATTGCGCAAAATGTCGGGCCCTCACTAGAAATTGCACCAATGGTTATTTTCCCTCCAACCAGACTTCCATTCTGAGAAAACATTTGTGCTTTTAATATAGCACTATCCTCGGTTCCTTCTACAATTCCCACGAGAAAATTCGTTCCATCAAATGCTCCTTCTAAACAAATCTCATCGCTTTTAGTATTTGCTATAGGAAACTTTTCCTGTGCAAATATTTCTCCTGAAACTCCAGAAAACAAAATACATAACAACCAGATTGCCTTCAATCCTTTCATCTTATCCTCCTTGTATAATAAAGTACTTCCAAAATTTTTATTCTTACACTTCTCTTTTTCACTTGCCTTTTCTCTCCAGCCACGAGAAGAACTATTTTTCTCTATTTTTTTACCAATGTACATGGTTAGTCAATCCCTAATGCTTTTCTTAATACGAGAATAACATCAAAGATGTCAACTACTCCATCCTTATTCATATCAGCATTATCAACTGATGGATCTATTTCGAGAGCCTGTCTCAAACACAAAATTACATCAAAAATATCAACAATAGAGTCATGGTTGAAGTCTCCCTTTATACCAGGAAGGACAATTCCATTTTCACTGACATAAGGCATACTGCGTGCTTCTTTATCTGCAATATTGACGCTTTCAAGAATAATTGGTACACCCTCTTCAGGGATATTTCCAACAACAGAAAATGTTACTGTGCAGATGCTACCCTTACCACCTTCGAGTCCTTGCAATGCTTTATTAACTCCTTTGATTAGTATTTCACCTTGATTTGTAGAATCATTAATATTCCAGTTAGTAGTTAATTCACCTTGTTTCACATTCATTACATTAAGCACATTTTTATCATAAATAATTTTTATTTGAAATCCTGCGAGTCCTTTAGCAGTGGATATATTAATAGGAACCAAACAGGTTTCACCTTTAATATTGGCGCAGTAAGTATCTGGTATATAAACCTTAGTTTTCGCAATTACCGCTATATCATAAGTATTTTTTCCATCTTCACTCGCACCTGTTATTTCTAATGGATAAGTATCAGGTTTTATACTTTCTGAAAGATGGATATTCAGGATTGAATCAAAAGGAACAACCCCGTTCCCAGGATGAAAACTTAGTGCAATACCTGTCTCAGGAATTTTTTCTGCAGATAAATTTACCACTTTAGAATATTGTCCTACTGGATTTACAGAAATTAGTACTTGAGTTTCAACAAAGGTGTCGGCATCAAGCACAACATCAACAATATTTCTGTCAAGTTCAAGAACAAAACCAACCTGTTTAAATACAGCAGTTATTTGTTTTGGGGTGTTCATTGTAACAGTTAAGGTTGGATTACTTCCTGCTTCTACACCATTAATAAGCCATTTTTCAAAAATATAGCCAGGATTTTGAACATAGGTACAGGTAATTATTTGACCAGTGTCATACCAGTTTTCTTGTGCTGTTGGATTTACAGTTATTGTTCCACAAGTAGCAGGTTCAGCGCTGTATGTCAAAAGATATTGTGTTTTCCAATTCCAGGTAAGAGTAGAATCTTGATATATTGTAAATGATGTTGAATTGCTGGTTCCTGAAGAAGGTACACTGCCTGTTCCTGTCCATCCAGAGCAAACATACCTTGTTCCAGAAGGACCTGATATAGGTGAATTTACACTGGCACTTATTAAAGTTCCAGAAGCATAAATATGAGTTCCTGTTGATGGATTAGGGATTCCATATAAAGAGGAAATATTTAATTGTGCCTGGAATGTTCCTGTGAAATTCTGGTTTGTTTGACTAGAATTCAGGGGTGTGTATGTTTTGTTGACAGGGGAAAATGTATAGCGATTAAGTACAGGGGTTATTGTATAATTTCCTGGCATAAGGTCAGTAAACTCGTAGTAACCATTGGAATCAGGGTTTGTGGTCTTATTTACGGTTCCAGTAAGATTTAGAGAAGCCGCGGACACTAAGGAGGTTCCACCAGTCAGGGATACATATCCTGAAATCCTATATCCGCTCACAGCAAAATTTCCATTAACAGCATTATGGGCAATGTGTTGGGCATTGGTATCAGCGAGTTTATGAACAGTAAAACTAAGGTTAGTTGAATTTCCAGGATTTCCAACAACATTAAACTGTAGTATGCTTAAACTGCCAGAAACACTACCGAGTGCCGTAGATGAAGCACCTATGACACTTATCTGGCCTGCTTGCGGATTTACCTGTAGTAACCAGCCATTTGTTAAACTTCCTGCAACTGCTCCTGTTGCATTCAAAACAGAGTTATCAAAGGTAACAGTAAACTGAAATCCTACAACACCAGCGGCATTATCAATATTTATTGGTATCTGCACTGTTGTTGTTCCAGGATTAACGTTTGTATTTGGAATAGATACTGTTGTTCCAAATACAGATGCAGACATCAATACACACATCATTATACCCAACCAGGAAATTTTCTTCATTTATCCCCCTTTTTAATCATGACCCTTTCATAAGATAGAGATTCTGAATTTTTTCTTCATAAAATTATTTAAAATCGCCTATTTTTCGTCAAATTCTTTTTAATCCAGCCCTATTGCCTTCCTTAATATCAGGATAACATCTGTTATGTCTATTCCTCCATCTTCATTCATGTCTGCTGAATCAAGAGTTTGCTGGTCAAGTCCTATCGCCTGTCTTAAACATAGTATTACATCTGATATGTCTATTGTTCCATCATTCGATATGTCCCCAGATATACTTAAACATATCCCTGTGAGGTTTATCGTCTTCTGGTTTTGTGTGTCATTCGATGTTATTGTTAGTATCGCCTGTTTTGTTCCTTTTGTCGCTGGATTAAAGTATACTGGTAAAAGAATACTGTTGTTCGGTGGTATTGGAGTTTGAAGAATGCTTTTGTCTACTGAGAATTCATTTGGGTTTGTTCCTGATATCACAAGGGATGTTATCATTAAATCTGCATTTCCATAGTTCTTGATAAGTATAAGTCCTTGTTTTTTTGCTCTCGCACTTCCAAAATCAAGAATATCAGGCGATATGTATATCACTGGTTCATCTGGCTTTGTCTGGTATATCCATGTCTTCTGGTTGTTTAAGGAGTTTATATCCTGAGGGGTTATGTCTGTTATCTCTGCCCTTATCTGATATCTTCCTTTTTCTTCTACAATGAATGTTTCACTTAATACTACTTCATCAAATGCATCTGGCGAGAATATGTTTTGTGTTAGGAGTTGTTCAGGCCCAGTCGGCTTTGTTAAATAAATAGATGCAGTGAAGATTGTGTCTGCGCCTGTGTTTCGTATCTTTAATATTGCTCTGTGAATCTTATCCTTTTCCAGCCATACCACAGGGGATGTGTTTAATGGGTCCCTTGTCGGTATCTGTATTGATAAATTGTCTTCAGAAATTGCAAGGTCTATCTCCATATCCTGTGTTTGCCTTACCTCAACTTCTACACTGTCTTCATCTGTTAGTCCACCACTGTCTGTTACAGTGAATGTTAATCTGTGTACCCCAGGACTTAGGATTATTTCTGTCTCTGTATTCAATTGTCCATCAATGGATGATGTCCATATACCACCAGGGATTGTCCCATCTTCATTGTCTACTCCATATCCTTTTAGTATCCATCTTGTCCCTTGTTCTCCTATCCATCCATTCTCAGGGCTTTTTATTATTGCTTTCGGTGGTCTATTCTGCATTACAAGACCTCCTACCTCATCCTCTGTTGCATTAAGCCCATTACTGCCTATTACCTTGAAGATTATATTGTCTGATGATGGAAGAAAATCAGTCGGTATGGTTATCCTGGTGGATGTTATCGGAGCACCAAAGGGAACCCAACTATTCCCTGAATCTGTGCTTACCATAATTACATATTGCATCTGGCCACCTGCCTGCTTTGTCTCTACTACTGACCACGATATTTCTACATCTTCTGATAATTGGCTCCCACTCGTGGGTGATGTGATTACTACAGGAGAAGAGGATGTTCTATTAAGTTCAAAAATAGGATCTGTTTCCCAAATAAGTTCTCCCCCATTCGACCATGCCCTTTGGAATATTTTAAGCACTTCTGTATTTTCTGGGATATCGAATGTCCCACAAAAACTACCCTCAACCGGCCATTCAGACATATTTCCATATCCCTTGTAGGGAGAAACAGTTGTAAATACCTGCGTGTAAATACTATTTCCTAAACTATCAAAACATTCTAAGTTATAATCATCGTCCACATAGTAATTCGATGTTATCTCATTAGGTACATCTATTTTTCCTGTTGCAATATCCGTTATATCAAACATAGATATGGTACCTGGGGTAAATTTGTAGCAGGGTGGGTATCCTGTTGTTTTTTCTATACTACCATAAACAAAAATTCTTTTATAGCCATCTGGAACTCCTGCGTTTTTAAGGTTCAGAGATTTTGTTTTTGTGCCAAGTGTAGATCTGAAATAATTCTCGAATTCAGAAAATGTTGACTCAATAGGCCATATCATAGTTGTAGAAGAGCCCATTATATCAAACCAGTATTTGTTTTCATACCATGACTGCCCTTTCCTCGGAAAATGAAGAAATCTATTCCTGAATCCATTGATTGAATTTGTAGCAGATTCATCATTGATGAAAGCAGTTAGTCCTTCTACAGATAACCCTGCTGGAGGATATTCATCATATTGCTCTGTCCCTGTGTAAAGGCCTATACCATGTCCCATCTCGTGTAATGCAGCATCAGGAGCAGATTCATCTACAAATATTACACCTCTCCTTAATTTCAAACTTGCCCCTGTTATCCCTTCTCCCATTGCTCCTTTCGGCAAAACCGCTACTACAAAATCAATCTTTGCTGTTTCTTTCCCTGAAAGCCAACCTCCTACTGCAGCAGTTGTATTGATAAACCCCTGCTCCACTGAAAGAGAATTTGCTATCCTGTTCAAAAGCGCAGTGGTACTGAGCATTGATAATAAACCACCATAAAATGTTGTTGGGGGCGCTGTCCAGATATGAAGGTCTTGTTTTGATATTGGCAGCATCGCTGGTATGAGTTTCCTCAAAGATTCTTCTACTGACTTTCCATCAGGCGCACTTCTGGAATAACCTTTAATATAAAGTTGCACTGGTTGAATAAGTATGTTTAATTGTCTGCCATACTGAGGCGCAAAGGTTAAATTCAGATTCAAAATTTCTTTCTCCCCTTTTTCATTCTCTGGAACCTCATCAAATCCCTGTATACCTGTTGTGTCCATCTTAACAACTAAACTAACTGATTCCTTATCTGTTGGTGGAAGAATAAAATTAACTGTTGTATTTCCATAAAAAACATCTTTACTCAAACCCGAAATATCTCTATGTAGGACTACATTAGGATTTACAGGTAGAATCTCTTGTCCATCAAAGATTGCCTTGAATTTTACCCCTGAAACATTTGTATAGTTTGTTGCTACATCAAGAGATAGTAAGGTTTCTTTGTCTTGAATGGGAGTATGGTCCTTTCTTCCACTCCAGGGTGAGGGATAAGATAAAGAATTTTGGCCAATGATATAATCATTTCTCCAGATATTCGGCAATTTTTTTTGATTTTTCATCTCTGGACCAGAAATATTCCAGTCGGAAACTTTGAAATGAAAGGTATTGACTTCTACACCTCTGGTTAAAAATGTTCTTGACATATTACCAATTACAGGTGCTTTATCACCATAATAATTGATACCGAGATCAATTGGAATAAAAGGTGGGTTTAGTCCCAAAAACAAGGGACCTCCATATCCTACAAAACTATTACCGGAAAATGTTGGCGTAATTGAAGAATCCTCTGACCATTTTGGTAAATCTGTTGAAGAATTATCAAAAACAAGTTCAGCACCAAAAACACAATTTTTAAATTCACCTTTGTTTCTATTGTGGAGTATAATAAGATCAGCAAATTCACAACTATCAAATTTTGGACTACCTCCATAGATTTCAATGGGATTTATACTTGTAGACAGGAAAGTTGTATTCTTTGCTTCAAATTCTTCTATTTTTGCGATAGACCAACCTGATAAAACAGTTGAATCTTCAATAAAAAGAGATGATTTTTCTAATAATTGTAAGTTATTTATTTCTGATTTATTAATAGACACAGAAGTATTTGGCTGAACTGTAACTAAAAATTTGCTTTTAGAATTTCTAACTGTAGAACCAGACGATTTGGGATAAAAAATCAGTTCTCCACCTCCTCCTATTCCATCAATATTTACTGGATTACCTTCAAAATAAATCCTCACACCATTCAATATAACTCCACTTTGAAAAGTTATTGTTCCATATACATAAATAAAATCACACAAAGGACTTCCGACAATATTATTTTTTATATCTAAAGTTTTATCTTTGGGTACATAAACATCCTTTTCAAGGGTTGCAATGTTATTTATGGTATCATTGTACAGAAGAGTTCCACCAATTTTCCCATTTATCTCAACTGATACAGGTGAGCCATAATTAGAACCATCAATCACTAATTGGAAAGTATAACTTCCTTTGGTGAGTCCACTGTGAATTTTCGCGCCTGAAATCTTCCCCCCTCCTTCAGGCAAACTTCCTATAATTGCTTCTTCACCATCGCTACAAACAATTTTAATAACATCTGCTTTTTGTTCAATTTCAACTTCATATTGAAGATGAACATTATCAAGACCTTTATAGGAGATAATTAGCCCTGCCCTGCATGTCAGAGTAAGCATAAAAATTGCTATACTGACTACCATTTCTATCAAACGTATTTTTTTCACCGCTTCTCCTGTTTTCCTTTGAAATCAGTTAAACTTTTTTTGTTTTTAATGCTTCCCTCTTTTTGCTCTGCCCGTCAGAACAAAAATGGGAATAACCACAATTGCCTCAATAATTTTTCTTCATTTTTCTCCTTTTGGGTTGCTGTCAAATCATATTTAGAGATAACCTTAAAATCAGAATTACATCTTCTATATCAATAGAATTATCATCGTTGAGGTCCGTTAATTCAATAATTTCTTCAGGGTAAGGATTCTGATAAATATGACCGTTTATTGTAATTTCAAGACCAATGGACATTCTCAAACACAATATTACATCTGATATATCAACGATAGTATCTCTGTTAATATCTCCCTGAGATGGGTTTATGCTTTCCATTAGCAGATATACATTGTCAATTGCCCAGTAAAATTCATTATAGGCATCCTTGTAATTCCATCTAATCTGTAAATATGATATATCTGATTCTAAAATATATTGATTAAGTGAGATTATAACCTTACCTGATGTATCTTGGTATTGATATTGCAGGATATTTTGCCAGGGATTATTGTTTATCTTTATATCAATATCTGCTATTTCAGAACCATAGGAGAGAAAGTAATGATCAAACATAAGAATATATTGATTTGCTGGGTTGATTATGATTGATTGTGTAATTAATTGTTCATTCATCCAGACCCTTCCAGCCCAGCCGCTATCTGCTATCATAAATGGTTCAGAAAGATTCTGGATATTTCTTTTTTTAGGGTTTGCGGTTGTCCATGTTTTTCCATCGTTGTTTCCATCAACAATGGTCCAATTTGCTGGAAGCCCTGAACTAAAATCTTCAGAAATTAACCTGGTGAATCCTTTTGTTAAATCAGACGAAAGAAGGAGATTGAGAAATTGCGGCCAGAGGCCTTCTGCAAAAGAAAGGTTTTCTGAGTTGTAGTTTATGTCAACTGCTTGTTCTGGAACATAAATTGATAATCCATTTCCAACTGGCAATCCAAAGTTTGCAATAATCATAAGATTAAGTGTATTTATAATGTCATTTGTTTGATTAATAATCTGCTGGTTCGAAGCAATATAGGAGAGTTGTTCGATAAATATTTTCAGGTCCTTATAATCCTCGTCATCAAAGTGAGGTGTTTGTAATAAGGATGCGTAGAGGTAAATCCATTGGTTATCAATTTCTATTGCTGATTGACAGAGGTTGTTCAATGTATCAAACAGTTGATCTGTGTATGATAGGTTTACTGCAGAAAGCGTATCACTGCTATACTGTCCATAATATTCGGCATATTTTTGAACAATAAGTATAGCAAATTCTTCTGGTGTGGATAATGGTTGTGAGGTTATTATACGGGAAATTGTATCATATGGGAAACCCCTTACCATTATAGTTTCTTCAGAAGCAACCATATAGTTTGCACAGTTTCTTATTTCATGTGCAACCTCCACCATTCCCATAAGGCAGGCATCAAACCCGAGGATATCAATAAAACAATTATCATATGAAAGTGCATCTGCAATCTCTTTAAGTGTTAACTCATCAAACGATGTATCATCGAAACACACACTTTTTTGGTATCTCCTTGCATTAATTTTTCTTTTTAGTTGCTTCAGGGTTTTTTCAATTTCTGCTGTTTCACTATGCGAAAGATTTCCGTATTTTAGTTGTTGTTCCATACTATTTGCGAGAATACTCATTGAACGCCATCCATCGCCATGGTCCCACAGAATAAGGGCATAGTGCTCAGCAGGATAATTGTCTTTTGCCCACCTGACAAACGAATGAAGTACCTGTGGGTCACCCATATTTACTTCTCTTCCGCCAATCCCATCGCTCCAGTCAGAGACAGCATTACTGATTGTTGGCTCCATATTTTGGGTAATTTTGAATCTTTGAGTATTTGTCCAGTTTCCGTACCGTGTGTCATATCCTGGTCCCCTATCAAACTGGGCCAGAAGATTTACCTGTGATGTTGATCCAACTGAACTTAATTCAAAAAAGTCATCTATTGCATATCTTTCTAAATTATTATCCCCATCGAGGTAAATCATGATTGTCCATTTTGGCAGACCCTGCGCCTGTGAAAGAAAGAGCAGCGATATACCAGTTAAAAGAAATAATCTCAAAAAAGATTTCTTCACTTTTTTTTATTGATTGTTGGAATAATTCTACCATCTTCGTCCCAGAAAAGACATTCATTTAGTATAAAGGAATTTACAGGGATGTTTTTTATAAAAGAAAATTTGATGTTCAGAAATTTTGCATCAGAAATATCTATTGAAGGAAATATTCCACCACTTATCTTTAGGTTTTTCCCCTTTTGGGAAAAACCACTAAATATCTTTGTTTTATTTGATCCAGCGTCAATCTCTATAAATTTTATGTCATCAGGAATAGAAAGATTAATCTCAAAACTTGATATATTTTTAAGATTTCCATAGACGAAAAGTGGAATAGTAACAAGTTTTGATGTTTCATCAATGATTCCTTCGCCGAGCATCACATCTCCAGAAACAATTATATCTATTTCTTTTATTGATTTTTTACTTTTGTCTTCTGTTTCAGCAGTAATTGAAAAACAATATCTTCCAGCAGGAATTTTTTTACTAACTTTTTTTATCTTGAGAAAGGATTGCCTTTTATCAGTTGTGAGACATGTGTCTGTCAAAGACGCATCGAATCCAGTGTTTTTGTTCACATGCAAAAACACTGCTTTATCAAATCCACTGAGAAATTTTGCTTTCAAAGGTATTTCAACCTCATTTTTTGAAGAATCAAGCACACATTCCGATGGTGCCTCAATCAAAAAATCAGGTTCTATTTTTATTTTTTCCCATTTCCAGACAAGTTTTGAATTTTTATCTATGACAAAACTTACTGAATTATTCTTACTACTAATTGCTGAGCCCTTTCCTTCGCACCCGATACATATTGCCTTCTCAGTATCATTTATTAAAACTTCTGTTTCCACTCTACAACTTACTCTATCTCCTTTTTCAAATGTTGTAATTCCAGGGGGTGGAACAGGATTGCCATATTCAGAAAGAACAAGCAGTATCACATTGTTTGATGGTTGAATATTTTCTGATATATCTTTTGTTTGCCTATCCTGAGGTTCATGGGATCTTGTTTCCTGTGGTATCTCAAATCTCCTGGGTTTTTCAGGTAGCAGTGGTCGAGGTTGTTGCTCTATTGATGGCCCTATGGTTGTGGATGTTATTGGAGTTGAGGTAGTCCCAGCAGGAACTTGTCTGGTTTCTCCGGAAGGAGTTGTTGGTTGGGGTGTTTGTTTATTGTCTACTTGTCCTGCCTTTATGCTTCCTGACAAGGTCGTACAGGGAATTGATTGTCCGTTTGAATCAGATAATTTTACTGAAGAAAGGACAAGGTTTGAATACCCTTCCTTGATTATCTGAAATCTCAAGGTTGCAAGAATACCTCTACCTGATATACCTGAAAGTCCAGGGTGAAAGCCAGCAATTCTTATAATCCCTGGATTGCCTGCATTTGTCATAATAGTAAATGAATCTGTCGCAGGGCCTTTGGTTACTTCTATAAATCTGAGGACCTGTTGGTTATACTGTACAGTAAATTGATAACCAGTAAAGATTTTTTCAGAGGAAAAGATCACATTTACATCAATAATCTGTTGTGCCGAGAAATTCTGCATGTTAATGGACGGGATTTCAATACTTGCCGAAAAAAGTTTTAATGTTGCCACAAGGAAAGAGTACAGGATAACTGCAGAAATAAGTTTTCTCATAAGTTTTATTATGTCGGGGCGAGTGGATTTGAACCACCGACCCTCTGGTCCCAAACCAGATGCTCTAGCCGGACTGAGCCACGCCCCGAATTTTTTTATATTTTACAACTTTTTCTAAATCCTGTCATATTGCAAATAATAATGTGTAGTAAAAAGATGGTGAATAGATTTAAAAATAAGTGAGAAATAGAAGATTACAAAGCAAGGAAAATAAGAAAACGAGGGGTAGGAAATTACAAAATGAATAAGAAGATATCTCTTTTGGATTTTATAATCTTGATTCTTTATCTTGAATTGAGAGCATTCGTCTTTATCGCGGGGATTTTGTTATAAATATTTTTTCAGGTATCTCTATTTATGGTTTGTATTACTGTGGAGATTATATGCTCCACGCTTATCTCTGTAAGACATCTTGTATTATCGCATTGTTTTCTTATTTGATAATTGCAGGGAGCACATTTGGCAGATGTTTGAATAATTGTTACATTGTTTCCTTTTGGCGCCCATATTTCTGGGTTTGTTGGACCAAAGATGATAAATGTATTTAACCCGAGAAATGATGCAAGATGAGAAACACCGCTATCATTTCCAATAAAAAAGGAACCCTTTTCGAGTTCATCAGCAAGATTAGATACTTTTTCTGTCTCAACAATATATTCAATTCCTGCGTTTTCAATCCAGTAGTCCTTTTCTGATTTTTCACACTCACCAATTATTATCTTGCATTTATACATTCGTTTTAGTTCTGAAAAAACTCTGAGAAAGTATTCACGGGGCAGATTTTTCTTTTTACTTCCACTTCCCGGATGTATAAAAAAAATACCTTTACTTATGCCTCTTCGCGGAGGATGTATTTTAGATATTGTTTTTATTCCTGATTTGTGCAGTGGTTCAAGAAGGAAGTCAGTGATATGATATGGTGGTTCTTCAGGAACAGGATGAAAAATTGCTTTATCTTTATATTTGTTTAAAATATTTCCTGCAAGGATTCCCTCCTGTTCAATATATGCGATAATAATATCAAAAAAAGGCATATCAGGCAGGTTATCAAAACTTTGTTGGTGTATAAAAAACTTCAGGAGTCGTATATCGTCAAAACCAATGCCCTTTTCTATGAGTTTTATTTTTTCAAGATATTCTATCATCTTTCTTGAGCCAATAAGATAAACATTATAGAGCGCTTTTTTCAAGGAATAAAAAACAGGAAAGGTTGCAACAGTGTCTCCAAAACTTCCAGGTCTTATTATAAGTGCTTTTTTCAAAGTATTCGATTCCATAATATAATCTAATAAAAACAAAGGAAAATATCTATGTTTTTCTTCTGGCCAATACACGATGAGTTTGGGGTTAAACGGGTTCCGTTTATTAATTATACAATAATTTTTGTTAATGTCATCGTATATTTTTTATTTGGATTCAGTGGTAATTATGAACAAATTGTTGAAACCTTTGGTTTTATTCCATCAAGATTTTCTTGGTTAACAATTTTTACATCGATGTTTTTACATGGAAGTTTTATGCACTTAATAGGTAATATGTGGTTTCTTTATCTAATGGGAGACAACATTGAAGATAGATGGGGTCATCTTCAGTATCTTTTCTTTTATCTTTTTTCTGGCGTTATTGCAGCATTATTTTATAAGATTTTTTCTACAGGAAAAGCGTTAGAAATCCCTTCAATTGGTGCTTCTGGTGCAATTTCTGGAGTAGTTGGAGCATATATGATTTTGTTTCCAAAAAGTCGGATTACATTCTGGTATTATATGTTTGCTTTTTTCAGAATTTTTTCTGGCACATTTGATATTTTTGCTTGGTTTTGGATTTCTTTATGGTTTTTCCAACAAATTGTTGGTATGCTTATGAATATAAACTCAACTGAATCAGCAGGCATTGCTTTTGGCGCTCATGTTGGTGGTTTTCTTGCTGGTATGGGAATTGCACTTATTGTGAAGTTGATTCAAAGAGCAAGATACATATCAAGTGTTAATATTGGTAGGAATGCTCTCTATGATATTATCGGAAGCCCGGTAACAAAACCAATGTCGTTCGAGGATCAGATAGAACTTTTTAATATTGAGAAACAGATTAAACAATTAATCAAAGACGGAAACTTCAAAGATGCAGCAGTTCTATATGGAGATGCCGTGAGGAAATTCAGTGATTTAGATATTAAAGAGCCCTTTCAATTTAGGTTTGCAGAAATCCTGCAAGAACAGGGATTATCTGATGAAGCAATTGCTGCTTATAAAAGTTTCATTCGAAAAAATCCATTCAGTAGATTTGCTGATAATGCCCTATATAATCTTGGTCGACTGTATCTTAATAAAGGTGAAAAGGAAAAAGCCAAGAATTGTTTCAGGCAGATTACAGTTTTCTATCCGTATAGTGAACTTAATAATGTGGCAAGATATGCGCTTTCAGACATAAAAGAAAAATACCCTGATTTTTGATATGAAACAAATCTATGTGTATAATAAAAAGCAAATAAATATTGCCCTCGTAGCTCAGTGGTAGAGCAGTCGCTTCGTAAGCGACGGGTCGGGAGTTCGAATCTCCCCGTGGGCTTTTTTCTGGTAGAAAATTGAGAAGCAACAAATTCAAATGTTCTTTCTATGCGCTCGATCTGGCAAGAAGGTTAAAATGCTCCGCCGCCGAGTACCTTATAAAATAAAATCAGGTTAAGATTTCGGGCAAGACGCACAGCGAGTAATCCCTGTTGTGCTGAGTAAAGAGATCTTTGTGTATCCAGAACATTTAAATAATTTGTAATTCCCTCTGTATAACGAAGTGTTGCCAGACGAAATGCTTCCTCTGAAGATTTAACCAGTGCTTCTTGAGCAGCCAGTTGCTCCACAAGTGTAGATCTTTCTACAAGGTTATCTGCTACCTCGCGAAATGCTGTTTGAATTGCTTTTTCGTATTGAGCCAGGTATATTTCTCTGTCCACCTGTGCTACCTTGAGTCTTTGTCGACGCGCGCCAGCGTCAAAAATTGGCTGGACTATTTGAGGTACAAACGACCAGGTGTCAGACCTACCTTTGAAAAGCCCCGATAATTCTGTGCTCATTGTTCCATATGTACCTGTAAGGGAAATGTTCGGGAAGAAAGCAGCACGCGCTGCACCAATATTGGCATTAGCGGCTTTCAGCTGATTTTCAGCCATCAACACATCCGGTCTGTATAAGAGAACCTCAGAGGATATACCAGCAGTTAAATCTTCTCGCATCAGGTGATCATTCAACATATTGGGAAGGAGTTCTTTTGGTACTGGTGTACCAACCAGTAGATTAAGCATATTCTCGCTTGCAGCGACCTGATTTGTATAACGGGCAACATCCACCCTGGCTGCTTCCACGCGAGTTTGCGCCTGGCTTGCTTCAAGTTCAGATGCAATACCTTTTTCAACGCGACTTCGAATAAGCTGGTAATATGCAGTTTGATTATCCAGGGTATCCTGGGCAAGTTTCAGGTATGCCTGACTCGCAGCCAGATTCATATATGCAGTGGCTACTGATCCGACCAGTGATATCTGAATACTGTGCTTTGCCTGTTCAGTGGCAAGATACTGTTCGAGCATAGATTCTTTCAAACTACGAATTCTTCCAAAGAAATCAATTTCCCAGGAACTTACACCCAGAGATACTGTGTATTGTTCAGAAGTTCTTTCTCTACCGATTCCAGATACATCGGCTGGAATGTGTTGTTTACTAAATCCAGCCGGAAGATTTAATGATGGAAAAAGTTCAGAACGTTGTATCTGATATAATGCCTGTGCTTTTTCAATATTAAGAGTAGCAATTTTTAAATCTCGATTATTTTCAAGAGCCATTTTTATCACTTGGCATAGATGTTCATCTCGATAAAAATCAGCCCACGCAACATCCGCGGCTTGCACTCCACTGGTCTCTTTAATTAATGATTGGTCAGGCCAATGTTCTGGAACAGGTGATTTAGGTCTGGAGTACTTTGGTTCCATTGTAGTGCATCCTGTAAGGAAAATACAGATTAAAATAATCAGTCCTATATTTTGATTTCGTATCATTATTGCTTTCCCCCGGTTGATTTAATACGATATTCTCTCTTAAATAATTTTGTAATAATTACAAAGAAAAGAGGAATGTAAAATATTGCAATCACAGTAGCCGCCAGCATTCCTCCAACCACGCTGGTACCTATAGAATTCTGAGCACCTGCGCCAGCGCCTTTGGTGATTGCCAGTGGTAATACTCCAAAAATCAGAGCAAACGAGGTCATTAAGATTGGTCGAAGTCGCAGTTTTGATGCCTCGAGAGTTGCTTCTATTAATCCAGCACCCTGTGCCATTTGCTCACGGGCGAACTGAACAATTAAGATAGCATTCTTTGCTGTTAACCCCATGGTTGTAAGAAGACCAATCTGGAAATAAACATCATTAATTAATCCCCGGAATTTGGTAAATAATACTGCACCAAAGACACCGAGAGGTAAAACCAGAAGAATAGAAAATGGAATAGTCCAGCTTTCATAAAGTGCTGCTAAACAAAGAAATATAACCAGGACTGAAAAAGCATAAAGCAAAGGTGCCTGGCTGCTTGCCATACGCTCTTGAAGGGAAAGTCCTGTCCATTCATATCCAATGCCTGATGGCATTTTATGGACAATTTCTTCTATTGCCTTCATTGCTTCTCCAGTGCTATGCCCTGGCGCAGGTTCACCAAGGATTTCAACTGATGGAAACCCGTTGTATCTATGTAAACTTGGTGGACCGTACGACCATTCCCCCTTAGCAAAGGCGGAAAATGGGACCATAGTTCCAACATTGTTCCGTACATACCATCGGTTTAGGTCCTCTGGTTTCATTCTATAAGGTGCATCAGATTGAATAAACACACGCTTAACCCGACCAGCATTAAGGAAATCATTTACATATGCTCCACCCCAGGATGTTGCCAGCATATCATTAATTGCAGCTTCGGAAACCCCTAATGCGCCTGCCCGTTCCCAATCAATTCTGATATTATATTCTGTTCTGTCATCAAGACCATTAAAGCGGACATTGGCTAAAACTGGGTTTTGCCGCGCCATCTGCAAAAGTTGGTCCTTGGCAGCCATTAGTTGTGCGTGACCAACACCACCACGATCCTGAAGTTCTAAGTCAAATCCCTTGGCTTGACCTAATTCAATAACCGCAGGCGGAGCAAAAGCAAAAATTAGGGCCTCTTTGCACCTGGAAAGCGCTGCCATTGATTTTTGAATGACAGCATCAACCTTTTGGTCAGGATGTCTTCTGAGATTCCAATCCTTAAGTTTAATAAACGCCATGCCGCTATTTTGACCTGCGCCTGCAACACTAAATCCTGCTACCCACATACATGATTCAACTGCATTTTCCTGTTCAACAAGGAAATGATTCTGTACTACCTGCATAACCTTGCGGGTTTGTGCGACAGTTGCACCTGCTGGAAGTTGCACCTGAACCATAAGCATACCCTGGTCTTCATCTGGAAGATATCCAGTGGTTAATTGAAAAAAGAGTAATCCTGTGCACGCTACAATTATAAGATAAATAATTATATAACCCCAACCTCGATGCAGGATTCTTGCTACGATTGCCTGATATCTATCTCTGGCACGATAGAATGTTTTATCAAACCAGAGCAGGAAAGGTCGAAAGAGAAAAAAACCTTCTTCTGCTGCTTCATGGCCCTTAGTGATTGGTTTAAGCATTGTGGCGCAGAGGGATGGTGTTAAGATTATTGCTACTGCTACTGATAGCATCATAGCAGTAACTATGGTAACTGAAAACTGACGATATATGACACCCGTTGAACCACCGAAAAAAGCCATTGGAAGGAAAATTGCAGCCAACACAAGTCCAATTCCCATCAAGGCGCCAATAATCTGTTTCATAGATTTTTTGGTTGCTTCTTTTGGGGGTAAACCTTCATCATGCATAATTCTTTCCACATTTTCTATAACAACAATTGCGTCATCCACCAGTAATCCAATTGCCAGTACCATAGCAAACATAGTCAACATATTAATGGACATATCGGCAAACCTTAAAACAGCAAAGGTTCCAAGTAGGACAACTGGTACTGCGATAGTGGGAATAAGTGTTGCTCGAATATTTCCGAGAAAAACAAACATTACGAGAAATACGAGAATAATCGCCATAAAAAGGGTTTTAAATACCTCTTTGATTGCTACTGAAACAAATGGTGCTGTTTCATAAGGATAGGTTACCTTTATTCCTTTTGGGAAGTACCTGGAAAGTTCCTCCATCTGGGCTTTAACGGCATTAGAAGTATCCAATGCATTAGCGCCAGAGGCAAGCCGGATTATCAATCCAGCGGATGGATGACCGTTATATGCTGAATCCATTGCGTATGATTCTGCTCCAATTTCAATTCTGGCAACGTCTCTTAGCCGTAAAATGGAACCATCCTCGTTAATACGAAGGGGAATTTCTCCAAATTGTTCTGGGGTTTGAAGCATATCCTGGATATTTATAGTAGCATTGAGCATTTGGTCTGGTAATGCAGGGAGACCACCAATCTGCCCAGCAGATATCTGAACATTGTAAATTTTAAGAGCTTCTTTAATGTCTGACGGTGTTAGGTGGTAACCAACCATTCTATCGGGATTAAGCCATATTCTCATTGCATACTGAGCACCAAGAGCCATTACTTCCCCTACGCCTTGTACACGGCTTAAAACATTCTCTATATTAGTAGAGGCATAATCTCTTAAATCATCGCCAGTCATACTGTTATCTTCACAAACCAAACCCACAATCATCAATATATTTGCTGTGGACTTAACTACTCTTACACCTGTCTGTTGCACAGGGTCAGGTAGAATCGACTTAGCCGTTTCAAGCTTATTTTGAACCTGAGCCCAGGCAATGTCAGGATTAGTACCTGGTTCGAAATTGAAAGTAAGGACTCCTCCACCATCAGAATCACTGTTTGATGAAAAGTAAAGCAGATTATCAAGACCAGTCATCTTCTGTTCAATAATCTGGGTTACAGTATTATCAGTAGTTTTTGCTGATGCACCCCGGTAAGAAGCTAAAACCGAGATAGCCGGTGGTGCAATTGGTGGATACTGTGAAACAGGTAGAGTTAAGATTGCCAGCACCCCAGCAAGCATTGTAATAATGGCTATAACCCAGGCAAAAATTGGACGATTAATGAAAAAATCAATCATGGAATTTCTCCTTTACTTGTATTCTTAATTTCTGTGGTATTATTGTTAAAAATATCTTTCCTCTAAATGATTTATAAACTCTCTATCTGTATTCTACCTTTTCTATGCTGTTTTCTTTTACCAAAAGGGATAAATGGGTTTTACGAATATTCATACAATCCTTGAGGAATTAACAGCAAGTATAAAAAGGTTGATTATAAATTTTTTATATTTTTCGCTTCTCCATATGTAATATAATTTCATTGACCCGTTATCTTACCTTATTTCTTATCCTTCTTTTTCTATGTAGGGTACTGTTTTCACAGGAGAACCGGGTCTGACTCTTAACAATCCTTCAACAATAACACGGTCTCCTGCCTTTAACCCGCTCCTGATTAACCAGTTAGTTCCCACTGTTTCGTCGGCAACCAGGATTCTTTGTTCTACCTTATTTTCATTGTTTACAACCATAACTGAGGGAATTCCTTTAGCATCGCGTGAAACTGCCTGTTGGGGCACAAGAATTCCCTGTTCAACTATTCCACGTTCCACAATTGCTCGAACATACATACCGGGCAATAAAATCCCTTTGGGATTTGGAAATACCATTCGTAGAGTAATTGAACCAGTATTGCGGTCAACCGTGATATCTGAAAATTTCAAGGTACCAGTTAGGGCGTAAGGTGTGCCATCTTCCAGAATTAGTTTTACCCTTGTTTGACTAACTCGACCGTTCTTCAAACGACCAGTAGATAAATCCCGGCGCAATTGAAGCAACTCAGCGGTTGATTGCGAGGCATCTACATATATTGGATCAATCTGTTGGATTGTGGTAAATGCTATACCCTGATACGCAGTGGCAAGGGCACCAACGGTTACATTGGATTTACCAGCACGGCCTGTAATCGGCGATTTTACCTCAGTATAGTCCAGGTTAATTCTTGCTGTTTCAACTGCTGCTTTTGCACATTGAATGTCTGCTTCTATTTGTTTTACTGAAGCAGCGGCATCATCATATTCTTGTTGACTAACGGCTTTATCTGCCAGTAATTTTTGGTAACGTTCAGCACGGAGCCGTGCAGGTGGTAGGTTTGATTCAGATCTAGCCAGTGCAGCAACAGCGCTCTCGTATGCAGCCCGATAAGGTGCAGGATCTATTTGATAGAGTATTTCCCCTGCATGGACATTGCTACCCTCAGTAAATAGGCACTTTTGAATAATGCCATTAACCTGTGGTCTGACTTCTGCCACAAGATACGCAGAGGTACGCGCTGGTAATTCAGATGTTAAAACAACCTTTTGGGTTTTAATGGTTATTACTGATACCTCTGGCAAAGTACTAGTTTGAGATACCTTGGGCTTTTTTGTTTGGCAACCAACAAGCATTGATACAGCAATAAACGAAGCAACTAAAAATACATATTTCTTTTTTCCTTGCATGATTTTCTCCTATGATAAAATAGTTATTAATTATTCATCGGCAAGTTTAAGCAACTCCTGGATAACTGAATTAATTTGATTTCGGGGTATGGGCATCATGTCAAGAAGATCCAGTAGCCACATACCATCTACAGCGAAAGCAATTATACCTGCCCGTTCTGGCCGTAAGCCATTTGCTGTAAACCTGGCAAACTGACGACGATAGGCCTCTCTGGCTGGTTCAAGAAGACGCGGATTGTGTGCGGATGCGGCAAGGAGGGCTATCCTCATTGGTTTTCTGTCTGGTCTACGAAGCGATGCATTCAATATGTGTGCTTTGATTGCGCAACTTTTTCCAGCCGGTAGTTGTATCTCTCGGCTTGTCTGCCTGGATTCACTTCTTGAAATTAGCCGTTCAATCATTCCTTTAAGTAAAGCGGTTTTAGACGGGAAATAATAGATAAGCCCGCCTTTGCTCACACCTGCTTTTTTGGCTATTGCGCTTAATGTTAAATGACCTGCCCCAACAAGAATCACTACCTGTTCCGCAGCGTCCAGAATTTTTTCTCTGGCACACTTCCGTGGTATATGACCTTTTTGTCGTATACCAGATTTTTTTTCTTTTTTTGTTTTTGACATTTTTTATATTATACCGACCAGTCGGTATACCTGTCAAACTAAAGTAAAATTTAAGATTAAGGCCTTATAATATTTGGTGTTTTGCGCTTCAGAACTATCTTTGAATTTTTACCATTTCTGTAAAGGAAATGAGAATTTGGTTTTTTACATGCACGAGGTAAAAGATTCCATATAATAGTTTTATTTGCCTAATTGAAGTCGCATACTGCATCCTGTAATAAAGGTCATCATGATTAGAGCAGTCACCATAATAAGATATAATTTTTGTCTGGTAATTTGTTTCATATTTGCGCTCCTATTTTAGTAGGAAAAATGTTACTTTAAAAAGTGATGTGTGTCAAGTTTAAACAACAGAATTGCTGATACAATAAACCAGGAGCATATATCAATCAATAGACATTTTTTCGCGCACAAGATTAACAATAAACTCTTGTTCTTTACGGTTTTTACAGTTGCATAAGATAAAAAATCTGCCCTGTTTTAACAAAGAGATTTGTTTCTGAATTGATTCTGGTTCTGCTACTATTGAGACAATCTTTTTCTTTGCGCCATCAACGAGTTTATCAAGAATCTCTATGGCCTCAGGTGTATTTGGATCAGGTCTCCAGTTATGTATTGTAAGATGCTTCATATTTGAAACAGCTTCCATCTGATGATATGCTTGTGTATGCAGATGAAGAAAACCACCACTGTGTCTTTGGAAAACCTTATCTGTATATGGTACGCCGAATTCTTTATAGTGGCGTGGCGAAAGAAGCCCTGCCGCATCATCGCTTAAAAACTCAAGTCCTTTTTCCATCCAGAGGTATCCTGCAATAGTTCCATAATTTTCATTTTTGATGTTTGTTTTAATAAGTTCATATGCCCATTTAAGTGCTTTGTCGCACCTATTGATAAGAATATGCAGCTTCTCAGGATTTATGTATATATCGGTAAAAATTTCTGATCCTCTGAGAATAAACGCAAGTTCAAGTGGAGAACTGTATCCTGATAGATAAACATAGCACTTATTGTTTAGCCGTTTTATTGAATATTCAAGTCCTTTAAGTGCTATATCAACAAATTTGTTCTGTTTTTTCCATGGGAAATCTATTGTTTCATCTATGGTTTTGCCGATTGGCTCTATCCAGGATGTGTTTGCGCCAAATTTTATGGAACCAGTAATCATGCCTGCAAATATGCCAGATCCATACCTTAATGGAAGAACCGGGATTGAATCATCCGGATAATCAGTTCGATATCTATAAAGTTTCTCATCCCTGTCACACAAAAGTTTTGGAAGTAAAAGTGGATCTTTATCAAAATCAATTTCTTCAAGTGGAGGGATTGATATAGAGTTAATAATCTGATCTTCTTCTGGGAGAAAGGTGTATATCAGGCAACCTTTTTTTGCTGACTGAATTTTCCTATGTCTTGCGATTGTTTCAGCAAAATTTTTTTTGAACTCAAAAGAATTAACAGTTTTCAATTTTTCTCCTTTTTTAATTCATTTAAGATTGCCACATATACAGCAGCGCTCCATTGATAATCTGTAATAGTTCTTGTCCATCCTTTACCGCCGAGCCAGTCCTTTCTTGGTAATCCCTTTGGTGGTATCTGATTATCTGGATCATAGAACTCAAATATTGAGCCATTTTCAATATACCATTTTTCAACTGCTTCCTTCGTTTTCAATAAAAGGGTTCTTGCTATATCTTTGAATCCATATTTTCTCAAGCCTTCGTAGTCGAGAAAATTATAATTCAGCCATGTACCTCCCCTCCACATATCCTTACAGAATGAAGGATCATCTTTTGATACAGAGGGTATCGGCATTTTTGTCCAGAACATCGCAGGGTTTATAATTTTTTCAAGAATTCTTTTTGTTCTTGCTCTATCAGAAATCCCTGCAAATAAAGGTAGTAGTGATGCAGGTGTTTTCACCTTAACGAAGTTCCCATTCTGTTTTCTATCATAATAAAAACCATCATCTTCATCCCACAAATATTTATTTATAAGATGGGTTTTTTCTTCAGCCATTTTTTTCCAGAGGTCTACATCAATTTTTATCTTTAAGATGTCTGCGATTTCTGAGAGACATTTTATTTCATTTACTGCAAAGCAATTCAAATCAATGGCTGCAAGATGATCTTCTGGTTCTATATCATCAAACCTTGGGGAATTGTCCATCCCTGATTCTCCACACTTTGATTCTTTACCTTCGTTTATTAACCATTCGAGAAGCCCATCACTATCATTATCCCTGTTTCTATACAACCACTCAATATATCTTTTTATTGCATTGTAAACAAATTCAAGAAAATCCCTGTTTTTTGTAGTTTTATAAAGCTCAAGCGCCGTGTATGCAAACAAGGGTGGTTGTGTAATATCTTCGTACACCCTGCCCTTTTCAGGATTCATAGTAATAGAGATGAACCCATCTTCTCTCTGACAGTTTAATACAGCAATAATTGTTTTTTCAGCAAGATCATATGAAATATAGCGATTCCCAAGGGTATGAAATGCTGAATCCCAGAACCACATATCTCTGTGTGGCCATCTATCCGGAGTTGTCCATATTGAATTTATTTTTCCCTGTGCAGATTCACAGTTTACCTTCATAATTGACATTGCCTTAAGATAGGTTTTTTCTTCAATCTCATTGTTAAACTGTGTACTGGTGAATTTATCAAAAAATTGTAGTTTTTTATTAACCTCATCATTAATATTTTTATCTATCAGAGTTTTTTCTGACTTCTGTATTGCATTATTTCTGTTTGTTCTATCGTAAGAGAGCGCAAAGATTTTTTTATCCTTTTCGATGATAAGTCCAGTTAGTCCATCTTTTGACGAGCAAACAATAACATTATCGAATTTCTCAATGCTACCTGTTTCTGAATTCATTGATGGTAAAAATTCTTGACTGTATTTTCCGAGTATCACATCTTTCTCAGCAAATACCACAGAAATATCAGGATTCTTAAAAATAATTAGGTCAGAACAGACAATTTCTGGCAGGATATTGCATTTATCCATATTCTTAAAATACAGTGTTCTTCTATCATCCAACCTGAAACATAGTGTTCCTGCTTTTTCTAAGGTGCCTGCAACAAAAGGATTAAACCAATCAGTTTTACCTTCAATCCCGGAAAATGCAAAAATTATGTCCTTGCCCCAGATATCTGGATATTTCATTTTTCCTCCACCTTATTATTAAATTGTTTTACTGCTTCAAACATAGAAAGAATATTTTCAACAGGTGTTTTTGCCTGTATATTATGGATTGTATTAAACACGTATCCACCTTCCTTAGAAAATATTGTAAGTCGGTTTTTTACCTCTTCTTTTACTTTTTCAGGGGTTCCAAAAGGAAGAGTTTTCTGGGTATCAATTCCACCACCCCAAAAGCATATTCTCCTGCCATATTTTTGCTTTAAGAAATATGGGTCCATATTTGCGGCTGAACATTGAATGGGATTTAATATATCAAAACCCGCCTCAATGAAATCATTTATAAATGGTTCTATAGAACCACAGGAATGGATAAATGTTTTCCAGTTTGTATTTTTATGTATCCAACCATTTACTTTACTGTGGAAGGGTTTATACAGTTCACGGTATGTTTGAACAGATATAAACTGAGAATTTTGTGTTCCAAAATCAGTGCCAGAAACAAAAATAACATCAATCTTATTACCCACTGCCTCGGAAATCATCTTAAGATTTTGTAATGCAATCTCGCACTGTCTTGAGAAAACCTCGTACACATAATTTCGCCTTATTATTGTTGATACATACCATTCTTCAATGTCTCTAATTCCACCTGGATTTTTTAAGAATGGACCCGGGATTCTTGCAATATCTCCGAATGAGGTGCCACCAAAATTTGCAATAATTGAAAACTCTGTTTCCTTATAAAGACGGGTGGCTTCTGTTTCATAATATCTGAGATCTTCATCTTTTAGTAGACTCAAATCAGTATTATCAGATGGATCAAGATTTGCCTCGTCTATTGGCTTCTGTCTTATAATTGCGTCAAAATAAAAGCCAGAAGCAGGTAATTTCCCGGATGGCAAGACAGTTGTATCACCCTCTGGATAAAGATAAACATTCCCTTTATCATCTTTTGTTGTATTAAATTTTTCAGGAACAAGAAATTCTGTTCCATCAGGCGCAGTCCATTTTTTCCAGTTTTTATTCTCGAAACCAAACAAATTTTTTCTTGCGTAAAGGGCAACGGTGTCTATCCCGAGAATTTTTCTTAGTTCATCATCAATCTTACCGAGCATCTGGAATGGTTCATCAATCATTACAGGTGTTTTAATTCCGAGGGCTTTCTTTAACTCTGTGAGGCAAAATGCAGAAATTCCCGTAACACTTGTTCCTCCTAAATCTATAGGAATCCTATCGGGTTCTTTAAGTGAAATAGCCATTTGAACTCTTTCTCTCGAAGTCATAATTTTTCCTTTTAAGCATATGGATAATGCCAAACTTGGCTATTTAGTAGTGTTTTTGTTTATTTAATAGTTTCAAAAGTTTTTATTGACCTTCCTTCTAAAATCCCTCTGGGCCCTTTAAGAAAAAAAGATAACAAAAGGAGATCAAAGGAAGGTAGGGATAGATTTTTATCCTTTTTTGTGTTGAGTTTCCTGATATAAAAGTTTCATCTGTTTTTTGATATTATCACCTCGGTAAAAAAACAGAACCTTATATTCCTGATGAAATTATAACAGATTATGAATGGATTTGAAAATTTTAAGGATACCATATATATGTAGTTTTGACTGAGAACCAAACTTATACTATCATAAATATTAATAACAACATTTGTTTATAGGTTTTTAGGACAGAAAGTGATAAGAATAAAATCATACAAACATAATGTCAGCAGTTTTCTATATACTGTCTACCTGCTACTGATAACTAAATATTAACAGGTTTAGTGAGTATTTATGAGAATTAAAGGATTTACACTTGTCGAAATTACTGCAGTCGCTGCAATTGTATCCACTTTTGCTCTCAGTGGTTATCAGATTGTAAAAAAGGGTAAGGACTCAGTTTGTCTGAACAATCTTAAACAGATTGGACAAGCAATTGGGATGTTTGAGGCAGATCACGACGGCTTACCCGATGCTGTTTTTTATCCAGGAAGTGCCGGGGATCCACGGGGTATAAATAATATTCTCAAAAGATATGGTACAACGCCAGACATATTTTTCTGTCCTGCAATATCAACTGAATTTAATAAATATGGAACGAATTATTTATGGAATGAATCAGCAAAAAGAACATCATCAAATTCTTCAGGTTTATGGCTTATGACAGAAATAACAGCACTTTATCCTGAATTACCTTCTCCTCATACTGGTGGTTATGGTGTCCTTTACGCTGATGGTCACGCATCTATTGACAGAAACATAAACTTTCCACCATTTCAAAGACCTTCTCTTGCTTCTACGATAAAAACCGAAAAACAAAAGGAGGAAAAGGAACCTGTAGAAGAAAAAAAAGAGATAGTTGTGGCAGCACGGAAAGAATTTAAGGAGTACCAAATACTGAATCTTCCTTCAAAGGTTGAATCAGGTAAACCTGTTTCCATTAGCATAAAATCAATAGATATTGATGGGAATATTTATGAATCAAATGAGAGATTACGTATGATAGATCTTACTGGAAGCATAGAACCCTCTGATGTTGTGCTTGATAAAGGGATTGCGAACATTATGATACATTTTACCAGGTTAAGAAAGAATAATGTACTATTTGTTGTTGATTCTAAGGGAAAATGGCAATGCTCAAAAGAATTTGAGATTGAGGCAGGTTCTCCGGCAGTTGTACAGATTATTCCTTCTTCTAATGTTTATGTCGGTGTACCAACTTCAATCAGGGTTATAGTGAAGGATTCTTATGGAAATATTATACTAAAAAAAGGATTAAAACTTTCAATAATATCAACCTATGAAGCAGAGTATCCTTCAAGTTTTGTTTCAGATGTAGATGGAAATATTGATATTCCAGTAATATTCCATAAATCAGGAGAAAACAGGATAACTGTTTTAATTTCAGGAACAACAATTAAGGCTAGTTGTTCTATAAAGGTTAGCCCAGGCGTAATTGATCATTTTGAGATAAGCAGGATAAACTCACCTGTTGAAGCAGGCAAGCCAGTTTCAATAACAGTAAAGGCACTTGATAAATATGGGAATAGGATAAAGGGTTTATTCTTTATTGGAGATTCAAACGTTCCATCTTATTTAAAGGAGGATGTATCTTCTGGTATATGGATGGAAACAATATCTTTTGAGAAATCTACTTCAGAGACCAGTATTACTGTGGGTGATGGCCTTGGACATACGGGTAGGTCAAATACTTTTTCAGTTGTTCCATCATATCCAACAAGTATTAAGATCCTTGAATACGACCCTGTTGTGATTGAAAACCAGGAATTTCAGATTGGGTTTGTTGTTAATGATAGATATAATAACTCGATTTCTGGGCTTGAATCTTATTTAAGCGTCAGTGGGTTGGATGAATATAAAATTACCGGATCTGCTGAACAATATACCCTGGTTTCAAAAATACAGAAAACAGGGAAAAAAGATATAAGTATCTTTTTGAAGAAAAATAATGATGAAATATTAAAGTTTGATTTTGCTATGTTTGTCCTGCCTTTAAAGCCAGTTATTGTTAATGAAAAAAATAAATAAGGGAGCAGAGATAATGAAAATAATTATTATAAGTGATACACATGGTTCAGTTGGAGTATGGGATAAAATCAAGGGATACATTGATTCAGATACCACCTGTATCATACATGCAGGGGATTTATATTCCTTTGGTCCGAGGAATCCATTACCCGAAGGATATGATCCTGGTACTCTTGCAAACCAACTTAATTCAATCGCAGTTCCTTTAATCTGTTCTAAGGGAAATTGCGATTCTGATGTTGACCAGACAATAAGCAATTTCCCCTTGTGTAATCCTTTTGCATTTATTTTTTACGATGGACTGAGAATTTTTATAACCCATGGTCATCTGTTTAATAAAGAACAGTTAATCTGTCTTTCAAAACAGTGGTCTATTGACTTGGTTGTATCAGGACATACCCATGTAGCAGGTTTAGAAAGTATCGGTAATACTGTATTTTTTAACCCTGGAAGTTGTGCCCTCCCTAAGAATTTCCCTGGGATTGGACTACTCTATAACAGATGTCTTGAACTTTATAATCTAAATGATAATTCACTGGTTAATAAGATAACCTTATCCAGGTAAAACCCCTTTATATCGTTATTATGAAAAACAACAAGGATAATTACATATCTCTTATTTGCGTGGGAAACGAGCTTTTCTATAATGTCCTTAATACAAATGTTCACATTGCAAGTAGGGTATGTGGGTTGAATGGTTTTGATATAGGTCTTAATATTATTGTGCCTGATAATATCAAAGAAATAGTTAGAGCAGTTGATTTTTGTCTTAAGAATAGCAGTGTATTGATGATATCCGGGGGACTTGGTCCAACCTTTGATGATATTACAAGAGAAGCAATCTCCATATATATGGAGAGAAAACTTATTTTTTCCAGTTGTGCCTGGGAAGAAATCCAGCAAAGATTCAGAGAAAGAAAAATGATAAGTATTCCAGAAAAAAATAGAAAACAGGCAATGATTATAGAAGGAGCAGATTTTATTTCTAATAGTGTCGGTACTGCACCTGGAATGATGGTGAAGCACAATGATAAATTGATTTTTCTTCTTCCTGGTCCACCCTGGGAATTTGAGGAGATGTTAAAAAACAGTGTTATACCTATTCTTAAGAAAACGTTTCTTGGGCATTCATTTATAAGAAAGGTTTTTGGCATTGCAGGAGAATCCGAGGTAGTGGTTGAGGAAAAAACAGATGAAATAAGAGATATAATAAAATCCTTTGGCGGAGAATGGACTATTCTTGCAAAGCCACATCTTGTAGAACTATGGTTAAAGGTACCGTATTCTAAAAAAGAACTTTTTAATCAGGTTGAAAATTTTCTTAAGAAAACTTTTAATGATTCTTTCCTCGGGGATTGTTCTATCCCAGAAGGACTTGCGAGCGTTCTTAAAGAAAAAAAACTTGTATGTTGTTTTGCTGAATCATGTACAGGTGGACTTGCTGGACATTTGATGACTGAATTGCCTGGGGTTTCTCAGTGTTTTAATGGTTCAATCGTTGCATACTCAAACAGGGTGAAAAGAAGAATTTTAAGGGTTTCAAGAAGCACATTAAAAAAATATGGCGCTGTGAGTGAACAAACTGCTATAGCAATGGCAAAAGGTGCGAGAAAATATGGTAAGGCAGATGTTTCTCTTGCAATCACTGGTATTGCAGGTCCAGAAGGTGGCAGTGTTGAAAAACCAGTAGGTCTTGTATGCATGGCAGTTGCTCTTTCAAACAGGCAAATTCAGACAAAAGTTTTTCACTTTACAGGTCAGAGGTCAATAATAAAACTTCGATCTGCACTTGCAGGTATTGATTTTCTTCGCCGGGCAATAATCAAGGATTTTTAATATTATGAAAAAATTTATACTCATATTAACGATATGTGCGGTTTTTATTTTTGGTTTGGTCAGATTTGAGATGTTTCGTAAAAGTCTTTACGGAGACATGCAACCGGTAGGTATGCTTGTTGAAATACCTAAAAATGCTACAGGAAAGGAGATTGCTTCTATACTCGAAGAAAGAGGTATTATTAAAAATACCCGCTGGTTTCTGCGTGTTTTAAGGAAAAAGCACATAGATGGAAAACTTCGTGCGGGTATATACGAGTTTAAGGGAAGGCCCTATCTATATGATGTTATTGAAAAACTAAGAAAAGGAGATATTGCATATATAAAACTTGTTTTTCCCGAAGGAATAACCTGCCATGAAATAGGAAAACTCCTTGAGCAAGAGGAAATATGTAGTTGTGCTGAGTTTGATGAGTTTTCTAAAAAGGAAGGTCTTGAGGGATATTTGTTCCCTGATACATACAATTTTCCGATACGAGTTTCAAAAGAGGCAGTGGCAAAGAAAATGATAGATAGATTCTGGGAAATTTTCCAGGAGATTAACCCAGATTCATCAAAACTAAAAAAAGACGAACTCAAAAAAATTGTTATCATTGCTTCAATTGTTGAAAAGGAAGCAGAACTTAATTCTGAAAGGCCTATCATTGCAGGGATTTTTTATAATCGTCTCAAGCGCGGGATGCCATTGCAGAGTTGTTCAACAATTAAGTATGTTATAGGAAACAAAAAAAATCTTACCATGAGCGATATTAAAATAAAAACACCATATAATACATACATTCACAGGGGATTACCCCCTGGACCTATCTGTAATCCTGGAAAGGAATCACTAAAGGCAGCGGTTTATCCTGCAAAAACCCCATATCTTTTCTTTGTTTCAAAGGGAGATGGTTCACATTATTTTTCAACCACATATTCTGAACATCTTAATGCAAAAAATATTTATCTTGATAGTCGAGTTGAACCCGAAACAGAAAAACAGCGTTGATCTGATTTGTCATCAAACGAAAAATATTAAGAATAGATATTTTGTTTTTGCAACACACCACTATAATTGGGACTTTTATTTTGTTGGCTGGACATCAATAATGTATGGCTGTGGTTTGAGACCTGCATGAATCATATATTCAGTTAAGATCGCTGACATTGCACCATTATCCATACAAAGTTTTTCTTCTGGAATTGAAACATGAATTCCTTTTTTCGATAAATACTGTTGGATTTTTTCCCTCAGATAATTATTTCTTATAACTCCACCACCAAAAAGTATACTTTTCACCCTGTACATCTTAAGAGCATCATCTATTTTTTTGATGATTGAATCAACAACTGCCTTTTGAAAACCAGCCGCTATGTCTGATTTGTTTTTTAGACCATGTTTTGAGATATAATAATAAACAGCGGTTTTAATTCCGCTAAAACTAAAATCGAGAGAATCTTTTATATATGCACGAGGAAATCTAATCTTTGCCTCATTTCCCTTTCTTGCAAGTTTTTCTACATATCCTCCCCCAGGAAATGGAAGATTTATCATTCTACCCACCTTATCAAACACTTCACCGCAGGCATCATCCCGTGTTTCTCCGAGTGTTGTAAAATCAGTATAGTTTTTGATTAAAAATAGAGTTGTGTGTCCACCTGAAACTACAAGGCCAAGTGCAGGAAATTGTATATTAATATCAGTATAGCATGCTGCGATATGAGCGTGCAGATGATTTATATTATAGACAGGTTTTCTCAGAGTATATCCTATACCTTCTGTAAATCCTACTCCTATCATTAATGATCCTTTTAATCCTGGTTTGTTTACTACCCCGAATGCATCTATTTGCGATAAATCGATTTTTGCTTCTTTAAGGCACTGGTTAAACATAGGAGTTATTCTTTCGATGTGAGCACGGCTTGCAAGTTCAGGGACAACTCCTCCGAATGTAGCGTGGATTTCATCCTGGCTTGCTATCATGTTAGCAACAATATTTTTATTGCTAACGATGCCTACAGATGTTTCATCGCAGGAGCTTTCTATACCTACTATAATCATTTATCTTGTTATTTGTGTGATAGATACAAAACTATATCCTTCTTTTAACATCTCGGGAAGTTTTTCCTCGAGGACCTTAAGCGTATTCGCTCTTGCATGTCCAATAGCAACTGCACTACCCTTCTTTTTTGCAATTTTGCCTGCCATAAGTAAACCTTGAACAATTTCTTCGGGTTCAGAAGAATTATCGAGAAAAATATCCCTTTTGATACTTCTTACTCCAATTTTTTTTGCCTCAGAATATCCAATGGATTTCTGTGTTGTTAAACTATCAACGTATATAAGTTTTTTTTCTTTAATTTCTTTGAGTAATAAATCCATTTTTTCCTGATTTTGTGTAAATTTTGATCCCATATGATTATTTATCCCTACGATGTAGGGACCAAATTTTTCAAAGTATTCGTCAATCCTGTTTTTGATTTCATCATCATCCATGGATACTGTTAAAAAGCTTCCTGATATTGATGTATCAGAATCCGTTCTTTCTGGTTCAAGAGGTATATGAAGAAGAAGTTCAATATTTTGTTTTCCTGAAAGATTTTTTGCTATTCTCAAGCCAAATGGGCTATCGGGTAAGATTGCGAGTGTTAGTGGAACCTGAATTCTTTTGATATGCACTGTAATATCTGGATTCCAACCAACATCATCCAATATAATAGCGATTTTCCCTTTTTTTGAGGATGTGCCCTCATAGGAAATTTCTTTTTTTTCTGGAGCAATTATTTTTTTCTCGGTTACTATTTTTTCAGGATATGGCTTTTTCTTAATTTGCTCAATAATAAAAAGACATGTCAAAAGTATCAGAAAAATCAGCAAAAGGATTAATAACCCTGATCCGCGTTTATTTATGAATTTTTTCATGTACCCGCTGTTTGCATTTCATTTAATATTTCTTCTATTGCCTTCTTTAACTGAATATCTTTTTCGAGGGAACCTATTTCCATTTCCTCTGGTGCTTCAACCTTGATATCAGGTTCAATACCCTTTCCATCAATCCTTGTGCCAGATGGTGTGTAATAATAAGCAATTGTTAATTTTATGGATGTTCCGTCATCGTCAAGTTTTATCAGATTTTGTACTGATCCTTTTCCAAATGTTTTTGTTCCAATAACCTTGCAGGTTTTGAGATTATCCTTGAGCGCACCAATAACAATTTCTGATGCACTTGCACTTCCATTATTCGCAAGAATAACAACTGGTTTATTCCATATTGGCGCTTTTTGAGAATAATATGTTTTTTTGTCTTCTGGTTTTCTTCCCTGGATTGAAACAATAACCTTTTTTTCAGGTAAAAATAGCTGACTTACTTCTACTGCTGAGCTCAAAAGTCCGCCAGGATTATTTCTGAGATCAAGAATTAATGCCTGCACATGTTGGTTGTTTAATTCTTTTATAACTGCTTCTAAATCTTCGCTTGTTCTTTCCTGAAAGTTGGTTATCCTTACATAACCAATATTTCCGGGTAGTATTGAACTTTTAATTGATTTTACTCTTATAACATCCCTTACAAGAGTTATCTTGATAATTTTTGAAGAATTTTCCCTTAGAACACTAATAACAACAGGTGTTCCCTTCTTACCTCTAAGTTTTTGCGCTGCTTCCCAGGTATTCATTCCTTTTGTTGATTTTCCATCTATATCTATTATTCTATCTCCTGGTTTAACCCCTGCGTTCCACGCAGGTGTATCCTGTATAGGGCTTACAACTGTCAAGACGCCATCCTTCAATGTTATCTCCATTCCAACACCTTCAAATTCACCTGATGTCTCGATCTGCAGTTCCTTCGATGCCTCTGGTTCAAGAAAGGCGCTATAAGGATCAAGAGAAGACAACATTCCCTTTAATGCGCCATAAATAAGTTTCTTATCATCAACAGGTTGTACATATTCTTTTTTAACTATATTTACAACGGTTACGAAACGTTCAAGTTCGCGATAAAATTCTTCCTCATTTTTTCTTGCCTGGGATACCTCGAGGTTAAAACCAAGAAGGAAACTTAGGACAAAAAATCCAGCGACCCAGATTGCGATTTTCTTTTTCATCTTTTGTTTCTCCTATTTACGAAATTTAATTGAGTTTTTTTTGTAATATTTCTTTTACGATAGATGGATTCACTTTGGCTCTGGATTTTCTCATAACCTGACCCACAAGAAATCCGAGTGCCTGTGTTCTTCCTGATTTATAGTCGTTTACTGCCTGTGCGTTATCGGCCAAAACTTTTTCAATGATCTCTTCTATTTCTTTTGTATCACTTATCTGAGTAAGATTTCTTTCTTTAACGAGGGCTTCGGGTTCCTTTCCGGTTATAAAAACATCGCGAATAATCTGTTTTCCCACAGTTGCATTTATTATATTATTATCTACCATTTCCACGATTTTTGCCAATGCTCGGGGATCTATCTTACATTTATCTATTGTACATCTGTTTTCCTTAAGAAGAGCAAGAATCTCTGTTTGTATCCAGTTTGCAACCTGTTTGGGCTTTGCATAGTGTTTGATGGTTTGTTCAAAATAATCAGCAATTGCTTTTTTAGATGTAAGTATAGATGAATCATATTCAGATAGATTATATTGATTTTGAAATCTCTTTTCTCTTAACTGTGGCAATTCACCTATTTCTGATTTAATCCTGTTTATTGTATTTATATCTATTCTAAATGGCAGAAGGTCTGGCTCTGGAAAATACCTGTAGTCATGGGCCTCCTCCTTTGTTCTCATTGGTTCGGTTATCTGAAGTGTTTCGTTCCAGAGGCGCGTTTCCTGAATAATTGGTTTTTCATTTTTAAGTAAATCCGTGATTCTTTCCTGTTCATAAGCCAGTGCTCGTCTTACAGAACGAAAAGAATTCATATTTTTTACCTCGACTTTTGTTCCGAGTTTTACATCTTCTTTTAGTTTAACAGAAATATTTGCATCGCAT
>Ga0208824_1000426_pt1 | contig 46187 bp, 26 predicted proteins | sample AD_JPNTR3_MetaG_FD_184447 | JGI IMG/M metagenome (GOLD analysis project Ga0208824, IMG submission 184447) | Active sludge microbial communities of municipal wastewater-treating anaerobic digesters from Japan - AD_JPNTR3_MetaG (SPAdes) (version 2) | ecosystem: Engineered > Bioreactor > Anaerobic...
CAAGGATGCCATAACTGGTCAGGCCACACCCGATTTGCGTGTACCCATTGTTGGTCAGCACGCCGTCCGCCAGAAGATAGTATCCGTATCCCGCGTTACCGATGCGTCCATCGTTGGACGAGCCGCCCGTGTTGTGCATCACACCGCCGGTCTGGTACACCGCACCAACGCCCAGTGTCCCGTTACCTACCAGCAAGCGTCCGGAGATGAATGCTTCGTCCTCAAGGCACATCACGCCGCGACCGTTATTTCCGATCGCGACCAACGGCTGCCCGACCACGTTATAGCCTCTGTCTAACGTTTCGATCCGCGTGGCACCGCCCACGACCAGCGTGGCCAACGGATCGGATGTTGAGGTGCTCTCACCGACAATGACGCTCTGGTCATCCAGATAACGGCTGACCGGCGACAGGTCCAGTGTGCCGCCGTAGACACGGATCGGCCCAAGATTCGCACCCCCACCCGACAGGGTCAGCGTGTTCGGCCCCAGCTTGCGCACTCCCAGATGAGGCAGGTCCGACGTATAGTCCAGATCCTCGTAAGCAGTATCGAAGCCGACCGATGTTTTCGGCCCGGCAAACGTGGTGCCGTTGTTAATCAGGTCGTTGATTTCCGTCAGCGTGAAGCCCGGCTGCGTACCGGCGGCATCCGCCACGCGCAGAGCCAGACACCCGGCGTCGACCACCTCGACCGCCGTCGCGTAGTTCGGCAACGCGCCGGGCGCGACGGCATACAGCGTCCCGTTCGAGATCACGGTACCGCCGGTCCAACTGTTGTTGGTGTTACGCAGATAGGTGATGCCGCTGTCGTTGCCGGTCTTAAGCAACCGGCCAGACCCCGAAATCTCGCCGGTATAGGTGTCGCTGGCGGCAACTGAACCCTCGAACCGGGCAGCCCCGTTCAGCACAACGGGGCCGGCCCAGTTGTTGAGATTCGTCATGTAACCGCTCCGTGCAAGAACGCGCGACCCATCGTCCAGACTCAACGTCCATTCGATCGGACGCGCAATCTGATAAAAATCAAAATAAGCCCCGTTACGCACCGACACCGTGTTGGCGGCACCGCCAGACAAGGATGCCGCCACCTCAAGCGTCACGCCGCCCTGTTCGATATCGATAAACGACGTGCCGAGATCATTCGTGACCGTCGTGTTGGTGAAGCCGAAGAGCGAAGTGCCCTTTTTAGTGATGCCGTGCCCATTGAGGTTCATGTAGGTCTGCGTGGCGTTATCGCCGCGAATATCCAGCCGCTGCGAGCCGCCCACGGTCAGATCACCCAGCAACGTGACATACGACAGCGCCCAGTACTGGCTGTACGCGCCGGTATTGAGCAGTGCACCGTTACCGTCCGGACCGGCACCGGCCACGTAAATGTGCTCGCTCCCCAGGCGCAGAGTGTTGGCGGCGCTCCCCCAGAAGTCCAGCGCGCCGCCGTCCTGCACCACCGTGGGCGCAGCGGCCGAACCGAATGTGGTGTTGTGCAGGACACGTGCCGTACCGCGGCTTACGAGCGTTGTACCCGCATAGGTGTTGCCGCTGTTCGGGAAGGCGAGCGTGCCATCGCCGGACTTGACTAGGTCACCGTTGCCGCTGATCGTACCGGCCGGCATGTCACGCACCACGCCTGCGGGAACGTTGATTTCAAGCGCCCCCTGACTGATCCCCGTACCGCCGGTGTATGATATCGGTCCGTTTAGACGGACATCGCCGGGGCCTGCCTTATCAAGCCGCACCACGTTCGCGCCGTCGTTCTGCAGCGCAGCATTGACGGTGAGCGCCGCCCCGCCGGACGCATTTGCATTCGCCAGAACGAGCCTGTTGCCCACGGATGCGGGCGAGGTCAGCACACCATCGCCCGGCACGGTACCGAGCGTCAGTCCGGCCGCGCCGTCCGCGATCTGCACACGCGGCGCAGCCAACGTAGCACCGCCGAAGGTAACGACCGCCTCCGTCGCCGTTTCCTGCGAGAGCAACGCCACGGCGGTCGGGTTGGCATCCAGCGTGATGCCGCCCGTCGTACCGGTTGTCGTGATGTGCGCGGTTTCACCCGCGTTATCGTTGATCATGGAAGGACCGAGCGCAGAGAGCGTTTGGGCTGGCAGGTTGGCGGCATGGATACCCTCGGTCGAAGAGTATGCGGCCAGATCCGTGCCGCCATTGACAGTCGCCCACGGTCCGATCAGACCGTCCGGCTGCCCGGTTATGAAAATCTTGGTCGTCGTGCCCAGTCCGTCCGCCGTGATGTCGAGCGTCCCGGAGACATGCTCCAGCGAGGCGAAGGTCACCGTGGCCGAGGTCGCTCCCGGAGCCACGGTCAAGCGCGAGTCAGCCCCGTCGGCCCGCAGCGCGCCGAGGGTCGCGCTGTAATTGACGGCGGGCGTCCCCGCATTCAGCAGGAGACGGCCACCGCGCAACCGCAGCGGCGTGGCGTCGCTCAGCGAGCAGGAGGCGGTGAGACCGAGCGTTCCATCATCGATCACCGTGTCGCCGGTGTAGGTATTGGCCGCCGAGAGGATCTGCGTGCCGGCCCCACGTTTGTACAGCCAAAGACGACCCGTGCCGCCGTTTTCAATGACGCCGCTGTTCTCGATCACACCCGACGGATCGACCACGTTGAAGATGAAGCCATGCGAGTTGTTGTTGCCCGACAGGAATTTACCCGTGAACGCGAGCGTGCCGCTACCGGTGTGTTCGACGGTCACGTCTTGCGAACCACCCGCATTTTGGTAGAACGTACGGTCGGTCGAGCCGCTCGTGCCGGTGAAACGGAAGGTCGTGTTGTTTGCCGCGAATTTAAAGGATTGACCGACACCCAGCGTGCTCGGGGCGCCCACGTTCGCAACACTCGGCACGGAGAGCACACCGTACGATGTGATCAGCGTATTGCCGACCTGCTCGTTGCCGGGATTGGTCAGTTCGATCGTACCGCCGGTGCCATTGTGCTCAAAGCCGTTCTGCCCGGTAATTTTGGCCCGTATCGAGAGGGTCTTGCCCGGGGCAGCCTGATTGTCGGCGAAGTTTTCGCCCGAACTCACACTGAAACTCAGCGTGCCGTCACCATCAATGACCGCGTCCTCTTCGGCGCGCAACGTCACTGCCCCGGTGTTTTCCAAGCTCAGATGGGCGCCCGCCGCAATCGTCAGCGTCATACCCGGATTGCGGAAGTAAATCGTTTTGATAGCCTGATCCTGGTTGATCAAGACGTTTGGCGGCGTACCTGCCGGAAAGACCACGGTATCGGCACTACCCGCAGGCGCGGTATTGTCTTGCCAGTTCTGCGGATTCGTCCAGAGGGTATCGCCGCCGGCTCCGGTCCACGTCCGTTCAGCGCCGTACGCGCCCCAGACAACAGCAATCATCCATCCCGCACACACTCCTACTTTCAAACGCATAGGGTTCATGGCTCACTCCCTCCTTTTTTCCTCTACCACCTTCACATTCAATCGCCCGAGACTTTACTACGCTGTGGGCTAATCAGTCAAGCAACATCACTTAACGCAGCAGGATCAGCGTACCATCAATGGCGAAAGCCAAGCGGACAGTCTGTCCTTTTTTTTCATGTTGCCTCCGACGTTCCATACCCAACCACCATTCAACGGTTGCCAGATGATAGTTCAAACAGGCGTATCCGTCGAGGAGAGAGTGAATAGTATTGGGATACGCCATCAAGCTACTGTCCGTCTGTCCGCCAGACAAAGAGCGTTGGCTGGAAGAAGGTATATACAGCATGTGCTTCCATGCCCTCTACCTTACTGTGGTGCGCCCGCTGTTTGTAAGGCCGAATCTCACCGCAGCGTTGACGGAGGATACTGAAAAGACGTACGATATGGCCATCTTTGAGCCGACGGGCTCGGACCGATTTCCGCGTGTTGTCGCGCTATGTGACGAGGTATTTGATTATGGCAAAAGTGCTGAAGGATCTATCGCAACTCCCTAGGAGTTCATTCAAGCCATCCGATCCCGTAAAGAAACCACCGACTACGAAACCTTCTGATGACGACGCCAGAGCCGTGCTCGCGTATTTCTCTAAAAAAGGGCAGACCGCTGAGGTCCCGGCCGAAGCGCAGACTGACGACGGCGAGGCGGCCAAACTCAAAGCGCTCGAAGAGACCATACGCAAACTCACCGACGCGAAAGAGAAGGCAGAAACACGGGCCTTGATAGCCGAGCAGAATCTGGCGAAAACGGCAGTCGCACGGACAAAGGCCGAAGACGAGGTAAAACGGTTGCAAGGCGAGTGCGGTCGGCTTCAAGGTGAAGCCCGGAAAAGGGCAGAGGCGGAAACGCGTCCGGAGGAGACGGCGCCAGCAACGCCGATCGAAGCGCCACCGGCCAACGGTCTTTTTGTGCTACCTAAAAGTTTTGCCGAGGTGTTCGATGGTGAACTCCGCGAGATGGTGTTGGCGGCGCTTGCAGATGCCCGCGACGCAGCCAAACAAAGTGGCAAGACCCGCCGCACAGCGGCTCTCGATGCCGTTTTGGCGGTAAACCGTTCAAGCGGCGAGCTTGACCGTCGCCGCACCGAGTTGCAGCAAATCCTAAAGAATTACGACCACACCTCCGATCCCGCTGTGTTGTCAAAACTCGGCTTCAAGCTTATCCGCAAACGTACGCATTGGATACTCGATTATGCCGGCGTCCGGCTGACACTCTCCAAGACGCCTTCCGATTTCCGCGCAAATCGCAACAAGGCTAGCGTTATCGAGAACAAGTGCTTTTGAGAAATGCCTTGGGACAAACAGAATGGGGAATGGTTATGCGCAAACTTATGATTTTTTCACAACAAGGATCCGCACCTCGGATGAAGAAACCAGGGGTGACGGAAGATGGCCCATGACTTCGGGCTTCGTGTGAGAGACAAACCCCTAAATCCTCCCTCCTAAATCCTCCTTCGATACGCATTCAACGGAGTTGAATCGCACCGCCGGCGTTGACGGCGCATACTGAAAATCGTACGATGTGGCCGTACAACTTAGAAAGTCACTGCCAACAAGAGAAAGGCTTAAGCATGAATCTCTGCTTTGTCGTCGTCAATGACATCGACAAATTTGAAGACCTCCTAAGCGAGTTCAACAACCGGAAACTGTACGGCGGAACCATCTTCGACACCATGGGCATGGCCAGAGCCATGGGGCAACACAGCGGAATCGGTCATTCCATCAGAGGGTTTCTCAACAAGGGCCGCCCCTTTAATAAGACGATCATGATGGCCGTTTCGGACGAACAACTCCAAGCGGTCAAGGAAGCCTTCGAGACGGTCATGGGAAAATTAGGCAGCGAAAATGTGGGCATCATCGTCGCTCTTCCCCTTACGGCTTTCTGGGGAATTAAGGACCACTCTTCGCGGGCTTAGGAGGCGCTGTGTCTACTTTAGAAGTACTGCAACATATCGCGGTTGTCATTGGCGCGTCGATCCTGTTTTCAAAGATATTCGGCAAATTCAACTTCCCCGATGTCACCGGTTATTTGATTGGCGGTATCATCATCGGACCGATGGTGTTGAACTTGGTGCCGGCCGATGCGGTCAAAGGGCTCGAGATCATCAGTGAGGTCGCCCTTGCCATCATCGCATTCAGCATCGGCTCCGAGATGAGGCTTTCCGCTCTGAAAAAAACTGGCAGGGGTATCATGTTGATCACACTGCTCGAAGCCTTCGGTGCGTTTTTGGTGGTTTTCCTGTCGCTCTGGCTGATTTTCAGACAGGAGTTCTCATTTTCTCTGGTGCTCGGCAGTATCGCCTGCGCGACTGCACCAGCAGCCACCCTACTCGTCATCCGGCAGTACAAAGCCAAGGGGCCGGTCGTGGACACGCTGATTCCCGTCGTCGCGCTGGACGACGCCGTGTGTATCATTGCCTTCGGCATTTGCGCGTCAATCGCCCAAGCCATCGTCGGGGGCGACGCGGTTAATCTGCTGCCCCTTGTGAAGCCCGTCGGAGAGATCGTGTTCTCCATCGCGTTGGGCGGGATCAGTGGCGTGATCGCTACGATCCTGCTACGGTATATCAGATCCGAAGGCGAACTCACGTCGTTCATCTTAGGCAGCATGTTCCTGCTCACCTCGATCGCGCTACGATTCTCGCTCTCGTCGTTGCTCGTCATGATGAGTTTCGGCTTCGCACTGACGAACCTCAGCCGCGCCGGCGAAAGAGCGGCCACTTCGTTGGACGGGCTGGTCACCCCCATCTTCATGTGCTTCTTTACGCTCTCGGGTGCCGATCTTGACTTCAGGGTCTTCGCGACAGTCGGCCTTCTCGCAATTGTCTATGTCGTGACCCGTGTCATCGGTAAGGTTGCCGGGGCAACCGTCGGGGCCAAGCTCGCAAACATGCCCAAGACCGTGCAAAAGTATCTGGGATTCACACTCGTGCCACAGGCCGGCGTAGCAATCGGCCTGTCGCTTACGGCATCACGCATCCTGGGAGATTCTCACGGACATGAGATCCGTACGATTATTCTCGCGGCGACCGTCCTGTATGAACTGTTCGGACCGATCATCACCAAGGTCGCGCTTGTGAAAGCCGGAGAGATTGAGACCTCAGCGTAAGCCGGGTTGGGGCGACAGCCGCAGTTGATCGATTTTGGCGCCGTCCTCGCGAACCTGTATGCGCAGGGTCACCGTGCCTTCAGGAAGTCGCAGGGGGATACCATCGGGATTGCCGCGATCTGCGACCATGGCCCAGTACCACTCCATGCTCACTCTCGGCAGGTGCCAGACAAACTGGTCTAGGATGGAGAACTTCTCGCTGCTGACGGAGACAAAGAACGAGTCATCTTCAGGTGAGGGTGCGATGACACGTGCGGAGAGGTAGTACAGTCCGGCTTTGGCGACTTGGAGATTTTGCAGGATATAGCCGGCACCGCCACCACGCGCACCGGGCTCGCCGGGAGCCCACACATAGCTGCCGCCGGAGGCTTGCGGATCGTCCTTGGCCACCACCATGTTCGGGAAGACCGCGCCAGCTTCCGCTTCCCAAACGGCGTCGCGGTCAGGCAGGATCACGACGGAGCCTTCCCGCTGCCGCTTGAGCGCCTCGGCGATCTGCCGCTTGTAGGCGACGACCACCGGCAAACCGGCCAAGCACTCCCCGCCGAAATCACGGCCATTGACGGCAAGAACGGCACGCGCAGGCGTGGGCTCAGCACCGCTCAGCGCCATAAAAGGCTTTTGCGTAACCAAGCGCAACGTCTGACCGCTGGCGGCGCTAGCCGTGATCGCGAGGGTGCCATCGTCACAGCGTGCGTCGGCGGCCGCGGTTGCGAACTCCCGCCGCCACCGCGCGAAGTGCTCGGCATTGTCGGCCTGATCGCAGACGCGGACCCAGAACGCAGCACCGACGGGCGTGTCCGTGTCGATGGGCATGCCCCACTGATCGTGGTGGGCAACGGTGAGGCGGATAACACTATGGGGATTGCCGTCGTGAATGAGCGCGACCGGCGCGGACTCGCGAACCGTGTTCTGCCCCCAGACCACACGAATCGCCGCAGCCGCCGCGCCATGCCGGATGACGACGGCTGCACCGGGCGCCACCGGCAATGCCTTGGGTACCTTGGCATCGAAGGTCACGGCGCGATCACCGATGAACAGTTCATCGCTCGGATAAGGCAACACAAAATGGGATTCGAGAGTCGGGTGGTCCCGGCTGTCCTCCCGTCGATGCAATGCCAAGCCAAGCGCATCTTGACCGTCCTGAACTGCATGCCAGTGAGGCATGAGATGAAGGGTCTTCCGGTGCGGGCCGGTACCCTCCGGAATCACCTTTTTGCCGTAGGGGTCGCGACGGCCATCAGCAATGAAATAGCCGCGGGGCATTGTTTGCGGGCCGGCGAAATTCACGACCATCGGCGCGTCCATGTTGTGATAGGTCTTGCCGGCGATACTGAGCGCGACGTGCCGGCCGGCCCACATGACGCGGTACTCGCTGCCGCTAGGACCCCACACCTGCGTCATCACTCGCGGCACGACCTGTAGATCGCGGAGCCAATCCGCTGGCGGCCGCCAAGAGCTCTGCAACCACAGCAGCGGCGGCGTAGCATTCGGATTCGGCGACGCGAAGCAACCGGCCGCAGCCAGCCAGGCTTCGACACCGCCGCAACCGCAGAGGTAGTCGTAATCACGGCTATGAGCGCCGCCCAGACGGAAGGACGGCGCGAAACAGTTGGCGATGGCATCGAGCCAGAAGACCTTCAGCAACGCCTCGCACTGCTCGCGTACGGCTGGCGTAACGCAGTACGTATGCAGGCGGTGCAGACATGCCAAATCAACGCTGGCATAGGTCGGGCTGCAATATTCATGAATGCCGTTCACCGCTGTATAGGCACAGAAGTCGTCCAGGCGCTTGCGACCCTCGGCAAGCACGTCATCGCGTCCGAGCATCTCCCCCATGAGAATGAGGTTCTGGGCATTCATGATGGCGATGTTGGTGTAGCCGGAAGACACGCGGTGGCGCAGACAGCCCTTGATGGCGTAGTCGATCAACTCGCGCAGGTCTTTGCGCTGCTTGTCGGTGAGCAGCTCACGGTGTTTGATCCAGATGACTGCGGCATTTTCCATGCAGAAGTCACAGGCATTGAAATCAAGGACAGCGCCGTCACGCCAGTTCCAGCGGAAGTTACCGTAGCCACGGCTTTCGGGGTCGCGGTCCTGCATGCGCGCAGCAACCTCAAAGAGCCGGTCCAAGCGGTCGAGATTGATCCGCGCTTCGCAAAGCAACAGCGCGTAGGTGAAGAGTTCGCGGGAGGTCATGTTCGGCGTCAGAGTCTGCACACGGTCCCATACACTCGAACGCTCCGCTTGTCTTTTGATGATGGCGGCGAGGTCATGCTCCTGCGCACGCAGCGACGAGGTTGCGACGATGAATAAGGCGAGAATGATGATACTGAAACGCACTGCTTTCATGAGGCCTCCTGTGATGTCTGCGAACACGATTCCCAAAACCGTCGGCGGCACCCGCATCTTCACAGATGCTCAAAACCTACAACCTACAGCGCAGACACACCCCTTGAGATTAGGGCAAAACCACCGCTAAGGCAAGAATGTTCGAATAAAAACCGCGGTGCCGCGGAGGGGGCTCATGGTGCGCGAGGAATGTGTAAGGGCATGCCCGGCTGGTGGGGCTGGCGTGCCCACACCTTTCAAGGTGTGGGCACAGGCGAGGTTCGGACATGGGGTGTAGCGGCGGTGCGGTGTGTTGGCACGTAGAGCGGGATGAACCTTTAAAAACAGTGGGGGGGCGACGGGGACGCATGGTGCGCGAGGAAAGCGCAAGGGCATGCCCGGCTGGTGGGGCTGGCGTGCCCACACCTTTCAAGGTGTGGGCGCAGGCGAGGTTCGGACATGGGGTGCAGCGGCGGTGCGGTGTGTTGGCGCGTAGAGCGGGATGAACCTTTAAACCTAAAAAGAGCAGTTGAGCATGCAGATTTTGAGCAAAGCCCCGTAAACATTGGCTTCCGTTGAGATCCGCGCCGCACCTATTTGGTGCAGAACGCAATTTCTGATTGGAACTACGGAACACACTAAACACACGGAAACAGAGCCATGCCTTTCCGTGTGTTCGGTGTGTTCCGTGGTTAAACAATCGATCCCGATAGCGATCCCGATCCCGATTTGGATCAAACCATGAAACCTTGAAACCAGAAACCAAAGAGAGTTGAAGGCTCAACTGCTCTTTTTAGGTTCAAGGTGTGGGCACAGGCGAGGTTCGGACATGGGGTGCCGTGGCTGCTCTGTTTGGGGCTTAAAAAACCGATGCGTTATGCGCGGACGGCGGCTCGCGGGGACGCCCGCCCTCCCAAAAATTCCTAGCTCCGAAATCCTTTGCGTTCTTTGCTGTTCCCGCAGTTCTCGGCGCATAAACGGAAACATTCGTCTTAGAAAGCGGCGTCGCGCGGAATACCGCTTGCCGCCGCACTCCCGATTCTTTCGTCAGACTTGGGATGAATTTGCAAAGGGGCGGAGCAGGGACGAGCAAACGCTCGTGCCCCTCGGCATAATTGAGAGTTGAGCGTTGAACGTTGAGAGTTCAAACCCGCGGTTTGAACGCATGCGTGGCTTCTACCTTGCCGGTGAACATATTGTGCACGCGCACCTTCAGTTCACCGTCCTCCACCTTACCCTCAATGACTGTGGGAAATTTATCGGCGACCATGTGCGGTCCGCCGCCCACGATCTGCGCCCACGGCCGCTCTGCCGTCGGTTCATCGTAGCGGTAACAGTGACAGTGTCCGGCCACCACAAGTTGTGCCCCGTACTGCTTCAGCAGGGGCCCCCACTCGTCGTGCCCCTGCTTCTGCCAAGCGGCATAGTTTTCGAGTGTGTTACCGGGGTTCGCGTCCGGTCTTGAATCGAAGATCGGGATATGCATGAAGGCCACGATATACGGCGCGCGCGCAATCTCGGGGCGTTTGAACTGATCCGCGAGCCACGCCGTCTGCATCGTGCGGTACGGCTCGAAGCGCGTCGCGCCACCCGCAGAGGGATGGAAGTCCGGCTTGTCTTCGCCCGTATCGAGTCCGATCAGCGCGATCTCACCCTGACGCACCGCGAAGTTGCGCACGAGCGGCCAGTCGCGTCCTGAACGTTCGGAGGGCAAGCGCCCCATCATGACCTCGGTTGAGTGGAGGCATGCGCGTCCACGGAAATCGTGGTTACCGTTGATGAAGAAGACCGGCTGCGTGGTGGCGTAATCGCCCCCTGTCTCCGTTTTCAGGAACACCTTGACCAGTTCCTCGCGCGTCTCCGTGTGGCTGGAGGCGTCCCCCAACCACAACGTCACCGGTGCTCCGATCGCACGGAGTTTTTGCGCCAACAGAGCAAACGTTTTCCAATTCGTATGAGTATCCGTAATCACCGAGAAGTGAGACGACGCATTTTCGCCGCATGTGGTGAAGGAGTAGACCTTCGACCATTCCGGCGGCGAGGGCTTCTTCCAGTAGCCGACGGGAAAGGCGAGCGTGGACGCGCCGACACGATACCAGTACTTTGTTCCCGGCTTGAGGCCCGTCATGCGGATGCGCATCACGCGGTCGTCCAGCATCGCAAGCGGCACCCCTTCGCATGCGTACTGCACCGCATTCTCCATCTTCTCGTTGTCGGCCACTTCGGCGTAGCCCAATGCAAAGTCACTCACCGCGAACGCCACGCCCATCGAATCCGGTGCCGGGCATTGTAGCACCGGCTCCGAGTCGAGCAGCTTTTGCGGCACCGGAAGTTGGGTCGCGTGCCACCTGTCATGATACTTCTGCTCGTGGTTGACGATGCCCGCCGCACGTACCCCGCCGACCGCACTCATCGCCGCAAGAAGCGCCGATCCTTTGATAAATGAACGCCTTTCAAGATTCATGTCTGTCCTTTCATGCTTGGATCACTTAAAAATCACGTGGGCAAAGATAGGGCGATGGTCGGAGGCCATCGGTTCGTTGACCACGCATGACTCGGGCACCTCAACCGTCGTGTTTTTTGAGACGAAAATATAGTCGATGATACGGTCTGGCTTGTCTGCCGGAAAGGTCGGCTGCAAGGGACTGATGCGTGTCCAGAACTTTTCGAACACCAGCATCTCGGTCGTTTCAGGCTTCGCATTGAAATCGCCGGCCAAGAGAACGGGCTTGTTGAACTTGGCCTGTTCTTGGTTGATGATCTCGGCCGACGCCTGACGGCTTTCGGCGGTCAACGACAAGTGGGTGCAGAAGAACACGAAAGTGTCAAACTCACAGACCAGCAGCGTCCGGGGCTCCTCCTTGCCGGGCAGGGGAAGGTGATACGAGCGAAGCGGTTTTGTTTTTGAGAGGATGCCGACCCCATACGCCCCGCCTTGATAGGGAATGGCCTCACCGAATGTGCCGATCATTCCCGTGGCGACCGCAAGTTCCTGCAACATGTCGCGGCCCGCGCTCCGTTTGGTTTTCCGATCCAGTTCTTGCAGGGCCACCACATCGGGCGCCTGATTCGAGATCACGCCTGCAACCCTTGCGACATTGACCGCGTGATAATCATCCAGCCCACGGCAGTTACGGACATTGTACGACAGGACACGCAGGGGTTCCTGCGCTCCCGCAGATTGACAGAGAGTGATGATGCTGGGCATAACGAGGAGAGAGAAAAGACGGATGAGCCGGTTCATGGTAGGTCGTTACCTTTCTTGGTGCTGTTCATTTATCTTTCCCTTCCTCACATCGAACGAGAGTTCAAGACCAAGGACTTCTGCAATCCTAAACACGAATCGCACTATAGTATGATTTTTGAAAGAAAAGCAAGCGCAACACACCCATAAACCGTAAAAATTACATTTTGCGTTAAAAAGCTCAACTTTCAACGTCGCGACTGACCTCAATCACCCGCGTCTCCGGGTCGTCAGTGAGCGACAGGCGGACGTGCAGCGCGTCTGGCGGAATCAGGTCGCCAGCGCGGTCCGGCCATTCAACCGCCACCACTGCCCCGTTCTCCAGATATTCGGGGTAGCCAATAGTCAACAAGTCATCCGGTCCATTCAAGCGGTAGAGATCCATGTGCGCCAACGTGAATGATGCCGTACGGTGTTCTGTGCAGACCGTAAAGGTCGGACTAGTCACCGGACGTTTCAGTCCCAATGCAAAGCCCAGCCCTTGGACAAAGGTCGTCTTGCCGGCACCGAGATCGCCATGCAGCGCGATCACCATGCCCGGCACAAGTTGTCGCGCGACCTCGGCGGCCACCTGCCACGTCTCTTCGACTGACCGGACGGTATAAGTTTTGCGGCTCATTTTTTCAGCCACGCGATGATCTCATCCGTGAAACGGTCCATGTATTCGTCGGCAAACGCCGACGCATGAGGCATCCGTACCAGCCCCGGCAGGTCAGCCGCGAGCGGCGAATCCGGCGTGAGTGGCTCGTCCGCGAACACGTCCAAGCACGCGCCGCGCAACGTGCCCTTCTGGAGCGCGCGCGCCAGCGCGGCTTCATCGACGCAATTACCGCGACCGACGTTGTAGAGCACCGCGTGGCGTGGCAGCTTAGCCAGCCGCGCGGCATTGATCATCCGGTCTGTGCCAGTATCGGAAGGCAAGACAAGAATCAGGTGATCGGCTTCAGGCAACACGGTGTCGAGTTGGACGGCCGTGAGTTGGCGGTCGCCCGGAGTGAACCACGGCGGCAATTGCGCGGGCGGCGTACGCCGGAGTCCGGTCACGCGCACGCCGAAGGGCTTGAGCAGGCTGCCAATCGCCTTGCCGATGTGGCCGAAGCCGAGGATCACTGCATGCGATCCGTGCAGCAGGCGCACAGTACCGTACAGCGCCGAATTCGGCCAGAGGTCGCCCCGGAGTTGATGCGCGTAAGCCGTGAAGATACCGCGTTCGAAGGCCAGCATCATTCCCAGCACTGTCTCCGCCATCAACGGTCCGTGGAACGTGCCGTAGCGTACCGTGACGCCTTGCGGCGGATCAAGCGGCGAGAGGTCACGCCCCGCAGCGCTGGAGAGCACCGCACGTAGCCGCGGCGCACGCGCGAACCACTCTTGGCGGAACGCCCAGGACACCACGATTTGCGCCTGCGGCAGCGTGCGCAGGCAGGAACGCTCGCTGTGGCACCACGTCACACGTGCTGCGGGAAACGCCTGGCGTAACCGTGCGATGTGCTCCTTGCGCATGCGGAAGCAGGGCACCGATGCCTCTTGGTACACGACAATTGAATCGATTTTCATCTTCTCTCACTCTTTTTTCATCAGGGTGCCGCCGAGATTGTATTGTTGCGGCGGCTGCGGCTCGCCCGTGCCGACACCGCGCGTCATGAGCCCCTTGAGTTCGTCAAGGTGCGTCGCATACACATCGCGCGGCAGGCAGTCGTGCTTCTTGCAGATCGAGGCGGCCATACCTATCACCTCCCCCATCATGCCGCCAGTCCGCATCACGCGCACCGTGCCGAGCGCCACATGCGTCACGCTGATGTTGCGACCGGCCATGAAAAGGTTGTCCACGTTTTTCGAGTAGAGGCAGCGATACGGGATCGGATACGGGTGAATCGCCTGATGTTTGGCGATGGACTTAAACTCCGCGCCCGGGAAGTTGCGGGTGTTCTTAGGATCGGGATAGTGCAGGTCGATTGTCCATGTCGTCACTGCTGTGGCGTCGGGATAGGCAACCCGATTCACCAGATCCTGCTCTTTCAGCACGAAGTCGCCGATCAGACGACGCGACTCGCGCTTACCGGCAACGTAGGCCACCCAGTCCAGTCGGAGCTTGGCATAATCGGCCTTGTGGGCTGAGTGGTTTTTGAGGAACGACCAGTTGGAAAAGACCACCAGCATGCCGTAGTCACGCACACGCTCGAACTCGTTGACCTGATGGTAATTCATGCCGGTTTCCCAAGTCCACTCCCCCATCTTGACGCGTTCGCACGTCTCGTCGGTGAATGGCAGCGCCCATGCGATGTCGGGGAAAGCGACCGGCTCTTGCGCCTCGCGCGAGTACCACTGCACCGACGAACCCATGGTCTGATTATCGGCTTTGTCAGGAGCAGTCTTCTCGCCGGTCTCCTCTTTACTCTCGCGACCGTAGCGGTACTCGGCACCGGCCAGCACGCCGATCACACCGTCACCGGTACAGTCGGCAACCAGCGGGGCAGTGAAGCGGGTCTCCTGTCCGGTCTCGATGTGACGCCCGACGACCGCCGTGATGCGCGCCCCCTCTTTCTCGACCGCCAGTGCCCGTGTGTTCAGGAAAAGCCGGATGTTCTTCTCGGCCTTGACCGCTTCGATCTTCCGTTCGTCCTCGTAGAAGTCGCCGGGTTGCGCGTTGCCGCCGCGACGCGGACCGATCTCGCTGACCACATCACCCAGCCGCGGATAGGGCGGCAGATTCATGCGCCCGGCCAGATGCACGCGCACCTCCGAACTGTTGTTGCCGCCAAGTACCGGACGGTCCTGGATCAGTGCCACCGTCAATCCGAGCCGCGCCGCCGAGATCGCCATGCAGACGCCGGGAATGCCGCCGCCGGCGATGATCAGGTCCACCGCCTCGGTACGTTGCGAGGCCTTGATCGCCCCCACCGAACGGCGATAGCTCTCCAGCTTCGAGACCTCATTCTCCGGTGTAAACTCGGGGTCGGTCGTAAGGATCAATGCATCGCAGCGTCCGTTAAAACCGGTCAGGTCATGCAACGCCAGTCGCGCGGGACCTTTTTCAAGGCGCACGCTGCCCGCCGTCTGCCATGCCCACTCATTGCCTTGCGTGCCCAGTACCGTCGGCAACCGCACGCCGTTGACGCTCACCTGAAACTTGCCGGGCGCGTCTTTCTGCGTCCAGAGTGCGGCCCAGTTGCGCGTGCGTGCCAGCACACGGTAGGCGCCGCTCTCCGGCACCTCTATCGTTGTCGTGGCGTCTGCCACCGGCGCACCCAATCCGTGCGCCATCAAAAAGGGCGACCCCATCTGATCCATGAACTGCTGGTCCACCACCCAGCCGCCCTTATCGGCAAAAGATTCCGTCTCCACAAACAGTGTGGCCGCCTGCACCGCGCCTGCGCAGACGATCGCAACGCATCCACTCATAAAACGTTTCATCATATGCCTCATGCTCCCTTTTTTACTTGCGAAATTTGGAGTGCGGTGACAAGAGCCGCACTGTGCGCGGAGCGCGGCACCACTTTTGCGCGCCACCCTGCCGCCACACTCACGCTCAAAAAGCGACGTCGCGCGGAATACCGCTTGCCGCCGCACTCCATATCTGTTCGTTTGGCTCGTGCGTGCCGAAAGGGGCGCAAAACACGCTCCCGACTCGCACATCCCCTATATCAACGATTACGCGCCGACTTCCGCCCACAACGCACCGTCGTTGTCGCATTTATGACAAGTAGGATGTCACTTGTCAAACTGCGCATCGAAGGCGATTGCGCTCGGCGGGAAGTCGACGCCCCGCACAAAGTCGCACGCTTCCTGTGCGCCGTGGCAACGGTCCATGCGCGAGTCTTCCCACTCGACCGACAGCGGCCCCTGATACTGGATGTCGTTGAGCGCCACGATGATCTCTTCGAAGTTGATATCGCCGTGACCCAGCGAACGGAAGTCCCAGAAGCGCCGTGGATCGCCAAACTCTGTGTGTCCGCCGAACACGCCCACCGTACCGTCGCCATGCCCCCACCACACGTCCTTCATGTGCACGTGGAAAATGCGATCCTTGAAGGTGTGGATGAACTTCACGTAGTCCACGCCCTGATAACCGAAGTGCGAAGGATCGTAGTTGAAGCCAAACGCCGGATGGCCATCCAACGCATCCAGTGCGCGTTGCGCCGAAGCGATGTCGAACGCGATTTCGGTCGGATGAACTTCCAACGCAAACTTCACGCCGTTCTCGGCATACACATCGAGAATCGGACGCCACGTTTTCGCGAACTCCTTGTATCCCTTCTCGATCTGACCGGGCAGACAGGGCGGGAAAGAGTAGAGCAGATGCCAGATCGGTGAACCGGTGAATCCAGTCACAACCGACACGCCCATGTTCTTGGCCGCTTTGGCCGCCTTCTTCTGCATCTCGATCGCCCACTTCTTGATAGCTTTCGCGTCGCCGCGCAATTTAGCGGGCGCCCACGCATAATGCCGCTCGTCCAGATTGTCGCACACAAGCTGTCCCGTCAGGTGGTTTTGGATCGCCCAGCATCCCAGACCGTGCTCCTCGAGAAGCGCCCGCTTATCGTCGCAATAGGCCTTGCTCTTGGAGGCCTGATCTAAATCCAGATGGTCGCCCCACGTACAGATTTCGAGTCCGTCGTATCCGAAACCCGACATCAGTTCACACACCTTAGCGAACGGCAGATCCGCCCACTGTCCGGTCACAATCGTCACTTTCCTCGCCATGACATCTTCTCCTTTTTTCGTGTCGGCTGGCACCCAACACACTTGAGCACCACACCGACCCTCAACCTTACTATGGAGATACCTTACTCCGTTTTCTTCGAAGCTTCAACAAAAACCGGTTCAGTTGTTTTAACGCAGAGACACAGAGGCGCAGAGATTTTTTGCGGGGTGGCGGCGTGAGCGCAAGCGTGACGAAAGAATTTGTCAGTTATCCTTCCGGGCGCAACATCCGGATGCTTTCGACCGTGACCGAAGCTCCCCGCTCGCCGATCGGATCAAAACGCAATTGGGTGATCAGACCGCGCCAACGCCGGTGTCCTCCCACCTCAAAGACGTAATCATGGAACGCGCCGTCCGACACGATCTTCTTGCGGATCGACGCCTCTTCGTTGGCAGGTGCGCCGCCGACATGCCAAAAGAGCTGGCAGGTGTCGTCGGACAGCGTCGTCCCGGCCACTTTCATGCGCACCACGATCCGCGCCACCTGACGCGCCGGCACATGTTTGATCGCGCGCCCGATCGCCGGATCACGCGAGGTCGTGGTGAAACTCAGGCCGTTCTCCCCGACCACGAGCGGCGAGGTCCCCATCAACGCGTACCAGCCCTGCGGGCCGTCGGCAAACGACCATTCGCGTGCCTCGTACTTGGGCGGCATGGGCAAATCGTAGGGACCGAGCCCCACGTCCTGCGGGCCGTAATTGAGCGGCCACCCCGTCGTCGGCCGCTTGCAGAAGGTCTCGCGTACCGCCTCATACATGCCGAAGCCAAACTCCGCGTTGGGTTCGGCATACGAGCCCTCACCCCACTCGTTGAGCGGCGCGAGCGTCATGCGCTTGATGCCGGTCTCGTCCGCAAAACGCTTCGCGTCGCGGCAGATGCGGCGGAAGTGCTCGACCGTGCGCCCGTAAATCTCGGTGCCGCGGTCGCCATGCCACGGACGGTCATCCCAGCCGGTTGACAGGTTGGGCAGGAACGGCAGAATGCCCGTCGCATGCAACCCCTTCCAGTGGTCATAGTTGGAGTCCGCCACCAAATCAAACGAGAAGCGGCGCGGATTCTCGGCCTTACCGCCGTGGTGCATGTAATGGTAGATCGAGGTCATGTCGAATCCCATGTCCTTGTAGCCCTGCACCACCGCCGGCTCAAACGAGGCCTCGGGCCACTTCATCGCGATAAAAGTGATGCCCTTGAATCCAGCCTCGACCGCCATCTTGCGCGACAACTCAAGCAACCGCTTACAGCCGTCCTTGTCGCCCAGATCGCGGTTCATGTTCTGCGCGCTCCAGATCATCACGACCGGCTTGTCGTCAATCCGGTAATACTCTGGCGTGTTGAAATAATTCTCGATCCAGAAGCGGGTGACTGCGCGTTGATCCTCCACCGAGTGACTTCCCGCCGCGTTGTGGTTGGCCCACATCACGGCCCACTTCAGGAACGACTTGTACCGCGCGCGCTGAAACGCCTTGACCCAGTGGTCGTTGTACTGCGATCCCTTGTGCCAATACCAGTCAACCAGGAAATAGGAGAGACCGTTCTCGACCGCCCATTTGATCTGCCAGTCCACCACTTCGGGATTTGTCTCGTCGTACCAGCCCAAGACCGGTTTGCGCTCCGGCGCAACCGGCCAGATGCGCGCCCATCTCTCGATCGACTGCCAGCCGGGATAGTAGAGCGCGCCGATCTCATAATCGCTCTCGAGCGGTTGCGGAACCGGCACATACGCGGCCTTCGGCTGTTTCAAATCCGGCAACACCTCGACACGCGCAACCGCCTCCAGCCCGTCGGCGCCGTCCCCCGTGAGCGTGAAAACCACTTCGTCCTTGAGGGCCCGATCAGCCGTCAGCAGCAACGTGTGTGTGGCGATGGCGGACGCCGAAACCTCCTCCACCTTCTCCCATCCGGGGGCCGACACGATGCGCAATCCGCGCGGCATTTTTTTCACCGCCAGCTTGAGGTTCTTTGCATCCTGTCCACCCAAGTTCGCGAGCTGGATCAAGAGCGGAAGCGGGCGCCCGGCCCGGTTGATCGCATCAGAGAGGCGCGCCTGCAACACAGAGACATCGGCAGCGCCCTGTGGCTCGTCGCACACAGCCACGGCGCGGATATGCGCCGATGCGCCTTGCTTCACGACCGGCATCACTTTGAGCAGTACGATATCGCCGACCCATTCTTTAATACCCGTCATGTCGACATTGTATGTATGGAACTTTCCGTCAGTTTTGATGCGGAAGCGCTTTTGATGGAGACCGCTCACTGCTGAGGAGGCCCAGTAGATGATCGCGTCATCTCCGGTATCCGCAGCCATCTCGACCGAAACGAACACGTTTTCATACGACGGGATGGACAGCATAGGACTGGTGATCCGTCCGGTCTGCCCCGCCTGCGATGTCACCACCAACGCATCATCGCTCATGGACGCGACCGCGCCATCCTCAGCGCGCCACGCGCTCAGTGCCGCGCCGCGCCACTCACGCGCATCGCTCTTGGCCGATACGGCATCGATCACCCGCACCCAATCCACTTCATAGGTGCCGAGCGTGTCGGCCGGATTCGAGAAGTCGATCCGGAATTGCGCGATGCGCTTCTCACCCTGCCAGTAAGGGAACACGCGGTACTCGTGCCACTCCCCGCCACCGGCCCACATGAGCGTCGTGTTCCACTTCGCCTGCGCACCCGCCGCGCCCTCCGGTATCCAGTAGATGTTGCCGGAACCTGTGGTCGACGTCCGCACACGCATTTCGACCGCCTGCCCAGCCGACGCCTCGATGGAGAATTTCGGACTGGTGACGAACGGATCCCACGAGGTCATCGTCCCCTTCAGAACGCCGTCCTCGATACGCACATCCTTGCTGTGGTTCGCGCCTCGCGTCCAAGCCTTGTCGGCATCGGCCGTAAAGTCCCAACTCACCAGTACGCGCGGCGATTCCGCGACCACGCATCCCGCCAACAGAACAACCGCCCCTGCTACACGCAATATCCTCATCGTCATTCCTCCTCACGCTTGCTTGTACACCGGCAACTCTCTCTCCGACAACTCCTTCAAAAAAGGCTGCACCGTATCCTTCGCTGAAAGTACAGGGGTGTCCACTGGCCACGCGATACCGATGTCCGGGTCATTCCACCGGATGCCGCGGTCATCGCGCGGGTCGTAGAATTCTGAACACTTGTACTGGATCTCGGCGCTCTCTGAAAGCACGCAGAAACCGTGCGCGAAGCCACCGGGAATAAAAAGCTGGTGATGGTTCGTTTCAGAGAGCACAGCGGACGACCACTTGCCGAAGGTCGGCGAGCCGTGCCGGATATCAACCGCGACATCCAGAATCTCGCCGCGGATACACGACACCAGTTTCGCCTGCGGCTTATGCAACTGGAAGTGCAGGCCGCGCAGCACATGTCGCGCGGAACTGGAGCGGTTGTCTTGCACAAACACCGCACGTATGCCGCCCGCCGCGTAATCGGCCGCGTGGTAGCTCTCCAAAAAGAAGCCCCGCGCATCACGGAACACCTCGGGGATGCACAGCACAACCCCGGGAAGATCTGTCCTTTGGAAGGTCACAGGCATAGTCAATCACCTCGCTTTCATACCCGGCCATGCGCGGCGCGATAACGCGCGATCAACGCATTGGTCGACGCATCATGCCGCAACACCGGCTGTTCGTTGAGTGTCAGTTCGATCAGCACCTTGGAGGCCAGCACCTTGCCCAGTTCAACACCCCACTGATCGAACGAGAAGATATTCCAGATGATGCCCTGCGTGAAGACCTTGTGTTCGTAGAGGGCGATCAAGGCACCGAAGGTCTCCGGCGTCAATTGGTCGGCGAGGAGCGTGTTGGTCGGGTGGTTGCCCTCGAATGTCTTGTGCGGTACGAGTCTCTCCGGCACCCCTTCCGCGCGGCACTGCTCCGCCGTCTTGCCGAACGCCAGCGCCTCGGTCTGCGCGAAGAAGTTCGCCATCAGCTTGTCGTGCTGGTCACCCAACGGATTGTGCGTCTTGCAGAACCCGATAAAGTCGCACGGAATCAGCCGCGTGCCTTGGTGGATAAGCTGATAAAAGGCGTGCTGGCCGTTGGTGCCGGGCTCGCCCCATACGATCGGCCCCGTCGTATAAGCGACGCGATTCCCCTGCCGGTCGACCGACTTGCCGTTACTCTCCATGTCGAGCTGCTGCAGGTAGGCGGCGAGGCGGGCCAGATACTGGTCGTACGGCAGCACGGCATAGCTCTCGGCACCGTAGCCGTTCGCGTAAAGAATACCGAGCAGACCCATGATTATCGGCATGTTGCGGCTGAAAGGCGCGGTGGCAAAATGGCGGTCCATCTTGTGATATCCCTTCAGCATCTTCTTGAAGTGGCGCGGGCCGATCGCCAGCATCAGCGGCAGGCCAATGGCAGAAGGCAACGAGTAGCGCCCACCCACCCAATCCCAGAAGCCGAACATGTTGGCCGTGTCGATGCCGAAGGCCGCGACCTTTTCCGCATTGGTCGAGACCGCAACAAAGTGCTTGGCCACCGCCGCCTCGCTGCCGAGCTTATCGATCAGCCATGCCCGCGCATTCATCGCGTTGGTGATCGTCTCCTGCGTCGTGAACGTCTTGGAGGCGACGATGAACAGCGTCTGCTCCGCCTTGACCTCGCGCAACGTCTCCGCCAGATGGGTACCGTCGATATTCGAGACAAAATGCATCGCGAGCGAGCGTTTCGCAAACGGCTTCAACGCCTGGCAGGCCATGGCGGGACCGAGGTCCGAACCGCCAATGCCGATATTCACGACATACTTAATGCGCTTGCCGGTATGCCCCAACCACTGCCCTTTGCGCACACGATCGGCAAAGGCGCTCATCGCGTCCAGCACTGCATGCACCTCCGGTATCACATCCTTGCCGTTGACAAAAACCGGCCGGTCAGGCGGATTACGCAACGCAGTATGCAGCACCGCGCGCCCTTCGGTCTCGTTGATCGCCTCGCCCGCGAACATCGCGTCGATCCAACGTTTCAGGTCACTCGCCTCGGCGAGTTCCACCAGACGGCGCATCAAGGCCGGCGTGATGCGGTTCTTCGAGTAATCCAGTGTCCAACCCGCCGCGTTCAATGTAAACCGTTCAGCGCGTCCGGGATCCTTTGCGAAAAGGTCGCGCAAGTGAAGGTCCCGCGTCGCCTCGATTTCATTCGCCACCGCAAGCCAAGCTTCTTGATTCATCATTCTCTCCATCAGTTCGGGATCAACCTAAAATCATCATAAAAACAGGTTCTGGATCATACCGTTTCCACCGCTGACAGAGAAGCCAAAAGAGAGTGAATCCAAACTCCCAGTTGAGCGTGGGCGGTATATCAACTATCCTATGCGCATGGCTGTAGGTTCATCCAGTTTCATCGGTTACATCACGGATCACCGCCGCCTCGATGTGGCGGTAGCTGAAATGGTCGCGCGCCATCAGTTGCTGCATGCGGTCACGCGTCTGGGTGTTGCGGTCTCTGGTGGTGCCGACTCTGTGGCTCTCCTTCACCTGTTGCTTCCGGAGTGCCGGGCGCGCGGTATCGCGCCGACTGTCCTGCACCTGAATCACGGACTGCGCGCGGAGGCGGATGAGGAGGCGCGTTTTGTCGAGGCGCTCGCCGCCGACGCGGGGGTGCCGTTCGTGAGCCGCCGCGTGGCGCTTGCCGAGCGTCCGGCGGATGGCCGCTCGCTTGAAATGGCCGCGCGCGATGCGCGTCTGGATTTCTTCCGCCACGCCTACGAGGAATGTGCGCTAGACGCACTCGCCACCGGCCACCATGCCGACGACGTGGCCGAAACTTTGCTGATGCGTCTGGCCCGCGGTGCCGGCGCCGCGGGCCTCGCCGGTCTGCGTCCGCACACGCATCTCGACGGCTGCCGCATGATCCGTCCGTTGCTCGCGATCTCCGGCGCGGCGCTGCGCGCTTGGTTGCGCGAACGCGGTCTGACGTGGTGCGAGGATGCCTCGAACCGCGACCCCGCGATTCCGCGCAACGCGGTGCGCCACGTCGTGCTGCCGCACCTTGAGGCCACCTGGGTAGCCGACCTGCGCGCGCGTCTCTGCCAGTCGGCTGAAACCCTGCGCGAGGATGACGCCTTGCTGGATACACTCGCCCGACAGCAATTCGCTGCGCTTGCCACCGATGATGGCGCATTGCCGGTCGATGACCTGTTGCGCGAGCCGCTGGCTCTACAGCGCCGTATTCTACGCCTCTGGCTTTATCGCCACGCGTCTCCTGATGCGGCGGGCTTCAGCACGGTGCAGCGCCTGCTGGCGCTCTGCCGCGAATCCGGTGATTGGCGCACCACCTTGCGCGGAGCGACCGTTGTCGAGTGCTGCAACCGCCGCCTCTCCTTTCAGCAGCAGCCGTCCGAATGCGCCGCCCCCCTACCCGCTGTACTGGCGGTGCCCACCGTGCGGCCGCTCCGCTGGGGCGCGTTCGAGATCACCGCGACCTGCGATACCGGCATCTTTAGTTTGGCTAATGGCGTCGGACATTTCCCGGCTGCCTGCACGCTGAGCGCGGCCGAGCTGGAGGGACGCGCCTTGACCGTACGTGCGCGTCATCCGGGCGATCGTATCGCGCCGACCAACATGAACGGCTCAAAAAAAATCCAGGATCTCTATGTCGACGCTAAACTGCCTGAGGTACAGCGCGACACCGTTCCGCTGATTGTCTGCGACGATGAGGTTATTTGGGTGCCCGGCTACCGCGTGGCGCGCCGCTATGCGGTACCCGCGCCCGACGCCCCCAGCGTGCGGCTTACGGTTCACGCGTGCGACTCAGCGCGTAGAGACGCCGCTGAGTAGGCACGTAGAGCGTACCGTTGGCAGCGGTGGGCGAGCCGCTGATCGGTCCGTCCAGCATGACGGTGAAGAGCACCTTTTTCGCGCGCGCGGCAGCGAGGATCGTGAACTCGCCGCGACGGGTGCCGATGTAAACCTTGCCGTCCGCGACCAACGGCGAGGCCCACATTTCTCCCTGAATCTCATGCGTCCAGCAGGCGCGTCCGGTCTTCGCATCGACACAGTGAATCGTGCGCCCCATGTCGGCGGCGAACGCCAAGCCGTTCCAAACCGCAGGCGTCGAGAGCGTATGGCGCAACAGCGGATAGGACCAGATGCGGGCGGTGGCGGTGATATCGCCGTTGCCTGCGGCGGGATCGAGGCAGAGCAGCCACGCCTCGCGCTTGCCCCACCAGATGTCGCCGCCGCCGGCCACGTAGAGACGACCGTCAGCCAGAACCGGCATTGCGTGGATCGTGCTGGGACTCTCCTTGCGGTTGGCGACATACCGGTGGACTTGCTTCTTGGGAGCAGATGGATCGCAGTCAAACCACCACACTTTTTTCAGCTTCTGCACGTGGTCGGTCACTTCGGTTACCGGCTCGAAGGCGTAGACCACGCCGTTCGGCGCGGCGTAGATAATCAGCGTACGGCCATTGACCGTGGTCAGGGCGGGCGAGGCCCACGTACAATGAAAGATATCCGGCCCGATGTGCTCGTCATCACGCGCCACGAGTTTACCTGTCTCTTTATCGAGCACGATCAGGCAGGGTGCATCGGGCGAGGCGATGTGGCGGTGCGTGTCATCCACGCCGTTCGAGGTATTGGCGTACAGAAACCGTCCGTGCAGCAACGGCGAACAGTGAGCCGCGTCGTGTTGGCGCACGTTGAGTTCCGCGATCATGTCATAGCACCACAGGATATCGGCATCATTCGCGGCAGGCGGAATCGGCGGCTTGCCGGCAGGCACACTGTAGCTGGCTTCGTCCATGAACGGCCCGTCGTTACCGTTTGCCATGCCGGCGGCATCGAGACACAACACCTCGCCACGGCTGCTGACCACATAGACGCGGTCGCCCTCGACCGTAGGCGGCGAGCAGACGCCGCTGCCGGTCCAATCCCAATAGATGCTGGTGGTGATTTTCGGCACAACCAACTGCCAGAGGAACTTGCCGGTGCGCTCGTCAAAACACATCAACACGCCGCGATCACCGGTGTGACGCGGATCGCGCGGCCGTCCGTTGTTGGTACCGATGTAGACGCGTCCGCCAGCCACAATCGCCGTGGCATGGGTCTCGGTACCGATCTCAGCGATCCAGCGCACGTTGCGGCCGCTTTCAAGATCGAATGAATCCGGCAAACCGCGCTCGGCAGAGACCATGTTACGCGAATAGCGCTCGCCCCACTGCGGCTGATCGGCTGCATGCACACACACGATGCTCAACCCGGACACCAGCGCCACGAGACGGCTTGCATGACGGAGCATACGGCCAGACGTGCCGCGCTCTCGAATCAAAGAGTGTTCAACATCCTTCACGACGGCATGATAGCATAAGTTGGGTTTTTGATTTCAGGTTTCATGACGTTTCATGTTTCATGGTTGGAAGTTCAGCGTTCGGCGTTCGGCGTTCTCGTTCCTGCCTGCGTGTAATCCCACGCCTTGAAACCAAGCGCAAACGCGGGAGATTCGGGCTTGAGGCGGAAGTCGCACGCTTCGGCGTTCTCGAAGAGCGGATCAGCGTATATGCCGCCGACCTCCTTGCCGCACGCCTGCCACGCATCCCACGCAAGACCGTCGAGTTCCGGCTTGCCGGTGTAGTCGTACCAGAGATTAGCGGCCCAGATGCCGCCCACGCCGCGCGGTCCGCGTCCGACGAGCGGCCCTTCGCGCACGACAACAATGTTGTTCACGAAATGCAAGGTGCAAGGGATGTCCTGCACCACCTGACGCGCCATGCGCACGGCACCGAGTTTTCTGTTCCAGGCGAAGATATTGTTGCGGATGATACAGCCCGCGCCGTAGTGCTGGTGGAAACCGCCGTCCGTCGTGTTCCAGCACAGGTTGCGCTCCATCACGATGCCCTCGGAACCTTCGTCGGTGTACAGCGCCCATCCGCCGTAAGAGTAGGACCACACGTCATGGACCACATTATCGTGTACCGTCGTGCCAAAGCTCGTGCCGAGCGTGTAGACGCCGCCCATGTCGCTCATGATGCCTTTGCCGAGATCATAGATCTTGTTGAAAGCAATCTCATTGCGCTGCGCGACACTGCCGTAAAAGCCCCATGTCCAACCCACGGAAACACCCGTGTAGTAAAAGTCATAAATCTCACAGTGCGTCACTTTCGTGTCCGACGCATGCGTCAGCGCCACGCCCGTGCCTTCATGGTCGAAGCGGCCGCCCCGGCGGATCACGCAATTGTCGATCACGTTGAATGCGGTCGAACGCGGCGCAAGCGTTGTGATGATCCGGCGCTTGAGCGTCTCGCCTTTTGCGACATAACCACCGGAGGCGCCCATCCAGATGCCGCCCGCGCCCAGATCCTCGATCGTGCAGTTTGTAATCCGGTTGGAGACGCAGCCATCGTTGAAGCGCAGCGCGTAGTTGCCCGTATGCGCGATCGTGCATGTGTCGAATGTGACGCGGTGCGCGCCCTCGGCAGTCACGAGGCCGTCCGATCCGCTGGACGCCTGATGCTGCCAGCTTTCCGTAGGGCCATTTGCGGGAAGCCCCGGTGTTTGCGGAACATCGCTGTACGCGAATGTCAGATTGCGGAAAGCGATGTCATGCACGAACGCACCCTTGTCCGGGTCACCCTTGAACGCGACCAGTTGGCTCAGCTTGGCGCTTGGCGCGATCACAACCGCCGTCGCGATGGTCTCACCCTCCAGCGGCCGATAGCGCACGCGGCCCGCCTTGGCGTCATAAAACCACTCGCCCGGCGCATCGAACGCGCTCCGCACGTTCTCGAAGGCGACAAGCGTCTCGCGCTCGTTCCATTTCACCCAGCCGTGCCAATCTCGCGGCGACCAGGTCTCGACCGTCATCGTGGCGGGGTCGAAGCGGCGCAGGATGCGGCGCGCCGTGCTCCACTTATGCACCACGTACATCTGCGCGTACGGCAACTCGTCAGCCGGAATCTTGCCGAGTGCGGCGGCGGACTCGTTCGTCAGCGTAGCACGCTCGACATACGAGACCTTACCCTCCGCGTTCGTCACCACGGTGATACTCGGTTTCACGATATTGAAATAACTCGCCGTCCCCTGACCGCCATTTGGCAGGCGCGCACGGTCGGCGCGACGCCCGTTGACCCACAGCTGTTCGAAATAGGCGGGTTTGCCGTCAGGCGCTACTGGGATTGGCGCGGACCATGTGCCGTCCGCCTCGGCGGTCCATCCTTTGATCACGCTGCCGCCGGAGATCGTCGCGCCTTCACCCTCGCCCACCCAAGTGACCGGTGCCTGCGGTGTGCCGGAATCGGCGGGCATGAACGTAAGCGTCTCTGCAAGTGCGTAGATGCCGGGCTTCACGATCACCGTCCAAGCCTCTTTGTTGCCCTTCGCCTTCGACGCACGAATCATCTCCAGCGCGGCCTGCGGCGTCAGGCCGTCTGGAGCGACCACCACCTCACCCGCCTGAACGAGTGCCGCTGAAATAAAACCCAAGAAAACACCCGCAAAACAAACTCTGCTCCCCATTTCAAGCCTCCCATGAACGTTGCAACTGACCGCATGATAGCAAAATGCGGCGGTGGGGTAAACGCACTTCTGAACAATAAAGAGGCAGGTGTTTGGAACGGCAGGTGTTTGGAATAGGCACATGCGGAACTATCGTAATTAATCGTGCGCTGATTTTGTTTCGTGAATGGTTGCCGAGCTGCCTGTGCCCACACCTTTCAAGGTGTGGGCACGGGCATGGCTCGGACATGGGCCGCGACGGCGGTGCGTTTTTTGGCGCATTGATCGAGACGAGCCTTTAAAACCGGTGGTGTCGGCGGGGTTGCCCGGTACGCGCGGGGTGCGTTCTGGCATACCTGGATGAAAAGGTTGATATGCCCACACCTTTCAAGGTGTGGGCACGGGCGTGGTTCGGACATGGGCCGCGACGGCGGTGCGTTTTTTGGCGCATTGATCGAGACGGGGTTTTCGTACTAAACGCCTGTCCCTTGGCAGTACCGATCGACGAGCGAGCCCTCAATCTGATTACCCCTTGATCAGGCGCCAAGACGAGGGACGTTTTTTCATGACGTGCCACTCTTGTTTACGGTGTCACGCGATTACAAGTCCGCGTGCCGCGCGATCAGTTGCAAGAACGTCTCCGAGAAAAAACTGCGGTCGGGGTGGAGCGACCACACCGCGTCTTTGTCGACGATCATTTTCCGCTCGGAAAGCTTGTTCAGATGCCGCGCCAATGCTTGCCGAGAAATGTGTGTCTCCTGCGCGAGAACGGGGGTAGCGAGGTTGCCCTTTGTAAGAAGACAATATAGCACGGTCAACCGTCGCGGATGCGTGTAGGCGGTCAGGTTGTGGATGATTCGGTCAGTTGTCCATTTCTCCGTGAGGATCGCCCGACTGACAACCGCCAAGATGTGCGCTGCCGCGGGCACGAGCGGATCCGGCGAGGAAAAATAATGAACCCAGCGGCTCTGCCGTCTCGCGCTAATGAGTCCCCGCGCCTGTAGCGCCCGCAAGCACAGGCTGGCATGATCGTCGGGAACGGCGGCCTGCTTGGCGATCTCGCTGACTGACTGGCCCGGCTGGCGCAACACGACCTCAAGGCAGCGGAGTCTGCGCTCATTGGCCAAGACCCGGCATGTGCGCCAAATGGTTGGATGGTAGCTCATCAGTGTTCCCCCGTTTCTGGATCAGCCCGCGCACACCGTGGTGGTGCTCACGCCTGTGCTTCGCTGACGCCCACACCTTTCGATGCGCGGAAGTTAACACGGCGCACGGTGACAAGTCAACAGATTATCGAAGTTAGACAAAACAGCTTTTTGAGCAAAACAGCTTTTTGAGCGGTGTGTTTCACTGGTGTTTGGTACACAAAAGAAACGCTTTCATAAAGGGTTGCCGAGCTGCCTGCGCCCACACCTTTCAAGGTGTGGGCACGGGCATGGTTCGGGCATGGGTCGCGACGGCGGTGCGTTTGTTGGCGCGGTGATCGAGACGGGCCTTTAAAACCGGCGGTATCGGCGTGGTTGCCCGATGCGCGCGAGGTGCGTTTTAGCATGCTCGGCTGAAGAGGCTGACATGCCCACACCTTCCAAGGTGTGGGCACGGGCATGGTTCGGGCATAGATCGCGACGGCAGTGCGTTTGTTGGCGCGGTGATCGAGACGGGCCTTTAAAACCGGCGGTATCGGCGTGGTTGACCGATGCGCGCGGGGTGCGTTTTAGCATGCTCGGCTGAAGAGGCTGACATGCCCACACCTTTCCAGGTGTGGGCACCGGCATGGTTCGGGCATAGGTCGCGACGGCGGTGCGTTTGTTGACGCGTTGATCGAGACGAGCCTTTAAAACCGGCGGTATCGGCGTGGTTGTCCGATGCGCGCGGGGTGCGTTTTAGCATGCTCGGCTGAAGGGGCTGATATGCCCACACCTTCCAAGGTGTGGGCACGGGCGAGGACGTTCGCCCAGACGGCGTATCGCGCCGCCGCTTCTGAACGCCGGACATCGAACGCCGAACGCTGAAGTGAAACAAACAGTCCAGTTTTGTTTTCACCGCGACGAAGTGAAACAAATCCTTGCCTAAATCGAATTAGGTCGCGAGCTCCGTCCGTGTTAAGAAAAGAAAGAAAATCGGCAGACGCACATTCGAGCTGTTAGCCCGCCGCCCGCGTTTCGCACGGGAATGTAAATGAGGATAACTTTGATGTAAGTTATAGGCGCACACCCGAGCTTGAAAGAGTGAAGGTTAACCCCTATACTCTGGTGTGATTGATCGTCACAGCGTACTAAAGGAGGCTCCACATGACTTCTCCACGGATTGAACGCACGCTTCACACACTTGCTTACTGTGTGGCTTTGGCAACAGCCGCGTCTGTCTCAGGCGCGGAAAGAACATGGACCGGTGCCGGGGCGGACGCCCGTTGGACCACGGCGGCGAACTGGGCGGAAGGCGAAGTCGCAGCCTCTGACACGCTGCGGTTTGGCGGCACCGTGCAGCCCGTCACGACCAATGATTTCGCTACCGACACAGCGTTCTCAGGTCTCACCTTTCTGCCTGACGCGGTTGGCTTTACGCTCGCGGGCAACCGCATCACGCTTAACGGTGACCTCGTCAACCAATCGTCCGTCTCACAGACCGTCTCACTGCCCTTGCTGATCACGGCGACGGCGGACCGCACACTTAACGCTGCAAATGGTCCGATGACGTTGACTGACTCGCTGAATTATGACACCGGCACCACGTCCCGCTCCTACAAGAAGACCGGTTCCTATGAACTGCTCTTCACCGGGTCAACCCAGGTGACCAACCTCTACAGTCGTTTCGCGCTCAATGAAGGCACGCTGCGTTTCGCGCCGGGATCGATGTTTCATCTGGTCAACTTCAGCAATGATCGCAATGTCTTCCGCATCGGCGATGTCGCCAACAAACAATCCGCCATCATCGTTGAGCCGGGCGCAGATGTGGCACTCGGCGGGCTCTCCCTACAGATGACCTCAGTACCGGGAGGTACCGGAAGTTTCGACCTGCTCGTCAACGGCGGTCGCTTTGAACTCACCGGCACGGACAACACCTTCGGCGATATGACCGGCAACCGTACCGCAATTGTGATCAACAACGGCGGCATCTTCACAAACGGCACGGAAAACGCCTGGGTACATGCCGGCACACGCTGCCCCTTCACCCTTGAACTCGACGGCGGGACCGTCTGGTTGCAGCGGCTCTCACTGGGACGTGAATCCGGTGCGGGCGACCGTCAGTTAGGGCGCGCCGACATCGACATCCGCCGCGGCCTCTTTGTCGTCAACAATGCCTTCCACTGGATGAGCACAAGTTGGACGCTCCGCACCAACATCGTCACACTCGGTAACGGCACGCTGGGCAGCGCAACGCTCAGTTCGGTCAGCATGTCGCGCGCAACCACATCCGGTACTGCGATTCTCAATCTGAACGGCGGCGTTTTGGAGTGCCGCAACGGCTCTGGCAACTTCCTGAGTGGCTTGAATCAGGTCAACATGATGGCGGGCGGCGTGATCATTGACACATCGAACAACGCTGTGAATATCACGGAACCGATCATGCGTGATCCTTCGCTCAGCCTAGACGTGAGGGATGGCGGCCTGACCAAACGCGGCGCCGGTTCTCTGACCTTTTCCGGGCCAACCAATGAGTTCAATGGTCCTCTGCGCGTCGAGGACGGTTCGCTGCGCATTTCGCCCGGCATGCTTTCGGACCTCGAAGAGATCTATCTCGCCCCCGGCAGAACCTTGAGCTTCCGTGGTAGCCACCGCCAGAATCTGGCGCCGCAGCGCCTCTGTCTAGGCGACGCCGTGACGACCAGCCGACTAGATCTAGACGTCTCGGTCGACGATCTGACCTGTGACACGATCCACATCCCGATCGGCGGCTACATCGGCAAGATCAACCTGCACCTGAAGCAGCGCGGTCCCATCGACCGCGACTTCAACCTGCCCGGCGATTATGTGCTCTTCACTTACGCAAGCGAGCCACCGGACATCACCCTTTTGACCCACGCCAACCGCGCGTTCGGCACGACCTCCTCTTTCATCGTGGACCGTGCCGCAAAAACGGTAACGCTACGCCTGATGGTGAATACCACGGAAACTGCGTGGAGTAACCCCGCCGGTGGCGCTTGGGAGACCGCAGACAACTGGACCACGCCGCCGATCAACGCGCCCGAAGCGCGCGCCCGGTTCTGGGACGCCATCACCGCCCCCGCCACTGTTACGCTCAACACCGATACGCGTATCGGCGGCTTCTCTTTCAACAACAGCCAATCCTACACACTTTCCGGCAACGGTACGCTGACTATCGGCGACCAGTTCGGCACTGGCTATCTAGTCAGCGATGTCGGCAGCCATGCTGTCGCGCTGGACATTGAGTTGGCCGCCCCTATCAACATGGGCGCACCGGCCTCGCATACGCTGACGCTTTCCGGTGTCCTTTCCGGCTCAGGCGGCATCATTAAAGGCAATGCCGGCACTTTGCATCTTACCGCAGCAAACACCTTCTCCGGCGGCGTGCGCATTGACGGCGGTACCCTGACGATCCCCTCGCTGGATGTTTTGGGATCCGGCCCGCTGACCCTCGCGGGCGGCACCGCCCTTATGACTGGCGGCGGCAGCGCGACATACGCCAACCCGCTCTACGTGCAGGCCAACGGCGTCCTTGATCTGGGCAGCACAGACCTGACATTGACCGGCCCCATAGATTGGACCGGTGCAGGCATCCTCACCAAACAGGGCGAAGGCGAACTGATCTTGGCCGGCAGCGCAAATGAAAACAACAGTGCCTACCGCTTCAATTTCCGTCAGGGTGTTACGCGCCTCGCCGCCGGCACGGCGTATACCCTGCGCGGCAACGACCGCGATGTCCTGCAGACCACCTACAGCGCCGTCGGCCAGACATCCAAACTGGTCATCGAACCCGGCGCAGTGCTCACCGCCGGCGGCATGCGCCTCATGGCCGGATCGTACGCCGGCACATCGACCGTGCATGTGGCGGGCGGGCGGCTCGACCTGCTTGATGCCGGAAGCACGATTGTCAATGCCACCGGCGGCCGCGCCGATCTCCTGATCGACAACGGCGGCTCGCTCTATGCAGCCAAAGGCTGGTTCAATCTCGGCGTCAACGGGCTTGGCACCCTGACGGTCACCAACGGCAGCGTTTCGCTCAGTCTCCTGTCAATGGCCGGATATGCCGATACCATTAGCACCGGCAACCGCAAAGGCAGCGCCGCGGTGACTGTCGGACCGGGCGGCGTTTTTGAGGTCCGTGACTACTTCAACTGGATCAATGACGACCAGAACAATCTTGCAAGTCTGCGACTCGATGGCGGCCGGTTGCTCCTCCCCGTCACCGCGCGCGCCGTTGGCAGCATCGGCACCGCAAGCGTCGTCCTCAACGGTGGTGTTTTCGACTGTACCGGCTTGCCGACCTTAACCACCGTCAACGCCCAGATCGCACCCTCGCTGGATGACTATCTCTTCGGCGTCGATGAGCTATTCCTCGGCGCAGACGGCATCACGATTGATACCCGTCTCCACAATGTCACCATCACTCAGCCGCTCGTCATGGAGAGCGGCAGCACTGTAGCCGCTGGTTTCACCAAGACCGGTACCGGCATCTTGACACTCGCAGGTGACCACGCGTTCAACGCACCGATCACCGTTCAGGTCGGCACGCTTGCGCTCACTTCGCTACCCAACAACGCGGTGCAGGTCGTCAGCGGTGCCACGCTTAACCCCAGTTTCAACAGCGTGCGGACCGATGCCGTCACAACCGCAACGTTTGGGGACAATGCCGTTCTGGCCGTCGATCTCGCTGAAGCCAACAGCAGCGACCACCTCGCGGTTGCCGGTACCCTCGTACTGGGCTCGCGCCTTACAATCTGGGTGAACGGCGACACGCTACCGGGCACCTTTACGCTCTTTACTTACGGCACACTCACCGGCAGTGCCAATGCTCTGCGCATCGGCAATCCGGATGGCGACTTCACCTATCAGTTCACCGATACCGGCAGCGCCATCACGTTGACCGTCGCGGCCAATCCCAATAGTGTGGCGTGGGCGAACGATGCTGACGGCGTCTGGAGCGCAAACGCAAACTGGACACCGCAAACCGTGCCCAATGGCGTGGGACACTCGGCCCGCTTTGATCTCAGCTTCGCGCAACCGCGCACGGTCACGCTTGACCTGCCGGTTACGCTGAGCGCCCTGCTGTTTGATGCGCCGATCGCCCCGCAGGTGACCGGCACGGCGTCGCTCAGCCTCAATCATAGCGCCATGCCTTCGTCAATCGAAGTGGCGTCGGGCCACCCGACGCTTGCCGTGCCGGTCGCCGTACCGGCCGAAACGACGGCGTGGATCGCGCCCGACACCTCGCTGACTTTGGCCAAAAACCTGAGCGGCACAGGTGCGCTCAGTGTCCAAGGCGGCGGTGCGCTGATGCTGATGGCGACGAACACGATAGCCAGTACCCGCGTCGCGGATGCTACGCTGCAACTCGGTCCCGACGCTTCGTTGGAAGCTCCGCTGACGCTCGACAACGCCACGCTCACCACCTCAGCCGATCACACCAGCGCTGCCGCCATCACGAGCGGCACGTATGGCGCGACCGTTACACCGCTTGACAGCACCACGCTGACCCTGTCCGGCCCCGTCAGCGGTACAGGCGGATTGGTCAAGACCGGTTCCAGCACGCTGGCCCTGACCGGGCCGCTCACCTATCAGGGCACAACCGTCTCCAGCGGCGGCACGCTCGCCCTCGCCACGCCGCCGCCCGCCGATTTGCGCCTCGGCGCGGGTACCTTTGTCCATGCCGGCGCGGCGGCGTCACTGCCCGGCTATCTGCTCAATACAGAATCAAACGGCACGGCGGCTGTCTTTGCCAATACGGCCGACGTGACCGTGACCGGCCGAGTCCAAGCCGTTGCCGGTGGGTTCGTCAAACAGGGCACAGGTACGCTGGCCTTCACCTATCCCGGCGAACAGACGTTATGCGTCGCAACGCAAACCGCCCTGCAAGATACGCTACTCAATATCGGCCCGAACGGTGACGGTCCAACAGCCGGATTCAATCCGTTCACCGTTTCGGAAGGTACCGTCGTGTTGGGGGCTGAAGGTCAGGTCAACACCTTTAGCGGCAGCATCAGCGTCGGTCACTTTTCGACGGCTGATGCGGGTGCCGAAACCGCCGCGCACTTGAGAATCGAAGGCGGCACCACGACCGTCGCCGGTCATATTGCCGTGGGCCGGGGCAACGGCAACACCGTCACGGCCCCTACCCCGTTCGTTTCCACCTTGACCATCGATGGCGGTACGGTCGCCGCCGTCGGCTTTGCCATCGGACACAACGGCGGCAACACGGTCGGGTTTAACGCACGTCCCGCTGTCATCGTCAATGGCGGCGACATCTCACTCACCCGCATCAACATCGCGGAGCATCTCGGCAGCGACTGCACACTGACGCTGAATGACGGCACGATCACGCTGGCAGAAAACATTCAGGTTGGTCACCAGACGTCATTTGGCGGTGGCGGCACAGCGCTCATCACCGTAAACGGCGGCGAACTCGTGGCGTCCAACGAGATCAACCTCGGCATAACTCCGTCAGCTACCGGCACGCTGCATGTGGCCGGCGGACTGGTCTCCGCGCGCAACATCGTCGTCGGCGGAGGATACGGTCGCATCCTGCTTGATGGCGGCACGCTGCACCTTTGGATGGGACCGATGAACGCTCCGCAAGATGTACAGATCATGGCAGGCGGCGCGCGCATTGAGGTTCGTTCGGGCCGCTTCACCATCGCCCGTCCTCTGTTGGCCGGCGAGGCCAATGACGGCGGCCTCGTCAAGATCGGAGCCGGCATGCTGGCGCTCGACAGTTCTGAGGACCACACCTTCACAGGTCCGGTCACGGTAGAGGAAGGCATCCTCGCCTTCCGCAATGAGGCAGGGGCGCCTCTGCCAGCGAGCACGACACTGACCGTGTCCCCTGGTGCGAGCCTCTATCTGACGTCCGAAGACATCAGGAACGACCGCGTCATGACAGTCGCCAACGCCACGCTCGGTGCGGCCGAGCCGGCAGTTGACGCCACCCTTGCGGTTTGGTGCGGTGCAAACAGCACCTGCGATCAACTCGCCGTCACCGGCAACCTCACACTCGGCCAGGTCGCCGTCTTGCTCTATCAACGCGGCTCGCTGGATCCCGCGCTTTACGCCGGCACCTACCCGATTCTCTCTTATGCGGGTATCGACCCAGACCTGACAGGGCTTTCGGTCGCCAACCCGATCGCCTCGCACACCTATGCCTTCTCGCTCGACACCGTCAACAAGCGCGTGCTCCTCACCGTCACCACGCAGCCGGGCCTCGGCGAAGCGATCTGGACGGCTGACAACGACGGTCTCTGGTCGCAGGGCCCGAATTGGCAGAACGGCACCGCGCCGACCGCCATCGATACGGCGGCGTTCTTTGCCAACGTGCTGTCGGAAGCGCGTACTGTCACGGTCGATACGCCGGCCACGCTGGGCGGTCTGATTTTCGACGCCACCAACCGCTACACCGTTTCCGGCGGCGAGACGCTGACGCTCTCCGGCAGTGCTCCCCAGATGACCCTGATGCGCGGCGATCATGAGGTGTCCGTGCCGCTCGCGGTCGCCGGTGCCGCCGCCGTCTCGCTGGCACCCAACGGCAACACGCTCACCATTGCCGGATCGGTGACGGGCGATTCAGCCGCCCTCTCGCTCGATACGGCAGGTACCTTGCAGGTCACAAACTGCGTAATCGACACCGCCCTGCTGGTCAATGCCGGCACAATGCGGCTGGAGGAAAACACCGACATCAACGGCATCGTACGCGTCAATGACGGCGAAGTCCTCGCAACCGGTAATGCCACGCTCGACGGTGCCGTCGAACTTCCGCCCGGCAATCGCAGCCTGCGCGCCAACAGCGGCGCGACCCTGACGGTCAACGGCACGGTAGTCGGCGTAGGCACCCTCGTCAAGGATGGCGGTGGCGGCACGCTGGAACTCACGGCGGCCAACACCCACGCGGGAGGAACCCGCGTCTCAAACGGCACACTCGCTCTGCGCGGAAACGGCACTCCGGGCCGTGGCGATCTGACGATGGCCGGCGGGCTGCTCGCCACGCTTGGCAGCGCGCCTGTCGCGTTCGACACGGCAATCGGCTTCGATAACAACACTACCGTGGACACCACCGCGCCGCTCACCACCGGCGGCACGCTCGCCATGCCCGACCCGCGCGCGCTGACGAAGCGCGGAACCAACGTCTGGTCGATCGGCGGCACCCTGTTCGGCTCACATGCCAGCTATCGCTTCTATCTGCGTGATGGTACTGTGCGCTTTGCGCCCGGCAGCCGATTCACGATGGACACGCCCGGCCTAAACCTGCGCAACCAATTCGACGCCACCAGTTCGTATGAGGGTAGCGCTCTGGGACTGATCATCGAGCCGGACGCCGAGGTCACGTTCGGTGGATTGGGCGTGCAGTTCAACACCACGGCACCCGCCGGCACCTTCGACATGGTCATGAACGGCGGACGCCTGACGCTGACCGGCACCAATCCGTTGGGGTTCGGCGATGTTGCAAACATGGCAATTTCCGTTGTCTGCAACGATGGCGAATTCGTGACCCTCCGTGATGACGCATGGTGCGACATCGGTACGCGCAGTCCGGTCGATTGGACGCTGAACGGCGGACTCGTCTCGCTGGGCCGTCCAGCTTTCGGACGCATGAACGACTCCGGTGCTGGCCGTTTCTACGGGCGCGTCAACTTGACCATCCACGGCGGCACATTCGAGGCGCGTGAATTCTTCTCGTGGAAGAGCACCGATTACGCCTACATGACGAACATCGTCATGCTGGGCAACGGCACGCCACTACAAGGCCGTTTCAGCATCCCGGCCACTAAACGATATCACAGCGGCGGCCGTGTCTTCCTGAACCTGAACGGCGGCGTGCTTGAAACGCGAGGGCTCTGCTCAGCGGTCGCGAACCTCAATGGCTCCTCGGACGATTATCTGTACGGTGTCAACGAGCTTACCGTGCTGACCGGCGGCGCGGTGATCGACACGCTGACCAATAGCGTGGCGATCCGCCAAACGTTCACGGCAGGAGCCGAAGGTGACGGCGGCGTGACCAAGCTGGGCAGCGGCACGCTTACGCTGGTCGAAGATGTCGCGCTCACCGGACGCGTCCACGTTGCTGAAGGTACGCTCGATGCAGCATTTACAACGACACCCGATCTGGCTGTCGGTGCGACCGGTGTGCTTGACCTCGGGCAAAACGTCGGCGCCGCGCGCTTTACGCATGTCACGGGCACCGGCACGGTCACCAACGGCAACTTCACCGTCACCGGGTCGCTGAGCGCTGGCGACGCGCCGGGAGAAATCGGTGTCTTCCATGCCGAAACGTTGGCTTTTGAAAACGGCGTGACGCTGTATCTCGACTGGTCCGAGGCCGCCAACGATCTCTTCGCGGTCAGCGGAACGCTCACCGGCGCATCCGGCGGCACCATCGACTTTGGCCGCGAGGAAGGCGATGCGATCCCGGTACCGATGACAACCGTGATCGGCACGTACGGCAATTTCAACGGCGGCTTCCGCGGCTGGAAAGTGCGCAACGCCGGTCTGCCGCCGCGTGTGGGCCTCTCCGCGCGCATCGCGGCGGAAGACGGCGTGGTGACGCTATCCATCGCCAATAGCGGCCTGATTATGTTCGTGCGTTAATCCGCCTTAACCCGTCACCCTGCGTCTCCACGCGCACTTTCCAAGATGCGCCAAGTGCGCATGGAAACACCGAAGCGCTTCTTGAAGAGGTTCTTCAGGTAGGCGTCGGAGTTGTAGCCGCAGGCCTGGGCGATGAGATTGATAGGACGTGTGGTGGTACGTAACATCGTCTGAACGGCATCGAGACGGACGCGCTCGATTTCATTGAGAATGGAGAGCCCCGTGGCGCGACGGAAGGTCGTCTCCGCAGTTCGTCGTGAAACCTTCATAATGGCGACAACATCTTCCACGCGGATGCCCGCACATGCATTGCGTCGGATGAACTCAATGGCATCAGCGACTGCATGTTTGCGTACGGGGTAGCGGCGTGTCGATTCGCGTACAATGATGCGTTGTGCGCCGTAAAGTCGCGGAACGGCATCCGTTGCCAGACCGTGCATCTTTGCGTCGAGCAACTCCGCAGCCAACATGCCGCCACGCAGAAAGTCCGGCGCAACGCTCGAAAGGGAGGGGTAGGTGCTCTCGCAAAGCGGTTCGTCATCGTCCACACCAAGGAGGGCGATTTCATCCGGCACATGAATCCCTGCAATGGCGCAGGCGTCCAAGACATCCTTCGCGCGCAGATCCATCGCAGCGAACACGCCGCAGGGCTTCGGAAGCGCGATGAGCCAAGCGCGAAGCCGCGTAGCGTCGCTGCGGACACGTCGGGCCGAACCGGAGGTGTAAACACTGCATGTGCCTCCACCTGCAACAACGGTGTTCGCGAAAGCCACGCCGCGCTGACAGGACCACTCGACGCCGGGATTCGTACCGACATAGGCATAGTGGACAAGGTTGAGGTTCAGGAGTGAACGAGCCGCGAGTTGCGCGGTCCCTGTGTTGTCATGGTTGATCGCGTCGTCGGAGAGAGCAGGCCGATCAAGATACACGATGGGAACGCCGACAGGGAAAAGTTGTCTGACAGTGTCCGCCGTCGTATCACCGTCGAGAATGAGACCGTCAGGCGTACGGGCTTTCACTATGCTTGCAAACTTTGGAGCGAACGGGTGGTTTTCCACCACCCGTACGTCCCAGCCTTGTCGGCGCGCATACCGATAGATGCCGTTGAGCTTGTCCCGTCGTGCTTTTTGCACGGTAGAGAGCCGCACGACCACGAACGGTCGTTTTTTTTCAACAACTGACATGCCAGCAAGTATAACACAATCCTTCAACTTGCGTTGCGCAAAAGATGATGTTTTTTTTGCGTAAAAGATGATAATTCAAGTGCAGAGTTGGTGTATAGTTCTTTTGATGTGTTTTTGAGAAGCGCTGCTCCACATTACATCCTCAACGCCGACAAGGAGGGCAACATGAAAAAGACGATGATTGGCTTCACTGTGCTCGTTGCACTGGTATCGAACAACGTTGTTGCCGCGTTGCCAGAGGGATACACGCAACTGACTTATCTTGAATCGACCGGCACACAGTATATCGACACGGATGTCGTATTCGGGAGCACCAACGGGTTTTCGATCACATACCAAGCGACGGCCAGTTTCTACCACCAGAATCTCTGCGGGTCACGCGTGGACACCAACGACACGCGCTGCCTAGTGGGCTCGAATGCTGCTTCACTGGGGACGGAAAGAAGGTCGCTGGTATACATCGGGTGGAACGGGCTGTTGCATTCGCATTCCACTTTCGATGGAGGGTGGGGAACGGTGTCGGTGAACTACCTGAATTGCGGTAGATTCTACTGTCGCGACGCAGTGAACGCATCTTTGGGAACCTTGACGCAGCAGACCTGCTCGTTCTACCTTTTTGCCGGACATTACGACGCCAACAACTTTCCCGATGAAGAGATCATTTATGGATACTACCGCATCTTCGACTTCAAGATGACAGCAGGCACCAGCATCATCATGGACCTCGTGCCCGCGCAGCGCGACGCAGACGGCGAACTCGGTCTGTATGACCTCGTGAACGGGGTGTTCTTCACCAATCAAGGGACCGGGACTTTTCTTCCCGGCGAGGAGGTGGCATCACTCCCATCCGGACGGAAGGCCTATACGCGCCTCACGTATCTGGAGTCCCACGGAACAGAGTACATCGACACGGGCGTGAAATTCACCGACGCGCACGGTTACTCGATCACTTATCAATCGACGACCTCGAAAAACGTCAACCACAATGTCTGCGGATCACGTGAGGACAGCGGAGACACCCGCTGCGTGCTGGGGGCCAACGATGAATACGCTTACGCGGGGTGGAACAGCCTCGTCATCCAGAAGTCGCAAAACATCGCGGACACAACCGAAGGCACGACGAAGGTGAACTACCTTAATTCGCATATCGCCGACTGTCGCGGAACAACCGCGAACCTCGGCACACTGGCGGCGCAGGGTGCCACGTTCCACCTCTTCGCAGGACACTACGCCTATCAAGCCAACGTTTACGGTTCCTATCGGATCATGGCGTTCACAATGACCAGAGACAACGGAGTGATCATGGACCTCATCCCCGCCCGCCGGAAGGCGGACGGCGCACTCGGGATGTACGACACGCTCAACGACGCCTTCTACATGAATCTGGGGCTGGGACAACTCACTGCGGGTGCGGGGGCAGAGGAACTTCCGGCGGGCTACGCCGAGCTGGCCTACATCGAGTCCACGGGTACACAATACATCGATACAGGGATCAAGTGTACGAGTAACGTCACCATTCAGGCGACGATCTACAACGCCTATTCGGTCTCGAAGCATTTCGTCGGCGCACGTACGGCGTTCAAGCAGAACGCGCTGGGCTTGTCCTTCCAAGCTGAGAGCGGATCTCAAGGCTACGCCGCCGCTTGGGGAATAGATGTCGTCAACAAGATCGTGGGACAGAGTTTGACGAATGCCGTGGGCGATGCGTTCCATACCTTCTCTTTCGGCGGAAAAACACCCGTTCTGGTCGATTCCCAGTTAAAGCACGTGTTCACGGCGCAAAATTTCGCGACAGACCTCAACGTCTACGCCTTCGGTGTCAATAACAATGGCACGCCGCACAACCAGTTGCCGTCTATCCGCCTATCGGCACTGAAAATCTACGAAGGGCCGACCCTCGTGCGCGACTACGTACCGATGATGACAACCAACTGGGTCGCGGGGCTCTATGATCTGAAAAACGACGTCTTTTACGAGAACGCCGGCACAGGTGTTTTTCTCACGGGGCCGGTCGTACGCGGTATGGCTGTCACGAACGCGGTGACGAACGGAAGCTTCGAGACAACGGATGCTGGCTGGACGGGCGATTACACGCGCGTCACCAGCGCGGACTCCGATGTGCTCCACAGCACATACATTCCGGACGGCACGTACGTTGCAACGCTTGCGGCCGGCGCGGCCATCACGAACGCATTTACGGCGCGGGCTGGACGGTACCGCCTCGCGTTCCAGTACATGGCCGCCCGCAGTGGTACCGGCGGCAAGGCGACTGTGCTGCTCGACGGGAAGACGGTGGAAACCGTCACGCCTACATCCATCTACGGTTGGGTGACGGCAAACCACGACGTCAAACTGGCACCGGGGGCGCATACACTGGTGTGCCAGAACGATGGCAACGGAACGATCTGCCTCGACGCCGTCGAACTCGGGCTGATCGACCGTATACCGTCTGGCACAATGGTCATTGTGAAGTAATTTCAAAACAAGGAGCTTGATGATGAAGAAACTGATTCAGATGATGACGGTAGTTGCGATGATCGCGGGAACGACTGGAGCCAAGGAGTGGCCCGGATTCACGCGGGGCATGGGCATCGGCGGATGGCTCACGAACTACAAGCGGTTTAATGTGCTGCCGCAACACCACCGCCTGCCGATCACGATCGGCGACCTGGAACACTTCGACACGTATATCACGGAGAAGGACATCGCGTACATCCGTGAGATGGGGTTCGATCATGTCCGCCTCGGCTTTGACCAGATCGTTCTGGAGGAGGCACCCGGCAAATACCGCGAGCGGACGTTCAAGAAGTTGGACGACTTTGTGGGGTGGTGCGAAAAGCACAATCTCAATATGGTGCTGAACATGCACAAGGCCGTGGGCAACTATTGCGACATCCCCGAGAAGGTGAAGCTCATCGACGACAAGGGACTTCAGGATCGATTCGTGGCGGTGTGGCTCGAAATCGAGCGTCGCTTCCATGACAAGCCTGCAATCGCGTTCGAGTTGCTGAACGAAGTCGTAAACGTGGATCCCGAAAAGTGGAACGCGCTTGCAGACCGCACACTGAAGGAACTTCGCGCACAGAATCCAGACCGCTGGATCGTGATCGGATCGACCTGCTGGAATTCAGCGGGCACGCTCTCTAAACTCAAAGTCTGGGATGACCCCAAGGTGGTTTACACATTCCACATGTATGCGCCGCATGAATTCACACACCAGCGCGGTGTGCTCCAGGCCGGCCCGCTCTACTACAACCGCGTCATGGAGTATCCGACCACGGATGTCGAGCGTTATCGCGACTACAACCGGCTGCACGGCTCCAAGGACGGCGGCTACACGGGCGTGACCGCGATTGATCGGAATTTCATAAAAGGGTGCCTGCATGGCGCGCTCGAATTCGTAAAGAAACATCCCGACAAGATTCTCTGGAACGGCGAGTTCGGCACAATCCGCCATGCGCCGCCGGCATCGCGCGTTGCCTACATGCGCGACATCGTCTCGATCTGTAAAGAGGCCGGCATTCCGTGGTGCGTGTGGAACTACCTCTCCACACCGAACGACGGCAACCGTTTCTCACTCGTAGACGACGACAACCGCAAAATCCTCTCCCCCGAGTTGCTCAAAGCCTGCTTGGGAGAGTAAGGGGATTGGGTTCAGGTTTCTGGCTTTATCCAAATCGGGATCGCTATCGGGATCGGGATCGAAATCGATTGTTGCGACCAGATAGTGGCTCGCAACGACGCGTGTAAAGACGCGGCAGCGTGACCGCCACCGGGCAAGCAGACGCTTGCCGCTCCCGGCGCTTCGCGAGCCCGATCATAGACTGGCGGGGCGAATGTTCCCACGAGCCGCCATCCAAATCATTTTCCTTGGCGGTTCAAAACTTTCAACGTTCAACTTTCACCGCTCAACTCTCAAGTATGCGGGTGGGGGCACCCGCTTATTCGAAGGTCGGCAGGTCGCCGATTGCGTCGAAGGGGACGGGCGTGATCTTGAGCCAGCGGCAGGCCTCTTCGGGCGGGCCGTCCTCATGCTCGAAAAGGTGACGCCAGCGTTTCTGGAAGAGCAGGCCGTTGCGAACGACGACTGCGGCGTTGCGAACGGTCGGCGTACCTTGCGTGGTGACGCTCTCGAAGTGGTACATCTCCACATCCGACGTGTAGACTGCGGCATGACCGGCTTCGCGCAATCGGTAGACCAAGTCGAAATCCTCGAACTGTACCGGATGGAAGGCCTCGTCGAAACCGCCATGCAACTGCAACAGTTCGGCAGGGATCATCAGACAGGCGCTGATCAAGCACTGGACCTCCTCGAGTCGCGCGAAGCGCGGATCGTCGATCGGCGCGCCACGACCGCGGAAGCAGACGTGCCCGCGGCGCGAGATGCCGACGCCGGCGCACTGGATCGGGTAAGGCGCCCAAGGATAGACCATCTTGGCGCCTGCCATGCCGACGCCGGGACGGGATTCGAGTGCCGCGCGCAGCCCCTGCATCCAACGTCGTGTACGCGGTGCCACGTCGTTATCGACAAACACGAGATGCGTGCCACGCGCCACGGCCACCGCGCGGTTGCGCGCAAAGGAGCAGCCGATGTTACCGGGATTGTGCAGCACGGTGACCGGTACGCCGTGCGCCGCGCCCAACGCGACCAGTTCGGTGTCGCACCATTCCGCGCTGCCGTCGGTCGAGCCGTTATCGACAACGATCATCTCCCACGGGGCATCGACGAGCGTGTCCGTCAGCAGTGCCGAGAGGCAGCGCCGCGTGCAGGCTAGCTTGTTGTGCGAAAGGGTGATCAGCGAGTAAGTCATTTCAGCCCATCCACTCACGGGCCAGCGCCAGAATGTCGTCGTAAGCGGGGAGACAGGCGGCCTCAAGGTTTTTGGCTGACGGAATGGGGAAGTCAGCGCCCGCGATGCGGCGCACCGGTTTCTCCAGATACTCGTGGGCGTGCTCCATGATTTGCGCGGCGATCTCGGCCGCGAATCCGCCGGTCTTGGGGCCCTCCTCCAGAATCATGACGCGGCCGGTGCGGCGGGCCGACTCAGCCAGTGTGTCGATGTCCAACGGACAGAGCGTGCGCAGGTCGATAACCTCGGCATCGATGCCCTCAGCCGCCAGTTGCGCGGCAGCCCGCTCGGCTATAAAGGCTTGGTGCGACCAGGCGACGATCGTGAGGTCCTCCCCCTCGCGGGCGACACGCGCAAAACCGAACGGCAACGGTGTCGGCAGGTCGTCTTCTACATCAAAACGTTGCGGGTAGAGCAGTTTGTGTTCGAGGAACAGGACCGGGTTGTTGTCGCGGATCGCGGTTTGCAACAGCGCGGAGGCGTCGGTGGCGTTTGAGGGTGCCGCGATCTTGATGCCCGGGACACCGGCAAAGAGGCGTTCGAGCGACTGCGAATGCGTAGCACCGTAACCGCGACCGCCGCCGGGTGGGGTGCGGATGACGAGCGGACAGGGACGACCGTAGATCGGATGGAGCTTAGCAGCCATGTTGACAAGCTGATCGACGGCCAACGTGATGAAATCCATGAACATGATTTCGATCACGGGCCGCTGCCCCGCGACTGCCGCACCGATCGCGACGCCGGTCAGCGCCTGTTCCGAGATCGGGGTGTCGCGTATGCGCTCGGGACCGAACTCGTCGATCAGTCCGCGCGTCACGCCAAAGGAGCCGCCGTAGACGCCGATGTCTTCGCCCATCAGGAAGACCGAGGGATCGCGCCGCAGTTCAGCGGCCAGTGTTTCGCGAATGAGTTGTGTGAAGGTGACAGAACGCATGACAGTCTCGAAATAGAGGGTGAAGATTAAGACAGCGGGTTAAGCGAACAGATCCTCCTGCAACGAGGCCGGGTCCGGCAGCGGGGAGGATTCCGCGAAACGGATCGCGTCATCGACGCATGCCTGAGCTTTTTCGCGCAGAGTCTTTGCGGTGGCGTCGGTGAGCGTTCCGTCGGCTTTGAGGCGCGTCTCCAGCCGCAGGATCGGGTCATTCTCCCATGCGGCGGCCTCTTCTTCCCGCGACCGGTAAACACGCGGATCGCCGCGCGAATGGCCCGACAACCGGTAGGTGACGCACTCCAGCAACACTGGCCTTGTCCGGGCACGACAAACGGCCGCGTGCTGTGCCACGCAATCGCGCACAGCGAAAAAGTCATTGCCGTCCACACTGACACCCGTGATGCCATACGCGCTGGCGCGATCGGCAATGTGTGGGTTCGCCAGACCGCGCGCGGTAGGCGTGGACATGGCATAACCGTTGTTTTCAACCACAAAGAGGACAGGGAGTTTCCAGAGCGCAGCGAGGTTGAGCGTTTCGTGAAAGACGCCTTGGTTAGAGGCGCCGTCACCGAAAAAGCAGACGGTGACGCGACCGGTGTCGCGCAGCTTCGCATCAAGCGCGACGCCGGTGGCGAAGGGGATGCTGCCGCCGGTGATGCCGTTCGCGCCGAAAAAGCCGATGGAAGGATCCATCATCATCTGGCTGCCGCCTCGGCCGCGCGAGTACCCCGTTTCGCGTCCGAAGAGTTCGGCCATAACGCGTTTGGGATCGGCACCGCGCGCCAGAAAGTGGCCGTGTCCACGGTGCGTGGTGGTCATGGCGTCACGCGTCTCGAGCGCCGCAGCCGTGCCGACAGCCACGGCTTCCTGCCCGATGCAGGTGTGTGCGGTGCCCATGATGCGTCCTTCAAGGAACAGACGCTCGATCGCCTCTTCAAAGAGGCGGATCATGCACATCAACGAATAAGCTTGAATGGTATCCACGAAGTTCCCCTCCCCCGGTAAAATACGCCTTCACCTTACCACACCCTGTCTGGGGGGCAAAGAGCAAATTTATTGAGGTTGCGCAGGCGCGGTATGTCATAGTCATGGACACCGTAGCCAAAATCGCGGTGTCCGGAAATCAAGCGCATCCGTCAAATACTGGACACCGTGCTAGAATCGGCTCGCATGAGAAACGAG
>Ga0208824_1000428_pt1 | contig 45977 bp, 37 predicted proteins | sample AD_JPNTR3_MetaG_FD_184447 | JGI IMG/M metagenome (GOLD analysis project Ga0208824, IMG submission 184447) | Active sludge microbial communities of municipal wastewater-treating anaerobic digesters from Japan - AD_JPNTR3_MetaG (SPAdes) (version 2) | ecosystem: Engineered > Bioreactor > Anaerobic...
TGCCCGTTCTGTTCCCGCTTGTCGGGTGTCGGAGGGGGTAGGTCGCTTGAGGTTGTAGGTGACTACAATCCCAGATAAATGATAGGAGCGTTTTTAACGCACAGAACCCGGCTTACAGGTTATCTGCTTGCCTTTATTATTTTAATTTGCTATTAATTATGTTAAGTTTTAGCAAGTTCTTTTTAGATAAGTAAAATGAAGAAGGGAATATCTTGTATATACTTTTTACTATCATCTTAAAATCCCCCAAAAAAAAGGATAAATACTAAAAATTAACAGCCCCCACACCTAGATTTACAAATGTAAACATGGGTGCTTTCAGAAAAAGATCATTTTTAAAAACAATAGAAATTAATGGTTGATACATCAAATATATATTAATATATTATTTATATAACTGTATATCAATAATTAATATGTTTTATATTATTTAATTATTTAAAATATATTGGTCTATACACATATTATAGAATAAATATTAGTTAAAATATTGAAATATACTGTTCAATATCAATTATATACAATATTTATTTCAAGTAAATATTTTTAACCATAATGTTAGCTGGTTTAGTACCAGTAATTTTTTCATAAACGTAATAGCAAGAGGAGTGTTGCCCCATACGTTAATCAGCAATACCTGTAAAATCAACTATTACTAAACAAAACAAGCCAAAGCATTAAACCGTAGTGGGGTAGTAGTTATGACTTTTACTTATGATGGTTACTTAATTACGTATATAAGAGCCTTAGGAAATCTTTTTGAGTTTGTTGATTACAGCGATAGTAAATAATGAAGGGTTTTTGTGCCTTAACATCTATATGAAATACCGATAATTATATACCGTTCAGTTCTGTTGGTTAAGGTTAATTATCCTGTTGATAGCAAAATTTTAGTTCACAGGATTAATCTTGTTTCAACTTTTATACGAATGCCTAATGGTATGGCCTGTATGTCGTTTAATGCTAAATCATTTCTTTGTTGATGTCTTAAATTTGGCGTTTAATTTAAAGGTATACTTAACCTATGGGTGAAACACCTCTAAGGGGATTACTTCATTGAAAATATAGCCACGTTAAGAAGTTGATAATATTCATTCACCTCCTTTTAAAATTAATTTGTTTCGCAATCGGATTGCTTTACCAAAAAGCAAATACACAACGCTGCGTAACCTTGGGTTACATGTGTGAATGTGCTTATTTTTACAATATTTACATTTGTATTTTGACAATACTTTACGAATAATTACATTTGTGAATAATTCAAGTGGTACAATCAAAAACATTTCAATTATGGTTAACGAAAGATTGCTTAAGCTTATGGAGCAGGAAAAGGTAACTGCTGCCAAGCTAGCCGATATATTAGAGGTTCAACCCAGCGCTATTTCCCATATACTTTCAGGGCGAAATAAGCCAAGTTTTGACTTTATTCAAAAGCTAGCCACAAATTTCCCAAAGTTGAATATTGATTGGCTTATAACCGGCAAGGGTAATATGTACAAGGTTGCAGTTCAACAGTCACTTTTCGATCCGCCATCACCTTTAATTCCTAAAACCGATAATCCCAGCTCTAAAACCAACGATAAAAGTGAAGATTTGCAAAAATCATCGAAAGTTACAGATGTAAATATTTCGGTTTCACACAAAGCTGTAAAGCAAATTGTTTTTGTTTATTCAGATAATACTTTTGAAATATATTCCCCCTCAAAGTCCGATTAACTATTTTTGTTAGTTTTGCAAAAAAAATGCTTTACAAGAAGTTAATCAGACCAATATTTTTCATTCTAAATCCTGAATTAGCTCATAAGTTAGTGGTCGCAACGCTTAAAGTTGCCTTTACCATTCCCGGGGTGCGTTTTCTTTGCATAAAAATGTTCACGGTATCTCACCCTTCGCTTAAGCGCGACGTCTTTGGCTATCATTTTTCCAATCCCGTAGGGCTTGCCGCTGGATTCGATAAGAATGCTGATTACTTTCCCGAGTTAGCCTGTTTTGGCTTTTCTTTTATCGAGGTTGGTACTGTTACACCAAAACCTCAACCTGGAAATCCCAAACCACGTTTATTCCGTTTAATTCCCGACAATGCTTTGGTAAATCGAATGGGATTTAATAATAAAGGTGTTGATTATGTTAAGTTGAACCTGTCAAGAAAGCGTCGTCCAAAGAATTTAATAATAGGTGGTAACATTGGAAAGAATACGTTAACGCCAAACCAAAATGCAATCGATGACTATCTTACTGTTTTCCATGGTTTATACCCCCATGTGGACTACATTGTGGTAAATGTTAGTTGTCCCAACGTAGCAAATCTGCGCGATTTGCAGGACGATGATAGTCTGAAAAGCTTACTTAAGGCAATTAATGCCGAACGAATGAACTACGATTTCTATAAACCAATACTTCTTAAGGTTTCACCGGATCTCACCAATGAACATCTGACTGCCACAATTAAAATTGCTGAAGAAGAAGGAATTGATGGGTATATTGCAACCAATACTACAACATCACGCGATAACCTTCAAACCCCTGAAGCAAAAGTTAAAACCATTGGGAATGGAGGTTTAAGCGGTAAGCCATTGGCTAAACGTTCTACAGAAGTAATTAAGCTTATTCATACCCTTACCCAGGGGGCAAAACCCATTATTGGGGTTGGTGGCATTCATTCTCCTGACGATGCAATAGAGAAACTGAAAGCCGGTGCTACACTCATTCAGGTTTACACAGGGTTCATCTACGAGGGACCGGCTATTGTTAAGCGCATTAATAAAGCATTGATAAATAGCGATATAGTTTAAACTAAAGAAACCAATATGACAAAAATTATTGATTGTCGTGGACAGCTATGCCCTCAGCCACTTATCAATACTAAAAAGGCTCTGAAAGAATCGGTTAAGGATGAAACGATTCAGGTTTTAATAGACAACGCAACATCGTGCCAGAATGTTTCCCGTTTTTTAGCCGATAACGCAATCCCATTTACCGTTGATGAACAGAATGGACTTTTTACCCTAACAATCAATCCAACTGGTTCGGAATTTAATCCCAAGAAAGAGGCAGAGGAATACTGCGAGATCAGTTTTCCACCCAGAGGCAAAAAATACATTGTTGTTCTTACCAGCCATTTAATGGGGAATGGAGACAATGATCTGGGAAAAATTCTCATGAAAGGTTTTTTAAACACTCTACCCAGTCTCGAAGGGCTTCCGGAGGAGATCATCTGTTACAACAGCGCAGTTACACTTGCTGTAAAGGGTAGCGATACTGCTCAGAGCCTAGTAAAACTAATGGAAATGGGTGTTAAAATCACACTTTGCGGAACATGTGTCGATTTCTTTAGTATAAAGGATAAAATTGAGGTGGGAACAATCTCAAATATGCTCTATATTGCTGAAAGGCTTAGCTCAGGAATCCATACTGTTAAACCGTAGTAATGGCGAACTATTACTTCGATAATTCGGCTACCAGTCACCCTAAGCCACCTGATGTTGCCCAATACATTAATGAGTACCTGAAGCTTGGTGGCACCTATGGACGTAGTGCATACGATAGGGTTATTAATGTTTCTCGGATAGTTGAACATACCCGAATCTTACTCGCCAGGCTATTAGGCACAAGCCTTACCGAACATATAGTGTTTACTTATAACGCAACCCATGCACTCAATATTGCCATAAAGGGTTTTTCCTACCGGAAAAAACGAGTACTTATTTCCCCCTTGGAGCATAATGCGGTAACACGCCCTGTGTTTCAGCTGCAGAATACTATTGGACTTGAGTTCGATATCATGCCATACAACCCCGATGGTTCAATAAATCTTGAAGGCCTCAGGCAATTGGATCTAAAATCATACGATCTGTGTATTGTTAACCATGTTAGTAATGTGAATGGGGTTGTACAGCCTATTGCTGAGCTAAAAGCTCTACTGGGTGAAATTCCATTGCTTGTCGATGCAAGTCAGTCGGCAGGGCATATTCCTATTGAGGTGGATACCTGGAACATCGATATGCTGGCATTAACTGGGCATAAGGGGTTGATGGGACCAACCGGAACAGGTTGCCTGTTTGTTCGCACCCCCGAAATAATCAACCCGTTAATACATGGAGGTACCGGTTCCCGTTCCGATAGCTTTCTGATGCCCGACTTTTTACCCGATAGGTTTGAGGCCGGAACCCCAAATGTTTTGGGTATTTTCGGTTTATATGGAGCCCTATCGGCAAATGTAACCAATAGCTACGAGCGAAAACATTTTATGGACCTACTCGAAAGGGTTGAGCATTTAAGATCATTTAAAGTGTTCCGATCCCTTGATGTTAAGCATCAGGCATCGTTATTCTCAATAACTTCCAATAAATACAGCCCTTCAGAACTGTCGGATCAGCTTTTCAAGCGCTACTCCATTGAAACCCGAAGTGGTCTTCACTGTGCACCGCTTGCGCACCAAACCCTAAGGACGTTCCCTATGGGTACTGTCAGGTTTTCGCTTTCCAAATACCATAATTCAACCGATTTGAATTACCTTTACTCTGCCCTGAAAGAGCTCGATCATGGATGAACGGAAAGGTAAATGTTTACTCCTTTTTCAGAGTATTCATAAGGTAATGCAAGCTGAGCATATTATTGTAGGCTTAGGCGTGCAGTATCAAATAATTCCAGTACCCAAGGAGTACAGCTCTGAATGTGGTATGTGTATTGAAATTGATTGTTCTGATAGTAATAATCTCTTAGCTGAATTACAACTAAATAGATTATCGTTTAACATAGTAATAGAAGTAGATTCATGAGTACCAATTTCGACTTGTTAACCACTGTGGAGTACGGTGGCTGTTCGGCTAAGATTCCAGCTTCGGTGCTCGAGTCCATTCTGCTTAACCTGCCCAAAGTGACCGATCCCAATGTATTGGTAGATATTGATACCCACGACGATGCTGGGGTTTTCAAGATAAATGAGGATTTAGCCCTAATATTCACCACCGATTTTTTCCCACCTGTATGTAGCGATCCGTATGAGTATGGACAAATAGCCGCAACCAATTCATTGAGCGATGTTTACGCCATGGGGGGCGAACCTTTCCTTGCGCTAAACATAGCCATGTTCCCTTCTACTAAAATTCCTTTAGATGCCTACAGGCAAATCCTTGAGGGTGGGGCAAGTGTAGCTCAAAAAGCAAATACAATAATTATTGGTGGTCACACCATCGACGACTATCCCCCAAAGTATGGTTTAGCCGTGGTGGGTAGAGTTCATCCTGATAAGGTGATTACCAATGCCGGCTTACAACCCGGCGATGCTTTGATCCTGACCAAACCTTTGGGCACTGGTGTAGCGGTAGCCGCTAAGCGCTTAGGAATTGTGTCCGAAGCGGCTTACAGCGAGGCCCTTTTCTGGATGAAACAGCTTAACAATACTGCCGCGCAGGTCATGCAAACCGTTGGTGTTAAAGGTGCTACCGATATTACCGGGTTTGGGCTTATTGGCCACGTATACAAAATGGCTAAGGCAAGCCGCGTTGGTGTTAAGCTTTACACAAGCAAAATACCCCTGCTTCCTGAGGTATATCAGCTTGTGGATGAGGGCTGCATTCCCGGTGCTGCATTCCGTAATCTCGAGTTTGTAGGCAGCCATCTGACTGGTGACCCAAATGTTGACTACAATATTAAAATGCTTATGTGCGATGCTCAAACGTCGGGTGGAATACTAATGGGTGTTAAGCCTGAAAGGGTTAATGAGGCCCTAAGTCTTTTAAAAGAGGCTGGTTTAACTTATTCGGCAATAGTAGGAGAGGTTTTTGAAGGCGATAATATTTTGATTACTAGTTAGATATTGTTGTTTCTGGAATTGATATGTTAATATTTTTGAATCAAACTTTAATTTTATCATTCTTATCAATTATTTTACGATAATTCATTGTAAAACAACATACTGTTTTTTATGATTTTTAGGGAAGGGGAGTGGTATAATTTTAAGATTACTAAAGTAATTGATGTGCCTGGAGGCGGCAAGCAATTCGTTCTTTCCCATGAATCGGGCAAAAAATTGCTATTGCCGGCTCAATATTATGATAAGTACAATATAGCAGAAAACTCTACCATTCAATGCAGGATAGATAAGATAAACTGCACGGGTCAAATTTTTATTGAGCCAGCGCATCCGGTTTACAAAACCGGGGGTACATATACTTTTAAGATTAAACATATTGGCGATACTGCAATTGAGGAGGTGCAGAGTATAATTGTATGCGATATTTTTGGTAATGAAATAGAAGTTTTAGCTCCTAAAGGGACCATTGATGATAGACAAGAGGAGGTAAAGCTTAAAGTGCTTAGTGTTAAAAAGGGTGTTCCTATCCTTTCAGCAATTGCTAAATGGGACATTTGCCCCGATACCTTAAGTAATGGACAGGAGATATTGCTTTTTCTAAGTAAGGTAGTAGTTATTCAGAACGAGGAGTATTACCTGCTAAAATCAAAATCGAATTGTATAGCCTTGCTAAAGGTAAAGCACTATAAACACTATGGTTTCAAAGAAGGGATTCCTATTGTTGCCAGATATAGAGGTACTGATAACAGAGGATTTTTGATGATTGACCCAGAACATCCATACTATAAGGTGGGTGGAGTATATCAATTTGAGATTGCAGCAATTGAAGAGGATTATAGTAATGAACTAGGTAGTAGTAGGGTTGCGGTAGTGTATGATAAATTTGGCATGAAGTGTGGCTTACAAATTGAGAATGCCTCATCGTTCAGTGTAGGAAAAAGCGTTAGTTGCAAAGTTATAGGGTACAAAAAAGGACGACCTCTACTCGAAATCGTCCGCATGTAGCTTAAATTAAGAAAATTACTCGTCGGCTATCTCCTCAGCAGGCTCCTCATCGCTAATATCATCAGGGAATTCATCGCCCTCGGTTCCGATGGTATCATCGGTCAAGCTGCCGAAAAATTCCTTCTCCTCATCCTCATCCTTTATCTTTGTGTCAATTTTTACTGGTACCTTTACCAGGTAAATGGCATCCTCGGTTTCAAGGGTAACGGCATGGAAAAAATCGCCATTTGGCTTCTCAACCTTGAAAACAAAGTCCTGATACCCATGGGGGTATCTTTCCTTGAATATTTTTAAAAGCTCAGGAGACAAATTGCTAAGACTTACTGCTGCTCTTTTCTTACTCATAAATCGCTTAAAATTTTCCGCAATTATAGTGCAAAAAAAGAAATTGCAAGGGGAGTTGTGAATATTTTTTTCAAAAAATATTATATAACACAATATCAGAGTGTTAAAATAGGATTTTTTGCTTTTGAATATCCGATTCCAATATCTTAATATCTTTGAGTGTTCTAAATTAAATACTATGAAACGATTGTTGCTACTAAATCTATTAATTTTATTGGGATTGATGGCTAACGCCCAGGTAAACATATATAATCCCAATGCCGACGCTAAGGCTGAAATTGCAGCCGCAATTAACAAAGCAAAGCAGGAAAATAAGCATGTTTTCATTCAAATTGGAGGCAATTGGTGTCCATGGTGCGTTAAGCTCCATAATTTTATGAACGCAGATTCAACTATATCCGAAATCCTAACCAAAAACTACGTTGTGGTTAAGGTTAACTACAGCAAGGAAAATAAAAATTTAGATGTTCTTGAAAAGCTTGAAAAGCCACAGCGTTTTGGTTTTCCTGTTCTTGTGATTTTAAATTCCAATGGAAACAGAATACACACTCAGGATTCGGGTTTGCTAGAGTCCGGCGATGGTTACGACCGAAAGAAAGTTCTGAATTTCCTTAAGAACTGGACTCCAGAAGCACTTAAATAAAAGTCATATAATTAATATTATGTTAAGTAATATGCTTTAAATAAAAGCCCCACTTCGGGGCTTTTATTAATTTATCAGAATTACATCTGTTTTGCCTTTTCGTTGAATTCATTGTACTTATCCAACATTTCCTGGCTCTCGTTACGGAAACGGAAATAGATATTTTTCAAAGCTTCAACAGCTTCCTTGCTATTGGGATTTACTTTATATGCTTGTTCCATGTAAGGCATTGAGTTCTTAAATTCTGCATTAGCCTTTTCCATAAGAGCATCGTATTTATCAAGTTCACGAGCAGGAACCTTATTGGCTTCCTCTATGTACTTTACACCTTTATTGAAGTAAAGCGCACCAATATTGTAGTAAGCATCAAAGAAATTAGGATCGATCTCAATAGCTTTTTTGTAGGCTTCCAGAGCATTTTCGCCATCTCCCAGCCTATCGTACAATGTACCCTTTGCAAAGTAAAGCGATGAGTTGTTTGGCTCGGTTTCAATTGCCTTATCAATGTATACAAGAATCTTAGTAGGATCTTCCTGTTTATCGATATAGTAGGAAATTAGAGAGAATAATACGTTTGTGTTTTTGGGATACTTTATGAAACCTTCCTCTAGGTATTTTAGACCTTCATCGCCTTTATTCAGGTTCTTGTAGGCATCAAATATATTAAAGTAAACAGCACCATCATTGGTAAAACCAAGTTCAATGGATTTCTGGTAGTATGGAATTGATTCCTCAAGTAATCCGGCAAGTTGAGCTGATAAACCTGCATAGTAATAAATTGCAGTGTCTTTCTGGTTGAGAATAGGAAGTGTACCAATCTCTATAACCTTTTTGAAGGATTCAAAGGCACCCTTGTAATCTTTTAGAGTATACTGGTTTGAACCTTCGTTAACGTATAGACCTTTTAGTTTTACAAGGTTTTCTTGCAATTTCTTGGTGCTCTTACCCTTGGTGTTGATCTCAATTGCTTTCAGGAAACTTTCAAGGGCCAAATCCAAAGGTTTATCAATAACGGGCTTAGTAACCTCCCAGCGTTCAAGTTGACCGTTGTTAAAGTAGAAGTTAACCCTTTCCATAACATACTTATCGAGTTGAACCCCATCAACTTCTACTTTTTCCTGCTGTATGGGTTTTCCTACAACAAGCATAAATGTATTTGGATCCATTCCAACGTATGCCCTGAGGATTTGAGCATCAAAAAGGTCTATCATAAGCTCACCCCTTTTAATCCATGTGGCATCCTTGGTATTCTTTTTGGGATCCTGGATTTCGGCGTTGCTTTTTTCAACCTTTTTGGCATACTGATCGAAATTGATTTCCTTGCTGGTTTGCGCTGTTACCATTACAGCAACAAAGAGCATTGAAATTAAAATTGTTAGTCGTTTCATAAGATAATTGTTAAATTAAGTTACTCGTTTACTGATTCGTCGTTATCAATGGTTTCTTGTTGATCAATATTTTCTTCATCGCTTGCCTCCACATTGGCTATGGCCGCAATGGAATCGTTTTTCCTGAGGTTAATTAGTTTAACACCCTGTGCTGTTCTGCCAATAACTCGAAGTTCTTTGGCACTCAATCGGATGGTTAAACCGCTCTTGTTAATAATCATTATATCGTTATTGTCGTCAACGGCTTTAATGCTTATAAGTTTACCTGTTTTTGGTGTAATAGTTATTGTTTTAACACCTTTTCCACCTCTACCGGTAACTCGGTAATCGTCAAGTTTAGAACGTTTACCATAACCGTTTTCTGCTACAACCAGTATATCCTTGTTTTCATTTTCTTCAACACAAATCATGCCAATAATGGAATCGCCCTGTGCTAGGTTCATTCCCCTAACGCCACTTCCGGTTCTACCTATTGGACGTACAAGTTTTTCGTGGAAACGAATGGCTTTTCCTTCGCGAGCAGCTAGGATGATTTGCTTGTTACCATTGGTTAGGCATGCCTCTATAAGCTGATCGCCCTTTTTGATGGTAATTGCCATTACTCCACTCTGTCGTGGACGGCTATACGCCTCTAGCGATGTCTTTTTAATTATGCCATTCCTTGTGCAAAGAACAATATAGTTATTATTCAGGTACTCAGGGTCGGTTAATGTTTTAACATTAATGTATGCACGTATTGTGTCGTCGTTCTCAATGTTAATAAGGTTCTGGATAGCCCTGCCCTTTGAAGCCTTGTTACCTTCAGGTATTTCGTACACTTTTAACCAGTAACACTTGCCTTTTTCAGTGAAGAAAAGCATGGTGTTATGCATGGATGCTACATAGATATGCTCAATGAAATCCTCATCGCGGGTTGTGCTACCTTTTGAGCCTACTCCCCCCCTGGATTGAAGCTTGTATTCATACAGTGGAGTACGCTTGATATAACCCATGTGGGAAATGGTGATAACCACTTCCTCGTCGGCATAAAAATCTTCGGGGTTGAACTCCTCAGCATCAGGCACAATCTCAGTTTTACGATTATCGCCATACTTTTCCTTCATCTCGATCATCTCATCCTTGATGATCTTTTTCTGAAGGTTTTCATCCTCTAGAACCTGTTTGAGATAAGCAATTTGCTTTAGTAGTTCCTCATATTCCTGCTTAACCTTTTCACGCTCAAGCCCGGTAAGGCTCCTTAAGCGCATATCGATGATAGCTTGGGCTTGAACTTCGCTAAGACCAAACCTTTCCATAAGCTTTTCCTTGGCCTCGTTAGGCGAAGAAGCAGCACGTATAAGGTTAATCACCTCATCGATATGGTCAATAGCTATTAGTAATCCTTCCAGGATATGGGCCCGTTTTTGAGCTTCATCTAGCTCATATTGAGTACGGCGCAGGATAATGCTATGCCTGTGCTTAATGAACTGTACTATTAAATCCTTCAGGTTAAGCTGCTTGGGGCGTCCATCCACCAAAGCAATATTGTTGATAGCAAAAGAGGATTGCAGCTGTGTGTGCTTAAACAAATTGTTTAACACAACATTGGCAACAGCCTCTTTTTTAAGGATTATTACAACTCGAGTTCCTTGCCTGTCGGATTCATCGTTAATATAGCTGATACCCTCAATTTTCTTATCGTTAATAAGGTCGGCAATCTTTTTAATCATTTCGGCCTTATTCACCATATAGGGTATTTCCGTAACAATAATCTTGGAGCGCCCGGATTCGGTTTGTTCAATTTCCGTTCTGGAGCGGATCACCACCCTACCCTTTCCGGAAAGGTATGCTTCCTTAACTCCCTGATAACCATATATTATACCACCTGTTGGGAAATCGGGTCCTTTAACATATTTAAGCAGTTCATCTATGGTGATCTCGGGGTTATCCACAGTGGCACAAATGGCGTCAACAATCTCGCAGAGGTTGTGGGGAGGCATGTTGGTGGCCATCCCTACGGCTATACCTGATGTGCCGTTGACCAGAAGAAGGGGTATTTTGGTAGGAAGCACCGTGGGTTCTTCCAGGGTATCGTCGAAGTTTAGCTTAAAGTCAACGGTATTCTTGTCGATATCGGCAAGTGTCTCCTCTGCAATTCTGGTTAGCCTAGCCTCCGTGTAACGCATAGCTGCGGGACTATCGCCGTCAACTGATCCAAAGTTACCCTGTCCATCAACCAGCGGGTAGCGCATTGCCCAATCCTGCGCCATGCGAACCATTGCCTCATAAACCGAGGAGTCGCCATGAGGGTGGTACTTACCCAGGACCTCACCCACGATACGTGCCGATTTCTTGAATGGTTTACCTGCATTGAGCCCCAGATCGGCCATTCCGAAAAGAACCCTTCTGTGAACGGGTTTTAAACCGTCACGCACATCGGGTAATGCTCTCGATACTATCACCGACATTGAATAGTCAATGTACGATGATTTCATTTCCTCCTCAATGTTGATCTGTATAATCCTTTCACCCTCAGACATATAATAAAAGCTTAAAAAGTCATTTTTTACTTCAGAAATAACGTGCTAAGATAGCTATTTAAGCGTAAAAAAAAGAATGGTTAATGATGTTGTTCATTATTTATTAAAAAAATACTAAATTTATTAACAAAAGCATTGTTGTTACGTTTATGTCTATTACTTTAGTAAAAGTTTTTGGAGAAGTATTTATGGAACAAAAGTTTTCACAAAAAATCAAAGATGTTATAGCTTACAGTCGCGAGGAGGCTATCCGGTTGGGTAATACAGCCATTACCCCCGATCATCTCTTTTTAGGTATTCTTCGTGATGGTGAGGGCGAAGCAATCAATATTCTGCTTTCGGAGGGTTTAAATTTAAACGATCTAAAAAAGTCGATTGACAGCCGGTTGTTACAACCCGCTGATAATAATTCGGGTATTGATGAGTCTGAGGACATTAGTATTTACAAATCAACTGAAAGGGTTTTAAAAATCGTAATACTTGAAGCCCGTTCGCTTAAAAGCGATACTATCAATACAGCCCATCTTTTACTCGCAATTCTAAAGGATGAAACCAGCTATATCACCCAGTTGCTACTAGAGCATAATGTTGATTACGAAACGGTTCGTAAACATTTGATTGTGGAGGATTCGGGTGATAAAGATGACTTTTCCGGCGGTGGCAGCGAGGATGATGAAGGCGAAGGTGGTATTTTTGGCAATATGGGGCGTTCAGGTCAATCATCCTCTAAGTCGTCCGATACCCCAGTATTGGATAACTTTGGGATTGATCTTACCAAAGCCGCAGAGGAGGGTCGTTTAGACCCAATAATCGGACGAGAAAGGGAAATAGAGCGAATAGCCCAAATACTGAGCCGCCGAAAAAAGAATAATCCAATCCTCATTGGTGAGCCTGGCGTTGGTAAATCGGCTATTGCCGAAGGGTTAGCCCTACGAATTGTTAAAAAGAAAGTGTCGCGTGTGCTATTCAATAAACGGGTAATCGCACTCGATTTAGCATCAATAGTTGCCGGCACAAAGTATCGGGGACAGTTTGAGGAGCGCATGAAAGCCATACTAAATGAGCTTACCCGTAGCCCAAACATTATTCTTTTCATTGACGAGATTCATACTATTGTAGGAGCAGGTGGAGCCACCGGCTCGCTCGATGCCGCCAACATGCTCAAACCTGCACTTGCCCGTGGCGAACTCCAATGCATTGGGGCTACTACCCTTGACGAGTACCGCGAGCACATTGAGAAGGATGGAGCGTTGGAGCGACGCTTCCAAAAGGTAATGATTGAACCCACAACGCCTGAGGAGACGATTGAAATACTCAACAACATTAAGGAGAGATACGAGGAACACCATAACGTAACCTATACCCCCGACGCCATTGAGGCATGCGTGAAACTTACCATGCGATACATCAGCGACAGGCATTTGCCCGATAAGGCAATAGATGCCCTGGATGAGGCTGGTTCGCGCGTTCATATCTCAAACATTAAGGTTCCCGAGAGTATTCTCAAGCTGGAAAAACTTATTGAGGAGACCAAAAAGGAAAAGATCAAAGCGGTTAAGAACCAGATGTTTGAGCTAGCGGCAAAGTATCGTGATAACGAAAAAAAACTTATTGAACAGTTAGAAGCAGAGCAAGCGCGGTGGGAAAAAGAGCTAACTAAGCATCGCGAAACTGTAGATGCCGAAAAGGTAGCCGAAGTTGTTGCCATGATGACTGGAGTTCCCGTTCAGCGTATAGCTCAGGCTGAAGGCGCACGTCTACTCAAAATGGCCGATGAGCTGAAGCGCTCAGTTATTGGTCAGGACGAGGCAATTGATAAGATTGTTAAGGCTATTCAACGTAACCGCGCCGGGCTAAAGGATCCAAATCGTCCTATTGGTTCGTTTATTTTTCTTGGGCCAACCGGTGTTGGAAAAACACAGCTTGCAAAGGTTCTGGCAAAATACCTTTTCGATACTACCGATAACCTTATTCGTATCGATATGAGCGAGTACATGGAGAAATTCTCCGTGTCGCGACTTGTTGGTGCGCCTCCGGGATACATAGGTTACGAAGAGGGAGGGCAGCTCACCGAGAAAGTACGTCGAAAACCCTACTCGGTTGTTTTGCTCGATGAAGTTGAAAAAGCACACCCCGATGTTTTTCACATTCTACTCCAGGTTTTGGACGAAGGCCAGCTAACCGACAGCTTAGGACGTAGGGTTGATTTTAAGAATACCATAATAATAATGACCTCCAACATTGGAACCCGTGATTTGAAGGAGTTTGGACAAGGTGTAGGTTTTGCCACAAAAGCCAAGTCGGAGGCAAAAAGCGATTACGAGAAAAGTATAATCCAAAAGGCGCTGAAAAAAGCCTTTGCCCCCGAATTCTTAAACCGTATTGATGACATTGTTATGTTCAACTCGCTTACCAAGAGCGATATACACAAAATCATCGATATTGAGCTTAAAGGATTATTCGACAGGGTTGCTGGTTTAGGCTATACCATTAAGATTTCGACTGCAGCCAAGGATTTCATCACGGAAAAGGGATATGATGTTCAGTATGGCGCGCGTCCACTAAAACGAGCCATTCAAAAGTATCTGGAAGATCCTCTAGCTGAAGCCTTAATAAAGAGCGATGCAAAACCTGGTGCAGTATTCCTGGTTGGCTATAGTAAAAAGAATGACGAAATTACCATTCGAACAGCAAAAGCTGAAGAGGAGGTTACCAACGCCGATGAAGAGTAATAAGTTGTAATACAATGAGAAAGAGACGCACAACAAAAGGTGTGTCTCTTTTTTTTGAACATTCCCCTAGCAAAGTTGTTATATTAGTAGCAAACTAACCAAATAGAATTATGAAAACAGTAACATTTGGCGGAAATCCCGTAACCCTGACAGGCGAACAGGTTAAGGTAGGCGATAAAGCTTTAGAATTTACAGCTCTTGATAACTCTCTAAAGCCTGTAAAAATGAGCGATTTTAAGGGAAAAGTAAAACTAATATCCATTTTCCCATCCATTGACACCAGCGTATGTTCGGTTCAGAACCACAAGTTCAACAAGACCGCATCGGAATTTGGCGATAAGGTTGTATTTATAGCGATTTCGAACGATTTGCCTTTTGCCCTAAAGCGTTTTTGTGGAGCTGAGGGAATTACCAACTTAGTTACCCTTTCGGATCATAGAGACCTAGAGTTTGGTACAAACTATGGTTTTCTGATAAAGGAATTAAGGCTACTTGCCCGTGGTGTTGTGATAATAGATAAGGATGATACCATTAAATACGTGGAGTATGTACCTGAAATTGCCCAAGAACCAAACTACGATGCTGCAATTAAAGTATTAAAGGAATTAGTTAAGTAGCATGATGCATTAAATTGAAATAAAGGTCGTTAACAACGACCTTTATTTTTTATATAAGCTCACCGATTAAATCGTATTCCTGGGCCTCTACAATACGTACTGTATGAAACTCGCCGGGTTTTACATTAATAGCGTTAAGCTTTACCAGAACCTCCTGATCCACCTCGGGTGAATCGAACTCCGTTCGGCAAACAGCGTAATGGTCTTCAATTGCATCAATTACAACCTTATACGTATGACCAACTCTCAGCTGGTTTAACTCAAAAGATACCCTTTGTTGAACCTCCATCAGCTTTTCAACTCTACGTGTTTTTTCTTCATCGGGTATGGAGTCGGTAAAGTTTTGTGCAGCATAGGTTCCTTCCTCCTCAGAGTATGCAAAAACACCTACCCTGTCGAACCGGTAATCCTTAACAAAATCAATCAGTTCATTGAAAGCCTCAGGGGTTTCCCCTGGGTGGCCAACCAGAAAAGTGGTTCGGATAACAATTTCGGGGATATTCTTTCTTATCTTCTCAATGAAATCAATGGTTTGTTCTCGGCTTATCCCCCTACGCATCATTTTAAGTACCTGAGTATTTATATGCTGTAATGGAATATCGATATACTTGCAAATTTTCGGGTTCGACTTTAGGACATCAATTAGGTCATCGGGAAAACCAGATGGGTATGCATAGTGAAGCCTAATCCATTCAAAACCGTCAATCTGGCTGAGGCTATTGAGTAGCTGAGCAATTCGGCGTTCACCATATATATCAAATCCGTAATAGGTAGTGTCCTGTGCAATTACAATTAGTTCCTTAACGCCTTGTTTGGCGAGTTCTTTTGCCTCGTTAACCAATGATTCAATGGGGCGGGAAACATGCTTACCTCTAATAAGGGGTATTGCACAGAATGAACATCCCCAGTTGCAACCCTCGGATATTTTCAGGTAAGCGTAATGCCTTGGGGTTGAAAGCCAGCGTTTATTCAGCTCGGCTTCGTTATACTTCACATTGAGCTCAGCAACAATTTGTGGTAAATCGGAAACCCCAAAATATCCATCTACTTCGGGGATTTCAGTTTCCAGTTCATTGCGGTAGCGTTGCGAAAGGCATCCCATAACATAAACCTTGTCGATCAGCCCCCTATTTTTGGCATCGACAAAGCCAAGTATAGTTTCAACCGATTCTTCCTTAGCATCGCCAATAAAACCGCAAGTGTTAATCACAACAACCCTTGCCGATGGATCGTTTGAATTGTGAACAATTTTCCATCCCCCTCTATCGAGCTGATGCATAAGCACCTCGGAGTCAACAACATTTTTTGAGCACCCCAAGGTAACAACATTGATTTTTTTCGTCATGTTTGGCTAAACGTTACGAAATAGCGATTCAACAAACGCAACCCTGTCAAATATCTGCAAATCAGTCATTTTTTCACCCACTCCGATATACTTCACGGGTATCTTGAATTGATCGGAAATGCCAAGCACAACACCCCCTTTTGCCGTACCGTCGAGCTTGGTGAGAGCAATGGCTGTAACATCGGTTGCCGAAGTGAACTCGCGTGCCTGTGCAAAAGCATTTTGACCTGTTGAACCATCCAGAACGAGCAATACCTCATGTGGTGCATCGGGAATAACCTTTTGCATTACCCTACGTATTTTGGAAAGCTCGTTCATTAAATTGACTTTATTGTGAAGACGACCAGCGGTATCGATAATTACTACGTCGGTGTCGTTAGATTTGGCAGAGTTTAGGGTGTCGAAAGCAACGGCAGCTGGATCGGCTCCCATTTGCTGCTTAACAATGGGAACATCTACCCTATTAGCCCAAATGGTAAGCTGCTCAACGGCTGCCGCTCTGAAGGTATCGGCAGCACCCAACAATACCCTTTTCCCCTGGTTCTTAAACATGTATGCCAGTTTGCCAATAGTAGTAGTTTTTCCAACCCCGTTAACGCCAACTACCATAATTACATAGGGTTTAGGAATTTCACCACTATTATTAAGGATAGAATTTTCGGAATTCTCGGCAAGTAACGATAGTATTTCGGTTTTAAGTATAGTATTTAATTCTGCTGTATTCAGGTACTTTTCGGCAGCAGCACGCTTTTGGATGCGTTCAATAATGCGGAGAGTGGTTTCAACGCCAACATCGGCGGAGATAAGTCCCTCCTCAAGCTCGTCCAAGACCTCGTCGTCAACCCTGGACTTACCGGCTACAGCCCTTGAAATTCTTTTGAAAAGGTTCTCCTTTGTTTTGGCCAAACCCTGGTCAAGGGAACTGGAGTTATTATTGTCCTTACTATCGGGATTAAAAATGTTAAGAATACCCATATACAATATTATTTTCGGGCGCTAAAATAACAATAAAAGCTTTTCGAATAAACCGAAAAGCTTTTATTTGTAAGATATAATGCAGAAAACTATTTCTGTTTGAAGAAATCGGCCGATTCGGATTTATCCATTGTTTCTTCCTTGAACATGTATGCGCCCGTTTTGGGTGAACGCACCATTTTAATGCACTTCACACGATCTTTCGTGGCTTTTTGAAGCGAAGCAACTACTTTCTTTGCCATATCTAAAAGTGTTATTTAATTTCACGATGAAGTGTAACCTTCTTGAGAATCGGGTTGTACTTACGACGCTCAAGCCTATCGGGTGTATTCTTCTTATTCTTAGTGGTAATATACCTTGAAGTACCAGGTAAACCACTTTCCTTATGTTCGGTACATTCCAGAATAACCTGAACTCTATTACCTTTCTTTGCCATTGCTATACTTTTTTAAAAATTAAATGTGACCTTTCTTAGCAAATTTCTTCAGGGCATTATCTAAACCAACCTTATCGATGGTTCTCATAGCTGAAGTGCTAAGCCTAAGGGTAACCCAACGGTTTTCACTTTCAAGGAACAACCTTTTGGTTTTAAGGTTAGGCAGGAATCTGCGTTTGGTTCTTCTTTTTGAATGCGAAACGTTGTTTCCCACCATTACTCTTTTTCCGGTTAACTGACAAACTCTTGACATCGCTGTATATTTTACCGTTTTTACTTTTTTCGAAACAGGACGCAAATTACGTCATTATTTATGAATTATTCAAATATTTTGATAAAAAAAATTGCTGAAAATTAGCTTAATTTAGATACCTTCTCATTTAATGATGAAATTACAATTACCATATTTATATTATATACATTTATTTACGAAGAATATTTAAACTGATACACTAATCCTTATCCATAAGTTTTAGCAATTGGTGCAAAGCCGTATATGCTGCGCGTTGAATATTAACCTCCCTGAGGTTTCCAAAAGTATAGAGTTCTACCAGTCGCGTTTCCCTTGATGCAACACCAATCCAGGTGGTGCCTACAGGCTTACCGGCGGTTGCTCCTGTTGGTCCGGCGATGCCGGACACTGCAATGGCATACTCACTCTGGAAAACTCTTAGTGTACCATCGAGCATGGCCTCAACTACTGGTTGGCTAACTGCGCCATGACTTATGAGCAAATCATGGCTTACCCCTAGCACGTTTTGTTTAATCTCGTTTGAGTATGCTACAATACCTCCCTTATATATATCGGAGCTGCCGGGCAGCTGAGTTATTAAATGCGAAATATAGCCACCTGTACAGCTTTCGGCCACTGCTAGGGTTGCATTTTTTTCCCTAAGTCTTTTAGACACTACCGAGGGAAGTGTTTCGTCATTGAAACCAAAAATATTTTCACCAATCAAACTCTTAAGTTCATTTACTGCCATATCCAACAAGTTGCTTAGCCTACCCTTATTTTCACCAGTTGCAGTAAGACGTAACCTGATTCCCGAAGGGCTTGGCAGGTAGGCTAGCGCAATACTTCTATCAGCTAAATATATTTCAAAGTCTTTTAACTTATCGGAAAGGAACGATTCAGGGATTCCAAAGGTGTTGACGGTTACCCGAACTATTGCGGGAAGGGTAAAATTTTGCTCAATAAATGGCCGAACCCCCTCAGTAAACATATTCTTCATTTCAAATGGAACTCCCGGGAGCGAAATCAGAAGGCAATTGCCTTTCCTGAATATCATTCCAGGAGCCGTTCCATGATAGTTGAGAATTGGTGTGCACGAAGAGGGAATTAATGCTTGGTTTTTATTGGTCTCAGTTAGAGGAAGACCGCGTTTGTGAAAAATCTGTTCAATTAGGCTTAGGGAGGGTGCATGGAGCATAAGCTGACCACCAAATAGCTCACATAGCGTTGGCTTTGTCCGGTCATCGCTAGTAGGGCCTAACCCGCCTGTGGAAATAACAAGATCCGACTGGCCCATTAGTTCGTTAACAGCTTCGGCAATTGCTTGTGAGCTATCGGAAATGCTAAGGATTTTGGTTACCTCAAATCCAAGCTCGGTAAGGCTATCGGCCAACCAGGCCGAATTGGTATCGATAACCTGACCGATAAGTAACTCATCGCCAATGGTTAGGATTGATGCTCTCATTTGCTTGCACCACTAAATTTAAAAAGGACAGGTTGCCCTGTCCTACCAGAGCCTCTCACGGGACTTGAACCCGCGACCTGCGGTTTACGAAACCGCCGCTCTAACCAACTGAGCTAAAGAGGCATTATTACCGCTGCAAAAATATCAATTAGATAACAATTCGCAAAACAGGCTATAGGATAGAAATAAAAATAATTTATAATTAATTGATATAATGAATTTTGCCACTTTCTACTTTACGAGTAATTATAGAATATTAAGCTTACTTTTGGGGTTTATTGTTCTCTATTCGGTGCTGCAAAATAACCCTATACTCCTTTAGAAACTTAAGGTGAGGGTATTTAGATTTTGCAAAGTCGAGCCATTCAATGGATAGCTGGAATTTGCCCAGCATCTCGTTGGCTAGGGCCATATTGAATGCTGCTTGTGCAGCCAACTCCTTACTGGTTGATGAAGATAACCTTTGCCAAACCGCGGCGGCATCTAACCAGTTTCCATGCATGGCAAGTTGGTATGCTCTGCTCATCTCCTTGTTAGTGCTGGGAACATATATTGCTCTGCTGTCCTTTTGCCATTGCGGAGCAATAAGCTGTGCGAATTGCTCGCCGGCATCGGCTCCAGCAAATGCACAAGCCTCGAATATACCCGGAAGCTGGTTGCCAGGTGTAACCTCAATCCAATCGTTTTTTTCCCATAAAAGGGTATCGGTAAGTAGCTGGCCTAAATTAATCTTTCTTGTTTCAACATTGTAAATGCGCCAATAGGTATAGCTTGATACCTGAATGAATCCGTAATATTCCTTAAAATCGCCACGCCACAAAGGGTATGTATCATAGTATGGACGTACTTTTAAGTACTCAAGCGAGACAACCATTTTACTATTGTATACATTGCTGAGGCTATCGATTACTTGCCAGGAAAGGGGAAGAACAACCCTTGAAGAATCGTTACGGTAATAAATATGTTTAAAAAGGGTTATACCGGAGTACCATGGAGAAGTTTTTAATAGGCTTATGAGGGCATCGGTTGCTTCATTTGAAGCAACGCTATCCAAAGCCCAATCAAGTTCCCGAATGGGAGTATCGGTATTTCGTAGGTGAAGATTTTCAACCACTAGCAGGTTTTCACCCGGAACAACAATCGATTTTTGGGGTGAATCGTAAAACTCAATATCAATATACCTATATGATATACAAGATGTTAATGAGAAAAGTAATACTAACCATTTAAACTTTTTTATCCACATAAACTTTTAATAGGGTTTTGGCATTTCATAAAATAAAAAAGTTGAAAACAAGCAGCTTAAGTATTAGTATGCCTGCTTTCAACTTAAATTATAATGCTACAAGTACTAGGTATTCATTGCACCACAAACATTAATAACCTGTCCGCTAACGTACGACGATAGATCGGAACCCAGGAATACACAAACATTGGCTACATCGTCGGGGGTACCACCACGCTGAAGGGGTATTTTCTTTATCCAATCCTCGCGAACTTCATCGGGTAACTTGTGGGTCATTTCGGTGATAATGAATCCGGGAGCAATTGCGTTGCAACGGATGTTACGTGAGCCCAGCTCGCGGGCAACAGCTTTGGTAAATCCAATTATTCCAGCCTTTGACGCTGCATAGTTGGCCTGTCCGGCATTACCTGAAACTCCAACCACCGAGCTCATGTTAATAATTGAACCGTTTTTCTGCTTAAGCATATACTTTTGAACGGCCTTGGTAAGGTTAAAAACCGACTTTAGGTTAACCTTAATCACTAAATCCCATTGCTCCTCGGTCATACGCATAAGCAATGTATCGCGAGTGATACCGGCATTGTTGACCAGGATATCGATTTGGCCAAAATCTTTGGCTATTTCATCAACAATTTTCTGGGAATTATCGTAATCGCTAGCATCGGAAGCGTATCCTTTGGCTTTTACGCCTAATGCGGTTAGCTCCTGCTCAAGCGATTTCATGTTGTCATCGTAAGCAATGTCGGTAAAAGCTACATTTGCTCCATGTTGAGCAAAGGCAATTGCAATGGCGCGCCCTATACCCCGAGCCGCACCTGTAACCAAGCCAGTCTTTCCTTCAAGTAACTTCATAGGTTTAATTTTTGAATGATTTTCAAACGCAAATGTAATAAATATTGGTAATTAAACTTCTGTTTTAAGTATCAAAGCTCACTTATTGCTCCTATTATTGCTTGTTTATTTCAAAAGTGCTATATTCACACATTAAAAGTTGATTGTTTTTCTTCAAAAAACATTTACCATGAAGGTGAAAATTCATATTAGAGTAAAGTTGATTATCGCTGTACTTACGGTTACAGCAGTTGTTTTTTGGGCAAGCATTGCTTTTTTAAACAAAAGGGTTGATAGGTATACTCGGACAAACATTTATGAATACATTGATGCCACGTCAAAAACCTACACCACCCAAATTAAGGGTGAATTTGATAAGCAGTTTGCCTTAGCAAGAACCATAACCTATAGCTTTTATGACCTTGAACAACGAAATCCCGAAGATGTTAAGCAAAATACTTTAAGGCTACTAAAAGGAATTGCAGAAAATACCCCTGATTTACTGTCGGTTTGGGCAAGCTGGGAACTTTGGGCCTTAGATAGGAAATGGGATAAACCTTACGGCAGAGATAGGTACACCTACCTGAGGGAAAACAATGAACTTAAACAAATATTTGAAAGATTAAACGAGACCGGTGATAACCCAAGTAGTTTGTACTATAAACTTAAAACCGAAAAAAAAGAAGCACTGGTTGATCCATACTGGTACATCTATGCCGGAAGTCAAAAAAGGGTACTGGAGACCAGCGTATGCGTGCCGTTGGTAGTCAACAACAGATTTGCTGCGCTCTTTGGCTTTGACATTGAGCTCTCAGTTTATCAGGAAATGATAAAGAATCTAAAACCCTACGAAGGGAGTTACGCCATTCTAATTTCGAATAACGGTACCATTGTTGCGCATCCCGATTCCACATTGCTTGGTGCACTGGCCGATACGGTTTTGACTAACGGAAAACAAATAATTAACAGCGTAATTACCAATGGGAAATACTCAGAAACAGTGTTAGAGGGAAAAAGTAAGTACTACCTTACCTTTAACTCTTTTACTGCAGGTCAAGCTGCTGAAAGGTGGAGCCTTGGTATATTCGTACCCGAGAAAGTAATTAATGAACAAATAAGCACCATAACAAGCCAGGTTAGGATTGTAATGGTAATAGGATTAATAGTGCTAGCAATTGTGCTTTGGATTATTGCCTACAGCATTACAAGCCCATTAGTAAGAGCAACAAAAGTTCTAGGTGAACTCTCCCTTGGTAAGATTGACCCAGCCAAAAAGATTGAGATAAAGACTGGCGATGAGATTGAGGATATTGCAAGTTCAATTAACATTTTAATTGACAGTTTGTTTAAAACCTCGCAGTTTGCCAGGGAAATAGGTAAAGGTAATTTACAAGCAAAATACTCAAAACTATCCGATGACGACGTTTTAGGTGATGCGCTACTTGAAATGCGTAAGAGCCTGGAGTATGCTAAAAAGATTGATGAGGAAAGGAAAGCTGAGGAAAACAAGAATAGATGGTACAACGAGGGCATGGCTAAGTTTGCTGAAATATTGAGGCACAATAACAGCAACCTAAACGACTTTGCTTACGAAACCATTCGAAACCTAACAAAGTATGTTGATGCCACAATTGGTGCTGTATTTCTTATCAATAATGATAATCCAAATGATATCTTCCTTGAGTTGATGGCAACCTATGCCTACGAGCGCCGAAAATACGAGGAGAAAGTCATTCGAATGGGTGAAGGCCTTGTTGGACGATGCGCGCAGGAAGCCGAAACAATATATATGACCGAAATACCTAAGGGGTATATAAAAATTGCCTCAGGGCTTGGTCAGGACGAACCCACCGAATTACTTCTTGTCCCCATGAAGATTAACGATGAAGTTCACGGGGTTATTGAGATTGCCTCGTTTGAGCCTATTGAGGATTATAAAATTAAATTTATTGAAAAGATAGGCGAAAGTTTTGCTGCAACCATATCGAGTGTTAAAATAAACATTAGGACTGCAAAATTACTTGAAGAATCAAGGATAAAATCGGAGGAGCTCGCATCGCAGGAGGAAGAGATGCGACAAAACATGGAAGAGCTTCAGGCAACCCAGGAGGAATCGGCTCGCAAGTCGGCCGAGATGGAAAGCCTAATCAATGCTTTGCATTCTTCCAGCTACGTTATTGAGTACGATTTGAATGGCAACATTATCACTGTAAACGAAGCCTACCTTAAACTAACTGGGCAAACCGAGAAAGATATTGTTGGAACTCACCATGCCGACAACCTGGAGATGACCTCCGAACAGAAAAATGCCTACCAAAAGTTCTGGCAGGACCTACGCAATGGAATGATTAAAAAGGAAACATCTAAGGTTAAGATTGGCGGTAAAACCTATACATTCATTGAGACCTACTCACCTATTCTTGATGAAAACAGAAGGGTTGTGAAGATTCTGAAAATAGCTCACAACATAACCGATTTTATTGATGAAAATCCAGAGGGGAAAACAAAGAAGAAATAAAAAAAAGGCCGGGGGTAATCCCGGCCTTTTAACTTAAACAAAGTTCTTTATCGGAAATTAATTCCAACCCCGGCATTAAAAATACCATAATTGCCAAGTGAGTAGTCGAAATGGAAAGCAAGGATTGCTAGCTTAAGCCTTAACCCAAGATTGGCAGTAAAACCGTTATTGGCAAAGTCGAAAGCAACGGGGTCAGTAACAGTCCCAACGCCTTCAACGTTATAGGTTCCCTTAAGTGAAATATCGGTTGTTGAATGGTTATACCCCAAACCGCCATAAACAGTTAAAACTGGAATGGACTTAGAAACAAGTAAGCGAGCCGTATAACCCGACGATTTAAAATTAAGCTTTTGCTTTTGTGCCTTATTGATGTCGAACGATGAAGCGAACTGAGTGTAACCGAAAAGAACCGACATGCTAAAGGGCAATCGTTTTACAAAAGGAATAAATTCCTTGAACTCGTTTTTTACACCAACACCCCACAAACCAAAGTTCCCAACGCTTGAAATGTTTATGGTTGGTAAGAATCGACCGACTATCTCGGTGTGAAAGGGTAATCCTTTTGCTACCTGAATCATTGGGGCAGGAACAAATTTAAGGTTGGCCCCATCGGGCATGTTTAACTCGCTTAGCCCTGTTGCTTTATCAGTTAAAATGGAGTTTGAACTTTTACCCGTTACTGTTGGTGAGGTAGAACTAGAACCAGATTTTACCTGCCAGTATTCCAGGTTTAGCTTTGAAACGTCAAAAGTTTTATCGGAACTTAGCGGTATTGTAATTGGAACAGTAAAGGTGATGTCGAACCCTAAAATTCCATGAGGATTTGCAGAATTGTACCACCCAGAATTCAAGCTTGTTCCCAAACTCTTACCAAAAGGTTCAAGGTATGCTTTACTAAGCTTTTCGGCATCGTTCAGGCTTCCTTTCAGGAATGTTGCAACATCTTCCTGCGCGTAAAGCGTTCCTGCTATTAGGCTTAGAAGCAGGACGATAGATTTCCTTAACAGCTTCATATCTATTTTTTTAAAGGGTTTAATTTTAAACAAATAAAGCATAAAAAGAGTTCAATGTCAATATTTATTAAAAAATGAACCGTAAAAAAGGCATTATTACCTAATTTTGTGGAAATATTTTTCCCATGCCGACAATACCCTTAGCTGAAAGGATGCGACCCCGTAATTTGAACGATTACGTAGGGCAGGAGCATCTTGTGGGTAGCAAAGGGGTTATTCGGGAAATGGTAACTAGAGGTACTATAACCTCGTTTATTCTATGGGGCCCTCCGGGCGTAGGAAAAACAACTCTGGCTAGGGTTGTAGCAAACGAGTTAAATAGACCCTTTTACACCCTAAGCGCAATAAGTTCAGGTGTAAAAGATGTTAGGGATGTGATTGAAAAGGCAAAATCACAAAAATTCTTCAACTCACCCTCGCCCATTCTTTTTATTGATGAGATACACCGATTCAGTAAGTCGCAACAGGACTCACTGCTTGGTGCGGTGGAGCAAGGTGTTTTCACATTAATTGGCGCTACAACCGAGAACCCCTCATTTGAGGTGATTACACCATTACTTTCACGTTGCCAGGTTTATATACTTAAACCGCTCTCCAATGAGGAACTTGAACTACTTTTTGTTAGAGCAACAACCACCGATCCTGAGCTGAAAAAATTTAGGTTTGAACTCCGTGAAAGGGATGCTCTTTACAGATTCTCAGGAGGCGATGCCCGCAAGCTATATAATATCATTGAACTTATAACATCAACACAAAATACCAATAACCAGGTTGTAATAACCAATAAAGCCGTAGTTGATGTGCTGCAGCAAAACCTGGCAATTTACGATAAGAACGGAGAGCAGCACTATGACATCATATCGGCATTTATTAAATCGGTAAGGGGTAGCGATCCCAATGCTGCTGTTTACTGGTTGGCGCGTATGATTGAAGGTGGCGAGGACCCCGAATTCATTGCACGCAGGTTAGTTATATTAGCCGCTGAGGACATAGGCTTGGCTAACCCAAATGCGTTACTCATGGCCACCAGCTGTTTTCAGGCAGTTCAGATGATTGGTATGCCGGAGTCACGAATTATCCTATCCGAGGCAACCATTTATCTGGCAACAAGCCCCAAAAGCAATTCAGCCTACGAGGCAATTGGCAAAGCACAAGGGATAGTAAAAGAAACCGGTGACTTGCCCGTGCCACTCCATCTCCGCAATGCACCAACCAGGTTGATGAAGGATATTGGCTATGGTATTGACTATAAGTATGCCCATAGCTTTCCAGGAAATTTTGTGGAGCAGGAATTCCTACCCGAAAAGCTTTCCGGAACCTCAATTTATAAACCGCAGGACAATAGCCGTGAGCAGGAAATTGCTGCAAGGATAAAGGCACTATGGAAAGGTAAGTATAACAAGTAATGCTAATAATATGAACACTATTGCAAAGATTAAAGGAATTAAGCACATTGAATCCGGCAACTTTTTTTTGATGGCTGGACCTTGTGTAGTTGAAAGCCGCGATAACGTAATGAGGATTGCAGAAACTGTATCGAGCATCACTAACAAACTTAAAATCCCTTACATTTTTAAAGCCTCGTACCGCAAGGCAAACCGTTCAAGAATCGATTCATTTGCTGGTATTGGCGATGAAAAGGCACTGAAAATTCTAGGCGAAGTAAATGAGCGATTTGGCTTACCCATTGTTACAGACATTCATAGTGCCCCAGAAGCCGCCATGGCGGCTGAATATGTTGATATTCTTCAGATTCCGGCATTCCTGTGCAGACAAACAGACCTACTGATTGCAGCAGCCCAAACAGGAAAGTTTGTAAATATCAAAAAAGGGCAATTTGTATCACCCGACTCCATGAAATTTGCAGCGCAAAAAGTTGTTGATTCAGGCAATACCAACGTTATTCTAACTGACAGAGGAACAATGTTTGGGTATCATGATTTAATAGTTGATTTTAGGGCCATACCAATCATGCGAGCATTTGGATTTCCTGTTGTTGTTGATGTTACCCACTCGCTTCAGCAACCAAACCAAACCACCGGGGTTACGGGTGGCAGACCCGATATGATTGAAACCATTGCCCGTGCTGCCATTGCAACAGGAGCCGATGGACTCTTTATGGAAACCCATTTTAACCCAGCCGAAGCATTATCGGATGGGGCAAACATGCTAAATATAAAGTACCTGGAAGGATTACTTGAGCGACTTGTTGCGATCAGGCAAGTGGTTAAGAACTTTTAACGTGAACGTTTAGCAAATCGTTAATCTTTTTCTTTAGGAGGTGGGCGTTAATAGGCTTTGAAACATAGTCGTTACAGCCCACCTCAAAACATTTAAGATTATCGTGAGGTAGAGCGTAGGCGGTTTGTGCAATAATTGGTAAATCAGGATAATTTTCTCTTATTCTTAAAGTTGCCTCATACCCATCAACCACAGGCATTTGAATGTCCATTAGAACAATATCAACTGGGGAACCATTGAGTACCATGGATACTGCTTCCTCGCCATTTCTTGCCCAAAGAATTTTGGCTTTTGTATCGGCTAGAACAGTGGAAAGGTATTTATAGTTGGTATCAATATCCTCAGCTATCAGGATAGTTATGCCCTCCCACTTATATTCAGGATTTTTGGCTTTGAAAATTACAGAACCATCGTTAACGCTCTTTGATTCGTGGTAAGGGAGGGAAAAGTGGAATGTAGTCCCCTGCCCGACCTCCGACTCAAACCAGATATCGCCACCGAGCAACTCAATGATATGTTTAGAAATGTACAACCCGATACCAGTACCGCCGTATTTACGGGTTGAACCCTCCTGTACCTGACGGAACCTGTCGAAAATAATATCCTGCTTATCCTTTGGAATGCCAATTCCTGTATCCCTTACAAAAAATTCAATATTGCTCTTATTCTCGTTAATCAGGTAACCAAACTCAACCGATCCCCTTTCAGTAAATTTCAGAGCATTACCAATAAGGTTAACCAGAACCTGACGTAAACGTTGGGCATCGGTGTATAGGATATTTGATTCATCGTCGTTCAGGTTGAGTAAGCGAATATTAATATGCTCTTTTTCCTGCTTGAACTTAATCTCGTTGAAAAATGTGTATACCTCAAACATCAGGTTATCGAGGTTACAGTCGGCAGGATTAACGGTTAGCTGTCCAGCATCTATCTTGGATAAATCGATAATATCATCTATGAGATTAACCAGCATCATGCCGTTATGGTAAATGATATCGATATACCTATCGCGCTTTTCCTGCGATTCCTCATTCTTTAGGAGCTGGGCAAATCCTAATATGCCATTCATTGGGGTGCGAATCTCATGGCTCATATTGGCCAGGAAGTTTGATTTGAGGATATCGGCTTCCTCGGCCCTAATCTTGGCATTTTGGACTGCTGCTTCGAGTCGTTGTATCTCTAGATGAGCTTTTGCAAGTGTATCGGCCTGTTCATCGTTTTCAATTTGTAGCTCTTTACATTGAATCTTTAACTTTTGAATCTCCTCCCTAAGCTGTTCAAGCAAAACCGAGTGGGATGAACTATTAACTGCATTTGCAGATAATTTTCTTTTATGGTAATTATGTGTAATGAAATATGTAGTGGCTGTAGATACTAACGCCACGATGATTATAATTCCGATACCCATAAATTCCAACATAATTATTCTATGCGAATTCAAATATTCAACTTTTTAAATACAATAACAATAATTATTTGCCTAAAAAGCCTAAGAATTCCTTGAATAGATTTATAGTTTAAATAAACGACACGTTTTAAATGACAAAAGGTTTCCTTAGAATCATTCTAAAGAAACCTTCTGACATTAAATAAAGCCTAAAAGAAGAAACCAACGCTCATGATGATTTGTGGATTGCGTTGATCGAATGAGTAGTCGGTACCACCCAAAGTGATGCCAGTTCCAAGTTTGCTGAGGTTGCCTTCGTATTTAAGGTCGAGGGTAAGGGTTTTAAGAATATCGAGCCCTACTCCTACCTGGTACCCAAAAGTTGCCGACCTGAAATTATTTTTCACTGTTTGGTTGGTCAAATCGGCTAATTTATCTTTAAGACCATCGTTTTCAGAGATTAAGATTGTTGCAACCGGTCCAAGTCCAACCCTAGCAGGACCAAATTTCCATCCAACAATAACTGGGATATCGAACTTGTTGAACTTTTGCATTTCGTTGTAAACATCGTTTAGGGTAACATCCTTAAGCATAACCTCGCCCTGCGAGCGGGAAAAAAGCAGCTCAGGCTGAACAAAGAAACCCATAATTTGCACCCGGGCAAAAAGCCCTGCGTGAAATCCAAGCTTAGCATCGCCCTGCTCCACAATGTATTGGTTTGCACCGTCGGTAATGGTTGCCTTACTAAACTTAACATTGGATGAGCTAATGCCGCCCTTAAGCCCCATTCTAAAGAACTGAGCGTTAGAGAACAGGGAAAGGCTTGTGAGTGCTAAAATAAAAAGTGTTCTTTTCATAGTAATCGGATTTAAAAAGGTTTAATGATCTACTATTATCAAATTGCGTGCTAGATTTAAAAGAGTGGACTAATTAATCGTGCCAATGCTTCCTTGTAGCTATTTTTCAGCGGACGTTTACTCCAGCTTTGGGGTGTAATAACCTGGCTTTGTACCAGGTTGGATAAGAAATTCTCCTCAAGCCTTTCAGTAACCTGATTATCGTAAATGAAAGCCGCCACCTCAAAGTTATCCTCAAAGCTGCGGATATCCATGTTAGCCGACCCCACCATGGCCAGCTTACCATCAATCATCATCACCTTGGAGTGGTTAAAGCCATTTTGGTAAAGGTAAACCTTAATACCTGCCTCCAGTAGCTCGGAAACATAAGAGAGTGAACTCCAGTAAACAACGGTAGAATCGGATTTTCCGGGTAAAATAATCCTAACATCAATCCCACTTAGTGCTGCTGTTTTAAGGGCTGTTAGGATACTTTCGTTAGGTATAAAGTAAGGCGTAGATATATAGATATGCTTATTGGCACGTGTTATGGCATGAAAAAAGGCTTGCATAATACTTGCCCAGTCGGAATCGGGACCGCTTGTTACAATTTGTAAGGGATGGTAACTGGTAACGGTTGGCTGAGGAAAGTAAATATTACGTTCCCTGATGATTTTTCCAGTAACAAAGTACCAATCAATCAGAAAGATAACCTGAAGTGAATGAACTGCCTCACCCTCGATTTTCAACATGGTGTCGTACCACTGGCCAAGCCTTCGGGTACCCTCGATGTACCGGTCAGCAATATTCATTCCACCTAAATAACCAACTTTTCCATCGACCACTACTACTTTTCGGTGGTTTCGGTAGTTTACCCTACTGGTAAGCAAGGGGAATCGAACCTCCATGAACGGATAAATCTCTATGCCAGCATCTTTTAGCTCCTTGACATACCTTTTTGGTAGGCTCCAACTCCCTACATCATCGAATAGGACTCTAACCTTAACGCCCTCTTTAGCCTTTGTTATCAGGATATTTTTAATTCGGTTACCCAGCTTATCGTCATTAATAATATAAAACTCGATATGAATACTTGAAGTGGCTGAGTATAGTGATTCAATTATGGAATCGAAGGCTTGATTACCTGTTTGGAAAATCTCAACCTCATTCTTTTCAGTTAGCAGGGCCTTGCTGTTGTTGAGCAAAAGGGTGATAATACTTAAATGATCAGCAAGCTTATGGTGAATATCGGTTTTAGAGGAAAAGCGGATAACCTGCTTATGGCTTAAATACTCAATTTGTTCAATATCCTGAATCTCTTTACGGCTAAACAGCTTTTCCTTTCTACGGTTTTGGCCAAATACGATATAAAGTAATAACCCAAGTATTGGTAAAGTGATAAGAAGTAAAACCCAAGTGGACGTTTTAGCGGGATCGCGCTTTTCATGGATAATCATTGCGGCCGTAGAAAGCACGGTAATGATATAAATCGCCCATAGTAGCGTAGTTAGGTGGTTTAAAAACGTTTCGGTTAGTATGTTCAAGGCAACCATACCCAAATTTTTCTCTAATTAAGAAAAATTCGGGAAATTATGCAAATAACCTATTTAAAGGGCGAATTGGGCTCTTTTGCCATGTATCCGTATAGAAGCCGATCGATCACAGTTGGCAGAATGCGTTGGGCCAGTACCGATATTTTACCTTCGGTACCCATGATAATATTCCTACGGCGTTTAGCAATTCCATTAACAATAATTTTTGCAACCTCCTCGGGAGTCATCATGTTTTTCTCATCGCGAGGCGACATACCCTGAGGGGTACCATCGGCGGTTAAAGCCGAGAATCTGACGTTAGTAGCTGTAAACCCAGGAGCCGCAATCATTACATGCAAACCGTTCTTGAGATTTTCGATACGTAAGGTTTCCAGGAAACCATGCATTGCAAATTTTGATGCTGAATACCCACATCGGCCTGGTAATCCGTGGAATCCAGCAATGGAACTCACACCTACTACTGAACCTTTTGTCTCAAGCAAATAGGGTAATGCATACTTTGTACAGTAAACAGTACCCCAAAAATTTACATCCATGAGATGCCGAATAACCTTAAGGTCAACATCCTTAAAAAGGGCACGCATGGAAACGCCTGCGTTATTGATAAGTATATCGATTTGTCCGTACCTGCTTATGGCCTGTTCAACTAAGTTTTTACAGTCACTCTCGCTGGTCACATCGGTTTTTACAGGCAGCACCTCTACTCCAACTGAGGATAGTTCAGATGCAATAGCCTTAAGCTCATCGATGTTACGAGCACCAATAACCAGCTTGGTGTTATACTTTGAAAACTCGTAGGTTAAAGCCTTTCCAATGCCCGATGATGCACCAGTAATAACAACTACTTTTCCCGATAGTTTATTTAATGCCTTTGTCATGGTATTTTAAAATATTGTTCAGCTAATCTATTAAATAATGGCTTACATGAGTTTGAATTACTGTTAAAGTGTAACATTTAATCTTTTTAACATAATTCATCAATCTGATAATCAATGTCTAGAACAATATTTACATTTGAAATGAAAGAAAAATTTGTATATTTTAGAGAAAGAGTCTATCTTTGCAACGCAAAAAACAAAAGTAGTTCTCAACAAAATAGGTAGATTCAGTAGCTCAGCAGGTAGAGCACATCCCTTTTAAGGATGGGGTCCTGGGTTCGAATCCCAGCTGAATCACCAAAAAGCCCGATGGAAACGTCGGGCTTTTGTATTAAGGTTAAAGGTTAAAGGTTAAAGGTTAAAGATAAAAAGGGGTAAAAGTTAAAGAGAGCCTCTTCCGGGAATTTATTTGATTTTGCATCTAATGTAAATCAAACCTTTGGCTATTGTTGATACAATTATAATAAACACAAAAGAAGTATCGTAAAGCAAAATCCTATACACAACCTTTTGCTCTCCAAAAGTAAAAAAGGTCGGATTATTGCTAATCCGACCATTTTATTGGTTAGAAATTCATTAGCTTAATTTATTCTGGTTGTGAATATTTCGAAACTGTTTGGCTTAAGCGTAACTTCAAGTTTCCCGTTTTGGATTGAGTACTTAGAATTGAAGTTTGGATATAATACGCTATCACTCATATATTCAGGAAGTTGTAGGTCGATAACTTGTTCCTGGTTCGACTTGTTGAAGATTACAACTACGGTATTGTCAAAATACTTACGAACGTAAGCGTAAACATTATCGTTTACGAGGATGGTTTGGAATGAGCCGTAAACCAGAGCCAGGTTATTTCTGCGGATGTTTACAAGCTTTGTAACAGTTTCAAGGGTTTGTTGCTCAAGGGTTGATAATCCTTCAAACTTCATCATGCGGCGGTTGTCGGGGTCGTTGCCACCGGGCATTCCAAACTCGTCGCCGTAGTATATGGTTGGAACGCCGGGAATAGTCATGTTGAATGCGTTAAGCATGCAGAGTTTAGCATAAGCAGTACTATCGCCAACGCCAATTTCGCGAGTCCATCCAGCCTTTTTGGCATCCTCTTCGAAACGTAAGGCACCACCGGCATAGGAAATAAAACGCCCCCTATCCTGATTTCCTGAGATATAGCCCATAAGGTTAATCCAGCCAAAATAGCTGAATGTTTGGTGCAGCGCTCCATCAAGCTTAGTAAAGGGGTAGTCGTTGCGGGCAAAAGCGGCAACCGAGGCATCGTAAATGTTAAAATCGAACTGGGCGTCGAGCATGCCACTGCCAATGTAGCTTGCAATGAGTTCGTGGCTGCCATAGGTTTCGCCAATCTGGTAAACCGATTTATTGGGTAGGTTAAGTTTGATTTTTTGGGTAAGCCTACGCCAGAAATTTTCGTGAATATGCTTAGTGGCATCGTGGCGGAATCCATCGAGGTCGTAATGGGAAACCCAGAATAAAGCTGAGTCGGTCATGGGTTCATAAACCTCAGGACGTTCCAGGTCGAGCGTTGGAAGAAACGTATCGAACCAAGTTGTAAGGCGATACTCATCCCAGCGTTCGGTGTTTAGTGAACCATCGGGCAGGTAAAGCGATGTAGCCCAGTCGGGATGCTGCTTGTAAAGGGGATGCTCCTGGTGAACGTGGTTGGCCACGTAATCGAGTATAACGTTCATGTTTCGCTTATGGGCTTCAGCAATAAGCTCATTAAGTTCACTCTCAGTCCCAAACCTAAAGTCGACCTTGGAAGAAGAAACCGGCCAGTAGCCATGGTAGCCCGAAAATTTGGTGCGGGGTTGTGGATATAATCCCCATGCCCCTAAGGGGTTTTGAGTAATTGGTGAAAGCCATATAGTATTGATTCCCAGTTTGGTAAAATATCCATCCTTAACCTTTTGGGTAACGCCAGCCAGGTCGCCACCAAAGTAATTTGCCTTGGGGTGTATTTCGGGATCGTTCACCTTGAAATCGTTGGATGGGTTGCCGTTCTTAAAGCGGTCAACCAAAAGGAAATACATGATTTGAGTATGCTTATCGCTACGGGAAAGCTGCGATGGATTTATTACCACCCTATTTCCCTCAAGCGGTATAAGTAGATTGTTCGATTCCCCTTGCTGGTTGTAGGCCCAAATGCGTATATGGGATCGCTTGTAACCTCGGGCATTTTCAGGTATTGTTATTTCGTAAAATCCTTCCTTAGAGGTAATAAATTTATCATCCATTAAGTAATTCTGCCACAGCACAATAAACTTATCTATATTTCCTATCGCTTTAATAAACAATTTATTTCCATCCGTTGAGAATGGAACGAGTTTGGGTAGCTCCTCAGGATTTGTATTGCCAACAACTAACACTGAGTTATACCCACCCATTCCATTATCTTCAAAAGTGGGGTTTGCTGGGTCAAGCATCCACTTGCCGTCAATAACAACCTGGTAATGGTATTTCCCCGGATTTAAAAGCTTAGTAGTTTTATAAACCTTTCCATCGAATGTAAGATTGGTAGAACTGGGATTCCAGTCGTTTATTTGCCCTGCAAGCTGAACGCTTTTTACCTTTTTCCCCTGAGGATCGAAGGTGAAGGTTACAGGAAGTTTACGATTTTTCCGAACCAATAAACAGTATTTATCGCCCTTAGCCCAGATAAAAATATATGAGAGCCATGGCAATGACTGATTGTCAGCTTTCAAAGTAAGGTATGCCTTACTATCGGAAATGCTATACTGAAAATGTGAGGGTATAGATACTGAATCAATCACCTGAGGATCAGGGAAGTAATCGGTTAGGTAAACCAATGTACTATCGCCAGCAAGCTGAATTACTGAAAGCAAATCATGAACTGCCGGGCTGGTAGTAGCATGTTCAATCCGTAAACTTTTTTGGCATGAACTTACTAAAAAGGTTACGGTAATCAATGCTAATAATCTGTATTTCATATACATAATATTTTAAAGATTTACTTCAACTCAATTATCATAGCCGAGCGGGGCGAAAGCTGAATCTTTGCAAGGTTTTCAACCTTATTTCCGGAAATAATATCAATTCCGCTCGTTTTGTTGGAAAGGAACTCAGCAAAGCGAGAGGTATCCAAAACCTTGGGTTGATAACCGTTATGAAGAATAACCATCACGGTTTGCTCTGAGTTATGGCGGAAATAAACATATACCTCATTCTCAGGGATAAAATGGGTTAATTTTCCGTTGTGAATGGCAGTAGCCGTTTTGCGCCAATTCAGGATGGTAGACATGTAGTTCCAGATTTCATTTTGGCGCTTTGTTCTACCCTCAGGGGTAAAAGCCGACTTGGAATCGGTTGGCCATCCGCCGGGAAAATCGCGGCGAATATCGCCATGCCCCTTGGCATCATCGCCGGGCAATAAAATCTCAGTTCCGTAGTAAATTTGAGGAATGCCACGTGTGGTAAGCAGGAATGCCATGGCGAGCTTTAAACGGCCTAATGCCTGAGAAGAATCGCGCTGGAAACGGCCGATATCGTGATTATCGGCAAAGATGAAAAGTTTATCGGGATTTGGGTAAACAAAGTCGTGGGCAATAATCTCGTAAAGGCGTGCCAGTCCCGTATCCCATCCATCCTTCTCATCAAATGCCTTGTGCATGGCAAACATCAGGGGGAAATCCATTACAATCTCTAGGTTCGAGTTATACCCATCGCGGTTTTTGGCATCCTTTTGCCAGTATGCCACCCAAGCAGGATAGTTTACCCAGGTTTCGCCAACAATGCTGAAGTTAGGATATTCATTCTGAACCGCAGCGCACCACTGGGCCATGAAATGCTTATCACAATAAGGATGGGTATCCATTCGGATGCCATCCAACCCGGCATACTCAATCCACCAGATACTGTTCTGTATTAGGTAGTTGGCAAGGTATGGGTTTCGCTGGTTAAGGTCGGGCATGTGGCCGTCGAACCAACCGTCGGCCATTAGGCTGCTATCGGCAACCGAAGCATGCGGGTCGAAGGTGGTAGGAATGCGGTAGTTTGTCCGTTTGTAATCGGGGTAAAGGTTGAACCAGTTCTTCATGGGCACATCCTTCATCCACCAGTGCTCACCCCCGCAGTGGTTGAAAACCATATCCTTAACTACCTTAATGCCCTGGGCGTGGGCTTTATCAATGAATTCCTTGTAAAGCTCATTGCTACCCAGGCGGGGGTCAACCCTGTAAAAATCGGTAATGGCATAGCCATGGTACGACCACGAAGGCTGGTTGCTCTCGAGCACAGGATTTAACCAAAGCGCTGTTACTCCCAGTTGTTTAAAATAGTCGAGGTGATTCAGAATACCCTGAATATCGCCGCCGTGACGGGCGTAAGGTTCATTGCGGTCAACCTTATCAGTATATCCGCTAACTTGGTCAATTGCAGGGTTTCCGTTGGAAAACCTGTCGGGGTAAACCAGGTAAACCACATCGGAATTATCAAAGCCTTTGCGGTTGGCTGAGCCAGCTTGACGGGCTTTAAGTTCGTAAGCATAAGTTAGTGGTTTACCCTTAGGAAAGGTAAACTTAATATCAATACTCCCTGGCTTGGCATCGGGTTTAACGGTTAGGTTGATGAAGATATAGTTTGGATTTTCAACCCTATCGATACCAACAAGATCGATATTGGGGTTGTTGATAGAAACCTGTGCCGAGGCAATATTTTTCCCGTAAACCAGAAGCTGAAGGTTTGGATTATTCATACCAACCCACCAGCAAGGGGGTTCGATACGCTCAACCGGTTTCTGAGCAAGTGATGTCATCACCACAAACATAGTAGACATCAGTAAAGATAAGAGGTTTTTAAACATGGTTATTGGTTTTTTTGAGTGATTTTTCCTGAAAACAAGAAGGGCTGTCAGGGAAACCCCCAACAGCCCAAATTCTAATAAATAACTATTTGGATATGAATACTTTTATTACCAGCTGGACAAAAATCCGGAATATGGAATAAGCTATTCATTACCCACGACCTATAGCATTAAGATCGGCAAAAGCTTCCTTGAGACGGGCAACAATTGACTCTTCGCCTTTGCGAAGCCAAACGCGAGGATCGTAATACTTCTTGTTGGGAGCATCTTCCCCTTCGGGATTCCCAATTTGACCCTGCAGGTAACCCTTCTTGGCCTCGTAATAGTTTTTGATGCCTTCCCAGAAAGCCCACTGCAAATCGGTATCAATATTCATCTTTATTACTCCATAGCTGATGGCCTCAGTAATTTTTTCCTTTTCGGAACCGCTACCACCATGGAATACAAAGTTTACAGGCTTATCGGCTGTAGCATATTTCTGCTTAATTAGCTCCTGTGAGTTCTTAAGGATAATTGGGTTAAGAACCACATTGCCGGGCTTGTAAACGCCATGCACATTTCCAAACGATGCTGCTATGGTGAAATTGGGGCTAATTTTCATCAGCTCCTCATATGCGTAAGCCACTTCCTCGGGTTGGGTGTATAATCTTGAGCTGTCAACACCAGTATTATCAACGCCATCCTCCTCGCCGCCAGTAACGCCAAGCTCAATTTCCAGGGTCATTCCCATTTTGGCCATTCGCTCCAGGTAACGCTTGCAGATTTCGATATTTTCATGAAGCGATTCCTCGGAAAGATCGAGCATGTGTGAGCTGAAAAGAGGTTTTCCTGTTTCGCGGAAATGTTTTTCGCCCGCATCGAGCAAGCCATCAATCCATGGAAGAAGTTTTTTGGCAGCGTGGTCGGTGTGAAGTACAACGGGAACACCATAGGCCTCGGCCAGCAAATGAACATGCTTAGCTCCGCTTATTGCCCCAAGTATACTAGCCTGTTGACCGTCGTTGGATAGCGATTTGCCTGCAATAAACGATGCCCCGCTGTTTGAAAACTGAATAATAACCGGTGAGCCCAACTCACGGGCGGTTTCCAGCACGGCATTCATTGTATTAGTTCCAGTAACGTTAACTGCAGGTAGAGCAAACTGCTCAGCCTTAGCAATTGCAAATAGTTCCTGTAACTCTTTTCCGGTTATTACGCCTGGTTTAAAACGTTTCATGATTTTGTAGTTTTAAGAAATACAACGCAAAGGTAATCTTTTTTCAGGCTTAGAAAATTTGTTTCTGAACCGGAACGCTTATTGAGCTGGAGGCAGGAACTGAATGCTCAACACCGTAAATCTTAAGGGTTATTGCATTCCCGCTTTCATTGTTAATGGTTATTTGTGAACTGGTTACCATTATCTTAAGAATGTTATCGCGGAACCAAACCTTAAAGCTATACGATTTCCACTTATCGGGAATAAGCGGGTTAAAAGTGAGCATGTTGTTTCGAACGCGCATTCCACCAAAACCTTCAACAATGGAAATCCAGGTGCCGGCCATACTGGTAATGTGGAGTCCCTCCTTAACCTCGCGGTTGTAATCGTCGAGATCGAGGCGAGCTGTTCGTAGGTAAAGCTCATAAGCTTTATCAACATTGCCTATACGAGATGCCAGAACGCTATGAACGCATGGTGAAAGCGATGATTCATGAACTGTTCGGGCCTCGTAAAACTCATAATTACGTTTAATGGTATCGGTATCGTACCTGTCCTCAAGGAAGTATAATCCCTGTAAAACATCGGCTTGCTTAATGAAGCAGGAACGCAGAATACGATCCCAACTCCATTTCTGATTTAACGGACGCTCCTTGGGATCAAGATCCTTAACAAGAATCTGCTCCTTGTCCATATACCCTTCCTGTTGCAGGAATATTCCTAACTTTTCATCAACAGGGAAGAACATATTGTTACGGATATCGCGCCACTTGGCTATCTCCTTAGATTCATCAAAATGGATTGATTTAGTCAACTCAGCATACTTGGATGGATCGGTTGATTTAACGTAAGATGCTACCTCCTCAGCATACTCCATGCACCAGCAAGCAATGGTTGAAGTGTACCAGTTGTTATTAACGTTATTCTCATACTCATTAGGGCCGGTAACACCCAGCATAACGTACTTACCCTTTTCCTGCGAGAAGTTCACACGCTGTGCCCAAAAACGAGCAATTGCAATGAGCACTTCAAGGCCAAAGTTTACCAAGTAACTTTTATCGCCTGTATAGCGAACGTAATTGTAAATTGCAAAAGCAATGGCACCATTACGATGAATCTCCTCAAAGGTAATTTCCCACTCGTTGTGGCACTCCTCACCGTTCATGGTAACCATTGGATAAAGGGCTGCACCATCGGTAAAGCCAAGTTTTTGTGCATTTTCAATAGCCTTTCCAAGTTGCTTGTAGCGGTAGAGCAGAAGTTGACGGGCAACCTTTTGACCGTGTGTAACCATATAGAAAGGTAAACAGTATGCCTCGGTATCCCAATAGGTTGATCCACCATACTTTTCACCTGTAAAGCCTTTTGGGCCAATGTTCAAGCGTTCATCCTTGCCCGTATAGGTTTGGCTGAGCTGGAAAATATTAAAGCGGATACCCTGCTGAGCAGCCACATCGCCCTCAATGGTGATATCGCTATGTTGCCAAATCTCAGTCCAAGCATTTCGCTGCTCATCAAGCATTTTATCGAAACCTTTCGATACGGCAGTATCGATAAGCTTTTCGAGAACCTTGGGAAAAGTTCCCTTCTCATGGTTCAGGCTTGAAATTACAGCAGCATACTTGTAGAGGGTTACCTCATCGCCAGCCTTTGCATTAATAGTAAACCTGTTGTCGACATACATAGCTGAGGTGTTTACTTGCGGCTGAACATTCTGATGCTGACCATTAACGTGTATAAAGTTACGCATGGCATGGCCAACGTGGAAATCGAGTTTTTTAGTACGGCTTACAATGTAGCTGAAAGCTGATGTGCCTTTAATATCGACCACTTCCCAGAACTTCTCGCCATAGTTGGAATCCTCATTGTGAACATCGGCATCGAGGTATGGGTGAACCTCGATATTAGCATCGGCATTAAGCGGTTTAACAGAGTAACGTATAGCGCCAAGTTCAGAATCGACCATACTTAAAAATCGTGTTGACTTAACGGCCAACTTTATACCGTTCTGTAGCTCGGCAATAAATGAACGTTCAAGGTATCCCTCCTTCATGTTGAGTACCCTACGGAAATCCTGAACTTTACACTTGGCCAGGTCGAGCTCCTCGCCGTTTACAATTACATTGATTCCAATCCAGTTGGTAGAGTTGATAACCTTGGCGAAATACTCAGGGTAGCCATTTTTCCACCAACCCACTCGGGTTTTATCGGGGTAGTAAACGCCACCTATGTAGCTTCCCTGAAGCGTGCTGCCGGTGAATTTCTCTTCAAAGTTAGCACGCTGTCCCATAGCACCATTTCCAATGCTGAAAATACTCTCCGAAGCGCGAGTATTTTCAGGAATAAATCCCTCTTCAATGATGCACCACTCGTCGTGTTTAAGATAAGGGTTCATATCGATTACTTTTTTAAGAATAGTTCAATTAATTTGCTATATGTAAAACCTTTAAGATTAGGCACAACCACATCGGCACGGTTCAGAATTTGAGGATTGCCAATACCAACAGTGCGCATACCTGCATTAATTGCAGCCTCAATACCGGCTTCGGCATCCTCAAATACAACACAAAACTCAGGATTTACCCCAAGCGATTTTGCAGCAACCAGGAAGATATCAGGTGCCGGTTTGGCTACTGTAACCGAGTTACCATCAATTACAGCATCGAAATGATTTTTTAAACCAATCCGTTCAAGGATAAGGGGCGAATTTTTGCTTGCAGAACCAAGAGAAACTTTTATGCCATTAGCCCTTAACTCTTCCAGCAATTCCTTTGCGCCAGGAAGAATCTCATCGGGGGTCATTCGTTCAATGTACTCCACGTACCAGGCATTTTTCTTGGCAGCCATTCGTTCCATTTCATCCAATGGAAACGACAAACCACCAACCTCCAGCAAAATTTCAAGGGAGCGCATACGGCTAACTCCTTTAAGGCGCTCGTTATGCTGCTCGGTAAACTCAAAGCCCAACTCCTGCGCAAGGCGCTTCCAAGCCAAGTAGTGATACTTTGCAGTATCGACCACTACCCCATCTAAATCGAAAATACAAGCCTTAATCTCATTCATCGGGTTAAGCCTTTTTCTCTTTAACAAAAAGAATAGCGCTTGCCGAAGCTAAAAGCATCGATAAACCAGCAAGAACTATCATATAGATTGCCTTTTCGTTGAAAACAAATTTGAGAATAGTTCCAAGCAGTAAACCACTTACAATTTGCGGTACTACCACGGTTATGTTGAAAATGCCCATATACACTCCCATTCTATCGGCTGGTAGCGAACGCGCAAGAATTGCGTAAGGCATAGCCAGAATGGCAGCCCAAGCAATTCCAACACCTACCATTGAAAGAATAAGAGCATATTGACCGGTAAATATGTACATCGATAAATAGCCTAATGCACCAAAAAGAAGCGAAATGGAATAGGTTTTTACTCTACCCAAGCGATTAGCTATCTTGTCGAGGAAAATGGCAAAAATGGCCGCAAAAACGCTATATAATCCAAAAAGAACCCCTACCCAGTTAGCCGCTTCGTTATACTCAGGAGAGGTGGAATCGCCAATGGCTGTTCCCCAAATATGCTGGGCAACGGCTGGTGTTGTATAAACCCACATGGCAAACAGAGCAAACCAAGAAAAGAACTGAACAATGGCTAGTTTGCCCATTATACCCGGCATTGATGTTAAAGTTTGCCAGAAACTTTTTTTCTCAGCTTCAACAACAACGCTATCGGATTGGTTGTACTGTTTAAACTCATCAGGGTTATATTCCTTGGTTGTGAACACAGTCCACAAAACCGATATCAACAGAATAGAACCACCAATATAAAACGACCAAACCACGGAGGGGGGAACTTGTCCCTCAGGAGCGGTATTACCCACTCCAAGCAAATTAGTGAGGACGAAAGGTAGGAAAGAACCAATAACGGCACCCAGATTGATAAGCAGGGTTTGAATTGAATAACCAGTATTGGTTTGCTCTTCGGGGGTCATGTCGGCAACCAAAGAGCGAAAAGGCTGGAAAGTAACGTTGAACGAAGCATCCATTAATGCCAGCATTATTGCTCCAAAAATTACAGGAGGTAGAATGGCTATTGCAATATGTGAGTTAGGCATAAAAAACATTCCTAATGAAGCCGCAATAGCACCTCCAAAAATAAAAGGTTTACGGCGCCCCATTCTAGTCCATGTCCTATCGCTTGCTGCTCCTACCCATGGCTGAATGATTAGCCCCATGATTGGAGCTACAAGCCAGAAAAAAGAGAGGTGATGAAGGTCAGCACCATAGTTTGATAGTATGCGTGAAACATTGGCATTTTGCAGGGCAAAACCTGCCTGAACCCCTAAAAAGCCAAAGCTAAGGTTCCAAATTTGCCAAAAGCTGAGTTTAGGTTTCTTTGCCATAAAGCTATTTTTAGTTTTCAAGGTGTCCAAAATTAAAGTAAAAAAATCTTAAAAAAAACATAACATAAAGTTAAAACCCTTATGAAATAAGGGTTTCAGAACATGAAAGAGGCATTTCAATCGTTTACGAAGGGTTGAAGAAATATTTCAAAAATTTTCATTACGGAAACCCTTGAACATCAGGAAAACCGCGTAAAATCAACCGTAAACGTTTGCGGTAAATTTATCGATGGGTGTGTTTTGATATTGAATTTAAATTGAACGCAGATGACGCAGATTGTGTGGATTTACTCTGTGAAACGATTAAAGTTGATGGTTGTTAGTTGATTGTTGATTGTTGATAGTTTGGTGCTGCCTCGTCTTATCCTGTCATGCTGAGCGCAACCGAAGCATCACTATGTGCTATCATCCCTTATTTAATGAGATTCCTCGACAAGCTCGGAATGACAAAAAACATACTTCTTCTACTCCATTGTCATGCTGAGCACCGCCGAAGCATCTCTTTTTACCTCCAATTCATTTATACCTTTTGATTAGGTTCCAAGCAGTCACTTTTGGGAATGTTTTTCCTCTTGCGATGCAACGTTTCACCCTTGCTCTTTGGAAAATGTATTGCGTGCATCGCTATGCATGAGTGAGTAACAATTGTGTTACAAATATTACGCCCCTACGGGGCTGGGAGCGTTGTTCGTTGCTCGTGAATCGTTGTTCGTAAATCGTTGTTCGTAATTGGAATGGAATTCAGATGACGCAGATTGTGTGGATTTACACTGTGAAACGATTTAAGTTGATGGTTGTTGGTTGATTGTTGATAGTTTGGTGTTGCCTCGTTCTACCGTGTCATGCTGAGCTTGCCGAAGCATCTCTTTGTAACTTCACTACCTATATTTCTTTTTTAATTTGATTTTGGCAATCGCTCTTTGCCATGTTTTGCTGTTGCGATGCAACGTTTCACTCTTGCTCTTTGGAATGCCATGGCGTGCATCGCTATACATTTAAGAATAATCATGGGGTTACAAATATTACGCCCCTACGGGGCTGGAAGCGTTGTTCGTTGCTCGTGAATCGTTGTTCGTGGAATTGACTTCACCCCAGCCATTTTCCCTGAGAGGGAATGGAGCGGAAGAAGCATGCAGAGGCATAAAAGCCTGACCCGGCAATGGGTCGGGGGTGGAACGTGGCGGTGGGCCTAGTAAGCGATACCACATGAGTCACGCCGTAGGCGTGGCGAGTAGTATCGCGTGGCAGTTCCACCCACGGGGCACCCATCGGGTCAGGCTTTTCAGCCTTGATTTTCTTTGGTTCTTTCTTGTATCAAGACAAGAAAGAACATGTAAACCGCTCTTTGCCCTGTTTTTTCTTTTGCGATGCAATGTTTCACCCTTGCTCTTTGGAATGCCATGGCGTGCATCGCTATGCATGAGGGAGTAACTATTGTGTTACAAATATTACGCCCCTATGGGGCTGGGAGCGTTGTTCGTTGCTCGTGAAACTATTGTCATGTTGAGCGCAAGCGAAACATCTCAATGTGTCGATTAGAGATCCTTCGCTGCGCTCAGGATGACAAATATAAAGTTGATGCTTGTTCGTGATTGCAATTCTGTGAAACACCGTGTTACACTGTGTAACTCTGTGATACTTGCTAATGCAATGGAATGCAGATGACGCAGATTGGGTGGATTTACCCTGTGAAACGATTTAAGTTGATGGTTGTTGTTTGATTGTTGATAGTTTGGTGTAACCCCGTCCTATCGTGTCATGCTGAGCTTGCCGAAGCATCTCTATGTGCTATCATCCCGTATTTAATGAGATTCCTCGACTTGCTCGGAATGACAATGGAGTTATAAATGTTTAGCTCCTACAGGACTGTTCACGGTAAACCTGAAAAAATTTCCTCAATAAAGTTTATCAGGTATCACAAATTAATACAGGGTTTCACAGTACTTTACTGTGTCAAACATTTTGTAATAACTATCAACCATCAACAAACAACTAACAACCTATATTAAAACTCTGAAGTGAAGTGGAACTTAATATCGGGGAACTTTTCAATAGCCATTTGTAGGGAGTAAGGTGAATCGGCCAGGAATACCTCACGCCCATGCTTATCGAGGGCAAGGTTATTATACTTTCGAATACGGAAATCGTCGAGTTGGGCCTTGTTATTGGTTTCAATCCAGCAAGCCTTGTAAAGGTTTATGGGTTCGTAGCGGCATTTAGCACCATACTCATGCTCCAACCGGAACTGAATAACATCAAACTGTAAAGCACCCACTGTACCTATAATCTTCCTACCATTGGATTTTTGGGTGAAGAGCTGGGCTACACCCTCATCGGTTAGCTGCTCAATTCCTTTTGCCAGTTGCTTATACTTTAAGGGGTCGGCATTCTCAATGTAGCGGAAAAGCTCAGGGGCAAAGTTAGGGATACCTTTAAAGTTCATAACCTCGCCCTCAGTAAGGGTATCGCCAATCTTGAAATTGCCTGAATCGGGCAAGCCAATTATGTCGCCGGGGTATGCAAACTCCACTATCGACTTTTTATCGGCCAAGAATGCGTTGGGGCTGGAAAAACGGAACGATTTTCCTAATCTTACGTGGAAGTATGGAACATTACGCTCAAACCGACCAGAGCATATCTTTAGGAATGCTATCCTGTTACGGTGATTGGGATCCATGTTGGCAAAAATTTTAAACACAAATCCGCTAAATTTTTGCTCAAATGGTGTAACCGTACGGGTATCGGTAGTGATAGGGCCGGGATGGGGAGCAATTTGTACAAAACAATCCAGGAGTTCCTTAACCCCAAAGTTGTTTAGGGCACTACCAAAGAAAACGGGAGCCACCTCGCCGGAAAGGTAGGTTTTGATATCGAACTCCGGGTAAACCTCGTTAACAATCTCAATCTCCTCAAGAAACTTATTGGTGTAGGGCTTAATGTAAGAATCCAGTTCAGGCGAGTTCAAATCAGATATCTCAACTATATCGTCGGCAATGGTTTGCTTATTCTCACCGGAGAAAAGGAAGAGTTTCTGCTCAAAAAGGTTGTAAACCCCCTTGAACGATGGCCCCTGGCTAATTGGCCAGCTAAGCGGGCGTACCTTAATCTGAAGTTCCTTCTCAATCTCATCGAGCAGGTCGAATGGGTCGTTGCCAGGCCTATCGAGCTTGTTGATAAAGATGATTACGGGAGTTTTACGCATGCGGCAAACCTCCATGAGCTTGCGGGTTTGCGCCTCAACGCCTTTTGCATGGTCAATAACAATTATAACGCTATCGACAGCAGTAAGGGTACGATATGTATCCTCGGCAAAATCCTGGTGACCAGGTGTATCGAGAATGTTAATTTTATAGTTCTGATACTCAAACTCCATTACCGATGTGGAAACCGAAATACCACGCTGGCGCTCTATCTCCATGAAATCGGACGTGGCAGTCTTTTTAATCTTATTGCTTTTAACGGCACCTGCAATGTGAATTGCTCCGCCAAAGAGCAGCAACTTTTCGGTTAGGGTTGTCTTACCGGCATCGGG
>Ga0208824_1000439_pt1 | contig 45412 bp, 28 predicted proteins | sample AD_JPNTR3_MetaG_FD_184447 | JGI IMG/M metagenome (GOLD analysis project Ga0208824, IMG submission 184447) | Active sludge microbial communities of municipal wastewater-treating anaerobic digesters from Japan - AD_JPNTR3_MetaG (SPAdes) (version 2) | ecosystem: Engineered > Bioreactor > Anaerobic...
GTTTCAAGGGTAAATCCCCTTTTAAACAGTCGCACCCCGTGCGGGTGCGTGGATTGAAACACCAAGAAACATGCCCAGATAATGTCTTAGTAATGTCGCACCCCGTGCGGGTGCGTGGATTGAAACAATATTTCTTCTATCATTTTTGTTAATCTCTCTGTCGCACCCCGTGCGGGTGCGTGGATTGAAACGTCATGTTGGCGAAGCCGAAAACCAATCCTGAAGTCGCACCCCGTGCGGGTGCGTGGATTGAAACAGAGAAAGCATCATCGGCATTTAACAGGAGAGTGTCGCACCCCGTGCGGGTGCGTGGATTGAAACCGTAGGTGCTACCTGCGATTATGGGACAAAATCTGTCGCACCCCGTGCGGGTGCGTGGATTGAAACATCATATTATAATAATAGGGATAAATGGTCTTCTTGTCGCACCCCGTGCGGGTGCGTGGATTGAAACGATTTGATAAACGAAGGCAAATGCCATCTCTTAAGTCGCACCCCGTGCGGGTGCGTGGATTGAAACTGATTTGAATCGTAACAATAACAATAAAACTAACGTCGCACCCCGTGCGGGTGCGTGGATTGAAACGTATGTAACTGTGTGAAAATTTAGTTGCCAACCCAGTCGCACCCCGTGCGGGTGCGTGGATTGAAACCTCACAACCCGGCACTTATATAATTAACTCACAGGTCGCACCCCGTGCGGGTGCGTGGATTGAAACATGTAAATCTCGTTCGCCATCATTTGTCGGCAGCGTCGCACCCCGTGCGGGTGCGTGGATTGAAACCTGGGGAATCAATAAAAAAATACAAAGCATCAAAAGTCGCACCCCGTGCGGGTGCGTGGATTGAAACTGGGATAGTGGTCTCAAACATCCTGCCAGCTTCGTCGCACCCCGTGCGGGTGCGTGGATTGAAACTGAAACAATCAGGCAGGCAGCATCTACCGGTGCGTCGCACCCCGTGCGGGTGCGTGGATTGAAACTCCCATTCCAATAATCAATGTCATCACCACAAAACGTCGCACCCCGTGCGGGTGCGTGGATTGAAACTTATCATTTCAAAGAGTGCTTGTTTATTGATTAAGTCGCACCCCGTGCGGGTGCGTGGATTGAAACCCTCATTTTTAATAATATTATCAAAAATCAATTCGTCGCACCCCGTGCGGGTGCGTGGATTGAAACCCTGATATGACTTGTAATTGACGCCAGATCGCCAGTCGCACCCCGTGCGGGTGCGTGGATTGAAACCTAACTTGATCATCAGTTGCCTTGAAACAAAAATCGTCGCACCCCGTGCGGGTGCGTGGATTGAAACGGCTGTAAAAAATAACAGTTATATCTTTGAGTCGGTCGCACCCCGTGCGGGTGCGTGGATTGAAACCCCTTGTAAGTGCCCTGAGTTCATCAGCCTGAGCGTGTCGCACCCCGTGCGGGTGCGTGGATTGAAACTTGACGACAGACACAAGAATTAATTATGATTGTGAGTCGCACCCCGTGCGGGTGCGTGGATTGAAACCTATAAGAATCCCTGCGGCGGCAAATCCCATGATTGTCGCACCCCGTGCGGGTGCGTGGATTGAAACACAACCTGGATGCAGGCAGTGTTATTACACACTCGTCGCACCCCGTGCGGGTGCGTGGATTGAAACTCGTAAGGCACCACGTCAACGGCTATCGATGGCGTCGCACCCCGTGCGGGTGCGTGGATTGAAACGGTGCAACACCGGAGGAGGCTCAGGTAGAGGATAGTCGCACCCCGTGCGGGTGCGTGGATTGAAACCTGTAAAAACTTATCCCAAAGTGATGTATTGCCTGTCGCACCCCGTGCGGGTGCGTGGATTGAAACGATTATAAAAATGAAGTTATTGATATATTTTTTTGTCGCACCCCGTGCGGGTGCGTGGATTGAAACCGAACAGTCTTGACGGAACATACACATATCATTCGTCGCACCCCGTGCGGGTGCGTGGATTGAAACATAAGTATAGCCGATAACACCCTCCTTAAGCCTGTCGCACCCCGTGCGGGTGCGTGGATTGAAACGCATTATATCCTCAACGTTATATGCGCTCTGCAGTCGCACCCCGTGCGGGTGCGTGGATTGAAACAATATTGCTAAAAGTTGATCTGGAAAGATCGCCGTCGCACCCCGTGCGGGTGCGTGGATTGAAACTAAAATATTTTCATAATTTTTTAATTTAAATATGTCGCACCCCGTGCGGGTGCGTGGATTGAAACGCGAGTTCCAAAGGAGAGCGCCCCCAGAAACGATGTCGCACCCCGTGCGGGTGCGTGGATTGAAACTCAATATATATCATTTTAGAGTATGGGGGGACCTCGTCGCACCCCGTGCGGGTGCGTGGATTGAAACTGAATTCCATTTCTGTAAACGATTTCACATTACGTCGCACCCCGTGCGGGTGCGTGGATTGAAACAAATCCATAGAATATATTACGAAATGTCCATGCGTCGCACCCCGTGCGGGTGCGTGGATTGAAACTAAGGTGTACTGGCAGACGGACTATCACGAGATGTCGCACCCCGTGCGGGTGCGTGGATTGAAACTATGATGCATTTCCGTCAAAAACTAATGCAGGCGTCGCACCCCGTGCGGGTGCGTGGATTGAAACTCAGTAATCTACCTCAGAAACTCAAATTCTATAAGTCGCACCCCGTGCGGGTGCGTGGATTGAAACCTGTTCAGTTAATGACATTTGCGATTGATTAATTGTCGCACCCCGTGCGGGTGCGTGGATTGAAACTTATAATACCTGAAAGCACGTTTCAGCGTGCTGGGTCGCACCCCGTGCGGGTGCGTGGATTGAAACAACGTTTAACATATTGATTTATCCCAACCAGATCGTCGCACCCCGTGCGGGTGCGTGGATTGAAACTTTTGCTGATGAAGGATTATTATAAATAATAATTAGTCGCACCCCGTGCGGGTGCGTGGATTGAAACTTGACAAAGATACAGGTTGGACAATTGCACATCAAGTCGCACCCCGTGCGGGTGCGTGGATTGAAACCTCAATCATGACCAATTCCGACGAAACTACTAAGTCGCACCCCGTGCGGGTGCGTGGATTGAAACTTGCTTTCCTCCTCCCGGGCATAGGCTGTAACTTGTCGCACCCCGTGCGGGTGCGTGGATTGAAACGAAATAGAATTTGAAATTTAAAAATAAAAAGAATGTCGCACCCCGTGCGGGTGCGTGGATTGAAACGTGAAAAAACGCCCGTTGTATTCCATCGACTCCGTCGCACCCCGTGCGGGTGCGTGGATTGAAACCTCTCGGCGCGAAACCCCACGTCGTGTTTGTCTAGTCGCACCCCGTGCGGGTGCGTGGATTGAAACTAACTGCATTATCAAATTGTATCATGGCTTTTTAGTCGCACCCCGTGCGGGTGCGTGGATTGAAACAAGGGACAATAGTCAATAAGCTGTGGCTGATGAGTCGCACCCCGTGCGGGTGCGTGGATTGAAACCAACAAATTTGGCGGATACTATTACAGATCAGCTGTCGCACCCCGTGCGGGTGCGTGGATTGAAACAGCCATCTTACGACTTTTAACTGCAGAGATCACGTCGCACCCCGTGCGGGTGCGTGGATTGAAACAGCTAGCTGCGGCTGATGACCTAATAGCTCTGCGTCGCACCCCGTGCGGGTGCGTGGATTGAAACATTTTCGATTATCGCAAGACCTTCCCACCTGAAGCACGTCGCACCCCGTGCGGGTGCGTGGATTGAAACTTGACAGCGCCAAATGCAGCAGCTATACCTCCTGGTCGCACCCCGTGCGGGTGCGTGGATTGAAACGTGTCGTGAGCCATCTGGTGCGCAGCCTGCCACTGTCGCACCCCGTGCGGGTGCGTGGATTGAAACATAGTAATTGTCAATCAGAAATGACTTCATCATCGTCGCACCCCGTGCGGGTGCGTGGATTGAAACCCTAATAATGTTAAGTATTATAAAAGTTATGAAGTCGCACCCCGTGCGGGTGCGTGGATTGAAACTTAGGTGATGGATTAGAAAATGTCAGTCGTGAATGTCGCACCCCGTGCGGGTGCGTGGATTGAAACTTTAAAAACAAAAGAACCAATATTTCCTGAAAAAGTCGCACCCCGTGCGGGTGCGTGGATTGAAACAGATGTAATCTCTGCCAACTTGTAAGAGATAAAAGTCGCACCCCGTGCGGGTGCGTGGATTGAAACATATCGAAAACTTGATGGAAAGATCGCTAATAAGTCGCACCCCGTGCGGGTGCGTGGATTGAAACATAGACGGTTCCCTGGGAATGCTTGGCGGCACCTGTCGCACCCCGTGCGGGTGCGTGGATTGAAACAAAATATAGATATACTCGAAACATCAAAAATAAGTCGCACCCCGTGCGGGTGCGTGGATTGAAACACTGAGGCATTCAGCTGCAATAATCGCGCTGAAAGTCGCACCCCGTGCGGGTGCGTGGATTGAAACTTGTACTGACTCTTTATCAAAAAACCATCCGTTCTCGTCGCACCCCGTGCGGGTGCGTGGATTGAAACATCGATTCGGTAATGTCGACAAATGTCTCTTTTGTCGCACCCCGTGCGGGTGCGTGGATTGAAACATTTGTGCAGCATTAATCTGTACGAGGGTGGCATGTCGCACCCCGTGCGGGTGCGTGGATTGAAACTCTTTCATTATGGCGAGCCTCTCCCGCTCAAGAGTCGCACCCCGTGCGGGTGCGTGGATTGAAACTATCATCAATGCCTATCTTACGCAATCTCCCCTTAAGTCGCACCCCGTGCGGGTGCGTGGATTGAAACTTCCCTCCCAATTTCTAACAACGGGGTCTATATGGTCGCACCCCGTGCGGGTGCGTGGATTGAAACCGATAAGCCGCTTACCTGCGAAAGGGTGCCAATAGGTCGCACCCCGTGCGGGTGCGTGGATTGAAACCTCACAGCGCCGCCATTTATACTCCTTTCCTGCGTCGCACCCCGTGCGGGTGCGTGGATTGAAACAATACCTCCAGCGGCGCCACATACAGGTCGACAGGTCGCACCCCGTGCGGGTGCGTGGATTGAAACATCCTCCCGGCCAACCTGTATGTTCCAGAGCTTGGTCGCACCCCGTGCGGGTGCGTGGATTGAAACATGAGAGCTTCGGCTTCATTGATGAGTGATAATGTCGCACCCCGTGCGGGTGCGTGGATTGAAACTTTCGAGATAACCGGCAGCCGTAAGGGTGTTAATGTCGCACCCCGTGCGGGTGCGTGGATTGAAACTTTCGAGATAACCGGCAGCCGTAAGGGTGTTAATGTCGCACCCCGTGCGGGTGCGTGGATTGAAACACGGATAGCGGCATTAAAAAGTGTCCTGACAGCGTCGCACCCCGTGCGGGTGCGTGGATTGAAACTTAATGGAACCTGCCTCGGCATAATAAAGGTCGGGTCGCACCCCGTGCGGGTGCGTGGATTGAAACATCGCAATCAAGTTCTATCTATAATATATTAAAGTCGCACCCCGTGCGGGTGCGTGGATTGAAACTTTATTTTCAGATCTTCATATAGCGTTATCCTTCGTCGCACCCCGTGCGGGTGCGTGGATTGAAACTCAGAATCGACGCTCCTTTTAATCCTCCGAACGGTCGCACCCCGTGCGGGTGCGTGGATTGAAACATGGTTACGCTATTTACGAGAATTTGGGAGCGAGGTCGCACCCCGTGCGGGTGCGTGGATTGAAACACTTGATTACGTCAATAATAACCCGATGCCAAAGTCGCACCCCGTGCGGGTGCGTGGATTGAAACATAATCAGATATTTAATCTATTTTTTGACTACTTAGTCGCACCCCGTGCGGGTGCGTGGATTGAAACTTTTATTTTGCTCTGCCTTAGTTCGTTAATTTCTGTCGCACCCCGTGCGGGTGCGTGGATTGAAACTCGGTCATAAAATACTTACATGGCCCGACTACAAGTCGCACCCCGTGCGGGTGCGTGGATTGAAACTTATGTTTTTGATTTTGCGGAGATGACAGACCGTCGCACCCCGTGCGGGTGCGTGGATTGAAACTTAAAATGCGATGTATTGATTGTGTAAATTCCGGGGTCGCACCCCGTGCGGGTGCGTGGATTGAAACACAGACATAACGTCATGGGTGTTGACAACTGATTGTCGCACCCCGTGCGGGTGCGTGGATTGAAACGCTTGTCCTCGATGCTTCATTCGTGGCAACCTTGTCGCACCCCGTGCGGGTGCGTGGATTGAAACGTTGTTACATCCCTTAATGATCACAGGATTGCCGTCGCACCCCGTGCGGGTGCGTGGATTGAAACATTATATTTAAACAAGAATGACTCATGATTATGAGTCGCACCCCGTGCGGGTGCGTGGATTGAAACCCCTGACCTTTAGTGTAGCTGATCGTTGACCTTAGTCGCACCCCGTGCGGGTGCGTGGATTGAAACATGACAGAATCACCAGGAACTACTTGTAATCGTTGTCGCACCCCGTGCGGGTGCGTGGATTGAAACATTTCGTGTAATCAATAAAACAGCATGAACATGGGTCGCACCCCGTGCGGGTGCGTGGATTGAAACTTATAATGTCAGATGAACCAAGATTGCCCCATTGTCGCACCCCGTGCGGGTGCGTGGATTGAAACGCCGGAACACAAATGTATGGTCAGGATGTAAATGTCGCACCCCGTGCGGGTGCGTGGATTGAAACACTTTTCAGGTAACAGTAAGAACTGCCGAGTTTGTCGCACCCCGTGCGGGTGCGTGGATTGAAACCGGCTCTTCAGCCGTTCCCGGCACTATCTCAACGTCGCACCCCGTGCGGGTGCGTGGATTGAAACTCAGAGGTTAAGGGCAGTGTTATATAGATTATGGGTCGCACCCCGTGCGGGTGCGTGGATTGAAACTTTACTTTTCAATGGCAGGAATAATCCACCGCCGTCGCACCCCGTGCGGGTGCGTGGATTGAAACTCCGTTATCCAAAAAACATGCTCTCAGGTTTGGTGTCGCACCCCGTGCGGGTGCGTGGATTGAAACATATTTTCTTTAAGCTGTTTATCTTTATCATTTTGTCGCACCCCGTGCGGGTGCGTGGATTGAAACATATCGAAAATATCGTATAGGGCGAGATATTCTGTCGCACCCCGTGCGGGTGCGTGGATTGAAACTTACCGCATCAAGTTGTTGTATTACCTCCTTATGTCGCACCCCGTGCGGGTGCGTGGATTGAAACTTATATTTGTATTGACGGAAGAAAATTAAAAATTGTCGCACCCCGTGCGGGTGCGTGGATTGAAACCTGGCAAGAGAATATAAATGAATATTTCCCTGCGTCGCACCCCGTGCGGGTGCGTGGATTGAAACTTCAATGTTTCAAGGGTAAATCCCCTTTTAAACAGTCGCACCCCGTGCGGGTGCGTGGATTGAAACACCAAGAAACATGCCCAGATAATGTCTTAGTAATGTCGCACCCCGTGCGGGTGCGTGGATTGAAACACCTGAGGTTCATTAAAAATATACTCCCCGGTACGTCGCACCCCGTGCGGGTGCGTGGATTGAAACTACATAATGGTCGAGCAAATTCCTTGAATGATACGTCGCACCCCGTGCGGGTGCGTGGATTGAAACAATCATAGGAACACCTATCACTCTCTCATAAAAGTCGCACCCCGTGCGGGTGCGTGGATTGAAACACTACCGAAAGAACCAAGTTGCATTATCTCATCGTCGCACCCCGTGCGGGTGCGTGGATTGAAACCCCAAACCTTCCCACCAACCTGTCTCCATTTTTAGTCGCACCCCGTGCGGGTGCGTGGATTGAAACTTAGTGGAACTTATTCTCTCACCACACAACACAACGTCGCACCCCGTGCGGGTGCGTGGATTGAAACCAAAACAATAGGGTAGGAGAGGGGCTAATCGTACGTCGCACCCCGTGCGGGTGCGTGGATTGAAACAAAGTTAATTAATTTAACACAGTAAAGTTAAAAGTCGCACCCCGTGCGGGTGCGTGGATTGAAACAGATAGAATTGCATATTTAACAGCAACTGTTGTGTCGCACCCCGTGCGGGTGCGTGGATTGAAACTTATTTGACAAAAGACACCTTCAACTCAACAGTGTCGCACCCCGTGCGGGTGCGTGGATTGAAACTCGGCTGAAGAGATTGTTGACATGTTAATTAACGTCGCACCCCGTGCGGGTGCGTGGATTGAAACGCAATTCTGAATAAGTTCAGATAAGTGAATGTCAAGTCGCACCCCGTGCGGGTGCGTGGATTGAAACTCATACCACCAGAGCAGATTGCCCTGCCGGTCGCGGTCGCACCCCGTGCGGGTGCGTGGATTGAAACTATGTTGATGAGCGCATCACCGGGCCCAAAGTCCAGGTCGCACCCCGTGCGGGTGCGTGGATTGAAACACTTGCGCCCCCTATCGGTGCGAGTTTGAAGACAGTCGCACCCCGTGCGGGTGCGTGGATTGAAACATAACCTCATAAAAAAGAAAAAGCAGCCCCCAAAAGTCGCACCCCGTGCGGGTGCGTGGATTGAAACTGAAATATCAAAAAAAATCTTCCTCTACTATGCGTCGCACCCCGTGCGGGTGCGTGGATTGAAACTTTACTTACAAATTTATTAAACTCTTTCGTTTTGTCGCACCCCGTGCGGGTGCGTGGATTGAAACTGGAGAGGAATATGAGAAAAACATTGTAAAGAGGGTCGCACCCCGTGCGGGTGCGTGGATTGAAACAGAAGCTGGCTGAAGATGCAGAGCGAAAGAACTGGTCGCACCCCGTGCGGGTGCGTGGATTGAAACGTAGATGCTGAAAGAGTTAGGGTTAAAAGAAAAGAGTCGCACCCCGTGCGGGTGCGTGGATTGAAACATCGCACAGAAAGCGGCTGCAATTCCGTGGTTTGTGTCGCACCCCGTGCGGGTGCGTGGATTGAAACATCGCCGCCACAGGCGCTATCTTATCCCTGCATGTCGCACCCCGTGCGGGTGCGTGGATTGAAACCGTCAATGAAAATAAAAGAGCTGATAGATACGAGGTCGCACCCCGTGCGGGTGCGTGGATTGAAACCGGCGATTATCGTCCGGATCATCTTGCATTAAATGTCGCACCCCGTGCGGGTGCGTGGATTGAAACAAAAGAGAACGGGCCTGAAAGCTCAAACCCACGGTCGCACCCCGTGCGGGTGCGTGGATTGAAACCTACAATCAGGCACATACACAATTAACAGCGACGTCGCACCCCATGCGGGTGCGTGGATTGAAACCCCCCACATACGTGGGGGGAGTCGAAATACCGGGTCGCACCCCATGCGGGTGCGTGGATTGAAACTGGACGTACGGCATTGGAGGCGATGGTGAATGGTGTCGCACCCCGTGCGGGTGCGTGGATTGAAACGCGTTGGTAACAGGAGTGAAGAGTCTGAATTTGGTCGCACCCCGTGCGGGTGCGTGGATTGAAACAATTGTAGAAGTTAAAGTTATTGATTACGAAGGAGGTCGCACCCCGTGCGGGTGCGTGGATTGAAACTAATTCAAACAGACTCATATCGTCGTCATCTGTGTCGCACCCCGTGCGGGTGCGTGGATTGAAACAAAATTATATACACTATGTATCTAAAACAATCAGAGTCGCACCCCATGCGGGTGCGTGGATTGAAACTTAGCCTCCATAAACGGAAGCTTAACGGACACTTTGTCGCACCCCATGCGGGTGCGTGGATTGAAACGAAATAAGGCGTAACACAGATGTCTGGGCGGGATGGTCGCACCCCATGCGGGTGCGTGGATTGAAACATCATTAATTCCGTTAAAGCCCACACAAGTGCATGTCGCACCCCATGCGGGTGCGTGGATTGAAACTCTCATATTCCTCTCCAATAGGCGTTAAAATATTGTCGCACCCCATGCGGGTGCGTGGATTGAAACACAAAAGAGCAGCAGGATGCCCTTACAAGGGCGGTCGCACCCCATGCGGGTGCGTGGATTGAAACGCCTTCGCAAGTAGTTGACGGGCAGGGAGGTTATGTCGCACCCCATGCGGGTGCGTGGATTGAAACTGTGATGGCTTATTATGCTTATGTTACGGCACGTCGCACCCCATGCGGGTGCGTGGATTGAAACTATCTGAAGACGAAAGGAAAGAAGAGGGGTTATGTGTCGCACCCCATGCGGGTGCGTGGATTGAAACTCTCTAAACAGGTCTAAATTAACATACACCTGAGTCGCACCCCATGCGGGTGCGTGGATTGAAACTCATGTCCTAATGTGAAATAAAAACCGATAGGTAGTCGCACCCCATGCGGGTGCGTGGATTGAAACATCCTCTCTACCATATTCAGTCTCATCTGCTCAGTCGCACCCCATGCGGGTGCGTGGATTGAAACGCAGAATACTGCGACTGGGAGAAATTAGAAGAGTGTCGCACCCCATGCGGGTGCGTGGATTGAAACACTCAGCCCCTCCCAAATCAATCTTAAATCTTCGTCGCACCCCGTGCGGGTGCGTGGATTGAAACATAACATCGTCGTTGAAGATTAATCTATACACACGTCGCACCCCGTGCGGGTGCGTGGATTGAAACGAGTTTGAGGGAGATACGGATGAAAATAGATTAAGTCGCACCCCGTGCGGGTGCGTGGATTGAAACTCGGTAAGCCTCATATTTTAATGGAAGATGAAAGTCGCACCCCGTGCGGGTGCGTGGATTGAAACATGAATGAAGGTTTTATTGAAAATGTAAAGGTTGGTCGCACCCCGTGCGGGTGCGTGGATTGAAACTTTTTAAAAAAAGGGGCCGGGACTTAGTCCCAGGTCGCACCCCGTGCGGGTGCGTGGATTGAAACCTAAAATAACGTCAAGATTATTAACGACATGTTTGTCGCACCCCGTGCGGGTGCGTGGATTGAAACGTTCAGGAAAAAGGATAATAATGAGTGACTTTCGTCGCACCCCGTGCGGGTGCGTGGATTGAAACTTTAAAAAGGGGCCGGGACTAAGTCCCAGTCCCCGTCGCACCCCGTGCGGGTGCGTGGATTGAAACATAGGTAACACCATTTTCTGTTACTGTTATAGCGTCGCACCCCGTGCGGGTGCGTGGATTGAAACAACAGGTGGCTGGCACTCAATTATGATAGTACTGGTCGCACCCCGTGCGGGTGCGTGGATTGAAACGCCTGTGCAGCCGTGAACTTACTTGCATCAAATGTCGCACCCCGTGCGGGTGCGTGGATTGAAATAAATTATTACTATAGGTTCTTATATAGTTGTTACCCTACTTTGTACATCCTCCTAAATTACAGTTCAGACAAAGATACAAACTGAAAGCAGTTCCCGACTTAACTGGAGACTTAGTTTACGGCAGCTCTTTCAACGCAAGAATCGCATCGTTGTACGACATGCCTTTCTCTATTAAGTATTTCATCAACGAATGAGGAAACTTCAATTCCTCCGGCTTTGCCTTCCTGAGTTCTTCCTCCGAAAGTGTTATCCCATACTTTTGTTTTAACTGATTGATTAATTTCTGTTCAGGCGATTCTTCCTCCTGCTGCGAGTCGCTCTCTGGCTTCACTGAAAACATCACGAAGCTCTTTCCAATATTCTCCTGAGTAACGTCCCGAATTTTCAGCTTTTTCGATAATATCTCGATAATCTCCTTTGGAGACAAATTCGAGAAATCCATCTGTTGTGGTGATTCTTTTTCCGGTAATTTATCATGTTCCTGCATTCCACATTAATATTTTAAACTACATTAAGCTCTGTTCAATTATTGAACGCAATTGCAAAAATATATTTTTTTTTAAAATGAATATATCCTTGTTCTGCATACTGTCTGAAGAAATATTTAAAGTAAACCAGCGATTTACAAGTGTCTTTTTGCATGTTCCCGATAATAAAAGCATAGGCACCGGAATTTTACCCGGTGCCTTTTAAACCTTAAACTAACTGATACCTGTTAAATTAAAATTTTAAAACATATATCCTATAACAATTCCAAAACCCTTGTTCCGAAGATCAGGATTAGTTTTGTCTACTTTACCCAGGCCCATATCATACCTTAAATCGGCAGTAACCATTGTCCCTTTAAGCCGTTCGGAATACTTACTCTAAAATTTAATTATTTTTAATACTCTTCATCCCTCTACGAAAAATCGCATGCAAACGTTGTTACCCCCATTATAAAAGAGCATGACTTAATGAAAAGTAATAGAGTCTCATTAAGATTTAATTATATTTAAACCCTGACAATATGAGCTTAAATGTATTGTTTTTTTAAATCGGAGGTTCTAACTTAATGTAGAGTAAAATAGTTCAGAACAGATATAATAGAAAAAAGCGTAAAATATTCAATTATGAGAAGACTCGTATTTATATCTCTGGCAATGTTGCTGTTGGCAGCATGCAACCGCAATTCAGAGCAGGACTTTGTCCTGAACAAACTAGGTTATTACGAAAGACAGGGCGTTAGTGTGCTGGTGTACAACAACCTCTTTACCGGAGGTTTTAACGACGAGAAGACCGCCGGCATCGAAATAATACATCATGGTGTCAGAACCGCTCAGGGCGGTGCTGTAAGGCTTTCAAACACACCGGAGCAGTGGGATCTTGTTCCGTCCATACCAACCCGGACTGTCGACACTGTTACGCAAACCATCGAAGCATTGTTAAAATATGAAGATTATGATTTTGACTCTCGTGTGGTTGTCAAACCCGAAGGTAAAAGTGTTGAGATATCCGTTTATCTCGATAAGCCTTTACCGGCAGCTCTCGAAGGAAAGGCAGGGTTTAACCTCGAGTTTCTTCCCTCGCAGTACTGGGGTAAGGTATACCTGATGGACGGGCGCAATAACAGATTCCCGCGCTATGTTGTGGGCAACACCGTTACCCGTCCCAACAGTGAGAAAATAAAGCAGTTCAAGGGCTATGTAACTTCCGACGACAGGGGTACCGGAATGTTTATCGATCCGCTTCCCCTCGAAACAGGCCGCACTCTTCTGATGGCACCTGACGACCCTGAACGTATGGTGAAAATCACATCACAGGATGCCGATCTGATGCTCTTCGACGGCCGTATCCTGGCACAGAACGGATGGTTCGTTGTCAGATCTCTTCTTCCCGCCGGTAAAACAGGAAAGGTTCTGTCGTGGAAAGTTGAGCCAAACGCTATCAAAGGATGGATAAGAGAACCAAACATTGGCTTCTCCCAGGTGGGTTACCTTCCCTGGCAGCCAAAAGTTGCAGTTATAGAACTGGATAAAAAAGATAAACCGCTCGCCAGAGCTTCAATTTATAAGATTGGTGAAGACGGAAAAGAATCAAAAGTTTTCACCGGACATATAGTATCATGGGGCGACTATTATAAATATCATTATGTGAAATTCGATTTTTCTTCAGTACAGACACCCGGTATTTATTATATACGTTACGGTGACACAAAAACAAATAACTTTCTGATAGATAATAGCGTTTACGATAAGATCACTGATGCCACAAGCGATGTATGGATTCCTGTTCATATGAATCACATGTTTGTTAATGAGGCTTACAGGGTATGGCACGGCGAGCCTTTTAAGGAAGGCTATCGCCAGGCGCCTCCCAATACCGACCATTTTGACCTACACAGACAGGGACCCTCTACCGACACAAAGTATAAAGCTTTGGAACTGATACCCGGGCTGAATGTCGGCGGCTTTTTCGATGCCGGCGATTTTGACATCGAAACGGGATCAAATATAAGCGTGGTTCAGAACTTTGTACAGATATGGGAATATTTCAAGCCACAGCGCGACCAGACTTTTGTAGATCAGAAACATCGTTACGTTGACCTTCACCGGCCTGACGGAACGCCCGACATTCTGCAGTTTATAGAGCATGGAATCCTCAATCTTCTGGCCCAGGCCGAGAATATAGGCCACATGGCACAGGCACTTTCAAATTCTGTACTCGATAATTACCATCACCTCGGAGATGCAGCATCGATCACCGACGGACTTCCCTATAACCCCAGGCTGGGTCCTTACGAGGTGGCGCCCGATGGCCGATCAAGCGGCGTGAAGGATGATATGTGGGCGTTTACGAGCCGCAACCCCGGTCTCGACCTCAGGGCGGCAGCAACTTTCGCTGCAGCAAGCCGGGTGCTGAAAGGATATAACGATAATCTTGCCGAAAGAGCACTCTATCAGTCGAAGAGACTTCTGAAAGAGGCAACCGAATTGCTTGACAGACAACTGCAGAGTCGTATGGGCGGAAGAGGAGCAGGTTTTGGTAATCTGGATACAAATCTGCAGCTCTACATCTCAACAGGGGAGAAACAGTATATCGATAAGTTCCAGGAATCCCTCTGGCCGGCACTCGAGAGGAACGTCAGCGGCACCATCCTCACAGCTCTGCATGCCATACCTCACATGGATGCATCATACAAAGAAAAGCTCCGTCCATATGTTGAGAAATACAAAGAGTACATCGAAAAGCTTGAAAAGGATAACCCGTACGGCGTGCCTATAGGCCTCGGTAATTGGGCAGGAGGCGGAGCTGTGGTAAGCTTTGGAACCACAATTTGCTTTGCAAGCATGTATTACCCTGAAATAATCGACGTAAGTCATGCTTTCAAGGCTGCCAACTGGCTCTTTGGCTGTCACCCCTACCACAACTATTCCCTGGTCGCCACCTTAGGCGCCACAAGACCGAAAGCGGTCTTTTATGGCAATAACAGGGCCGATTTCTCATTTATTCCGGGTAATGTTGCACCAGGTATTTTGTTCAGGCAGCCCGACCATTTCGAGAACTATGATGACTGGCCATTCATATGGGGACAAAATGAAGGTACAATCGGCGGAAATACCAGTTATCTTATTTTCGGATCAGCTTTCAAAAGCCTGGTAAACAAACCTTCATGGTTATGACAGTCCCGGCTGGCAATCTTGTTGAGAACTTCAAAGCGATGCGGAATCCAGTTAAAAACTTCGTTTATTTGAGTAAAGCCAATCGGAATATATTCCATATCCCCTACAGGGAATTTAAATGTATGCTTAATCCCATAAGGCTATTAGACCTGAACCCCTACGGGGTATATTGTAAAAATTCTCAATTGATTGTATAATTGCCCGCAGGGCATAGGTATTGTAGATGATGGTTTCAATTATGATTGTTTTATACCTCATAGAGGTTATGGAATTTTATCATTCATTCAAGGCAGGTGCGCCGTCGGATGTTAGCTCCGGAGGAGCGGCCTGTTTGTAGCAAAGGATACAAACCACCCCCAAACCCCCTGAGAGGGGGCTTTAATATCATTCATTATTAAATTATTAGCTCCGGAGGAGCGGCCTGTTTATAGCAAAAGATACACGAAATAATTAGCGCCGGGACGGAATGTTTATTTGAAAAGTGAATTTTCCTTCCCGGCGCAATTGGTTAAAGTTCGCGTTAATCCCTGCGAAAAAGCCAGCAGGCACAACGGCGAGCAGGCGTGTTTTCGGTGAAACCTGGCTTCGTGTTTTTACGCATGCTATAAGTCTTTTTTACCTGATATGCTTCTTTATTTTGGAATAGAGATCTTCCGGTTTGAAAGGCTTCAGGATGTAATCGTTGATGTTCAGGCCTTCTATCCTGTCGTTGCTTTCCGACATGATGGCTGCTGTTAATGCAATCACCGGGATGGTCCTGATAGAAGGATTGTCTGAATTCCTTATTATCCTTGTTGCTTCTATGCCGTCGAGTACCGGCATATGAAGATCCATTATAATAAGATCAAAATTGTCGTTTTCCAGCATTTCGAGTGCTATTTTTCCATTTTCAGCATGTGCCACCTTTACCCCCCAGGACGATAAAAATTTGTTTACTACAAAAAAGTTAATCCTGTTGTCCTCCGCCACAAGTATCTTTTTACCTTCAAGTCCGGTGAAATCCGTTACCGGCACTTCCTCAGCCTTTCTTTCAGGTTTTACCGGAATTTCAAAGGCCAGACTGAAGATAAAGTTTGAACCCTTGCCCGGCTCACTTTCAACATAAATATTCCCACCCTGAAGTTCAACAAGCTTTTTGCATATGGCCAGTCCTAGCCCGGTTCCTCCAAACCTTCTTGCTGTATCAGCTGATGCCTGAGTGAAACTGTCGAAAAGAATATCCTGTTTGTCTGCCGGAATACCTATTCCCGTATCACTTACCCTGAATTCCAGAGTACTTCTGTTTCCTGTCCTTTCCTTTTCTGAAATAGTTATGGTAATGCTGCCCTCGCTGGTAAATTTGAATGCATTTGACAGCAGATTTGACAATATCTGGTTCAATCTGATCTGATCTCCGATTACTTCATCCGGTACATTGGAATTCTTTATCACATTGAATGTAAGATTCTTTTCTTTCGCTCTGAAAGAATACGATCTTTTGATTTCATCCAGAAAACTGTTGAGATTAAACTGAATCTGCTCAAAAGTAATCTTTCCCGATTCCATTTTACTGTAATCGAGAACATCATTTACAAGTGTCAGGAGATGATTGGCTGAAAAACGCAGGGTTTTTATCAGTTCCAGCTGCTCTGGATTCGGATTGGTTTGTAAAAGGAGATTGGAAATACCAATGAAATCGTTCAGTGGTGTTCTTATTTCATGGCTGAGCGTCGACATAAAAGCCTGTTTCGACAGAGCTGCTTTCTCCGCCTTTTCCCTTGCAATAACAAGGTTGTCCAGCATTTTTCTCTTCTGAATGGAAACAGCAATCTGATTTGCAATTAGTTCAAGAAGATTCAAATCTTCCTTTGAAAACTTGTTTTCATCATGATAATCCTGCATGCAGATAGCACCTATTATATTATTATCTGCTTTTAAAGGAACGCCCATCCATACTTTGCATGGAGTGCCCACAAGGTCAATCTCTTCCGCATCTTCCAGTTTTATGATGTCCTGCTCTCTCAGTAAAACAGATTTACCATGGTTAATTACCCACCCGGTAATGGTTCCCTTTATTGGAATCTCCTTGAAATTATCCATCTCATCCGAAAAGAAGGGCAGGGATATAGATCCACTACCAGAATTGTACAGCGCAATGAAGAAATTGTTGGTATCCCAGATTTTACCAAGTTCAGCAACTATCACCGAATATATGTCTTTGATTTCGGAATATTCAAGTGTAGCACTTGATATATTGTAAAGTATTTCCTGTAATAGTCTGGTTTTTCTCTCTTTTCTGATGTCGTGGTATATGCAGAGCATGCCTACTGTAACATCATTCAGCTCAATCGAAGTGGAATTTAGCAAAACATGTATCTGGTTCCCGTATTTGTCTTTCCTTACTGTCTCAACTTTAGCCTTTTTGCTGTTTAAGGTAATTTCATCAATCTTTTCAGCTTCCTCGGCAAGTTCATCAGGTACTATAAGGTCGTTGATGTATTTTCCAATTGCTTCTTCATTTGAATATCCAAAAAGATTTGTGAATTCATTGTTCACATGTGTAATTTTTCCGGGAACATCAGTAATTACGATTGCTTCAGGCGTTGAATCTATAAGGTGTTCAAGAAATGCTTTTTCCCTGGCTATCTGCATTTCTCTTTTCTTCTGTTCAGTAAGATCAATTACAACACCCCTGTAGCCCGTGAGCTTCCCATCGGTGAATATGCCAAATGTTCTGGTCAGTACTGGAATAACTGTACCATCTTTCTTCCTGGCAAGATATTCATTGCTTATTGTATCATTTGGAGATTTTATTTTTTTCAGGTTCTCAACTGCTTTTTCAAGTTCATCCGGCTGGAACAGATCTCTTATATAAATTCCCTTATTGAAATCTTTTATAGTATAACCAAGGTATTCGAGACTATTTTCACTGGCGAAAGTTATCTTTCCCTGAGTATCAATTTCAAAACTCATCACTTTCGACATGCCCGGTAAAGGTTCTGCAATGGACCTCTCATTCAGTTTTTGCATGTTTTCAGGTGGTTCCCATGTTACAATGATGTCTCCTGTCGAAAGCAGGAAACCAATGTAAAAGCCTTCAGATCTGTCTCCTGCAGGCGAAACAGCAAGTTTGAGTGGTTCACCGGTTATTCTTATATGATGAAGCAATTCAAGAAGCTTCGGCCTTTTTGCCATGGCTGTCTCCTCAAGAGGCTTTCCCAGAACATAAGACCTTATAACACCCTCAACATCTTCCGCTTTTCTATTTATATCCTTTATGCAGAATCTATCATCCTTCAAAATACTTATGCGCAGGAGATAACTCGAAACAGTATCGAAAATATCATCGAGGATCTCATCAGCTCTTTCCTGTAAAGATGTTTTTCCTGAATATGGATCCGGATTGTATGTGGTAAGCAGAAAATAATCGTTACCAAGTTTAATTGTTTCAGCAGAGAACAGATAATGTTTCTTTTCACCTTTCTTTGTATTCAGTACAACAGGATAATCTGTTATTTTGCGAAACCGGTGAAGAAGCTTTATGTACTTATTGCTCTCTTCCATTTCTGAAAATAGCTTCAGTTCATCGAAATTCTTTCCGATTACTTCATTCTTTTTGTAATCCAGGTTCTTGACAAAAGCTTCGTTTACGTCAATTATTTCTCCGGTCTTCAGGTTACTTATAATCATTATCTGAGGGGCTGCATGAAAAACCCTTAATGCAATTTCACCCTGATAATTCTTCCTGAATGGTAAGAACTTCCGAAGATTGAAAGCAATTATATTTCCGATTTCCGAGAACTTCCTTTTCATCTTAAAATTCCCAACTCCCACTTTAGAAATGATAATCAAAAATAATCAATATGTTTTAATATGGCTATCGCGATGCCTTATTTTTGTCTTTATAATATTTGCATATTGAGGTTAACCCGCATTTCTCACATAATGGCTTTCGCGCCCTGCAGATATATCTTCCGTGCAATATCAGCCAGTGGTGGGCTTTGTGCCTCATTTCAGGAGGGATATGTTCTTCGAGCTGATGTTCCACATCGAGCGGTGTCTTTGCATTAACAGCAAGTCCCAGACGAACCGACACTCTGAATACATGTGTGTCAACAGCAATAACAGGCTTTTTGAAGAGTACAGACGCCACCACATTTGCAGTTTTCCTTCCCACACCCGGTAATTGTTGCAGCAACTCAGGTTCTTCAGGAACCTTGCCACCGAATTTTTCAATTAGCATATTAGCCATTTTTATCAGGTTCTTTGCCTTGTTGTTGGGATAAGAACATGATTTTATCAGACTTACGACCTGTTCCTGTGTAGCTGCTGCCAGAGATGCCGGATCAGGGAAAGCTTTAAGCAGCACCGGCGTAATCATGTTTACCCTCCTGTCGGTACATTGAGCCGAAAGCATCACCGCCACAAGCAACCCGAACGGATCCCTGTACCTGAGTTCGGTCTCGGGCACAGGATTACTCCTGCCGAAATACTCAATAACCTTTCTGAACCTTTCAGCTTTCGTCATAATATCCTGTATGAAAAATCGCATTAAAGTAATATTTTACTTTTTATTTTTGAATATTCTTTTTTCTGCATCTGAAAAAGATTAAGGATTTCTTATATTTAAAAAATAATTTTAAAGACTTTGAACAGGATAACGATAAATCTGAATAATTCTAAATCAGAAATATATATCGGACTGAACTGGAATGAGTTTTCCCGTTTCATCCCGGTGCAAAATACTGTTATCATTACCGACGATAATATCAAAAATATTTACGGAAGTCATTTTCCCCAGCTTCCTGTCTTTTCTGTAAAACCCGGAGAAGAGAGCAAAACTCTTCAGGTTGTTACCAGCCTTACCGAAAGACTTCTTGAATGTGGGATCGATAGATCGGGATTTCTTGTAGGAATAGGGGGAGGCGTTGTTTGCGATTTAACCGGATTCCTCGCTTCGGTTTATATGAGAGGTATCAGGTTTGGATTTGTTTCAACATCACTTTTATCACAGGTTGATGCAAGTGTTGGTGGAAAAAACGCTGTAAACCTCGGAAAGGTTAAAAATGTGCTGGGGTGTTTCCGTCAGCCCGAATTTGTTATCTGCGACCCGCAAATGCTTAATACGTTGCCTGAAGAAGAATACCTCTCGGGTCTGGCAGAACTTATAAAAATGGGACTGATAATGGATTACAACCTTTTTTCTCTTGCGGAACAGAATAAAGGGCGACTTCTCAATAGAGACATTGAATTGCTCGAGTACATGATATCTGTTTCGGTTGAACTGAAAGCCTCTGTTGTAAGGGAAGACGAAAAAGAAGTTTCCGGCAAAAGAATGATTCTTAACTTTGGCCATACTTTCGGACACGTAATTGAGACTATGGCGGGAATGAAACACGGCTTTGCCGTTGCGGCAGGGATGGTCATAGCATCAGATATTTCGGTTCAGGCAGGCTTACTTGAACCTGCCGCACGCGATAGAATTGTAAATCTGCTGAAAGAACTGAAGCTTATCAAAGAATACATTGTCCCGGATGCAGTCTTTGAAGAAATGCTTCTTAAAGACAAAAAGAAACAGGGCGATAATATTAGTTTCGTTCTGCTTGAATCGCCGGGGAAAGCTGTAATAAGTAAAATCAATACCAGAGAATTAATGGAATTTTACAAAGTGCTGAAGAGAAGTTAATGAAAGTAGAAGCATCTGTTAAGGAGGTCAGGGGTCGTTTGAGAGCTCCATCGTCGAAGAGTGCGGTACAGAGATATATAGCCGGTGCTCTGCTCGCAGAGGGTTTATCGACTATATCAGTCAATTCCATGTGCGACGATTCACTTGCAGCACTCTCTGTTGCAACAGAACTTGGCGCTGAAGCCACAACCTGCGGAGATTCTATCAAAATAAAAGGAGGCTTCAACCCTAAGACCAACAAAATCAACTGCGGTGAATCAGGCCTCGCCACCCGGATGTTTATCCCCATAGCTGCAATACACAATAGAGAAATTACCGTCACAGGACGCGGCTCACTTATGAAACGACCCGTAAAAATGGTCGAAGAACCCCTTCGACAACTGGGAGTCCAGATCTCATCAAAGGACGGATACCTTCCAGTTAAAATTAAAGGACCTCTTACAGGCGGAGAAGTGCATGCCGATGGCTCGATAAGCTCACAATTCATCACAGGTTTGCTTATGGCTCTGCCGGTCGCTCAGAAAAATAGCTGCGTTATAGTTGAAAACCTTGTTAGCAGGCCATATATTGATTTGACTATCAAAATATTACAAGAATTTGATATAGAGATAGTTAACGACAGTTACAGAGTCTTCAGCATTAAAGGTGGACAGAAATATACTCCTGGTACGTTTACAGCTGAGGGCGACTGGAGCGGTGCAGCCTTCCTGCTTGTGATGGGAGCAATAGGAGGGAAAGTGGAAGTGACAGGTCTCAGAACTGATTCCGTTCAGGCTGATAAAGCAATCCTTGAGCCTTTGATGATGGCAGGCGCATCTGTTTCTGTTGAAGCCGGCAGGATAAAAGTAGAAAAGAAAGAGTTAAATTCTTTTGAATTCGATATCAGTGATTGCCCCGATCTTGCACCGCCGCTGGCTGTACTGGCTGCTGCATGTAACGGTAAAAGTGTTCTGCGTGGCGCCCACCGACTTGTTGCAAAAGAGAGTAACAGAGCAGAAACAATAACGGCTGCACTCAACGCAATAGGCGCAAATATCAAAACCAGTGGCGACATCATCGAAATATATGGAAATAAAACTCTATCGGGAGGAGAATCCTCAGCTTACAACGACCATCGCATAGCCATGGCACTTGCAACCGCTTCAGCCATTTCAACATCACCTGTTCGAATTGAAGGAATGGAAGCTATAAATAAATCATACCCCGGATTTATTGATGACTTCAGAAAACTGGGCGGCAAAATTAAAATTGTCAAATAACAGATTATGAATACATTCGGACATATTTTCAGGGTTTCCCTCTCTGGCGAATCACATGGAAAAGCTATTGGCGTCACTATTGACGGATGCCCGCCCGGAATACCCGTTCAACCTGACGATTTCCTGCCCGACCTGAGCAGAAGAAGGAGCGGGAAGAAGGGAACTACCCCCCGGCGTGAGGAAGATTTGCCCGATATACTGAGTGGAATATATAACGGACACACAACTGGCTCACCTATTACTATAATTTCTTTCAATAAGGATGTTGACTCCGGCTCGTACCAGCAGTTTGCTTCGGTTCCACGTCCGGGTCATGCTGATTTTACATCCAGAATTAAATACTCAGGATTTGCGGATCCGAGAGGCGGAGGCCATTTCTCGGGCAGAATCACATGGGGTCTTGTTGTTGCCGGAGTTATCGCTAAAAAGATTCTAAAAGATTCAAAAGTGATTGCCACACTAATTGAAGCAGGCGGCAGTAAAGATATTGAAAGAGCTGTCGAAGAAGCAATGAATGCTGGCGACAGCATAGGCGGACTGATAGAGTGCAGGGTCGAAAATCCGCCAGCAGGACTGGGTGAACCATTCTTCTATTCTGCTGAATCGGCTATAAGTCAGATACTATTTTCAATCCCTGCAGTTAAGGGAGTAGAATTCGGAGCAGGCTTCAAAGCTGCCTCAATGAAAGGCTCGGAACATAACGACCCTTTTACCGATAGCACCGGCAAAACACTTACAAACAACGCCGGGGGAATTAACGGCGGCATAACAAACGGTAATGAAATATTACTGAGGGTGGCTGTTAAACCTACATCATCAATTGGAAAGGAACAAAAAACATTTAATTTTTCAGCAGGCAAAATGACAACCCTGAAGGTGGAAGGCCGGCACGATGCCTGCATTGCACTGAGAGTGCCTGTGATAGTGGAAGCAGCTGTAGCTGTTGCCCTTGCTGACCTCTTACTGCTCGACAGGGGTATTTTTAGCCGAAAAGATTAAAAAACTCTGAAGTTTTTCCTGAGTCTGATTATCAGGGCATTCCTGGTGGAAGATGTAATCCTGAAACGGTTGTCAATTCTTTCTCCCAGCAGCCATACTATCTTTCCTGCCGACTCCATAACCAGAGCTTTTTCTTTATCAGGAAGAGAAAACTTTCGGTCGGTGAAATAATCGCTTAGCTTCCTGAACGATTCCATACCGAAAGGCATAAACCTGTCACCAGCCTTCCAGCTTCTTATCTTTAAAGGGAATTCTAACAATGAAGCATCAACAGTTGCAACATGTGGATCATGTTCAATTCTGAAATCGGAAGTCACCTGCTTCAGTTCAGCACTTTCTATAAAAGGTAACCTGTAAAAATCTTCTATATTACTGATAAAGAAATCTTTACTTTGCGGTACCGGCAGTTTTGTAATTATAATTTCATCACGGTTTTTGATTATTCTATGTGTTTCAGTAAATATCAAAGAGCCTGTCTGTCCGTTAATTACTTTTATCAGGGTGTCCAGCTGACTCGCCAGCAGACCATAAGGTTGAAAAAGTTCAAAGAGGATAGTTTTCTGAGGGCCGTATTCCAGAAGTTTTTGTAAGCTTAAAACTGTTTCTCCGTTTTCCTTAATGACAACATTCTGTTTAACTGTTCTGATATGATTTTCGAGAATTTCCCTTATCTCCGAGAAACGCTCAGCCATTTCATTTACAGTATCGTCGAATGATGGGTTAATTTCCCTGAACAGCGGAATAATCTGATGCCTGAATTTATTTCTTATGAATTTTACCTCATCGTTAGTTATGTCGAGGCGGTATTCAATTGAGTTTTCAGAAGCATAGTTCTGAATTTGCGAACGTGAGGCAAACAGAAGGGGACGTATAAGATTTCCGTTCAAAGGCTTCATTCCTGTAAGTCCTTTGATTCCGGTTCCCCTGCATAGGTTTAAAAGTATTGTTTCAACATTATCGTTTCTGTTATGAGCCAGGGCTATTTTATTGTAGCCGTATTTACATCTAATCTCCTCAAACCATCTGTATCTGAGCTCCCTTGCTGCCATCTCTGTTGATATTCCTTTTTCCCTGGCATATTCAGCTGTATTAAAACCAATACTGAAAAATGGCTTATTCAACCGGGCAGCATATTCCTTTACAAACAGCTCATCATTATCTGAGTCTGTTCCTCTCAGCCTGAAATTGCAGTGTGCTATACCGGTGAAATACCCGGTCTTTGAAAATAGATCTGCCATCACCATTGAGTCGATTCCACCGCTTACGGCAAGAAGTATCCTTTCGGATTTTTCCGCAAGTGAGTTTTTCTCTATATAATTAAGAAAATCTTCCAACATCTGGCTGAAAGTAAAACTGTGAAAATAATAATTTTCTGTATAGGAAAATTACCTGTATTGAATTAGTGAAGGCCGTCCGGGCTCAAAATTTTTTGGTCTCAGCAGCTGTTCTCCGGAAAGCATTATATAATTTACTCTGGAATATTCCGGCAGATAAGGAAAATATCCAATGCGTATCTGGAACGTTCTGAAAACCAGATTGTCATTTCTTATCCTCAGACCTACTCCCAATCCGCTAAGCATCAGGCTGTTTCTGGAATTAAAATTTAACCCTCCCATAGCATACAAATCGACGAAGGTGAAAAATGCAAATCGGAAACCGTATAAATTAATCGGATTAAATATTACTGATTCAATTCCTGCATTGAACCGTCTGGTTCCACGGAGGGAGTCATTCGCAAAGCACGAAAATCCATCTTCCTTCAGGGTGGTGAGATACTCATCCCTGTAACGGTCGAAGCCACCGGTGTATCTCAGGTGAACGAAATTTCTGATCATCTGTTTACCGATCGGAATGAGGTTTGAAAAAAACTTCAGCTGGTATGAAACTACTCCCTGTTCAGTTTTATTATCATTGAAAAAGGTTCCTGCACCAGCTGAAAGATGGAAATAACCCAGACTGCTGACTGAAAATCCAAGAGAAGCATTGGAACCAAAATAGACACGTTTTTTGAATTCATTATCTTCAATACCGGAGGTGATATTTATGAGTGTTCCATAGGGGATATCCTCTGTTCGACCGAAACTGTAAAGGAGGCTGGTTTTATAATATTTCTGCATTGAAAATGCCAGGGATGCAAGGTATAGCCTGTAACGCTGCAGTGAATAATATGTGTCGGGTTGTATATCAGGTTTCTGGAATACATTATTATTGACATAGCGTATTCCTGCAATAAGTCTGGAAACAGTGCGGCGGTCAATCATAAAGGAACGCATCAGCCAGTAATCCTGAAAATTGTATTTTAAGGGTTCGGGAACAGGTAGAGTATCAAGATCGTGTGTTGTATAAGTGTTATTTACTGAAATTCCGAAAGCATATTTTGTTTCAGAACTTAAAAGAGGCCGGTCAATGTCGAATCCGAATGATTTTTTGCCAAGTCCTTTGTAAAAATTGAGGTTAAGATCTATAAAAGATTTCAGAATGTTGGTAATGTTATAGTTTATTCCGATTCCCGGAGAATCTTTTGTTGTTGCCGAATAAGGTATTTCAATTTTAAGTTCCTGCCCTGTTCCAATAAGATTCTTATCATAAATCCAAACGGAACCTTTGTTAATTCCCCGGTACGTGAAATCAGCACCAAGAGAATATACATCCTTGGTAATAATAATAACATCAGCCTCATTGTCAGAGACAGGTGCCACAATTATTCTGGCATCGTTAATGTAAGGGAGCTGGCGGAGAATACGCTCATTATCGGTGATTGTCAGAGGGGAGATGGTATCCCCTTCACTGAAAAGCAGGTATCTTCTAAGAACCTTTTCGTTTGTGTTTATATGGGTGCTGTTGATAAATTTTTCAATCCGGTTTGCACCTGAAACAGCCGGATTGTAGATATTTCCACCGAAAACGTCCAGCTGTTTAATGGTTATGCTCCTCACCCTGTAGCCCGAGTACTTTATGAAACTCTCATCACTTCTCTGGTTTATTTTTTCGGGATTTACAGTATCGGGTGATACTACAACCAGATCGTACAGAACCCTGGTTAATCTGGTTCGTGAGGCTTTTGACTTCAGGGAGTCGTAGAAAGCAATTGTCTTTTCGTTTTTTGTCCTGTTCACATTAACGAAGAAGGAAGGCAGGACAATTACGGAATCATTTCTGATAAAAAACCTGTCGTTATTTATGCGCAGAAATGAACCGCTCTTGATTTTTAATAAAGTGGTATCACGGCCAGTTTCTGCCTGTGGATAAACAACCGATGTTAACAATATCAGCAGAACCTGCAGGAATGGCCTGATAGTATCACACTTTTTTCTTATCTCCCGAAGGCACATCAGGGTTTGTTGGTATTGGCTACAAGTACATCGTCAGAATTGAACTGGAAGCCCACACGTTTTCCTGTAATAATTTTGGAATGCTGAATTTTAGCTTCGGCCTGACCAACAGTTGCGATTTTTACTGTGTCGTAAGGCGGCACCAGCAGATCAAATTCAAGAGAATACTGTATAGCAGTAAGAATTATCCTTTGCAGTGATTCCCTGTTTATCTCTTCATTGCCGAAGTTCGTGTAAAACATACCCATCTGACGCTTTCCTTCAACAAAATATTGCTTTTCGTGGTTTATGAAAATCCTGGCAATAAGGTATCCAAGGTCGTCGAGGCGGTTATATTTGAAACTGTCAGCAAGAAAGTTATAAATATATATAATGCCTGCATAGGCATTAAACTTGTCTTTCTGGACGTATGGTGTTCTCCATACTGGATGATCCCTGTCGAACTGGAAAATGTTTGAATGCATGCTGAACAGAAGTATATCGCCCGCAACCTTAATCTGTGCATCAAACTGCCCCCTGTCGGTGAATTCAAGTTTTACCCGCTGGTCAATTCCTGCTATATCGAGGTTAATTTCCTTTGTGAGGTCCTTCAGTATTTCCTTCAGGAGGGTAAAAGTACTGAATGTAATGTCATAGACTTTTTGCTTAAGCACCGACTTGCTTTTTAATGTATTGACAATGTTGTTTTTTTTATCTTCAGCTTCAGGCATTGTTAAGAGTTTTATAACACAATGAACAACTAAAATAGGAAATTAATCCGATATATAAAATCGGTTGGGTATTCTTTGTACGTTTGAAAAAAAACGTATAACCACGCCGGCTCAGTATGCTACGGCGAAAAGAACACGCCTGCCAGAAGGTTTACCTGAATATATGCATTTTCCTTTTTCTTCCTTGCTGTCAATAGGAATGCATCTGATGGTTGCTTTGGTTTCTTCCTTTATTCTGGCTTCAGTTTCGGGAGTTCCGTCCCAGTGAGCCATAACAAAGCCTCCTTTATCTTCAATTATGTTTTTAAATTCTTCCCATGAATCGGGATAGTATGTATTTTCTTCCCTGAACTGAAGGGCTTTTCTGTAAATGTTTTTCTGTATATCTTCAAGCAGCCGCACCACGTGTTCTTTTATTCTGCCGGCTGGGATTGTCTCTTTTTCAAGAGTGTCTCTTCTGGCTATTTCAGCTGTATTGTTCTTGACATCTCTCGGACCAACAGCTATTCTCACAGGGACACCTTTAAATTCGTAATGGGAGAATTTCCAGCCTGGTGTCTGGGTGTCACGGTCGTCATATGTTACTGAAATGCCTGCTGATTCAAGGTCGGATTTTATTTTCAGTGCTGTTGCTGAGATTGCATTGAGGTCGCTGTCGGTCTTGTATATTGGCACAATAACAACCTGGATAGGAGCCAGTTTGGGAGGCAGTACAAGGCCATTATTGTCGGCATGAGCCATTACAAGGGCACCCATAAGCCTTGTCGACACACCCCATGAAGTTGCCCATACATAATCAAGCTTTCCGGTACGGTCAGTAAATTTTACATCAAAAGCTTTTGCAAAATTCTGCCCTAGGAAGTGGCTTGTGCCTGCCTGAAGCGCTTTCCCATCCTGCATTAATGCTTCAATGGTAAGTGTTTCAAGGGCACCCGCAAAGCGCTCACTTTCAGTTTTGTAACCTTTAACAACCGGAATTGCCATCGTGTTCTCCGCAAAATCCGCATAGAGGTTAATAATTTTAAGTGTTTCTTCCATTGCTTCTTCCGAGGTGGCGTGAGCCGTATGACCTTCCTGCCATAGAAATTCTGCGGTGCGAAGGAAGAGCCTTGTGCGCATCTCCCACCTTACAACATTTGCCCATTGATTTATAAGAATAGGCAGGTCACGGTATGATTGTATCCAGTTTTTATATGTATTCCAGATAATTGTTTCGGATGTGGGACGTACTATCAGCTCTTCTTCAAGCCTGGCTTCAGGATCAATAATAATTCCTTTACCGGTTTCATCATTTTTAAGCCTGTAGTGCGTTACAACAGCACATTCCTTTGCAAAACCCTCAACATGGGCAGCCTCCCTCGCAAAGAATGATTTTGGAATAAAAAGAGGAAAATATGCATTCACATGACCGGTGGCTTTAAACATCCTGTCGAGCTCTGCCTGTATCTTTTCCCATATCGCATAACCGTAAGGACGTATTACCATACATCCTCTCACAGCAGAATTCTCAGCAAGTTCTGCCTTGATTACCAGATCGTTATACCACTGTGCGTAATTCTCTTCCCTGTTTGTTAGAAACTTTGCCATTTTTTTGGTATGGTATTTGTTTTTATTTTTACTGAAAAACGGATTGCGCAAAAATAGAGAAAAAACTCAGGAATATTAAAATAAAAACCGGGAGGTTTGTCATGAAAACAAAAATTTTAATCGGAATCATAGGAGCAATGCTGATGCCAGGAATAACAGCCGAAGCACAGATAGCAAGCTCTGGAAACTACAGGAATGACGAAGCCGGAATAGTAATAAACAATTACTATAACTACGATTTCCATTATTCTTCGAGAATTAACAGGTTCCACAGATCATTCGTTAGTTTTGAATATTATTCTCCGGTTTTCACAGATGTCTACTGGTACAGTTACCAGCCTTATACCTGGGGTTTAACTATTTACGGAGGGACTAGAATCGGTATAGGTGTTACATATAATTATCCGGTATATTATGCATGGTGGGATTATCCATGGTCATACGGATGGGATTATGCATGGTATGGCGGTTCTTTCTACTGGGGCTATACTCCATTCTACGTTACATGGTACACTCCTGTGGTTGTAAATGTAAGGGTAAACAGATGGTGGCCCGGAACATATTATGCATATCACGTCAGGAACCTCTGGTATGGTGATTACAGACCTGTTTACAATACTTACAATTATTATTACTACAATACCTCAGGCAGATATGATGCAGGCTCAGGCGGTGTCTCACGGAGAGTCTCACCTACAACCACTTCATCGCAGACAGTTAATACCGGCCGTGGTGCAGGCACACTGCCGTCCCCGGGCAACCAGGGAAATACAGGTACAGTAAATCAGAATAGAAGAAATGTTAATGCTCGCGTTCATCAGGGCGATCAGGGCAACAACAATAGCCTTGATCCGGGCAATACAAATAATGTCAACAGGGGCATTAATTCTGGAAATAATCCGGGCAGAAGGAACGTTCCTTCAAACAACGGCAACGTCCATCAGGGCGACCAGGGTAACAATAACAGCCTTAATCCCGGAAATACCGGTAACGTAAACCGTGGAATAAATTCAGGCAACAACCCCGGCAGGAAGAATGTAAGCAATCAGGGGAATCAGAGCCAGGGAAATGCCGGTCGTGCTGTTATATCTACACCATCGAACAGCAGGGTGCAGTCGGGGGTTATGACTCCTTCACGTCCGGGTGCAACTGGTAACACAAGCCGGCCCGCCAGCGTCAGCACAGGCAGAACAGTAACTCAGCCTGCAGTGTCGCAGGGAACCAGAAGAACTGTTTCAACAAGTCCGGCAGTAAGATCCTCAGGGGGCGAATCAAGATCAACAAGAGCAATCAGGTCAGTCTCTTCCGGAAGTACCAAAAGCTCCGGTTCAAAAAGTGAGGAAAGTAAAGGAAATTCCAATAGCTCTTCATCAAGAAGAAGATAAATAGAATGAGAATATTTGATAACGATGATATTAAGAGTGTCTGGAAATTTTTTTGTTCCGAATCTGAAATTGAGAAAAAAAAATTTAAATTTGTATCTGCAGGTAAATTTTATTGAAAAAGAGCATTTTTTGGTATAGATTTTGATTGTATTTAATAAAAAAATAATTCAAGGGGAGGTTAAAAAATGAAAGCAATTTTGTACATACTGGTTCTGTCGGCCCTGCTTGCAAGCTCGTGTGCTACAGGTGGCAGGTACGTGAAAAGCGAATTCGACGATTTGTACTATCTGCCCTCCGACCGGGTAATGGTAAACAAGAGCATTGCCAGCCATAATCTGCCTGGTGACCTGAAACAGGAAGAACAATACTTTGACAACATTTATTCAGGTGATACTCTGATTGCCGAGCAGTACAACGAAAATGTTGATTTCGACAATTCTTTGTACTACAATAAAGATTACAGTCCGTTTGAATATATGGACGACTGGTCTTATTCAAACAGACTGAGAAGGTTCTACGGCAATTACTTCTATCCGTACTGGAGAGATCCGTTCTACTACAGCTGGAACTATACGCCGTGGTACTACTATGATTACTTCTACAACCCGTACTGGGGAAGCCTCTATGATCCATTCTATTATGGAATGTACCCCGGAATGTATTACGGATTCTATGGAAGTTATTTCGGATCTTTCTACAGCCCGTATTCATTCTATTATTCAGGATATTACTGGCCAACATACCGCTTCTACTACAGGGATGACTTCAGTTCAGCCACCGAAGGCAGACGTGAGAGGTACAGCTCGTTGACAAACAGTTATACAAGCACCTCAACAAGAGGAAGGACTACAGGCTATACACCTTCAACAGGTGGCTCAACAACCAATGTGGCCTCAACTTCGAGGAGAACAGAGTCAACTCTCACCAGCCCGCGCCAGAGCAGCTCAACCGATTCAAAATCAGGACAGATAGCACAGACAAGACGCGATGTTTCATCTTCAACAAGGAATGTTGAGACCAGACCCGAATACAGCCAGGTATCAAGAAGCTATACACCTACATACAATAATCCGAGGCTCAGCGACCGTCCATCATACAACACAAGCAGAGTCTCAACAGAGGCAGTACAGAGAAGTACTCCTAATACCAGAACTGGTAACGTAGGTGTGTACAGGTCAAATTCTGACAGTTATTTCAACAGCGTTGAAAGAAGAGCACCTTCATCATATTCTGTCGGACAGACACGTACCGTTACTCCTTCAAGTGTGGGTGATTATTCAGCACCTTCAATGAGGAGCGTAACAAGAGATGCTTCTGTTTCTTCCAGCAGACGTTACGAAAGCAGCAGCTTCTCTTCAGGCATGTCCTCAGGAGGAGTCAGCAGCGGTTCCAGTGGAGCTTCTATCGGTTCATCAGGTGGAGGATCTTCATCAGGTTCAGTCTCCACCGGAACCAGGAGATAATGTGAAATAAGAAAATTAAAAGTTCATTTTCTAACTGATAAAGATAACATTCCGTTTAGGAATGAAAGGGATAAGTACATTTTTAATTAAAAGATCATGAAACCAATTCTTACAGCAATAGTAGCAGTTGTTCTGACAATAAGTGCTGCTCAGGCACAGAATCTGGATGATGCTCTGCGGTACTCCAGAACATTTTACAACGGAACAGCAAGATTTATGGCAATGGGTGGAGCATTTACCGCTCTTGGAGCTGACCTCTCCGCAATAAGCCTTAATCCGGCCGGAACAGGCGTATTCAGATCCTTCGAGACAACTATTACGCCAAACCTGATGTATAACAATTCATCCACCCTTTTTAATAACTCACGCTCAAGCGATTTCAAATATACTTTCGGCCTCAACCAGGCAGGACTGGTTGCAAACCTTATAAGTAATGAAGGTTCATCAGGGCTGGTCAAACTGAACTTTGCCTACTCCTTTTTGAAATCCAACAACTATAATGAAAACGTAACTGTAAAAGGAATAAGCGAGAATACTTCAATGGCTGAATACTGGGCAATAATATCCGATGGAATCTATTACAAAGACCTTACCGGCTCAGCCGGCATAGCGTATGACGTATGGGTGATAGATACAATAACCGGTTCGGGAGGTATAAGATATGGCTCAGTTTTCTGTGCCTATGGCGATGGTGATTATATCTACGGTCAGACAATCAGGCGATTGATAGAAAATGAAGGATATAGCAGTGAACATGCATTTTCAGTTGGAGCAAATTTTTCTGAGAAATACTTCCTTGGAGCTACTATAACCTTAAATAAACTTTCATATACCGGACATTATGAACATCTCGAAGCAGATTATGATGAGGTAATCCCCGATTTTAACAATTTTACATATACCGACCACCTCGAAGCTGCAGGTACAGGATATTCTCTTAGAATAGGGACTATTTTGCGACCTGTTGACATGCTGCGTATCGGCGCTGCATTCCATACTCCAACGATATACCGCATCAGAGAATATTTTTATGATCAGATATCTTCTTCGTTCGATGATGGATATAGTTACAGCAATTCAAATGACCCGATGAGGTATTCATATACCCTTACGACTCCTTTCAAGGCAGTTGCAGGTGTGGCAGTTCAGATAAAGAAGCTTGCAATAGTCAGCGCCGATTACGAATTTACAGATTACCGTACCGCCAAATTCAGCAAAGCAAGCGACGGCTATAGTTATTACGATGAAAATGAATCAGTTAAGAAATCGCTGAAATCAGCTTCAAATCTGAAGCTGGGAACAGAGTTCAGAGTCAGTTCATTCTATATAAGAGGCGGTTACGGAATTTACGGAAGCGCATTTTCCAGCGGTGAGATTAACAAAAATATGACATATAATTCAGTTTCTTTCGGTTTGGGATTCAGACAGCAGAATTTCTTCTTCGACCTTGCATTTACAAGCCTTTCGAATACTATGAAATACATGATGTATTACGATCCTGATTACCTTAAACCGGCTGATATTACATATACCAGAAATAACTTTACTGCAACCCTTGGATTTAAATTCTGAAAGAAATATTGGGAAATAAAAAGCCTTTTAACAATAGGGCGTTCTCAAGGAATCAGAAATATTCAATAAGGGATTAATATCTCAGGAAGATAATTCACGGCATCCGGGCCTGCATTGAAAATCAGGTCAAGAGAGCTTAATCCCGGAATGAAATCAAAGCGGTCGTAAAATACCTGGAGATATTTTTTATACCTGAATAATTTGTCCATCTCCCTGTTTTTAGGGCTTATAAAATATCTCCAATCAGGTTCGCAGGTCTTTACAGGTTCAAAAAAATCGGTGTATGTTATTTGTGGTCTGATATTCATTAACTCAACCAGAATCTGAAGCGATTCCATATTGAGATCAAGTAAAAATGTATGGCTTTTTGAGATTATTTTTTCGACTTTTTCATAGTAATAGTCGAAATATGGAGATGCTTTGTAAGAAGAATATATACTTCGCAGATGAATCTGCTGCCATCTTTTGGTATAATCAATCCTGATATCTTTTATTGCTCTTTTATGAAAACTGCCTTCAAGAACAGGTACTGAAAGAGCCATAACCCCATTAGCTGTGAGAATGTAGCACCTGTTTCTGAATGTTTGTTTTATGTAATTTTCTTCCCGTTCTATGAATACTCTTTCGGCCTCATTTACCAGTGCCATGTATTGTATGGGAGGAAAATAGGCCGTTGAAAGAAGGATTCTGTCCCTTTTCATTTCATTTTATTAATCATGCTTGCTGAGAAAGCTGCTCCGAAGCCGTTGTCGATGTTGACCACAGTTACTCCTGCAGCACAGCTGGTAAGCATAGCCAGCAGAGCTGAAATTCCCCCGAAGTTGGCACCATAACCCACGCTTGTTGGAACAGCAATTATCGGCTTATCAACAAGCCCTCCAACTACACTTGCCAGCGCTCCTTCCATTCCTGCAATAACAATAATTACACGACACTTTTTAAGATCATTGAGCCTGTCAAGGAAACGATGAATACCCGCAACGCCAGCGTCATAAATTCTTAAAACCCTGTTGCCCAGCAATTCAGCAGTTACAGCAGCTTCCTCAGCTATAGGTATGTCGGACGTTCCTGCCGTCACAACAGCTATTGGCGTCTCAGGTATTTCAGGCTCCTTCTTTTTTATGCTTATTATCCTTGCTTCAGGGTAATATACAGCTTCGGGTACAACACTTTTAACAGCCTCATACATCTCTTCATTTGCCCTTGTCCCGAATACATTTGTTTCTTTTTCAGCCAGCACCCTGAAAATCTCCTTAACCTGTGCAACACTCTTACCTGAACAGTAAACAATCTCGGGATAACCTTTTCTTATCTCCCTGTGATGGTCGAGTTTTGCAAAACCAAGGTCGGTGTAAGGGAAATACTTTAATATCTCAAGTGCTTCATTTACACTCTTTTTCCCTGACTTTACATCATTCAGAAGTTTTTCAATTTCGCTTATATTCATAATTTATTCAATTACTACAAATTACAAGTATGATTAATTTATCTCTCACAAATTATCCATGCTTCCGCTCCTGTAACCCTCCAGATCAACAGTTATGTATCTAAAACCTAATTCTTTTAATCTTTGAATAATTTCGTTTCTTTCGGAGGAATTAATCAACTTTTCCATAAAGCCCTGTAAACATTCTATACGTGCAATCTCACCATGTTTCCTTACTCTTGTGCCATAAAATCCTTTTTCGAACAGGACATTTTCCGCTTCCTCTATCATTTTGATATCTTTTTCTGTAATTAAAGTATTGTAAGGTAATCTTGTAAGTAGACACGTCATTGACGGTTTGTTCCATATTTCGATTCCTGCTTCTTTCAGCGCTGTTCTGATCTCTTCTTTTGAAAGGTTTGCCTCTGCCAGCGGGCTTCTTACTGAAAGCTCAGAAAGAGCTTTAAGACCCGGGCGATAGCTGTTCATATCCTCAATGTTTGACCCATCAGCCAGGTATTTGAAATTGTTAAGTGAAGCAAACTCAAGAATTTTACTGAAAATGTGTTTTTTACACAGGTAACACCTGTCAGGTGGATTGTTTTTTACAGCATCAGGGACATCCATTTTAAGAATTCTGTGGTCAATCTTATGTTTTCTGCAGAACTCCACAGCTTCATTTAATTCAATGTCGGGTATATATATCGTTTTTACAGTTACAGCAGCCATTTTAAGCCCTTTTATTCCCGATGCCCTGTACACAAGGAAAGAACTGTCTACACCACCTGAAAAGGCAATCAATAAAGGGTTCAGTCCGGTAAGAATTGTGTCGAGATGATTTAATTTATCATGCAGATTCATTTCTTCTTTTATTATGTATCTCACTGATGATGTTGTTGTAAACTTCTTTCAGAGGTTTTCCGGTCTCTGCGGCAATTTTGCGGCACTCTTCATATTCGGGTTTAAAAGATACTTCTTTGCCTTTATAGAATGACCTTTTAAAGGTTACAGGCCCGTACAGGGTCTGAACAGTTTCAAAAGTTCTTGATAGTGTCTCTTTTTGAAAGGAAAAGCACCTGATACCCAGAGTGGTTGATTCTGTAAAGATAATATACTTCAGAGCATCTACATTATTTTTTTCGCATATAACACTGAGTATGATACCTGGTCTGCTTTTCTTCATAATAATGTTTGAGAGGAATACATCTGACGCTCCTGCACTAAAAAGTTTTTCGGAAATGTAATCGTAGTGCTCCGGATTCATATCGTCAATATTACATTCCAGCAAAACTGCCTCATGACCTTCCTCTGTTAATTCCTCTGGTTCACAAAGGAAAACTCTAAGAATATTTGGCACTTCAGGATGATCTTTATGTCCGATTCCGTGGCCTGTTTTAAGAATTTTCATGTTAACAGGCTTATTAAAAACTTTTCCCAGAACATTAATTATTGCTGCGCCTGTTGGTGTTGTTGCTTCAAAATCAACTCCTCCTTTTCTTATTGGAATATTCCTGAGCAATTCTGCTGTAGCAGGAGCAGGCACAGGCAATACACCATGTTCACATCTTACAGTTCCCCCACCCGTTTCTATTACCGATACGTGTACTTCATCAACATTCAGAGCATTAAAACAAATTGCTGCGCCTACTATGTCAATTATAGCATCAGTTGCACCAACTTCATGAAAATGAACCTCCTCAACCGGTATTCCGTGCACCAATGCTTCAGCTTCAGCAAGCTTTCTGAATATCTTCCGGCTCAGTTCTTTTGTCTTTCTGTCAAGAGCCGATGAGTCAATAATTTTATAAATGTCCGTGAGATGTCTGTGAGCGTGTTCATGCTTTGTCTGAACTACAGTAACCTTAGTTCCGCATATCCCATGCCGCTGATCCCTGGTTACATCAAGTTTCCATCCGTCAAGGTTAAGTTTTCCAAGCTCATCATTCAGATATTTCACATCAACACCCAGATCAATCATTGCACCCAGGTTCATATCCCCACTGATTCCTGAAAAACAATCGTAATAGAGAAACTTCATTGCAGGTGATTGTTAAGTTTATGTTACTAATAACAATTTATCGCCCGTAAAGTTAATAGTTTGGAACAATTAAAATATGTTAAATAGTCTGCTTGTGTTTCCTTATGTTAAAATATGTGATTATTCAATAGAGAAAAAAATGTAATTTCGCACAATTATTGAATCAATAATAAAAAACTCATAATGAAGCGCAGAGATTTTATAATCAAATCGGCAAGCGCAGGTTTTGCAGCAAGCGCTGCCCTGAGCTTAGGCGGCTATAAGAAACTCATCGACGACAAACCCTTAAGTCAGTCGTACGATCTCGTAGCAATAATGGGAGGTAAACCTGAAGCAATGTTTGATCTTGGCATTCAGGAACTTGGGGGAATGGGCAAGTTTGTTTCCAGAGGGCAGAAAGTTCTTGTAAAACCTAATATAGGGTGGGATAGAACCCCGGAATATGCAGCATGTACAAACCCTGCACTCGTAAAAAGAATTATTGAGCATTGTTTCAGGGCAGGTGCAAAGGAAGTTTATGTTTTTGACCATACCGTCGATAACTGGGTGAATTGTTACAGAAATTCAGGCATCGAAAAAGCTGCAAAAGATGCAGGAGCCAAAGTTGTACCTGCCAACACCGAGAATTATTACCAGGAAATATCTATTCCTGAAGCAAAAATTCTCAAAAAAACCAAAGTTCATCAATTATTACTCGAAACGGATGTATTTATTAATGTCCCTGTCCTTAAAAATCATGATGCAACTCATATGACCTGTGCAATGAAAAATATGATGGGTGTTGTATGGGACAGGGCATACTGGCATAGAAACAACCTGCATCAGTGTATTGCCGATTACGCATTGTATAATAAAAAGCCCGTTCTGCATGTTATTGATTGTTATAATGTTATGACCAAGCATGGGCCACAGGGAGTTTCGAAAGAAGATGTTGCAATGCTTGAATCGCAGATAATAACAACCGACTGGGTAGCTGGTGATGCCGCAGCAGCCAAAATGATTAAACTCGACCCGTTGAGAATAGACTATATAAAGATTGCCCATGATATGGGCATTGGGAATATGAATCTTGATTCACTGAATATCCGAAGAATCAAAATGTAATAGGAATGAGATCATCTTTACTTAAAAAAATACGGCAAGCTGTAGCTCTTGCCGTTTTTATTGTTTTTTGTGTAATATTTCTCGACTACCGCCATCTGATACCTGAAAAATATTTTGATATACCTCTCTGGTTTCAGTTTGTACCATCTGCAATCAAATTTGTAACCATTGGGATGGTTGCTGGATCAGGTTTTCTTGCAGTTTTGCTCCTGACTATTTTAACCGGAAGAACATACTGTTCGTTCCTGTGTCCTCTCGGAATATTGCAGGACCTGTTCAGCAGAATAGGGGGGAAGATAAAAAGGCGTTTTAAACGCTTTGGTTTTAAAAGACCTCACACAGTTTTAAGATATTCATTGCTTGCAGTAACTGTGCTGGTGGTCAGTTTTGGAGGTATATACGTTTTAAGCCTTCTTGACCCATACAGTATTTTCGGACGTTTTGCTACTTATTTTGCAAAGCCGGTTATACTGGCACTGAATAATTTTCTATCGGGAATTCTCGAAAAATTCGATGTTTACACAATAGCGCACGTACAGATTCCCACATTTAATGCGCTTGTTTATCTGGTTCCAGCAGGATTCCTCCTGCTGGTCGGAATATTGTCTCTTACAAAGGGAAGGCTTTACTGTAATTCTATCTGTCCTGTTGGCACTTTTCTTGGTTTGATTTCGAAAATTTCTTTACTGCGAATAAAATTCGACGAATCGAAATGCACAAAATGCGGGAGGTGTGCTATTGCATGCAAGTCGTTTTGTATTGACTTTCTGAACAAAAAAATAGACAATTCACGTTGCGTGGAATGTTTCAATTGCATAAATAGTTGCCCGGATAAAGCTTTGTCGTACAGTCTGGTAACAACAGGGAAGAAAAAGACAGAGACTGATAGTGAAAAGAGAAATTTTATCGGAGGTTTAATATTAATTCTTACGGGGCTATCGGTTAAGTCGCTGGCGCAGGAAGAGGAACAGAAGGTTGAACATAAGGCATCAACTGTAAAGGAGAAAAAGACCTTTCCGGTATCACCTCCTGGCTCGACAGGCATCGAGAATTTTAATTCAAAATGTACAGCATGTTCACTGTGTATTTCTGCCTGTCCGAACAATGTGCTGGTACCTTCGCTTGTCCAGTACGGTATAACAGGTATTATGCAGCCACACATGGACTATCATAAAGGGTTCTGTGCTTACGAGTGTACGAGATGCCTTGAGATTTGCCCTACCGGTGCAATTATGCCTCTTGAGCTGGAAGCAAAGAAACTTACAAAAATAGGAACGGCGATATTTATCAGGGATAATTGCATTGTTGAAACCGAACGCACCGCATGCGGAGCCTGCGCCGAAAGCTGCCCGACAAAGGCTGTCCATATGGTGCCTTTCGAGGGAAATCTTACCATACCTGAAACAAATGACGAGATATGCATAGGATGCGGTCATTGTGAATTTGCCTGCCCCGTTGTACCCTATAAAGCAATCTATGTCGACGGCATTCCGGTTCATAAAGCTGCAAAGAAACCCGAAAATGTTCAGACCGACCTGAAGCATGAGGATTTTCCTTTCTGAACTCAAGAAGAAAGACAATGAACTTTAACAGATTAACAGAAAAGACATGAAAATTTCACATATTGAGCACATTGGCATAGCGGTTGCCGACCTTAAGGCATCTATAAAAATTTATGAAGAGGTTTTCGGGCTGAAATGTTACAAAATTGAAGAGGTGCCCGGGCAGAAGGTGAGGACCGCCTTTTTTAAGGTGGGTGATACAAAGATAGAACTACTGGAGTCAACCGACCCTGAGGGACCTGTAGGTAAATTCATTGAGAAAAAAGGGGAGGGGCTGCATCATATTGCTTTTGCAGTGGAGGATATTAAGGAAGGGATAGCTGATGCAATCAGTCAGGGAGCCCAGATGATAAACCAGGAACCTGTCAAAGGTGCGGATGATATGCTTGTTGCTTTTCTGCATCCAAAATCAACCAGGGGTGTTCTCATTGAAATATGTGAAAAGGAAAAACAAGTAATGTAAAAATCACTGATTTTTTGCTCATCTTACTCTTCGGGAATATTCCGAAGAATCTCGGTAAGCAGCTGCCAGAACCTTTCTACAGATTCGATGTTCAGCATCTCATCGGGTGTATGTGCCCCCTTTATAGTGGGGCCAATAGATATCATGTCGATGTTTTTGTTCTTTTCATAAATAAGTCCACATTCGAGTCCGGCGTGAATAGCTCTTACCTGTGGTTCTGTGCCAAAAAGTATTTTATATGAAGCTCTTGCAATACCCAGTATTTCAGATGAGGTGTTTGGCTTCCAGCCAGGATATCCATCGGATGAATGTACTTCACACCCTATTGATGAAAAACATTCTTTTACATTCTCCGATATTTCCTTCTTTGCCTGGTCCACTGAACTTCTCTGAGTTGTAACTATTTGAACAACATTTGTATCCACAAATTTTACAGAAGCCAGGTTTGTTGAGGTTTCAACCAGGTCTTCCATCTCTTCCGACCATTTTATTACTCCGTTAGGGCATCTGGTAAGAGCTTCCAGTAGCTTTGAATGGCTTTCCGAATCCATTATTGCCCCTGGAACAGGAATATTCCTTAACGAAAGGTTTAGTCCGGGTTCGAGGGAACCGTATTTCGCTGCAAGCTCTGAAAGAAATCTGTTTACTTCTTCTTTGATATGCCCGTTATACATTGGGTTTGAGGTTATGACAGCAACTGCTTCCCTTGGAATTGCATTTCTGGCATTTCCGCCGTTAAAGACATGTAGCCCTACCTGATATTTTTGGGTAAGGTTGGAGAGCAGTTCCGACATTATTTTCACGGAGTTTCCATAACCCTTGTGAATTTCGTCTCCTGAATGCCCGCCATGCAGGCCTGTTAATGATATTTCGTATGCCACATAGCCTTCAGGCACCGGTGCAGTCTGGAACTTCATCTTTGCAGTTGTGTCCAGACCTCCAGCACAGCCTATATAAATAATGCCCTCATCTTCCGAATCGAGATTGATCAGAATCTGCCCGGTGAAAAAATCAGGCTTCAGGCTTATTGCTCCTGTCATGCCGGTCTCTTCATCTGCTGTAAAGAGGCATTCTATCCTGCCGGTTTTCAGGTTTTCATCTGTCAGAACGGCCAGTTGTGCTGCCATCCCTATGCCATCGTCGGCACCCAGGGTTGTATTTTCAGCTTTTACCCACCCATCGCATATTTTAGGAATTACAGGATCAGTGTTCCAGTGATGACGATGACCCGATAATGTCTCACCAACCATGTCCATATGGCTCTGAAGGATTACAGTTTTTTTCCTTTCAAAGCCCGGTGAAGGTGGTTTTACGATTAAAATATTTCCGCCGGAATCCTCAAAAGCCTGCAGAGAGTTTTTCGATGCAAATTCAAGAAGGTATTTTCTTATTTTCTCTTCATGCTTTGATATGCGCGGTATCCTGCAAATCTCCTCAAAATATCCCCAAACCCTGCGGGGTCTCAATCCACTCAACTCTCCCATTTAAACAATATCATTAATTTTCAGCAACTTAATTTGTTAAGTGAAGCACAAAGGTAAGATTATTTTTGTTGGCAAAATATAAAAAATGTTAATAATACACTTTTTCTGTGTCGATAATTAAAAAAGACATATTGTAAGAAGTTCCACTTTAGCCTAGTTTCATTCTTTCCACTGCCTCCATGTTTCTTTCATGGGTAATGACTTTAGCAACAGGTGTGTAGAGGTAATCAATCAGATCGGCATATTTTTCGGTTATTTTTCCCCTGACTATTTTCATTGTGGAGTTCATAAGTCCATTATCTTCGGTCCATGCCTCATCAAGCACACCTATTGCCACCGGTAGCCATCTCTGTGGGAACATATTTCCATATTTCCCTGTTGTGCGATATTCATTAATTTCATTTTCTATAAGTGTCAGGACGGCTCGCTTCCCTTCATCCGAGTCGGCTGTAAGTCCTTTTTCTTCAAGGTAGATTTTCAGAGCGTGCTGATTCGGGACAACAAGGGCAACTGTGTATGGCTTTTGATTGTTATACAGCATGCACTGGTCAATATATTTTGACTGCTCACTTATAGCCTCCTCGATACCTTCGGGACTGAATTTTTCACCGTCGTCGGCTATGAGCAGGCTCTTGTAACGTCCCAGAACATACAGGAAACCATCTTTATCCATATATCCCATATCTCCGGTATAAAGCCACCCGTCTCTTATTGTCTCTTTTGTCGCTTTTTCATTTTTCCAGTAACCGTACATAACGTTGCCGCCCCTGATTACTATTTCGCCCTTTTCGCCAACTGGAAGTTCATTTCCGTTTTCATCACAGATTTTCAGGTCCATGTTATTTACAATAACACCTGAAGATCCAAGTTTGTGTCTTTCTTTGGAGTTTGATGAGATGACTGGTGATGCTTCAGTAAGGCCATAGCCCTGGAAAACCGGTACGCCGAGAGCATAGAAGAATCTCTGAAGTTCAATGTCGAGTAAAGCTCCACCGCCGACGAAATATTCAAGTTCCCCACCGAAAAACTCACGGATTTTACTGAAGAGAATCTTATCGTATAGAGAGAGCAATGGTTTATAAATCTTCTGAATACCAGTTCCCCTGTTATATCCTTCTTTGTTATAAGCATATGCAATTTTAAGTGCATGATTGAACAGCATTTCGGTAAATTTGCCCTTTTCGCGGATTGCCTTTTCGATGTTTTTCCTGAAGTTTTTTGAGAGAGCAGGAACGCTCAGAAGTAAATTGGGCTTAATTTCCTTTAGACATGAGGGTATATTGCGGAGAGTCTCCATAGGAGTCTTTCCGGTCTTTACAGCTGCTATGCTGGCACCTTTGCCCATAAAAGCATATATACCGCAGGTGTGCCCGAAGGAATGATCCCACGGAAGCATAAGCAGCGTTTTGAAAAAGGGTGGAATATCCATCAGTGAATATGCCTGATATACATTAGTTACATAATTCCCGTGAGTGAGGATTATTCCCTTCGGATCGGCAGTTGTTCCGGAAGTGTAACAGATGTTTGCAAAATCATTTGGTGTAACGCTTTTATATATTTTTTCAAATTCCTCGTAATTACCGGGTTTCTCAAGCCATTCCCTGCCAATTTTTTTTACTTCATTAAAATGTATTTCATTAGGCGGATATTCTTCACGGGCATCAAAATGAATAATTTTCTCAATGTTAGGGCAATCGCTAATTATCTCTTTCAGCTTCTGATACTGTATTGATGAGGTCATAACCATCCTCGATTCTGAATGGTTCAGTCTGAACTTTATTTCCTCCGGATTGAGCTTAACAGAAAGAGGCACGTTTACAGCTCCGGTATAAAGAACGCCTAATTCACCTATGACCCAGCTATTACGACCTTCTGATATTAAACTGATCCGGTCTCCCTTCTTTATACCGAGGTTTATTAGTCCGGCAGCAAATTCATGAACATGTTTTCTAACCTCACTGTAGGTCATTCCTTCATATTTATCTCCGGGTTTCTCCCACAGATATACATTGTTACTGAATTTTTCAACATTTTCTTCAAAAAATTGTACCAGCGATTTCATTTTATGTGCTTTTAAGTTAAGATTACAAATCTTTTAGCAAAATCAGGTTCTAATATACGAAATTAGGAATATTTAAATTGTTTTTTACGATTAAAGGGTAAAATATCTCTGTTTTAAGAGCAACACTGGTTCATAACTTGTGAAAATTCAATTTGTTATATTGGTCATTTATTTGTACATTTGTTTTAACATTGAATCAGTTCAATTAAATTTCAATTAATTCATTATTTATGAGAAAGTTATATATTATTTTAATACTGGTTGTTCTTATTCCCTTCACCTCGTGCCGATGGTTTAAAGGGAAAGGCATATTTGGCAGAAAAGTTGATACAATGGCTGTGTGGCAGGCGAAGCAGGACAGTATCAGGATAGCTGATTCATTGAGGGCGGTTCAGGAAAGAATAGCACTTGAAAATCAACGACTGGAGCAGGAGAGGCTTGCCGAACAACAGAGGCTTGAGTGGGAAAGAAAATACAAGTACAATATTATTGTTGGCAGTTTTATTACACCTGAATATGCAAGGAATTGTCTGGCAGATTACCAGGCAAAAGGATATACAAATGCCAGGATTATACCTCTTGAAAATACAAGGTTTGAGATGGTTTCTGCTGAGGCGCATGACAATTTCCGCACTGCCGTAAACCGTTTGAAGCAGTTTCAGGATACCGTTGCATTCGATGCATGGCTTTATATTTACAGCAAATAATTTTTACCAGTTACCCGCATCAGGATTTATAAACTGTCTGTTCCCTGTCGGAACCTACTGATATCAGGGTTACAGGTACACCTGTTTCTTTTTCAATAAACTCCACATATTTTTTGAGAGTTTCAGGCAGATCATCATATTTTTTTATGTTGGATATATCTTCCTGCCAGCCCGGGAATTCGCGGTAAACAGGTTCTGTTTTACAAACGTTATATTCAAAAGGCACTTCTTCAGATTCTTCCCCGTTAATTTTGTATGAAGTACAAACTCTAACGGATCCGAGCCCGGATAATACATCGGCCTTTGTCATAAAGAGTCTGGTAACACCATTGATCATTATTGCATATTTGAGGGCGGGAAGGTCAAGCCAGCCACATCTTCGTGGGCGGCCCGTTGTAGCACCAAATTCAACTCCTCTTTTCCTGATTTCTTCTCCTGTTTCATCAGTCAGTTCAGTAGGGAAGGGCCCGCTACCTACTCTGGTGCAGTACGCTTTAAAGATTCCAAATACCTCGCCGGCTCTTGCAGGAGATACACCAAGTCCGGTAAACGCCCCTGCGCTTATTGTATTAGAGGATGTAACATATGGATATGTCCCAAAATCTATGTCAAGCATCGTTCCCTGTGCACCTTCGGCAAGAATTTTTTTATTATTTCTGATCATTTCATTCAGAAAGTACTCACTGTTGATAAGCTTAAATTCCCTGAGCAGTTCCACTCCTTCAAACCATCCCTCCTCGTAATCACTCAGATTAAATTCAAAACCCAAACCGGCCGCAGTTCTCAGATGCATTTCAAGAACCCTTTTATACAGCTCTTTAAAATCCTTCCGCACTATATCACCAACCCTTATTCCGTTTCTTGCTGCCTTGTCGGTATATGCAGGACCTATACCCTTAAGGGTGGAACCTATTTTTGAACTACCTTTTACATGTTCAGATGCGGCATCAAGTATTCTGTGACCCGGTAATATAAGATGAGCTCTCTTTGAAATTATTACTCTTTTTTTAATCTCTTCAAGGGGAATACCCAGACTGTTCACTTCCTGTTTGAAAACAGCAGGATCAAGTACAACACCATTTCCTACCAGATTTAATTTGCCTTCCCGGAAAATTCCCGATGGAATCAAATGCAAAATATATTTTACATTGTTGAACACAATTGAATGCCCTGCATTCGGACCGCCCTGGAACCTGGCAATTATGTCATAATCAGGGCTTAAAGCATCGACAATTTTTCCTTTTCCTTCATCACCCCATTGCAAACCAAGTAGAATATCTATTTTCATTTTAAGTCTGTAGGTTTAAAAAATGCTTCACAAGTTACGAATAAATTTAAATCAAGAACCGATTACTGAAATGTTGTTAATAAATGAAAAATAGGTCTTGCTGTAATGCAACAGCTGGATTTATTTTAATATCGCAAAGCGTAATGGTTCAACAAATTAGACTTCTAATTTAAATTAGTTGTTAAATACTGGTTTAAATTGATTGTTGAATACTATTTGAAATAAGAAATAAAATTTATATTTTTATAATGCTATTTAAGAAAGAACAAGTTGTGCAACTTTTTTTCTGTAAAATCATTTAAGCCACGATTAATTTTTTGACACTTAGAGAAGTATCCGAAGGAAGAGGAGCATGCTCCTCTTCCTTCGGAGCGTTTTCTTTTTCCCATATCCAG
>Ga0208824_1000447_pt1 | contig 45089 bp, 25 predicted proteins | sample AD_JPNTR3_MetaG_FD_184447 | JGI IMG/M metagenome (GOLD analysis project Ga0208824, IMG submission 184447) | Active sludge microbial communities of municipal wastewater-treating anaerobic digesters from Japan - AD_JPNTR3_MetaG (SPAdes) (version 2) | ecosystem: Engineered > Bioreactor > Anaerobic...
AACCTGCCGGAGTTTCCCGTTACCATGAGCGAGATCGATATCAGGGGGAAGGCAGGGCTCGATTATCCGCTCCTCACCTATACTGTCACCGGCGGCCTCTTAAGGGCCGTTGATGCAGACATCCAGGGCCGGATGAACCTGGATACGGACGCGATCCAGGCCGCGGTGAATCTCGATGTCCGCCGGGTGGAGGACATTGCCGAGGCCCTGGATATGCAGGCAAAGGGATCGCTCTCGGTCCGGGCAGACATCTCGGGCACCCTGGGCAACCCCGTGGCATCCGGCACGCTGATGGGAAAGGGCCTCCAATGGCAGGACTTCCAGGTGGGAGACCTGTCCGCCGATTTGGGGCTCGAAGCAGACGGCATGCTGAATCTCACCGGATTGTCTATGAACACAGCGGGCAAGTCGCTCGCCGTGCAGGGAGGAGTCAGGGTTTTCCGGGATGGCCTGACCCCTGATCCGGAGATGCCTGTCAAGTTGGATATCCGTCTGGACTCGGCCAGGGTCGACCAAATGATCGTGCAGGAGGGAATGGGAGGCACCCTCGACGGCGATGTGCACGTGAGCGGAAGGCTGACCGGGCCTTCGGTGCGCGTCGATCTGAGAGGAGAGGGGGTGATCTTCCAGGGTGTCAACCTGGGAAACATTCGCATCCGGGGCGATCTCACCGCTGAAGGCATCACGACGAAGCCGGTGCCGTCTGCTCCAGGGGATACTACCCATGGGCAGCAACACGCTTCGACCGCGCTCCAGCCCCGGTCAGGCGAAACCGCAACAACGGCCGTCCGCCCGGTATCCGGCGAAGCCGGCCGCACGCCCCTGCCTGCCGGCGGCCGGAAGGAACAGGCTAAAGCAGGGTCCGGAACAGGAGAGACGTTCCCGGTCCGGAGAGCGCAGTTCAACCCCGGGCTCGATTTCGAGATCACCGGAGAGCAGATCGATCTGCAGGGGTTTACCCCCCTTGCCGAAGGCATGCTCCGGTATGATGCAAGGATCACGGGCAGCCTCAAAGAACCCCGGGGGACCTTCCAGGTGAGCGGTGCCGGGATCACGCTGGCGGGGCAGGAGATTGAAGAGGTGAGGGCATGGGGAGACATCCGGGGCAGGCAGGTGCTGATCAGGTCTCTGACTACCCAGGTTGCCGAGGGCCAGACCGTTACCGGCTCCGGCAGTCTGAATTTGAGCGAGCCAAGGGAATATGAAGTATCCCTGTCCACCCAAGGCATCATGCTCGGCTCACTCGCAGCCTTTCGGGAGAGCCAGGTCACCGGCGGGATGCTGGTGTTCGACATCGCGGGCAGCGGCACCCTGGAGAATCCCGGGCTTCAGGGAACCTTGCAGATCGTGAACCCGGCCGTCAGAGGCCAGATCCTGAACGACATTGTGATCAATCTCACCCTTGAGGAACAGGTGGTGAAGGTCGCGGGGCGCAGCGACTTCTCCTTTGACGGTACCTATCATCTACAGACGCAGGTCATCGATCTGGAGGCCCTGTTCGAGGAGGCCGAACTGGCGCCCTATCTCGCAATCGCAGGCAGACCCGAGCTCAGGGGGGTCGTGAGCGGGAGCATGGAGATCACCGGCGATGTCTCGGACATGGCCGATCTGGAGGTGTCACTGCACGTGGACCGGGCATACATCGGTCTCAGAGAGCGGGTCCTCTTGAGTGCTCGATCGCTGACCGCCGAGTACCGGCAGGGGAGCCTCGTCATACCGGAGACTTCAATAGACCTGCCGGGTGAGGGCAGCATGCTGATCAGGGCCGATGCCGCTCCGAAGGGAGAGCTCAACGTTCATGCCGGAGGTATGATTCCTCTTGAGATCATGGAGCTGTTCGACCCGGAGCTGGCTGACCTCACCGGCATGGCACGTTTCGAGGTGGATGCCGCGGGGCGCTTCCAGTCTCCCCGGGTGAAGGGGGATATATTTCTCGAGAATGTCGAGTATTCCATACCCTACAACAACCAGCTCGTTCACGAGGTGCGCGGTCACGTGCAGATCAGCCGGGAGAGAATACTGGTAGAGGATCTGGCAGGCAGGCTCGACAGCGGCTATTTCGAAATCCGGGGCCGGGTGGATCTGGATGATCTCAAACCCGGCCGGATGAACATGACCGCCCGGATGAGGTCGCTGCCCCTGGTGATACCCGATACCGCGGACCTCCTGCTCGAAGGCGAGGCGAGCCTTACCGGCATGCCCGATAAAAGCCTGCTGCAGGCGAATGTCACCATCCTGGAGGCCCTCTACTATAAGGACCTGCAGCTCAACCTCGTGGCCGAGGTAGGCCAGAGGATTCTCGGAGGAGGCCGGGAGGTGCAGGCCGGACGTGAGCCCGTAGACCTGCCCTACCTGCGCAACGCTGAGCTCGATATCACTATCGTCAGGCGGGGTCCTGTCCTGATCGAGAACAACTTGGCCGAGCTCACCTTGAGCCCTGACTTGAACGTGAGAGGCACCCTGAACACCCCGGTCGTCACGGGCCGAGTCTCGGTAATCGAAGGCACCGTCACCTACCAGAGGAGGACCTTCGAGGTCACCCAAGGGGTGGTGGAGTTCATCGATCCCTACCGGACCAGGGCTGTGGTCGATCTCGAGGCCGAGGGCAAGATCCGTGACTGGATGATCTTTCTCTCCGTTTCGGGGCCTTTGGACAACCTGAACATCGAACTGGCATCCGATCCCCCGGCAGAGGACGCCGTTATCCTCACCCTGCTGGCAACGGGCAAAACCCCTGATGAGCTCACCGGCGTGGGAGGTGCCCCCAGGAGCCCTTCCAGCATGCTGGCGGAGCTCCTGGCCAGCACCTATGGCGAAGAGCTCAGGGAGACCACGGGGCTCGACATTCTCGAGCTGGAGACTGTCTCCCCCGAAGGAGGGACAGCGGACAACATCAGGATCACGGTGGGAGAAGAGCTCACGCGCCGGCTCACCGTGAAGTATTCGCTGGAGACTACCGGCAGCGATATGACCAGGACCGCCATTGCGGAGTACAAGCTGCTCGAAAGCCTCATGTTCAATGGTTTTCAGGACAGCAAGGGGGTGTTCGGCGCTGATTTCCGGTTCAGGGTAGAGTTCCGGTAGGGGGCGGGTGTCTTCTATGCGCATGAAACACTTCCTGGCACTGATTTTTGTGATACTGGCCGTCGCCGTCTTTCCGGCAGGGTCCGCAGCACAGGAATCCGAATCAGGGGAATCCGTGATCGGGAGAATCGCCGGGGTGCGTATCGAGATCTACGAATATCCGGGCGAGAAAGAAGATCTCGTTGCCCTGGCACGCGACCTCGCCGACCTCCAGGTGGGGCAGGAGCTCACAAAAACACTTCTGGCGCGGGCGGAATCGGTGCTGAACATGAGCGGCAGGTTCCAGGAGATCTCTTCCGAGATACTTCCGGCTCCGGATGGAGTGATCGTTGTTTTCCGCCTCAGACCGTATCTCCTCATACGGGAGATTGACATCAAGGGGGAATACCCTCTGTTCCGGCAGGAAATCGTCAATGCCATGACCGTGTACGTGGGCGATCCTCTGTATGAGGACCTGCCCGCGGAGCAGGAACAGCTTATCCGCCAGTTTGTTCTCACCCAGGGGTTCATCGATCCGCAGGTGAAGGTCAGGGTCAGGGGCGAGGCCCCGGACGGGTCGGTGAGGCTCGAGGTGGTGATCGACAATGGGCCCTTTTACTCATTGGATTCGCTGAGGATCCGGGGCAACCGCAATTTCTCCGACACACGGCTCAAGACCCGGCTCGGGTTCTGGTGGGACTCGCTCTACCCCGGCACTGCCGGCAGGCTCCTGGATGAGGCGGTGGAGGAAAGTGTCCGAAACCTCGCCTCGTACTACTGGAGGAGGGGATATGCCGATGCAGAGACCGCCTATGCCATGGAGAAAGACCCCCAGACCGGAAAGGTGGATGTGACGGTCGTCGTGAAAGAAGGCCCCAAGTACGAGATCCGCTTTATAGGAAACAGCGAGTTCTGGGATCGCACCCTGAGAAACAGGCTCGCTCTCTTTAAAGAAGGCAATGTACGGGGCAGCGGAATCAGGAAAAGCATCAGGAACATCCGGGAACTCTACCGCAGCAACGGATACCCCGATGCCCGGATCACGGTGGAGGAACAGGATGAAGGTGAAGGACAAGATGCGAGGAAGATCGTCACCCTCATCATCGAGGAGGGCCCGCAGATGGTCGTGGGATTGGTCCGATTCACCGGAAACACAGCCTTTGACGAGGATACGCTCTTAAAGCAGATGGAGATCGATGATCCGAAGATCCCGATCATAGGCAAGGCCCTCTATGTGCCGGAAGTTCTCGAACAGGATATCCGGGCCGTCAGGACCCTCTATCTGCAGGAGGGCTTCGAGCGGGTGGACGTGAAGAGCGAGATTGTCCCGCATGAGGGCGATGATAAGGTGGACATCGTCGTCGCGATCACCGAAGGCCCGCAGACCCTTGTCTCGTCGGTGAGCTTTGAGGGGTTGAGCGTCATTTCCGAGGCGAGGGCACGGTCCATTCTCATGACCGCGCCCGATAAACCCCTTACGTCTTATGCCATCCAGCGGGATGAGGCCGCCCTGGCTGCGGAGATCTCCGAGCAGGGCTACCCGCATGTGAGCGTAAAAGGATTTGTCACCCGCAGCAGTGACGGCAAAAGCGCGTCGGTGAAGTTCACTGTAAATGAAGGACCTCTGGTGCGCATGGGCAGGACCTACTTTTTCGGCAACTTCAAGACCAGCAAAAGCATTCTAGACCGGGAGCTCGACATGGAGCCGGGAGACCCGTTTTCCTTGAGAGAAATGATCGAAGGCCAGAACGAGATCCGGCGCATGGATATCTTCCAGTCTGTGAAGTTCAGGACCTTTGGCCTGCGCGAAATACGCGACGAGGTGATCCTGTTGACCAACCTGGAGGAGAGAAGGCCCTACTATGTCCAGACATCGCTGGGGTATGAGAGCAATCTGGGCTTTTATGGCAGCGCCCGTGCCGGCGACCGCAATCTCTTCGGCCTGAACAAGGAACTGTGGACCCAGGCCGAGGTGAGCCAGACCAGTGAGCGCTACGAATTGGGCCTGCGGGCGCCCCGGATATTCGGCACCCGGATAACGAGCGTATTCAATCTCTTCTTTGAGCACCTGGAACCCTTCAACCAGGAGTTCGAGGTGGATACCTTCGGCTCCACCCTGGGCTTCATCACGCCTTTGAGCGAGAGGCTCTTCGCCTCGCTCAACTTCAGGTATGAACTCAGGGAGCTCACCAACGGGGATCTGACATTGGAGGAGATCCAAGGGGATATGCCGGGAGCTGACGAGGAGCTCTTCGATCCCAGAAACGTATTCGTTGTCACCCCCAGCCTCACGTATGACTCGCGGGATTCGTTCACACGACCTACAAAAGGGCTCTTCTCCACATTTTCCGTTGATGTGTCCAATGGCTTGCAGGAAGATCTGGACGACTTTATCCGGTATACGCTCAGTGCGAGAACATTTGTGAGCCCCTCAGAAAACCTCACCCTGGCACTGCTGTGCAGGGCAGGCTATATTGCATCGTACGGAAGAAACAATGTGATCTCCGAAGACCAGCTCTTTTTTCTCGGGGGCACGCTGGACGTCAGAGGCTATGACGAAAACCGGTTCCTGATCGACGCCAATGGCGATCCGGTGGGCGGCCGGATCTCGCTGGCAGGCTCCGTAGAGGCAAGGATCTATCTTCAGTACAACCTGGAGCTTGCCCTGTTCTTCGATGCCGGCTCGTTGCGCAGAACCTTTGTCGAGCCGGTAACGGACAACACCCGCTACTCCTATGGTGCAGGGCTTCGATATATCACCCCTATCGGCCCCGTGGGTCTGCTCTACGGTCGAAAGATAGATCCGGAGCCTTCAGAGTCCCCCGACCGGTGGCATTTTTCCATCGGATATACCTTCTGATAAGCTCCGCACGATTCCTGCCGGAAAAGAATTCAAGAAGGACTGTCCCGCGGTCGATATCGGCATGTATATCGACCGAGGGGATATGCGTATGAAGATAAACCGGATACTGTTCGTTTTTGTTCTGATGCTTCTTCTGGTTTCCCACGCCCACGCCCGGGTTGAATTCGAGATCAGCCCCGGTGCAGGTTATCTCACAGGCGACAACACCTATGAGATCGGGAATGTGCCGGCTGAGCTCGATCCGTGGGGCCGTCAGCCGTATTTTCCCATCAGCCGGCTCGAGTTCCTCCTGGGCGTGCCCATTGCAACACTCGATGCCCGGGTCACGGTGGACAGGTGGACGCTCTCGGGTGGTGCCCGGATCAATATCGGCGATCGCGCGGGCAACATGCGGGATTATGACTGGGGCATGCCGTTCTGGGACGATGACGGTGAAGAAGGCCCGGGCTGGTATGTGTGGGAGATAACCGACGGCACCAACACGTGGTACGCCCTGGACGTCGAGTCAAAGAGCAAATCCACGGTCGATGCCCTGCTCTGGGAGGTAGAAGCAGCCTATGAGTTCTTCTCCCACAAGTATCGGGACGCATTCGATGGCGCCTCTCAGGGTGTTGTCCGGGGTTATTTCGGGGTGGGATACGAGCACCGGGCATTCGAGTATGAGTGCGAGCTGATCCGGCAGTGGTCGCCATCGGGGATCCTCGGGTTCGACGCGGTGGGTGACGGCACCGTAGGGCTCACCTATGACGTGACCTACTCCATCCCCTATGCCGAGTTCACCCTGGAAGGAGAAACCGCAAACGTCGGCATGTCGTTCAGCGCCGGATATTCACCCTATGTGACGGCCCGTGACGAGGATGTGCATCTGGCCAGACGGCCGGGGCCCATCTATGCGGAAGGAGAATGCACCGGCAATGCCCTGAAGGCCAGGGCGAACCTCAGGTACAACATCACCCCGCACTGGAGTGTGGGCGTTCTCCTGGACTACCTCTACCTGCGGACCTCGGGCGAGCAGGACAATGCCATATACGCCGGAGCCGACGATGGGATATCCTGGGACGACTCGTTCTGGGCCACGGACGAGAAGATCACCAGCAGGCAGGCATATTTTACCCTCGATGTGAGGTATCGTTTCGGCATTCACCGGTAATTCCCTTGCCGCATCCCATACAGGCCCGCCATCAAGAAGCGGCCCTTACTCCCGCTGCAGGCACGTATCCTTGCACAGTGGTCTGCAGATACGATGTATGCAACCTCATAAGGGGTATACATCGCGAGGGTCACTTAGGATTCAACGAGGTATCGTACCTGCTCCCGACCGGCTGGCTGATAATTACTGTAGTTCTGGAACGGTTCAGCTCGTCTGCCGCTGTTGAAAACCCATATGTCCCGCCGGCGAATCGAGGCAAGGAGGCCGCGTGAGAGCCGAAGAGGTCAATTCCCTTCTTGACTCGTCCGTGCTGCAGTATATGCTCTGGGGAAATGCCCTGGTGTAAAAAATGTTCGGGGCAGGAAGAGAAAAAAGGAGAGGAGCGGATGGTTAATTATAATACGGCTCTTCGGGGCTACACGGCGAAAAGGATCGAGGAGATCGAGTCGGCGGACATTCTCATCGGCATTCCCTGCTATAACAACGAGGCCACCATCGCACATGTCATCCAGATGGTGTCCCATGGTCTCGACAAGCACTACCGCGGCAGCCGCAGCGTGATCTTTATCGCGGACGGCGGATCGACCGACGATTCGCGGGAGGTTGCAAAGGAGTTTCAGATCAAACCCTGGCAGGAGAAGCTCATCTCGATCTACCGGGGTCCGGGAGGCAAAGGCACGGCGCTGCGCTCCGTGTTCGAGGCGGCCGACCGGCTGAACGTCAAGGTGTGCGCCGTAGTGGACTCCGACATCCGGAGCATCACCTCGGACTGGATACGGTATCTCCTGGAGCCGGTGCTGGAGCGGAATTATCAGTTTGTAGCCCCGGTATATATGCGGCACAAGTATGACGGCACCATCACCAACAATATTGTCTATAACCTCACCCGCACTCTCTACGGCAAACGGATCCGCCAGCCCATCGGAGGAGATTTCGCCTTTTCCCGCGAGGTGGCCAGGTTCTATGTCGACCAGGCGGTCTGGAGCACGGATGTGGCCCGCTTCGGCATCGACATCTGGATGACCACCTCGGCCATCACCAACAACTTCAGGATCTGCCAGTCGAACCTGGGCGTGAAGATCCACGACGCCAAAGACCCGTCCACGCACCTGGGCCCCATGTTCCGTCAGGTGACCTGGACCCTTTTCAATCTCATGGAGGTGTACGAGTCCTTCTGGAAGGATGTCCGGGGCAGCGCGGCGGTGGAGACCTTCGGCATGAAGGAATACGCCGAGCCAGAGGTTGTGAACGTCAACCTGGATGCCCTGGTGGAGAAGTTCCGTTCAGGGTTCCGGCACTTCGGGGTGCTATGGAAGCAGATCTTCTGCCCCCGGTGCTATCAGGAGATAGAAAACGCCGCGAGGCTGAGCACAGACGATTTCACCCTGCCCATCGAGACCTGGGTGCATGTTCTCTATGAGCTCGCTGCGACCTTCCACGCCTGGAAAGCCAACCGCTACAAGCTCGTGGAGCTGGTCGAGCCGCTGTACTACGGGCGGGTGGCTTCCTTCGTGAACCAGTCGAAGGACATGGACTCACGCCAGGCCGAGGAGCTCGTCGAGGATCAGGCCAGGAGCTTCGAGGCACAGAAAGACTATCTCATCGAGATGTGGGAGGTGAAGAGTCGCGAGGAGGAAGCCGGCGGCGCGCAGGACGAGGAGATCCCGCTGTATCTCTAGCGAGGAAGCACCCCGAAGCTGTCGCTCTGCGCATGATCTCCATGACCGTTCTTGAAAACACAGGCAGCAGGCAAGAGAATAATACTTGAGGAGAACAGGTGATGGAGGTGAGAACCATGATCAAGGCGGGAAAGCCTGCCCCGGACTTTTCGGCGCCGGCATACTATCAGGGGAGGTTTACGCACGTCGAGCTCTCCCGGTATCGGGAACAATGGGTGGTGCTGTATTTCTACGGGGGCGACTACACCTTTGTCTGAGCCACCGAGATATCGGCAGTTGCCGATCGGTACGATGAGTTCCGTAAGTTAGGCGCCGAAGTGCTCTCTCTGAGCGTCGACAGCGTGTATGTCCACAAGGTCTGGAACGAGAGCGAGCTCTCGAAGATGGTGCCCGGAGGCGTTCCCTTTCCCATGCTCTCCGACCCCGGCGGGAAGATCGGGCGGGAATACAACGTGTACAATGAAGATACCGCCGTTGACTTGAGGGGGACGTTCATCATCGATCCCGACGGCGTGATCCAGGGATACCAGGTGCTCACCTCGGTCGTGGGCAGGAGCACCGACGAGATCATCCGGCTGATCCATGCCTTTCAGATCGTAAGAGAGAGCAAGGAGAAGGAGTTTACCCCTGCCGACTGGAAGCCGGGCATGATGGTTCTCAAGCCCGCCGTGGAGCTCGTGGGAAGGGTGTGGGAGATGTGGAAGCCGGATAGATCCCGGGAGTGAACGGTGCGACTCCATATGGATTGCCGGTCACACCTTTTTTCAGGCCATGGATGAAGAGCTACACCCTGTACTCGGCCCGGCCGATGAGCTCGAGTTGCTGACGGCGGTTCAGCGCTGTGAAATAGGCGTTGTAGCCTGAGATTCTCACGATCAGGTCCCGATAGCGATCCGGGTTTGCCATGGCGTCTCTGAGCACGCGGGAGTCTACCACATTGAACTGCATCTGCATGCCGCCCAGACGGCAGTAGGCCTTGACATAGCCCGCCATGTTGTTCACGATCCTCTCGCGGCTCTCTTGAGGGGAGGGCGAGAGCTTGACGTTGAAGGCCATGTTGTTGTCCATGTATTCCGGGTTCAGCCTGGCTACGTCTGTGATGAAATCCAGGTAATTCCTGCTGGCGTGCGGCTCGGGTGTGAGCCCCGGGGTGAAGGGCATGCCCGAGAGCCTGCCCGAGGGCAGTGCCCCCGAGAGGTTGCCGTAGGCCGTGTGCTGTGACATGGACCAGAAGCCGGTTGTGTATCTGCCTCCGCGGGTGTTGCGGTGCATGGAGAAGAGATCGTGGACAAGGCATGCCACGCGGTTGGCCATGCGAAGCGCCTCGGGATTGCCCGAGCCGAAGAGTGGTACCCTGTTCCGCATAATGGCGTGCAGGGCAGGGGCGTTGCGGAAGTTAGAGTCAAGGGCCTCTTTCAGCTCCCGGAACCCGACCCGGCCATCGTCGAAGACCAGCCTCTTGATCGCGGTGAGGCTGTCGGTAACGTCCGCCAGTCCGATGTTCGCGGTGCCCGAGGTGTTGTAGCGGGCCCCGCCCGAGGTCATGTCCCGGGCCCGCTCGATACAGCCCTCGATGGTGGAGCTGAGGAAGGGAGTTGGCCGCAGGCGGGCATGGGCCTCTGCATACCGGTTGTTCAGCTCCACGGCCTGGTCAACCAGGAATTCGAGCTGGGCGGCAAAGGCGGCGAAGAACTGATCGAAGGTGGCGAATTCTTCGACCTCGCCCGTCTTCGGGCCGAGGTCAAGCTGCATGAGAGGGTGTCTGCCATTGTTCAGGGCAATTTCCAAGGCCGCCACCAGGTTGATCATGATCGCGCCGGTGTGCCCGTTGTGCCGGCCCGAGACAGTGGGTTCCACGCACCCGGTTGCGCTCCAGTCGTTGATGTGCTCCTGAGGGTAGCCGTGCTGCTTCAGGGCTGCGAATACCGCGGAGTCGTTGTGCAGGGAAGGGGTTGCCGAGGTGGTGAAATTCACCTCGCAGAGCCTGCGGATGTATGTTTCGCTGTTCTTCTCGATGTTGATGCGGGCGTTGATGTTGGGATCGGGCAGGGCGAGCATCTCGGTGACCTTCAGAAAGATATAGGTCATGTCGTTGACCCCGTCCTCGCCTTCAGGGGTGACACCTCCCAAGGTGATGGCCTGGTTGGGTGGGGATGTGCCGAAGAGGATGTTGCCGATGTCGGGTGAGAGCGGCATGTGGTCGCAGATTCGCAAAAAAAGGCAGCCGATGAGCTCTATTGCGTGTCTGATATAGGCCTCGCGCCATTCTCCGGGCTCGATCCCTTTGAGGTCGGCCAGGTAGTAGGGCTGCAGCAACTGATCGAGCCGCCCCGGCGAGAGTCCGGCATTGGTGTTTTCCATGTGCATGCCGACCCAGGTGGTGCACACGCTCTGGACCGCCTCGTCCAGGGTGGACGCCGGCATTCGGGGGACGCGTTCGCACACGCGGGCCATGTGCAGCAGCTCCCTCCTGCGGGCGGGATCGGCAGCCTTCGCCGCCTGAAGCCTGGCCTCTGTGGCAAGGTTCGAGGCATACGCCTCCAGGCCTTTGAGGCTGTGCTCCATGCCCTCAAGGGTGGCACGCCCGTCCTCGTTCAGGGAACCGTCCTGAAGCTTAAACCTGATGTCTTCGATCAGGCCGCTCGTACCCTTTTCGAGCACGGCCTTCAATCCGGGCACCGTGTGCGAAACGCACACGGCCTTTGAGCAGACCATGGCCACGAAGCGCTCGCTGAGACTCAGGCAAAGCGGACGGTTATATGTCCTGTTGACCCACTGATGGAAGGACCGCTCCATCCAGAAGGGAAAGATGTCGTTCAGGGTTTCGATGGTCTCGGCGCTTATGTCGTACGGATTCAGGGGCCGTTTGTCCACCGAGCCCAGCTCGCCCCAGATCATGGTTGCCTGGGCGTCCGGGTACACGACCACCCCGCACACCGGATTGGTCGTGGTGGAGCCGGCCAGGAGCTGTGCTTGAGCAATGACCGGTTTCTTGCACCGCATCAGGTACTCGAACGCCAGGCCCTGCCGGAGCACCGGATGCCACGGCCTGCCCGGGCCCGCCTCCTCAAAGCCGTTTTCCCGGTACCACCGGGTCAGCAGCTTTGGACGTTCGGCACAGATCTCGGGCCTTGAGGTGCGGTTTTTGTGCAGGAGGAGCTCCAGACGGGGGAAATCATCCAGATCGAGGTGGGAGAGGTAGGGATCCTCGAGGTGCACAACATTTCTGTCCTCGAGGCGGTGAGCCTTCAGGTGCTCTTTTCGCCGGTCGCTGGGCGGCATCAACCCAAGGTCGGGCCCTGAATCTTTTCCTGCAGCACATTGCAGTGAAACAGCCCCATTCTCCCCGGTTTTCCGAACCGAACGCGAGAGAAATTCTGAGCCCTGTGATATACTTAGCCCCTGCATGGATGAGTCTCTGTCGTGATACGTCCGGTTCTCTCCGCTTAACCATCTTGGCATCCTGATGCGCCCGGAGCCGGAGAGCAGGGAGAGATAATAGATGAAGAGCTGCAGGTACGCTGCATTGCCCTCGACGGCGAGCCTGTTTCTGAGCATCATGGTGAGAACCTCGCCGGGCGGCGCTGTCGCGAGTTCCGTGAGCGCTGTGTCATCGGCCGCGTTTACGACCACATCGGCATCGCCGTCGATGCCGCGGACCACCCTGACTTTTCCCTGGCGAAAGATGATGGTTTGTCCCACAGTGCCTGTCCGGGTACGGATTCCCACCGAAAAGTCGATCCATCCGTCGGGACTTTTCAGATGCCGCTTGAAGCGTTTTCCATGGTTGAACGCAAGGGCAACTGCACCCAGGACCGCGCGGGTGATGAGGTTCAGAGGCGTAAGGCCGGATGATCTCTTCATGGCAAACTCGAAATTAGTATAAGGAGATACAGAATGAAACGCAATAGCAGCGAGTAGGGTATGGGTGCCAGCGTACCCATGGATTTATCACTTGATACCATCCCTACAGGCAACCCCGGACTCATTCCTGAAGCACCTGGTGGATGACCGACCTGAGCTCGCCGGTGTTGGACGGCTTGAGCAGCATCCGCCGGATGCCCAGAGATTTCGCCTCCTGATCGGTGATCACATCGCCATAGCCGGTGCTCAGGATCACCGGGGTCTCCGGGCGGATCGCCATGATCCTCCTGACGAGCTCCCGGCCGTCTATCCCGGGCATGCTCAGGTCGGTGATGACGAGCTGGAACCTCTGAGGGTTCTCTTCAAAGAGTCGAAGGGCCTCCTGACCGCTCTGCACAGGTACCACCGCGTATCCTGAACGCTCGAGGACCCGCTGCATGCTGGAGAGTGTGATCTGCTCGTCATCCACCAGGAGGATGGTACGCTTTCCTCCGGCATCCTTCGGCTTCTGCCCTGAATCGGACCTCACCCGAGATTTCTCTTCCATGGCCGGCAGGTATACCGTAAAGGTCGAGCCTTTGCCCGGCTCGCTCTCCACCGTGATGGCCCCGCCCAGTTTCTTTGCGATTCCGTGTGCCACCGGGAGCCCCATCCCGATGCCCTTGCCCACCTCCTTGGTGGTGAAGAAAGGCTCGAAGAGCCGGTCGAGTATATTGGGCGGTATGCCCCGGCCATTGTCCTGTACCGTAATCTTCAGGTAATCGCCCGGTTTCAGGGCCTGGGCCGGTTCCACCGGCTCCAGCCGGGTGCGCGTCAGGCACACATCGATGACTCCTTTCTGGGCTTTCAGCGATTCAGCGGCATTTTTGCACAGATTGAGGATGATCTGCTGGATCTGCGTGGCATCCCCCATGACAGTGTCCGGAACGTCATCGATGTGCGTGCGCAGCTCGATGGTGCTCGGCAGAGAGGCCCTCAGCAGGGAAAGGGTCTCCTGGACCAGGGGTGCGATCCTGACCGGGCTCATCTTCTGCTCGCTTCTTCGGCTGAAGGCGAGGATCTGCTTGACCAGATCGCGCTGCCGGTATGCAGCACTCAGGATCTGTTTGAGTGTGTCGTGGATATCAGAGCCTTCTTCAGTGTCGGCAAGGAGCATCTCGATGTTGATGATGATGGGGTAGAGGATGTTGTTCAGGTCGTGGGCGATACCGCCGGCAAAGGTGCCCAATGCCTCGATCTTCTGGGTCTGAAAAAGCTGGGCCTCCATCTTCTTCCTGTCCTTTTCCATCTGGATCCGCCTGGTGATGTCGGCCAGGAAGTTGAGCGTGGCGGGCCTGCCTTCCCAGGTGATCTTCACGGAATTGATCTCCAGCCATTTCGTCTCGCCCTCTCTATCGATGACCCTGAAGGAATAGGTACTTGGCACCGCCTTGCCCGTCATGCGTTGATGGTGGCGATTTATGACCATCCGCCGGTCATCCGGATGGATGAAGTCCTCGAAATGCTTCGATATCAGGTCTTCCGGAGCGTAGCCGATGAACTCCGCGAGCCTTGGGTTCACCAGCCGGAACACCCCGTCCTGGACGATGGCGATTCCTTCATTTGCGTTTTCCACTACCAGCCGGTACCGCTCCTCCGACCTGCGGATGGCTTCTTCCGCCTTCCGGCGCTCGATGATTTCCTGTCTGAGCCTCTCACTGCTTGCCTCAAGCTCTGATGTCCGTTCCCTTACCAGATCCTCCAGACGATCGCGATACGTGCGCAGATTCATCTCGGTTGTGATGCGCTCGGTGATATCCAGGCTGCTTCCCACATAGCCCATGAGTTTACCCTCGGGCGATATCCATGGTGCCCCGAAAGACTCGATCCACCGCCAGACACCGTCGGCGCGGCGGACCCGGGCACGTGCATGGAAGGGCTTTTGCTCTTCCACTGCACGCATATATGCTCCGAGGTAGCCTTCTACATCGTCCGGATGAACCAGGGGCTGCCATTTCTCCCCGATCAACTGCTCCATCTCGACACCGAAGAATTTCCGGAAGGTGCTGTTGACGAACTCGATCCCGCCCCGGGCGTTCATGACCCAGATAACGAGCGGAGAGCTGTCTGCCATGATCCGGAAACGCGCCTCGCTTTCGCGCAGCTTCTGCTCTGCGAGCTTGCGGGCGGTGATGTCCCTGGATACTCCCCCGATTCCGATGATGTGCTCTGCAGCGTCCCGGATAGGGAATTTGTTCGTGAGAAACCAGTGGCAGTCATCATCAAAGCGGATGAATTCTTCCATTTCCAGGGACTGCCCGCTCTCGATCACCCTCCGGTCGTTTTCCTCGATAGGACCGGCGATCTCGGGCGGCATGATATCGGATATCTTCTTTCCCAGCAGTTTCTCGCGGGGGATGCGAAGATCCAGCTCTGTTCGATGATTCAAAAAGGTGATGCGGCCGTCCATGTCCTTGAAATAGACCGAAGCGATCATGTTCTCGATCAGTGCATGTGTAAGCTGGCGGTTCTCAAGCAGATTGAGCTCGGCGCGTTTGCGGTCGGTGATATCCATCAGGTTTCCCGTGAGCCTTATCACCCTGCCGTCTTCAAGCACCGGCCTGGCCATGATCCTGACCCAGCGCTCTTCACCCTTTGTGTTTCTGAGCCTCAGCTCCAGATCATAGGGTATTCCCTTTTCCAAGGCTTCTCTGAGCGACTTTTCCAGAAAGGGGCGGTCATCGGGATGGTAAAACGACAGGACCATCTGAATATCACTGGGATCGTAATCCCTGGAGACGCCGTATATTTTGTATACCTCCTCGGTCCAGACGACCTTGCCGGTTGCAACGTCCAGGTCCCATCCGCCTGTCTTAGAGATCTCCTGGGTCTCCCTGAGCAGTGCCTCGCTCTTTTTGAGGGCCTCTTCCATGCGCTTGCGGTCGGTGATATCCTTGACTACCCCGGCCATGAGCGCCACTTTGCCGCGATCATCCAGCTTGGGCTTTGCCTGCACCCAGATCCACCTGATGCGGCCGTCTGCTCTCCGGATCCGGCATTCGAAATCAAGGGTTGTGCCCGATGAAACCGATTCATTGAACTTCGCCGCCACCTCTTGCCGGTCTTCCGGGAGAACATGGTTGAGGAGCATCGGGAAGTTCCAGTGGGGGATACTCTCCTCATAACCGAAGATCCGGTCGTGGCGCAACGTTTTCCAGGTTGCGCCGGTCTTGAGATCCAGTTCCCACATACCGAATTCACCGGCCTCCTGGACGAGGTTCAAGCGTTCTTCAAGCTCCTGAAATGACTTCTTTGCAGTGCGCCGGCGGGGCTTGTTTCCCATATTATGACCGCCTTATCCGATGAGAGGGTCATAGAACCGAATCACGATATCTTTTCCATTATAGACCTATCCTGACGGCAAAGAGATTCATTTTCATGAAAACAAAGGATGCTCATATTCCCTGCTTTCTGATATCTTGGGATTATCTCTTTAAGCAGACAGGAGGTCTGCATGCGCATTCTGGTAAATTGGTTCGTCATGACACTTGCGATTCTGATCGCTGCCTATCTCCTGCCCGGGGTGTCTCTCAGGAGCGCGGGTGCGGCTGTGGCGGCCGCACTCGTTCTGGGGCTGGTCAACGCGATCCTCCGGCCGCTTCTCATCGTGCTCACACTGCCGCTTACCATCTTGAGCCTGGGGCTGTTCATCTTCGTGATCAATGCCCTGCTCGTGTTGCTGACAAGCTTCATCGTTCCGGGCTTCGATGTGCACAGCTTCGGGTGGGCGCTCCTGTTCAGCCTGGTATTTTCCCTGGTGAGCTTCATGCTTCACCGGATCGTCCCCGGTTAGACGGCAAAGCCAAAAGGGACGAAGGACTGCTCTGGCGGCACGGGCAAGGCTTTCACCCTCCTGTAAACGCTCTTCACATGGAAGGAGGATGTATTTTTCAAGTTTTTTCCTTTTCCGTTCATCATCGGGTTGTGGTACACAGAGAAACCATTTTGGACAAAAAGGAGATCCTGTGAAAAAACTGATCGTTTCAGTAATGGTACTCATGGCGGCAATAGCGGGCTGTACAGCCGAAAACACCGCCTCAATGGCAGGCAAGGTGGATATGAACGATCCTCATCTCGTGGCTGTGGTCGGCGGAGAGAAGATCATGGACACGGATATCGAGGCGCTCCTGAATGAGATCCCGGAGCAGGCCCGGCAGCGGTATGCCTCTGTAGAGGGGAAAAGGGAGCTCGTTCAGAGCCTGGCCGAGATCAAGATGCTCTCGCTCGAGGCAAAGAAGCAGGGGATCGACCGGTCGCCGGATGTGAAGCGCAAGATCGACTTCATGGGCGAGCAGATGCTCGCCAGGGAGCTTGCCGAGAATACGGTTGACAAGATCACGATCAGTGACGAGGAGATATCCGGATACTACCACGACAACAAAGAGCAGTTCAGCACGGGTCCCCGGGTGAAGCTCCGCCACATCCTGATGGACAGCGAGTCCGAGGCCCAGGCCGTTCTTGCCCGGCTGAAGAAGGGCGAGGACTTTTCCGCCCTTGCCCGTGAGAAGTCACGGTGTCCCTCGTCACAGCAGGGGGGAGACCTGGGATGGGCGACCAAGGGCATGATGGTTCCCGAATTCGAGAATGCCGCCTTTGCACTCAAGAAGGGCCAGATGAGCGAGGTGGTGAAGTCTTCTTATGGCTATCACGTCATCATGTGCGACGATGTCGAGGCCGCCAGACAGCTCGATCTTGAAGAGGTGAGAGATACGATCAAGCAGCAGCTGAAGAGCGAGAAGAGCGAAGAGACCGTCAGCGCGCTTATCGAGCAGGCAAAGAAGAATCATCCTGTCACTGTGAACGAAGAGTATTTCAGGAAGGCCGGTGAGGAAGCACAGGCAGCCCCCGGGGATGAAACCTCAGCACCCGGGGAAGGCGATGTTGGCGCCGGCGGCCAGATAGAAGGGGAATGACGGTCCCCAGACTCATAAAGAGCGCCCCTATAGCACGGCGCTCTCGGCAGTAACCAGGAGGGGCCGGGCTGTCATCCGGTCCCTTTTCCCCCTAAAAAATCCTTCTGCACAGAGGGCAGGGATGAGAGGCCTTTCTCAGGATTTCTTTCTCCCCAGGATCGACCAGTACAGGTTCACACCCAGGATCGGGAAGTACTCGATATCTTCGATAGTGCAGCCTGCACCTTCGACCAGACCGGGGTAATCCCACACGGGATGAAACACGGCCTCGGTGGTTGCGCTGTAGAAGGATATGGCGATGTACCAGTTGATCTTCTGGATGAGCCCCTTGAGTCCCCTGCCGGGCAGGACGAATTCACCCACCACGAAATATCCGCCGGGCCGCACCAGGGACCCGAGGTGGTTTGCCACCTCGCGGACCCGTGTCTCGGAGAAGACGTTCAGAAAGAAGTTGGCGATGACCATATCATACTGCCCCGGTTCATTGACATTGAAGATGTCATCGTGGATCACGCGGATCTCCTTGGGCGGGTTTTCCTTTGTGATGCGCCTGCGGAAGTGCCCGAGCATGGTTTCCGACAGGTCCACGGCCGTGACGTCGGCGCCGAGCCTGCTCGCCTCGATGGCCTCCGTGCCGTGCCCCACACCGGCCACCATGACCTTGTCGCCTTCCTTGAGATGTTTGAGCATCGTGGATTTGCACCGGGGGATGCGCCCGAGGCTGTACACGTAACCGGACAGCTCATACTGAAAACCTACCAGCCAGTACCCGTCCTTCATGAAACCCTCCCTTTGCCACTCAGCCCTGCAGGAAGCGAGGCAGGTCATTCAATAGGCGCCTTTTTTTTAAGCCACCATAGGGCTTGAGACGCTTATTCCCTTCATAGCATGGTTATGCCTCTGAAGTCACACGATAATTTTTTCCGGTCAAGCCAAGATATGCGAACCCTCCTTGAGTCAATCATGGGGTCATCCAAATAGTAGGGGTCAGATCCTTATCCTGAACTTTTCTCTCGCGGACAGGGTTTACGGGAAGGGTATGAGTGATCGCGCGTAAATTTTTATGGAGCGTGCATGGAGGCGGCTCGCTTTTCATGTGTCATGGATACGCTTCCTCTATGAGCATTATCTAACCGAAAGGAATTTCGTTTTCCAACAAAGGGGGAAGGACTAGGCCCTTTTCTGGGACAATCTTAAGGGTATGCCGCTAAAGAGCACAGGTGTTCCCTGAGACCGGTAAGGGTGCGTGAACGAGGCGGGCAATTTTCAAGAAAGGGCGCGGGTTGAGCTTTGTCCGCACATGGAAAAAGGGCCCTTGAGCAGGGCCCTTTTTGACTGAATTCGGATCAGACAGCGGCTTACATCATGCCGTCCATTCCGCCCATGCCTCCCATTCCGCCGGGCATTCCGCCGGGTGCGGGTTTCTCCTCGGGGATCTCCGCCACCATGACCTCGGTGGTCAGGAGCAGACTTGCGACCGAGGCCGCGTTCTGAAGGGCTGAACGGACGACCTTGGTAGGATCCACGATACCTGCCTTGACCAGATCCTCGTACTCTTCCGTGGCGGCGTTGAAGCCCATGCTGTCGTTCAAGTCCTTCACCTTTTCCACCACGATGCCGCCTTCCAGGCCCGCATTCTCGGCGATCTGGCGCAGGGGCTCTTCCATGGCCTTCTGGACGATCTTCACGCCGAATTTCTGGTCGCCGGGCAGGTCGAGGGAGTCGAGCTTCTTGATGCAGCGCAGCAGCGCCACACCGCCGCCTGGCAGGAAGCCTTCTTCAACCGCTGCGCGGGTGGAATGGAGCGCGTCTTCGACCCTGGCCTTCTTCTCCTTCATCTCAGGCTCGGTGGCCGCACCAACCTTGATCACCGCAACTCCGCCCGCCAGCTTCGCCAGCCGCTCCTGCAACTTCTCACGGTCGTAGTCCGACTTGGTCTCTTCGATCTGGGCCTTGATCTGGGTGATACGGCCCTGGATATCGCTGCTCTTGCCCTCACCCTCGACGATGGTGGTGTTCTCCTTGTCGAGGATGACCTTCTTTGCCCGGCCGAGATCAGCCACAGTGGCAGACTCAAGCTTTCTGCCGAGCTCCTCGGAAATCACCTGCCCGCCGGTGAGAATCGCTATGTCTTCCAGCATGGCCTTCCTGCGGTCGCCAAAGCCAGGTGCCTTGACCGCCGCACACTTGAGCGTGCCCCTGAGCTTGTTCACCACCAGAGTGGCCAGGGCCTCACCCTCAACATCCTCGGCAATGATCACCAGGGCACGGCCCTCCTTGGCAATCTGCTCCAGCACCGGAATGAGATCGCGCATGTTGGAGATCTTCTTGTCGTAAATGAGGATGTAGGGGTTGTCCATGACCGCTTCCATCCGCTCGGCATCGGTCACGAAGTAGGGGGAGAGATAGCCGCGGTCAAACTGCATGCCTTCGACCAGCTCCAGCGTGGTCTCCATGCCCTTGGCCTCTTCAACCGTGATGACACCTTCCTTGCCAACCTTGTCCATCGCATCCGCGATCATCTGGCCCACTTCCACATCACCGTTGGCCGAGATGGTCCCCACCTGCTCGATCTCCTTCTTGTCCTCCACCGACTTGCTCATCTTCTTGAGCTCATCAACCACAGTGGCAGTGGCCTTGTCGATGCCGCGTTTGAGCTCCATGGCGCTCATCCCGCCTGCGAGATACTTCAACCCTTCGGTGTAAATGGCCTGAGCGAGCACGGTAGCCGTAGTGGTGCCGTCACCGGCAACGTCGGAGGTCTTGGATGCGACCTCTTTGACCATCTGGGCGCCCATGTTCTCGAACTTGTCCTTGAGCTCGATCTCCTTGGCAACGGTTACACCGTCCTTGGTGACATTCGGGGAGCCGAACATCTTGTCCAGGATCGCATTACGGCCCTTGGGGCCAAGGGTCGCCTTCACGGCATTGGCAAGCTTGTTGACGCCTGTGAGCATCTTTGACCGGGCTTCCTCGCTGTAGATGATCTTCTTTGCACTCATTGGTATACTCCTCTTCGATTATTCCACTATCCCTAAGATATCGTCTTCCCTCATGATGAGGTATTCCTCGCCGTCCATCTTGACCTCGGAGCCGGAATACTTGGAGAAGAGGACCTTATCCCCCTTCTTCACATCCATGGGAAGGACCTTTCCGTCTTCGGTCTTCTTGCCTTTGCCCGCCGCAATCACCTTGCCGATCTGGGGCTTCTCCTTGGCCGTGTCAGGAATGATGATGCCGCCGGCCGTCTTCTGTTCCTCTTCGACGCGCTGTACGATAATCCGGTCCTGTAAAGGCCGTATTTTCATAATAAACTCCTCCTGAACTCAGTAGTATTAGCACTCGCTCCCAGCGAGTGCTAATATCCGATAGGGCAAATATTTTGAAAAGTCAATACCCCAATTTTATTGTTTTTAAAAAGAGACACTATCCCGATGCAAGGTGCCAAACCGTGTCTATATGCAAGCTTTAGGCAAGGCTAATGGCGTTTCCCATACACCCCTGACAGGAAGCGTCCGGTGGCGGCGGGTTTACTCATAGCACAGACAGGCGTGTTGACAGACAACCCATATTTGGTTAATTAGCCAAATGAACAATGAAGGAGATGAGACCGTGACAGATCGTGAAAAGGCCCAGTATGAGGCAAAGGCAAGGGTGCTCAAGGCCCTGGCCCATCCCACCCGGCTCTGGATGGTGGAGCGGCTGGCGGAAAGGGAGCACTGCGTCTGCGAGTTCTTCGAGGCGGTGGATGCGGATTTCTCGACCGTATCCAAGCACCTTTCGGTGCTGAGGCAGGCGGGTATCGTGGATGTGGAAAAGAGGGGAAAGCAGATGTTCTACCGGTTGAGGGTGCCGTGCGTGCTCCAGTTCATGGGATGTATCGAGGCCGTGCTCCTGGACAATGCCGCAGCCCAGTGCAGGGCTGCAGGCCTGACCCCGTCGGGAATATCGTCGAGCAGCCGCGGGTGAATCCTGGGGAGATCTCATGAGCTTGCGGAAGGAATGGAAAAGGCTGGCTCTCTTCATCGGCGTCTTCATTGCCGCATACGCCATGCCCGCTGGCAATGCGCGGTTCGACAACGCCATCCTGGAGGCTTTTTTTCTTCTCAGGTGGTATGCACAGGAGCATGTTCTCCTGTGCCTGGTCCCGGCCTTTTTCATCGCGGGAGCCATCGCGGTTTTTATCAGCCAGGCGTCTGTGATGAAGTATCTCGGCGCCGGAGCGAACAAGGTACTCGCCTATGGCGTGGCGTCGGTGTCCGGCTCGGTGCTGGCCGTGTGCTCCTGCACCGTGCTGCCCCTTTTTGCGGGCATCTACCGGATGGGAGCAGGGCTCGGCCCGGCATCCGCCTTTCTCTACTCCGGCCCTGCCATCAACGTGCTCGCCATCGTGCTCACCGCCGCGGTGCTCGGCCCTGATCTGGGGCTTGCCCGTGCGGTGGGGGCCGTGGGATTCAGCATCATCATCGGTCTGCTCATGGCGTTCTTCTTCCGGAACGATGATCAGGCGCGGACAGAGATCAAGGTCGCCATGCCTCTCGAAGAGGAAGGTGAAGGCCGGCCCCTGTGGCAAACCATCCTCTACTTCGCGGCCATGGTGGGGATCCTCGTGTCCGCCAACTGGGGAGAGAGCACCCGGGGTTTCTCCGCCTTCATCTACCAGAACAAGTGGGTGTTCACATCGCTGTTCGCACTGTGCCTTGCCGTTATCCTGGTGAGATGGTTCCGGATACGGCCAGGGTATATGGTCGTTGCTGCAGCCGCGGTGGCAGGAATTGCCCTGGTCTTTCCTGAAAACCCGGTCATCCCGTTCACAGCGGGCGTGATCGCGCTTGTTCTCCTGCTGGCAAAGGGCGGCACCGACGGACGCGAATGGCTTGAGCAGACCTGGGGATTCACCCGGCTCATCGTGCCCCTGCTCTTTGCCGGGGTCCTGCTGACAGGGTTCCTGCTCGGCCGGCCCGGAGAGGCGGGTATCGTTCCGCCGGGCTGGATCGCAGGCTCGGTGGGCGGGAATTCGCTTGCAGCGAATTTCTTCGCATCGTTTGTGGGCGCCTTCATGTACCTTGCGACCCTGTCCGAGATACCCATCCTTCAGGGACTGCTGGGCTCCGGTATGGGCAAGGGTCCGGCGCTGGCGCTCCTGCTCGCAGGTCCCGCGCTCTCGCTTCCCAACATGCTGGTGATCCGCAGTATCCTGGGCACAAAGAAGACTGCTGTGTTCGTGGCGCTGGTGGTCATCATGGCCACCCTGAGCGGGTGGATCTTCGGGATGGTGACGGCCTAAGGAGAATATATCGAGAATGTGAGGCAAGGAGAGAAAGGCATGAAGATACAGATACTCGGAACAGGGTGTGCCAAGTGCAGAAAGATGGCGGACCATGCAGAAGCGGCGGCCCGTGAGATGGGTGTGCCGTTCGAGGTGGAGAAGGTCTCGGACATCAACGAGATCGTGAAGTTCGGTGTCATGATCACCCCGGCCCTGGCAGTCGACGGCGTGGTGAAGGCCGTAGGCAAGGTGCCCTCGATCGACGACATCAAGGCCATGCTCAGGTAAGGTGCCGGGTTGAAAGGCAGTGTTTCACGGAAGAAGGCAGGCAGGGGCGGATTGCCGGTCCAGGCCTCATCACCCCCATGCGGCAGGCATCAGGCAGGGTCCTCCCGCATCCTGTCTTCCGGCTGGAAGAGGCACTGCCGCTCAATGCATACCCCCTCTCGCCGGAGAGAACCCGGTATGGGAAGGACAAAGCAATGATGGAGGAATTTCATGGACAGAGACCGGAAAGATGATATCCGAGATGCTGTTTCCGATGATGAGATCAGGCAGTTCGTGAGAGAGAGCTATTCCCGTATCGCCGATTCGGGCGGCCCCTGTTGCTCAGGCGGAACGTGCTGTGAACCGGGGATTGTGCAGGGCATCTCGGAAAGGCTGGGATATTCGAACCGGGAGATTTCTTGCGCCCCCGAAGGCTCGAACCTGGGACTCGGCTGTGGAAATCCCCTGGCCTTTGCAGCCCTTAAACCAGGAGAGCGGGTAGTGGATCTGGGCTCAGGCGGCGGGTTCGATGCTTTTCTCGCGGCCGATCAGGTAGGTGAGCAGGGTTGGGTCATCGGGGTGGATATGACGCCGGCGATGATCTCCAAGGCCCGGGCCAATGCCTCAAAGGCAGGACGCCATAATGTCGAGTTCAGACTGGGCGAGATCGAGCATCTGCCCGTAGCCGACAACTCCGTGGATGTCGTGATCTCCAACTGCGTGATCAATCTCTCGCCCGACAAACAGCAGGTATTCTCGGATATCTTCAGGGTGCTGAAGGATGGCGGACGTCTGGCGATAACCGATATCGTGGCCATACGCGGGCTTCCCCCCGAGCTGAGACAGAACAGGCAGGCATATTGCGGGTGCGCGGCCGGTGCGGTGCAGGTGCAGGAGATCGAACAGATGCTCAAGGTGGCGGGCTTTACGGATATCGAGATAACGCTCAGAGAGGAGAGCAGAGAATTCATCAGAGACTGGTTCCCGGGTGAGGGCTTCGAAGAGTATGTAAGGTCGGCCCTCATCACGGCGGGGAAAAGGTCGTGATGAGGTGCGAGGTGCAACGCATGCTTTTACGGCTCCAGCAGCTTTCCAAATGCGGCGGTCCGGGGGCCATTTTGTTCTCGTATCGACTAGGCAAGTTGATATAATAGATGAGCATGAATCCGAGGCGGTCCAATTAAGGGGAAGGGAGAAGAATCCGTGAATCTCCCATCTGCGGTCATCACCGTGCGCGAGGCCCTGCTGCAGGCCGTGCTCATCCTCGTCCTGTCCGCCTGTCTGGGAATCGGTGTGAACGCCTTGCGCAGCGACCGCATACCGCTCGTCCAGGACTGGTCCCTGGAGACGCAGATGACGGACGACCTAGGCAACCGGACGGATATCGGACTTAAGGAGGCGGTTCGGCTATTCCATGAAGGGAGCGCAGTTTTTCTCGATGCGCGTCCAAAGGATGAATACGAACGCGGGCATATCCGGGGAGCGCGCAGCCTTCCCTTCGAACAGGCCGATGCGCATGTCGTCGAGGCGCTCATTGACACCGACCCGGGCACACCCATCATTACCTACTGTGACGGCCCGTACTGTACCCTGAGCCACGACCTCGCACACTTGCTCCGAGAGTTCGGCTTCTCGGATGTCAGGGTGCTCGTGAACGGATGGTCTCTCTGGAAGGAGCACGGCCTGCCTGTCGAGCAAGGGCGTGCGCCCGATGATCCCGATGATAATGATACATAAGAGGAGCGATCATGGAACGTACACTGCACGGCCCTGATTGCCGGACTCAGAAGAAGGAGGCCGGATGCCACTCCGTGGGATCTCTCTCAGCCGGGTCCTGAGCGGACCGCGCGACAGAAGGCCATGGGCCTTCACCGGTCCGGGCAGGCAAGGCAGGCTCCTGCTCGCCGCTTACCACATTGCCAGGGTGATACTCGGGCTCACGTTCGTCTACGCGAGCATACACAAGATTCTCGATCCTATAGCCTTCGCCGAGGCGGTCAACAACTACCGGATCCTGCCGGCGGACCTCGTAAACCTCACCGCGCTTGTCCTGCCCTGGATCGAGCTCATCGCCGGGACCCTGCTGCTCCTGAATGTCTGGGTCCCGGGTGCTGCTCTCGTGGTCTGCGGGTTGCTGGTCATATTCACCGGAGCCATCACCCTCAACATGGCCCGCGGCCTCGACATTGCCTGCGGGTGCTTCACGACATCCCCGGCAAAGGGCGGCATGAACCTGTTGACCTTGTGCAGGGACAGCTCTTTTCTCGTGCTCTCGTTCTTTCTTCTCTTCATGGTCCTCCGGAAGCCTGGGGCGAGACTTCCTTCGCAAAAGACCGAATCGCATCCGGAAGACCACGCTTCTACCGGCGGCGCGAAGCGGTAAGCCCGGATAGGGGCGTGGGCGATGGGAAATGGCGTGGTTCAGGCGCCGGTTTCTGACCGGATTGCAGATCTTCCGGAAGATCGGGCGGATGGAGACCCATCATGCCGCTCGATATTTTCTCTGGCTAGAGCAGCCGGGTTCGGCTATATGATGGGGCGTATGAGGATTGCAGCCGGATCGCGCACGCTGCCTTATTTTATATTTTCTTGAGAAAGGACGCGGCAGCCGGGACGGACGGCAGGAGCTGGGAGTATATGCCAGGGCCTGCAGGTTGACTGTGCGCGAATGGATGCATCCTGCTGAATGGAGTTTTTCATCATGAATATCAAGGTGCATGCGTGTTTGTGGGCCGTGATGCTGATGATCTTCCTGGACCCTGCCGGATGGGGCGAGGCCCGCGCGGCTGCGGATCAGGTCCTTGTCCTGTGCTACCATTCATTTCACGGCAACGGGCGGTTCGAATACGATGTCTCTCTTCACGACCTCGGCTCGCAGATGGACGAGCTCACGAGCAGGGGTTTCCGCTTCGTGACTTACACCGATCTGCTCGAAGGGAAGATCACGGGCACAAAGAACGTGCTCATCGTCATAGACGACGGAAACCAGAGCGTGTACCAGGCCTATCGTGAGGTGTTCGAGCCGCGGGGCATCAGGCCCGTTCTGGGCATCTACCCCAACATCATCGGGAAAAAGTCCTATGCGCTTACCTGGGAGCAGCTCACAGAGCTCTCCCGGGCCGGCTGCGACATCGCCGGGCATGGGTACTATCACCTGATCCTGAGCCAGAAGTTCTACGAAGAAGACAGCCGGGCCTTTACCAAGGAGATCGCGCTCTCGAAACAGACCCTGGAAGAGAGACTGGGCGTGAAGGTGACCTCGTTTGTCTATCCGAGCGGCGCCAGCTCCGAGGCCGCAAAGAGACTGCTCAAGGAGATGGGCTACGAGTGTGCGTTCACTATCCGGTGGGGCCGGGTTCTCGTCCCCTTAAGCTCGAACCCCGACCCCTATGAGCTTTCCCGGTATATGGTCACCAGAGACAACTGGTCCATGATATCGGGCGCACTGCGCAAGGCGGCCGCGGAATAGACACTGCCTCATCATGCGTCCGGAAAGGGTCCGGTCCGGTGCGATCATATCCCGTCCTGTACGTGCCCTGTGCTTACATACGCAGGGTGAAATAATTTTCCACTTCGCCTCTTGATTTGTCGAACCCTGCCCATACTACAATCGTATGCGTTTCAGTAGACCATCCGAGCATTCACGAGAGGGGCGGCATCAGAGAAAACAGGCGGGGAGCACACGATGGGATCATGCTGACAGCAGAAGAGAAGGAAAAACAGAGAAAACACGAGGCCCTGCACCCGTCATCAGGTGCGCAAGAGATCCTGGAATCACTGGGTATCGGGACGCTCCATCTGGATAGCGGCTTTCTGATCGTCTATGCGAGCGAAAGGGCAGCCCGCCTGCTGCACAAGACAAAGGGCGAGATCCAAGGGAAATCTCTCGATCACGTGATCCCTGGCGGGCTTGCCGACAGGATTCTCGATGGTTGCCGGAAGGCTTCGGTCCGGTCAGCTCCGGTGACCGGGGAATTACTCTGGCGGGAGCCTTCTCCCCGCCGGATCTTCTACCGGTGCTTACGCCGCGGCAAGGGTTTTGACCTTTTCCTTGAAGATATCACGTCCAGGAAAAAGGCCGAGGAAGAAGCCTGTATGAAAGAGAGGAAGGCACGGCTGGCCCTGGAGGGCATCCTTGATTCGCTGCCCGTGGGGATCGGTATCCTCGATACGCACATGCGCATAACCATGATCAATGATTCTCTCGCCGCGATGTTCGGCTCTCCCGCCTCGAAAATCTCCGGCCGCCCGTTGAGGGAGGTTGCGCCGGTGTTTGCACACCGGATAGAGCATATTTCGCAGTCGGTTGTGGAATCGGGCCGGCCGAGGTTTGGCGTCGAGCTCGAATCACCTCCCGGAGACTATGGGGGCCCGGCACGCACGTGGATCAGTCATTATATTCCTGTATCGGACAACGAGGGGAGGACGGCTGGAGTCGCGGTCGTCCTGCAGAATATCACGGAGCTCAAGGAGGCCCTGGATGCACTCAAGGACTCCGAGGAGCGCTACCGGCTTCTTCACGACACCATGAATCAGGGGGTCGTGGAGTTCGACCAGGCGCACCGGGTAGTGGCTGCGAATCCGGCTGCAGAGAAGATCACTGGTCTGGACCTGGGAGAAATGTGCGGATTGAGCCTTCAGGAGGTCCTTTCCCGGCTCCCGGAATTCCACTGCGAAGAAGACCCCCAGTACCGGGAAGATCATATTCCCCTCCAGAGCCTCGCGACACAGCACCCGTTCAGAAATCGGGTCGTACGATTCCGCCATCCCAGGCTCGGACAACAACGGTGGGTTTCGGTGGACAATATCCCCCGGTCGTCACCCGGAGGGCAGAAGCCGGGAGGTGCATTTGTCACCATCAGCGACATCACCGAGCTCAAAGATGCGCAGAGACTGCTCAAGGAGGCCCACGAAAGGCTGGAGAAGAAGATGCGCTACGATACCACCCGCCTCGCTTCCGCCGTCGAGCAGGCAGGAGAGGGTATCGTGCTGATCAACCCGGCGCTGGTCATCGAGTATGTGAACCCAGCGTTCGAACGGTTCAGCGGTTATCATCGGGACGAGCTGGTAGGCAGTCATATCGCCGCCTTGGGAGAATATTTCATGGGTGACGATTACCAGGATATTCTTACCCGGATAACCGCTGAACAGGCGCCGTGGACCGGCCGCCGGAAGAGACGGCGCAAGTCGGGGGAGATCATGGAGGTGGACCTGACCGTATCGCCTGTTTGGGACGAGGAAGGGGCGGTGATCAACTATGTGGCCCTCGTGCACGACATGACTCAGGAGGCGAGGCTCCATGAGCAGATGACCGAGGTCCAGAAAATAGAGGCATTGGGCAGGCTGGCGGGCGGCATCGCTCATGAACTCAAGAACATCTTTACACCCATCGTGCTCAACACGGAAACCGTCCTTGATGATATCGACAAAGATTCGCACCTTCATCCCATGCTGGAGGAAACGAAGCAGGCAGCCCTTCTGGGGAACGACCTGGTGAAGCAGATCGTCGCCTTCAGCCGGAGGCAGGTGCGGGAGAAGCGGCCCGTAGACATAGCCTCCATCGTAACAGAGGCACTTGCCTTCCTGCGGTCGGCCCTGCCCAGCACGATCGAGATACACCGGCGAATCAGTGAGGGTTTGCCACGAGCCATGGCCGACCCCGTTCAGATCAAACAGGTTCTCATAAACTTGGGTGAAAACGCCGGACATGCCATGCGGTCGAAAGGGGGACTGCTGGACGTGAACGTGGCCAGGTCATTCCTGAACGAGGAAGATGCCTTGCGAATCTCTCCCGATCTCGCACCGGGTGTGTATGTTCGCATCATGGTGCGCGACACCGGGGAGGGTATGGACGATGAGACCCTGAACTGCGCCTTCGAACCCCTTTTCACCACCTGGAAACGGGCCGGAGGCACTGGTATGGGGTTGGCCATCGCACGCAGGATTGTCATGGACCACCAGGGAGCCATCACCGCATGGAGCAGGCCGGGAAGGGGTGCCACCTTTTCCATTCTGCTTCCGGCAATCGAAGGCAATGCAGGAACCCCTCGCGGAGTCTGATTCATCCTTCTTAAACTCAGTTTTATGAAAGGACTTGGGAAAGTGGGCGCCGGTGCCGGGCCATGCTTTTTATAAAAGGGGGCATCGATGTGACAGAGATTGTTCTGCTCGTTGTCCTTACCCTGATAGCCACGGCCGTAGGAACCTCAACGGGATTCGGCATGTCCACCATCATGGTCCCGGTGCTTACGGTCTTTGTCCCTCTGCCGGTCACGCTTCTGTTCGTCGGGGTCATTCATCTCTTCGGCGATGTCTGGAAGATGCTTCTCTTTCGGAAAGGGGCTGCATGGAGACTCATCCTGGGATTCGGAATTCCGGGAATTGCGGCGAGCTTCTTGGGAGCGGCTCTGGCCCTGAAGGCCCGGGGCCTTCCCCTTGAGAGAATACTGGGTCTCTTTCTGCTGCTCTACGTAGGCTTTCTGTTCACGAACCGGAAGTGGTCCTTGCCGAGGAATCAGGCCACAGCCGTGGCAGGCGGCACTCTGTCGGGGCTGTCGGCCGGATTGTTCGGTGTGGGAGGGGCGGTACGGGGAGCCTTCCTCGCTGCATACGACCTTCCCAAGGACGTCTACATCTTCACCTCGGGAGTCATTGCCTTCTTCATAGACATCACGAGGATTTCCCAATATCTGCTGGGCGGTATCGAGCTTGGGAACTCCCTGCTCGCGGCCCTCATCCTGTGCATCCCTGTCTCGTTCGCAGGCGCCTGGCTCGCCCGGAAGTTCCTGGATAGGCTGCCCCAGAACTATTTCCGCATGTTCGTCGCGGGCTTCCTCTTCCTGGTGGCGGTGAGGCTTCTCGTATGGTGAGGATCAAAGGAAAAGGACAAGGAGTGCGGCAGGATCACCCCTCCGGCCTCTTTGCACAAGCGGAGGGCTTCGGGATAGTTTATGCCGGGGCCTGCTATTTTGGCAAAGAACAGCCGGATTTGAACCATAGGACGAAAGAGCGGGCGTGACAAGCCGATGACGGGAATGTATGCCGACGGGCCGGTTTGACACCTTTTGCCCTCCCTCTACTATAATTCTTATGGTGCGTCCGTTTTCGGTAGATGCAGTGTCCAATGTGCCCGATCGGGGAGAGTGATGATGCCGCCTGAAGAAGGAAGAGAAAGAAAGAGGCGGAGCGCAGAACGGATTCCCCTGAAGCTCAGGTGCCTCGCCACCCGGGGAGTCGATTATTTCGAGGCAACCATTCGCAATGCCTGTGAAAACGGGGTGTACATCGAGTGCGACTGTTGCATGAGGCCGGGCGAGAGGGTCCGGATCCATCTCCTGGAGGAAGCAACCGAAGAGTTCCGGTACAGTGAGATCAATGAGAGCACCGGCGTGATCAGGTGGTGCAAGAGCCTCTCTCCAGTCAGCGGCCGCCGCTGGGGTGCGGGAATACGGCTTTCCTGAAATGCCCTCGCAGGAGAAAACGCATGGAAAAGGATGCCTGGACCATCAAGGAAGTGATCGAGATCCTGCACGTCGACCAAAAGCTCGTCACCACACTCGAACAGGAGGATATCATCACCCTGATCACGGATGAAACCGGAAGGGAGAAGCTGCTCCCGGGCCGGGAGATCGACAAGATCCGGGTCGCCAGGATCCTCATCGAGGAGATGGACATCAACCTTCCCGGGGTCGAGGTTATCCTCAGAATGCGTCAGAACATGATCGACATGAGGCGGCAGTTCGACGATATCCTCGAAGACCTGGCCCGGGAGCTGCGGAAGAGGATCGTTCAAAGGCCGTGACAGGGTAAGGGTCAGAGCCGGGATACACCCCTTTAGGGTTGATCAGGGAGAGAAAGGTCAGGTCACCGCATGCGTCGTTTCTGTGACTCGCCTATGGAGGGTGCCATAGAGGTTATCCGTCACCTCCCGGGCCCTGCGTTTGGAGGTGTCTACAGGAGCAGGGTCGCGACCCCGAAATAGAACAGCAGGGTGAAGATATCTGCCAGGGCGAGTGTGACCGGGCCGGCTGATATCTTAGGATCGAGATTGAACCAGTGCAGGAGAGTCGGCACGCTCAAGCCCAGGATGCACGCACAGCAGATAGCCAGCAGGATGCTCGCTCCCACCGAAAAGGCTGCGAGAAATGCCCCGTCCCACAGCAATATGATGAGCCCCACGATCGTCCCGCTCGCGGCGCCCAGCAAAAAGGCCGTGCCGAACTCGTAGAGGAACATCCGGTAATACCAAGCAAATGTCGGCTCTGTGTGGCGCAGTTTCTGGATCGTGACCGTCATGGACTGCGTGGCGACCCCCTCTCCCAGCCCCAGCACCAGTGTCAGGAAGAACGCCAGGATGATGCTCTTGGCAATAGTCACCTCGAAGAACCCTGCCAGGACCGCGGCGATGGAGCCTCCTGTGATGGTGGCGATGAGCCACGGAAACCGGAAGCGGAATGCACGCACCGGGGTCGCGTCCTTGACCTGGGAGATATGGAAGCCGATGGTTTCGAACAGCTCGTCCACGCGCTCTTTTTCCGCGATGTCGAAGACCTCTTCGGTGAAGAAACCCACATCTACGATCCCTGTGATCCTGTGCCGGTCGTCCACGACCGGAAACGCCAGGAACTTGTACAAGACGAACAGCTCGCACACATCCAGCACGGTCGCTGTTTCCGGAACAGTCACCACATTGGTGACCATGAGATCGGAAATCTTCTGATCGGGCTGGGCGCCGAGCAGTCTGCGGGTGGGTAGGACCCCGACCAGAACGTCGTTTTCATCAACTACATAAAAGTAGACGATCTTCTCGCCCAGTTCCTCTCCGCGGATTGCCTCCAGGGCCTGCTGCACGGTGAGGTCTTTCCTCAGCTGGGTAAAGTCCTTCCGCGCTACGTTCATTACCGGCTGGTGTATGTGCCGTATTTCCTGTTTTACTGTCATCTGCTTTTCCTTGGATCAACGGGCTGTTCAGACCAAAGCCCGTCCGAAACACAATGCAGGAAATCCCAAGCAGGTCTTAAAAAGCCGGGCAACGGCAACGACGGCAATGGAGCGAGCTGCCGGAACCGATTCTGCCTGCGTAAATGATGTGCCCATGCCGATGAATGAATATATCAGCAGAAAAGTCTGAAATGCAACATCAGAATAAACACTATCGGCCGGCATTGCGCATGGGTCATAGCCGCCTGGATATCGTTCAGATATTCTTTCTCAGAAGAGGTCCGCCTGGATATGAAAATGCAACAGGTACTTGTCCTCCACGCTGCCTCGGTTGGTTATGGGTATTCCCAAGCTCACCCTTGCGGTGAGGAACCCGTACACATTCGTTATCAGGCCGAGGCCCGCGCCCGTAATGTAGTCGCGGTGGGTCATGGACCCGCCGCCCGGCTTGTAAGGAAAGGCCCCGCCGTGGTCCACGAAGACGATCCCCCTGAGCCTGTCTCCGGCACCTGTGCCCAGGACCCCGGTTTCCGTAAAAGGCAATGGGAAGTGGAGTTCTGCATTGACCAGATATCCTTTGTCGCCGATGAGGAACCCTTCGGGATATCCCCGAACGGATGCCGCCCCGCCGATCTGGAACTGCTCGGAAGGCGGGAGATTCTCTTTTCTCGTGAGCTGGGCGTTGACCCTGAATATGAACATCAAGTCATCTGCAAGGATCTGCTGACGCAGAAGGGAAGGGTTGTACCGGAGAAACTCGACATCTCCGCCGAATGCATGGACCCCTTGCGTGAACCTGTGCTGGGTGAACCAAGAGCCTCCTGCATCGATCGTCTGGATGTCGAAGCCCGCATTCATTGTCCTGATCCTGGTACTGAACAGTGTCTCGCCGTCGAAATCTGTGGAGGACCCTTCGAAATGGAACCCTGTAAACCCGTTCAGCCTGAAGGCGGGATCCACTATGAACGGATGACTCAGGTCGATGCCCGCCTCGGAAGATTCACCGGTGATATCCAGGACCTTGTACGGGCCTGAGATGATCTCTATCTGATTGTATTCATAGGATAATCCCAATCTGGTCCCGAGGGTGCCCACCGGAAGGCTGTAGGCGGCCGATCCCGCAACCGTGCCCTTCTTCTTCGTGAAGAAGGCGTTGAGGAAAAGGCTGTCCCGGTAGCCGAAGAGGCTCCTGTTTCCAAGCATCATTCCAAAACGGTACAGGCCGACCGTATCGTTGCCGGCATTGTCCGAAAAAAGGGCTGCCTGATAGTTTTCAGGCTCCCTGACTTTGATGATGCAGTCGGTCGTGCCTGGAGCGCCGCCGGGCCTGAGCTCGGCCCGGGCGTCTACATCGCTGGTGGTGTTGATGAAAACGAGACTTCTCTCAAGCTCGTCAAGTCTGACAATATCCCCGCTCTTTAAGGTCGTACGATTGGTAAAAAACGAATCTCTCGTATACCTGTTGTCCTCCACCGCGATGTTTCCGACCCGGCCCTCGATCAGCTCGATCCTGACGACACCCTTTTCCACCTTCTGAGGAGGCAGGACCGCCCGTGCGGCAACAGACTTCCGGGCATAGAGCTCGTTTATGCGGCGGATGACCTCGAAGAGGTCTGTGATACGTAAGCTCTTCCCCTCGTATTCCCCTGTGATACCCTGGATCTCCTCTTGGGAGAGCACCTCTGAACGGCTTGTCTCGATCCGGCTTACGAAGATCGTCTGTTCCTCGGCCCTCAGGCCCGGCTCGGGAGCCTCTTTTGTCTTGTCCTCTATCCGGCCTTCCTCGGGAGCAGGTTTTTCCCGTTCGCGCAGCGTCTCCTCGAGGCGGTAGTATTCCTGCATTTCCTTCCCGCGCTCCCGCACAGCGCCCGGGTCGACACTCTGTGCTTCGATATGCGCGCCCGGGAGAAAGAAACCAAGCCCCAGCAGTATCACGAAAAATTTTCTCATGCCCTCTTTATTTAAGCCCTTTCCCGTCTGATCAACGCCGGAAACAGCGGACCCGGTTTACTCCCATTCAATCGTCCCGTCTTCTTCATCCACGATGATATTTTCGTCATCGACGCCTAGCATGCCTGAATCGTAATCAACTGTTCTCTGCACCAAAGCGGAACGCCGAGACGAAGAGGCCTCATCTGCGCCGGCGCTGTCATCTCCCTGCGGTTCCGCACAGAGGAGGAGCTTGGGCAACAATCGGGTGATACTGCTTTCCGGGTTGAATCCGCTGATGATGATATCATCCTGGAGGTGTACCACATGCGCGTTTGTCTGGAAGGTATTGCCCTGCACAGGGAAAAAGAGCTCGAACTCCTTACCCTTTGCACACAGCTGAATATCGGCATCCTCCAGGGCACTGGGTGCATTGTTCACGACCACGCTGTAGTGTTGGTCTGTAAACCGCGCCCTTTGATCGATGAGCGCGCGGGAGATGCCGAGATTGCCTTCAGCATCGATCTCTGCTTCGCGGGCAAAGAGTGTGTCGAAGAGTATTGAGTGTCCGGATGCGGCCGAGATATCAACTGAATCGGCCATTTGGCCGGTTCTGCCGCTCACACTCAGTTGAAGCGGCCTGTCCGCAGCGGTGTGGAGGGCGTTGAGATTGACACATCCGTCCGCCCGGATGTCGATCCTCCCCGATGTTTCCACGCGGAATTCTTGAGCGGTGGTACCGGCTTCGCCCGTGATTGCGTTCCCGTCAGTGGCGCCGATGTTCAAATTGCTGATCAGGGTGATGTTCCGGCCCGAGACATTGGCCTCTTCACCGGTCATGCCGCTGGTATTGAAGTCTTCGATCGAGCCGTCCACAATCAGGGCGACGTCTCCATCCGCACCCGCTACACGGTTCACCCGCATCGTTCCATTCGTTTCCGTGAGGTAGATGCCATCTTTTGCCCTGGCTGTGAGGACTCCGTCCAGGGAGTCGAGCGTGAGGTCGTTGTCTGCCGTGCCGATCCCGCCGTTTTCCGAGACAAGGGTGATGTCTTTTGCAATGATGGAAGCATGAGCGCCTTGAAGATCGTAAATAGAACCGTCTGCGGTGATCAGGGCATCGCCGCGGGTGCTCAAGGATTCGATGACGAGATCGCCTCCCGCTGCAGCAATATCGACCCGCCCTCCGGCGCCGGCCTTGAGATGCAATGGAAGGTCTTCGGCTGTATGGAAGACATCGAGATGCATACCGCCCCAGGCCTGGAGATCGATTCTCCCTGAGACCTCAACATCGAAATCATTAGATGCGGTCTCTTCGGCAGATCCATTTCCGTCAGGGGCGCCGATGTTCGCTTTGCTGATCAGGGTGATGTTCCGGCCCGAGACATTGGCTTCTTCACCAGTCATGCCGCTGGTATTGGAGTCTTCGATCGAACCGTCTGCAATCAGGGCGACGTCTCCATCCGCGCTCGCTACACGGTTCACCCGCATTGTCTTGCTGGTTTCCGTGAGGTAGATGCCATCTTTTGCCCTGGCTGTGAGGACTCCGTCCAGGGAGTTGAGCGTGAGGTCGTTGTCCGCTGAACCGATCCCGCCGTTTTCCGAGACAAGGGTGATGTCTTTTGCGGTAATCGTGGCGCTTATTCTCTGAAGATCGTTAATGGAACCGTCTGCGTGGATCAGGGCATCGCCTCGGGTGCTCAAGGATTCAATGACGAGGTCGCCTCCCGCTGCAGCAATATCGACCCGCCCGCCGGCGCCGGCCTTGAGATGCAGCGGATGGTCTTCGGCGGTATCGACGACATCCAGATAGACGTAGCCGCCGGCACGGATGTCGATCCTCCCTGATGCCTCGATGTTGAGGTCTTTGTTCAGCGAAACGACGACATTGCCCTGCTCATCGTATGCAGCCTCGCCCTTCTCCGCGCGCACGAGCAGCGCTCTCTCCTCGGGCGTCACGTTTCCGGAGGCGATGTCTGCCTTGTCGATGATTACGGTACCGCCATAGGAGCCGATGTTCGCGTTGCTGATCAGGGTGATGTTCCGGCCAGAGACATTGGCCTCTTCGTCGACCGTGATGTCCCCGGGCAGGGTCAGGATGTTCTTTGCATTAATGAGATCCTCGTCCCGCCACACGCTTTCGGCAAAGGCCAATTCTTCGTCCTCTGTGAGGATATATTCCCAGTCTGGATCATAGGTGCTGTCATAGGTGTCATCGTTCGGCTCGAACGGCGTACCGTTGTCTGAAATCCGGTGTTCGGCCTGGTATTCGGTTTTCTTCTGCTGTTTGTAGGCAGCTATCGCCTCCTGGACTTTGGCCTCACTGCCGAGATTCAGATCGTTCTTGGCATCGGCGAGCTGTTCAATGGTATCTTCGTCAGCCTCAGGAAAATTGTAGTCTTCGATCGAGCCGTCTGCAATCAGGGTGACGTCTCCATCTGCGCTCGCTACACGGTTCACCCGCATTGTCCCGTTGGTTTCCGTGAGGTAGATGCCATCCTTGGCCCTGGCTGTGAGGACCCCGTCCAGGGAATCGAGCGTGAGGCCTTTGTCTACTGAACCAATCCCGCCGTTTTCCGAGGTAAGGGTAATGTCTTTCGCAATGATGGAAGCATGAGCTCCCTGAAGATCGTAAATGGACCCGTCCGCGGTAATCAGGGCGTTGCCTCGGGTGTTCAGGGACTCGATGACGAGGTCGCCTTCCACCTCTGCGATGTTGATCAGCCCTTCGGCCTCTGTTCTCAGCACGCCGCCCTTCGTGTCGATGTGTATGGCCTGTGAGGCATTGCCAATCTCTCCCTCTGGCGCTGACAGGGTGATGTTCGTCCCCGAGACCCAGGCTGATTCGTTGAGGCTAAAGATGCTTCCCTGGCCGCTGCTGATAGACACGTCCCCGTTTCGGTTCACGATGCGATCGTTGAGAAGGATGCCGGCGGCACCCGTGCTGGTCACGTCTAAGCGCGACCGGTCGCTTCCCATGAATTCGATGTCGATCGCATGATCCCCCTGCTGACCGAAGAAATAGAGCACTTGCTGTTCCAAGGGATTCAAGACTCTGCTGTTGGAAATCGCCTGGCCTGCGCCGAGATCGAGGAACCGTGCCCCTTCTCTGGGCTCATATTGCGTCGTTCTGCCATCCACGCGATCCGATATCATGCTGTTCTCGACCACCACGACCCGGCTGTTCTCCTCATCCCACCGGGTGCGATATTGGGTAACACTGAGGTCCCCGTTTACGCCGGTGATCTCCGTGACCAGGGGGTTGCCCTGGTCATCGAGCTTGCCCGTGTCCGTGATCTTGATCATGCCGCTGATCCGGTTGCCCGTGTCGAGCCTGTTGATGACGAGGTCCTGCGAGGAGTGGTTGGTCACCTCAATCTCGCCGTATCCGTCGATGACCTTCAGCTTGCCGCCGCCGGTGCTCACGATCTCGCCTGCCAGGGTGATGTTTCCTCCCGTAATCTTCACGTTCACGAGCTGGATGCACTGGTTCTCATCGTCCCAGTATGCCTTGATGTTGCTGTCGCCGGTCGTGGGGATCAGCTTCTTTCCGTCCGCTCCCTCCACAAGGGAGGCGGGATCGAATTCCGGGATGGTAATCGTCCGGATAGGGATCCCGCTCTGGATCGTTCCCCTGATGTTGAGGATCTGCCCGCTGATCGAGATGCTCCCTCCGGATATGTGGGAATCCGGTGAATGCCACACACCGGGTGTATAGCTCTGGGCGAACTCGCGGGCCGCGAATATGCTCACCTCATCGCCGGTGATGTCGCCCAGGCATTCAATGCTGCCGCTTGCGTTGATGATATCTATCGTCCCCTCAATGTTCGTGATGTCACCTCTCAAGACCATATCCGACCAGACACTTCCATCCGCTCCGGGCACATCGGGGTCATAGAGGTTCTCGACAATGATCCGACTGCCGAGGTTGCGGCCCGGATCGATATGCACGGTGCCGTGGGAGGTGATCGTCCGGTTGTTCAGCGTTATATTGCCGCTCAAGCCCTCGGGGATCTCGAGGTCGCCCAGCTCGAGATGGGCGAGCGACCCGTTCTGGATCAGGATCATGAAGTCGTTTCCGGGGGATTTCAGGGTGCCGCCACCCTTCAATGTCCCGGTGATGTTGATGTCGCCGGAGCCGACGATCGCATCATCCAGCGAAAAACGGTCGAAGAAACCATAGTCCGGGTCAGGGTCGTCAGGATCGCTGCGCCTGTCGATGATTTCCTGAAGCCTCGCCTCGAGCTGGGACCTTTCCTGGGCCAGGATGATTTTCACATTCGCATCCGTCTCTTCGCTATTGATCTGATCGTCCAGCGCATCGATCCTTGCCTGGAGTTCCGCCGCCCCGTCGATATCCGCGGTGAATTCCACCGGGATGTTGCCCGTGACATTCCCGGCAGCGTCGATGTGGAGGGTGCGTTGGTGGTTTATTCCGCTTTCGAGAGCGCCTTCGATGGTGACGGAATCACGGTATTGAGAAACGCTCGCGCGCGAGCCGTTGTTGTACCAGGTAATGGGAATGCCGAAGAGGGCGTATGTCCTCAGCTTCGCCCGCGCGTACCCTTCCGTGTAGGTCAACCCCTTGAAGGCCCCTGCATTGATGTCTCCGCCCGCCTTCAGATCGGCGCCGGAATCGACCAGCACGTCGTTGTAATCGTTCAGATAGGCATAGGCCTCGACACTGCTGAAGGGGATGCCGCCGGCGGAGAATGACCTTGCCTCCGCCCTCGCGCGCAGGTTGTTCTGCATCCCGTCCGGGTCTTTCCCGGCAAAGACGTTGATGTTATTGCCTGCCCTGATCTTCGCATTGGCACCGACACTCGTGTCGTTATCCGCGGTGAGGTTCACGGTAGCCTTTCCATCTGCAGATGCACCCAGGCCGAAGCCCTCGGTATAGGTCACTGCCTCGACGTTTGCCTTTGTCTGCGAATGCAGGTTGACGTCGTTCCCGGCAAGAATTTGCGTGTTCTCTCCAATCGAGGTTTGGGCGGTATTGGTGTTGATGATGGTGGAATGGACGTCTGCTACGGCGATCGCCCCGCCCGATGACAGGATTGCTTTGTCATAGGCGGATACATCGTTCGCGGCTGAGAGGGTGAGATCATTGCCCGCTTCTATCCTGCTGTTATCAGCAGCATAGGCCTCTGCCATATTCGTGATGATCGTTGCACTGTCTCCTGCAGGCCCGCCCCAGAACCCTCCGGAGCCCGCGCTCAGGTTGGCGCCGATAAAGGGCTTTTCAACGCGGTTGGTCGCATCCACGAGGATGTCGTTCCCTGCCAGGATGTCAGCGTCCTGCCCGAGGTACGCTTGTGTGGTCGAGGCAACCGTGTTGCCGGTCCTTGCGCCGTTGCTCCCCACAAACCCGTAGCCGGTGCTGTCTCCATGGGCGTTGAAGATGACATCGGATGATGCGGTGACCGAGATGTCTTCATCGGCGCTTATCTGTGCCGCCTCATCATCGTTCCCCGCCAGATAGGCGCTCACCGTGTTCGTCACATTCGTGCCGGCGCTGGCCGATGCCCCCGCGATGATGCCTCCGGAGCCTCCGTATGTCGTCGCATATGCATCGCTCTTTCCCCGGGCGTTTACGTCTATGGATTCTGCAGAGAGGGAAACATCTTCGTCCACATGGGCGCTCACGGTGTTGGTGATCGTGGTTGAGGATACGTTGTTCCCGAGGCCTGCCAGGGAGTACGATTTCCCGTTCACGTCCGATACGACTTCTCCGGAATAGCTCTTGGCGAGGATCGTAAGGTCTCCCCCGGCTTCGACCTCGGCGTCCTCCCCGATATACGCACCGACCGTCCAGTCGCTGGTCGCGGTTGCCGACGGACTGACGTAGCTTACGAAAAGGCTCCCTCCGACCGCGTCGTTTTCGGCCTTGATGAGTCTCGCCAGCTCCACGCCGCTGAGGTCATGATTCCCGAAGGCCCTGACGGAGATAGTATCCCCGGCTGAGACGGCTGATTCCTCGCCGCCCTCGATATACGCCTTCACCACCGGTTTTGCCGAAGCCTCAACCACGCCGGCTCCGACCGCAACCGCACCGAAGTTGTCCCCCCAGGTGTATGCTGTGCTGCTCACGTCCGCCTGCGATGTGACGATGAGATCCTGCTCGAGGGCGATCCGGGCGTCCAGGCCGATGGCTGCCGTTACGGTGGGATTGACGCTGGAATCCGCTTCGTTGTATCCGCCTGCAATGATGCCGCCTGCCAGGTGCTTGGAGTCCGTGTCCGCCTTGCCGGTTGCAGAGGCCGAGATGTCGAGGCTGTTCACGGCCCCCTCGTCCGATATTCCGATCCTGACGCCGTCATCTGCATAGGCCGATGTCGAGCCGTCCGAATCCACCTCGGCATAGGAGACGCCGATGGGCAGCAAGCCGGATATCGTTCCTTCCAGGCTCCTGGCCTTGTCGTCCGTGCTGGACCGTGCCGACACGGAAACGGTGTCGGCACGGTTGATAGCCACGTTCTTGCCGATATGGGCATCGACCAGATAGTCGTTGTCTATGTAGCTCACCGCTCCCGAGACACTCACAAAGGCGGACAGGCCGCCGGCAAAGGCCTGGTTGAGGGTCTTTTCGTCGAGGCTCGCAGAAATGTCGATGTTGCCTGCTGCATTGATGGAAGAGGTGTGACCGGGGATATCATCGTCGATGTAGGCTCTGACCTGGCTTCGGACATTCGCTATCCCTACGCCGCCCCCCAGGCTGGCAAGACCGACAGCGGCGCTTCCGGAGGTCATGTCAGCGTCGATGCGCTCCCGGGCATCGATCCGGATGTCCCTGCCGGCTTCGACCACAGCGCTCTTTCCGATGAACGCCGACGTGCCCGCCGGCGCTGCCGCGGGTGCAACGGACACCGCCGATGCGGCCCGGCTCGTCTCGCTCTTGATGGCGTCCATGCCGTAGGTGTCGCTCAGTGCCTCGCCCATGAAGTCGTACCTGGCCTGTTCGTTCGCATACTCCGACGGGTTGGTATACTCCTCGTTGCCCCCTTGTGCGGCGAGGTCTTGCACCGTCTCATCATCCGGCATCTCGCCGATGGTCAGGACCGTGACACCCCCGGCCAGGCCCACAGCGCCCCCTGCCGCGCTCACGGCATAGCCTTCGGCCTCTTTGTTCGAAAGGGCGGTCAGCTCCACGTCCCTGGCTGCTTTGACCTGTGCCTGATCGCCCAGGTAGGCGGAGACATCGTTCTGTATCGTATGAAAACCCAGCCCGCCCGAAAGGCCCACCGCACCGCCCGCGAGGCTGCCCGAGACGGCGAAGCCGCTTACGGTGTTGACCGCGGAAACGTTCACGTCCTGCTCGGCATTGGTGCCGTCATTGTCCTGGTTCACCTTCGCGCCGCTTCCGATGTATGCCGATGTACTCGAGTCGATGGTGCTGACCACCACCGCGCCTGCCACACCGGCAAATCCGCCTGCGCCAGCACCCGTGATCGTGGAGAAGTCCTCGCTGGATTGTGCCTGAACGGAAAGTCCCTTCACATCCTTTTTCGTCAGGTTGCCTTGACCATCCATCCCTGAGTAGGTGGATACGGAGCTGGATGAATTTCCCCTGGCGTTGACCACGGCGTTGTTCCCGACAAAGGCCGAGGTATCCTTCTCGATGATCGTCACACCGACCGCTCCGCCGATCCCCACAAGGCCGCCGGCCACGCTGCCGGCGATGATGTCGGTCTCTGTCCGGTCGACGGCCGATATGGCGATGTTGCCGTCCGCATTGACCATGGTTACCTGCTGGCCGTCCCCCGTCCCCTCGACATACGCAAATGTCTCGTTATCGATGGAGATGACCGGCACGGCCCCTGCCAGCCCGACCGCGCCTATGCCCAAAGCGCCTGCGCCTGCGATGGACATGATGTCCTGCGTGGATTCGGCAATGACCTCCACGTCCTCTGCCGCATTGACCCGGGCGGATTTACCGATGAAGGCCCTGGTGTTGTTGTCTACCACTATGACCTCGGCCGCCGGCCCGAGGCCCACCTGACCGCCGATGGATACGGCCGCGCCGATGCCCAGATGTCGCAAATCCGTTCCGGCAGCCACGAGTACGGACTGGCCGTCGCCGGCAGATGCCTGATTCTCGTTGATCTTTGCGCCCTGATCGATGAATGCCGAGGTATTGTTCCCGATGACAGTGACAGATCCGGCCAGGTTGACCGCAAGAGTCCCGGACCCCCCGCCGCTTGCCGCGATGCCGGACACATCGTCCTTCGAAAGGGCTGTGACTGCAAGCCCTGTTATTTCCTTTGTTTCGGCTGAAGCGACCTGCGTGGTATCGATGTCGGTATCCATATCCATGTTGAGGTGTGCCATATCCGATGAATCCACGCTGTAGTCATCGCCGGTGTTGTCATCCGTCTGGACGATGAACCTGCCGGTTGCGACCTCTACGGCATCACGGTTTCCGTCGGCCGCCACCGTCGCGTTTTTCCCGACAGAGGCCTCGGTCGTCTTGTCGATGACCGCAACGACCGCAGAGGCCCCGATGCCTGCGGACATGCCGAAGACGCCGCTTCCGGCTATGCCGTCGATCTCGGTTTCATTTGCTGCGGAAATCACGATACTTCCGTCTGCGTGCACTTTCGTGGTCGAGGTGTCGCCCCCGCCAATGTAGGCCTTTGTCTGATTGGTTATGGCATAGACAGAGGCTGCACCGCCGAAGGCCCATTTTAAGCCGACGGCTGCCGTTCCGGTGATGGAATTGATGTCCTCCCTGGACGATGCCTGGATTGTGATGTTCTCCGCCGCATCAACGATACCGTTGTTCCCGATAAAGGCCTGGGTGTTCTTCGAGATCACGCCCACGTCGGCACCCGCGCCGATGCCTCCCTGAAGGCTGCCCATGGCCGCCCCGGCGATGCCGGTGATATCGGTTTCGTCCGATGCGAGGATGTTCACGCTCTGCCCGGCCCCTCCCGGCTCGCCTGCCGTGACTTCAGCCCCTGAGCCGATATAGGCCCTTGTCTTTTCATCGAGCGTATGGATCGCGGCGCTTCCCTGGATGGCAAGTCTCTGGGCCCCTGTGCCGCCTGCTGCGACGCTGAGGATGTCCTCGTAGGAGGTGGCGGTGACGGATACGCCTTCCATGTTCTTCGTGAGCCGGTTGCCGTCGTCGTCCTTTTCCCCGGTGTACACGTCGATCCCGTCGTCTCCCAGCCCCTTGGCCGTCACAATGCTGCCGCTTCCGATATACGACTCCACTGTGTTGTCCGTGATGATGATCGAAGCCGCCCCGCCGAATCCGGCCCCGCCTATGCCCTGAGACCCCTTGGCGATTGCGATGTTCCCGGCCACGGACAGGATGTCCGCATCGTCGTCAGCCGCCAGGGAGACATTCCCGTCCGCAGTGACGCCGCCCAACATTTTGCCTTCGATATACGCCTTTGTCGTGTTGGTCAGGTCGCTCACCGCTGCCGACCCTGCGATTGCCATGCCGTCCTTGGACGCGCCGAGAGAGGCTGCGACCGTTTTGATCTCGCTCCTCTCATCAGCGGAAACTATGACGTCGCCGCCTGCCGTAATGTCCGAATCCTGTACAGAGGCCGCCGTGTCATTGTCTGTGGTGTTAACCGCCACGGAAGCGCCGATGCCGGCCTTGCCGCCGTAGCTCGCTGAACCGGCGATCGACCAGATGGCCGTGTCGTCTCCGGCCGAAATCTTTGCCGTGCCGCCCGAGTCGATGTCCGACCGGGAGATGAAGGCATGGGTGTCACTGTCGATCTGGTTGACGGACACCGAGCCTGCGAGCCCGTACCCCTTGTCCTTTCTCTCCAGTGAACCGCTTGCTGAGATTGTCCGGATAGTACCTTCAGTCTCTGCCGAAAGCCCGAGATCTCCGGAAATATCCAGGAACGCATCCGTGATGGAGGCGTTCGTCTCGGTATCCAGCTCATTGTACGTGACCGAGCCGGCGAGGCCTACGGATGTTCCCTCCGAGCTAGCCATTGCGGCCGCTCCGGCAATGGAGCTGATGGTGCTGTCGCTGCGCGCGGAGAGGCCTACATCCTCTGCCTCGACGAGTTTTAAGCCCGTGATGGCGGCGTGCGTGTTGTCCGTGATCAGGTTGACCGAGACATCGCCGGCCACGGATATGGCCGCTTTGGGCTTTTTCGCGGGCTGCGCGTCTCCCTCGTCCTCGTCCTCGTTGAACAGCCGGGGCAGGGATACGCCGTCGAGCGGGTCGTCGTCGGCTATCTTGTCCGGAACGGGCGAGGTCTCCTCCTTTGTCTCGTCGTCATTCTTGCTGGTAGTAACGGCTGCGGCAAGCGAATAGGAGCTCAAGGACCCCGTGTTCTCGGCCGTGAGACTGACATCGCTCTCCGAGCTTAAGTGTCCGTCTTCCCTGACGAGCATGTGCGAAGCGCCCATGTCCGCGGCTGCGGCCAGGTCGATGACAGCGCCTGTTTCCGTATCCATCAGGCTGATCTTCGTTTCGTCCACGACCATGACCTCATAGGTCTTCCCGTTCTCCAGCCCGCTGATGCTTGCACCGCCGCCGTTCAGGTAGACCACTGCATCGCCCGTTTCATAGCCGTGCTTGTAGCCGAGGTCGATGATGTTGCCTCCGGTGAGGCACACGGATGGATCGAATGCGGCGTGCCCGATGAGCGCCCGGGTGTCCCGCTCGATCGCGTTGATGGCCACGGAAGCGCCCACGCCCATGTTTTCTCCCTTGATGACGCCGCCGGAAGCGTTGAAGAGAAGGGTGTCATCCGTTGCCGATATGTTCACCTCTCCACCTCTGACATTTGCACCGCTGTCGATGATCGCGAGGGTTTCGTCATAATGGTCGATGTAGGAAAAGGTGCCGGCCATCCCGAAGGTCTTTGCCTTGGAGCCGGACTGTGCCAGGGCGATGCTCGTGACATCCGTGCGTGCATCCACGCTCAGGCCGCCCTGCGCGCCCGTGAAGACCGATGCCCCGTCCTCTATCCTGGCGCTTGTGGTGTTGTCGAGGAACATGAGCAGAACCGAACCGCCGGCCCCGGTCTTCCCGGTTGCGCCCATGTCGACCCATTCCGCGAAGGGGTGCTTCCAGGCCTTCATGTTCGTCAGGGTGGAGACCTGCAAATTGAGGTCAAAGACCCCGGACATATCG
>Ga0208824_1000450_pt1 | contig 44789 bp, 28 predicted proteins | sample AD_JPNTR3_MetaG_FD_184447 | JGI IMG/M metagenome (GOLD analysis project Ga0208824, IMG submission 184447) | Active sludge microbial communities of municipal wastewater-treating anaerobic digesters from Japan - AD_JPNTR3_MetaG (SPAdes) (version 2) | ecosystem: Engineered > Bioreactor > Anaerobic...
GTCGAGGTGGTCTGCGGCGTTTGCGAAGAAGAAGCACGCGAGTTGGCGCGTCCGTTTTTCAAGCACGTCACCACGGGACTGCCGTATGTGACGGTCAAGCTCGCGATGACGCTTGACGGGCGCATCGCCGACCGTGAGCAGCGTTCGCAATGGATCACCGGCGCGGCGGCACGCGCCGAGGTGCAGCGCCTGCGGCGGCGCGTGGATGTGATGCTGGTCGGGGCGGGCACGGTCTGCGCCGATGATCCGTCGTTGCTCTGTCGGTTGCGCGGAGCGGGGGACGACCTGATGCGTGTGGTGGTGGATGCGTCGGGGCGCACGCCGGCGCGGGCGCAGGTGTATACCGATGCGGCGGCGGCGCGTACGGTTGTGGCGACGACGCAGGCCGGGGCAGCCCGCAAGGCGGCGGACTGGGCGCGGCAGGGTGCTCAGGTCTGGACATTCGACGCCGATGCCGATGGACGCGTGCCGCTCGAACCCTTGTTGAAACGATTGGGTGCGGCGGGGGTTCTGCATGTGCTCTGTGAAGGTGGCGGACGTTTGGCCGGTGCCTTGCAGGATGCGGGACTGGTGGATGCCTACGATCTTTTTTATGCGCCGGTGCTGTTGGGTGACAGCCGGGCAGTCGGTGCGCTGGAAGGACGCGGCACGTTGCTGGCCGACGTGCTGCGCTGGCGTTGTGTGGATGTGAAGCGGTTCGGCGAGGATGTCCGGATCCGTGTACGGAGGGCGTGACACATGTTTACGGGACTCGTGCAGCGGGTAGGCGTGTTGAAGCAGCTGGCGCGCGCCGGCGAAGGGTGGGCGTTGACGCTGACGCATACGCCATGGCCGGATGCGCTCGTGCTCGGCGAGAGTGTCGCGGTACAGGGCGCGTGCCTGACGGTGACAGCGCAGGGCGAAGGATGGTTCACGGCTGATCTTTTGGACGAGACGCTGCAACGCACCGCGCTAAGGCGGCTGGGCGAAGGAACGCGGGTCAATCTCGAACGGGCTTTGGCGTTGGGCGACCGTCTCGGCGGCCACATCGTAAGCGGGCATGTCGATGAGCGCGGCGTGCTGGGCGCGATCGAAGACCGCGGGCGCGATGTGGCGTGGTGGATCACCTGCTCCACGTCGTTGGCGCGGCAGACGGTGTTGAAAGGTTCGGTCGCAATTGACGGCGTGAGCCTCACGGTCTCGGGACTCAGTGATAACGGCTTTGAGGTCAATCTCATTCCCCACACGCTGAAAGAAACCAGCCTGTGCGACCGTCGGGTCGGCGATGAGGTCAATCTGGAAGGCGACCTGCTGGGCAAGTATGTGGCGCGTCTGTTGGGTCGGGATGAGTCGGGCGGAATCACCGAACGCATGTTGGCGGAGAACGGATTTTTATGAAAAGTGTGCTGTGCTTGGGATTGACGCCGACCTTGCAGCGGACACTGGTGTTTGACCGGCTGGAGATGGACGAGGTCAATCGCGCGCGTCAGGTCGTGGAATCGGCCGGCGGCAAGGCACTCAACGCAGCGCGTGCGCTGGTGGCGCTGGGCACGCCGACGCAGGTCGCCGGTTTCAACGGTGGTGACACCGGACGCCGGGTGACGGCGTATCTCTCCGCCTACGGTGTGGATGCACGCACGTTGACCACCACGAAGGCGCCGACCCGTATCTGCACGACTCTGATTGACCGCGCGGGCGGCACGGTGACCGAACTGGTTGAGGAGGCGCCGGCACCGGGTGTCGCCGCCTTACGCCGCTTCATGCGCGACACGCTGCGTCGGACGGCGGAGGCCGCAATGTTGGTCATCTGCGGCACGCTGCCGCCCTACGCCGATGATACGTTCTACGTGCCGTTTGTGCGCGCCGCCACCGAGGCCGGCGTGCCGGTGGTGATCGACTCACACCGTCAGGCGCTCGTCAACGTGCTGGCCGAGCGGCCGCTGCTCGCCAAGCTCAACGTGCGCGAACTGGAGACCACGCTGGGAGAACAACTGGCATCCGAACAGCAGATCGTGCGCGGCATGCGTGAGATGCTCGCGCGCGGGGCGCGCCATGTCTTTGTGACGCAGGGCGGCAAAGCCGCGTATCTGGTGACGTCGCGCGGCGCATGGCGTTTCACGCCGCCGGAGATCAAGCAGCGCGTCAACCCGATCGGCAGCGGCGACAGCGCTACGGCCGGTATCGCGCATGCGTTGGTCACGGGCAAACCGATGACGCGCGCGGTCGCCCTCGGGCTAGCGTGCGGAAGTGCGAATGTCGAAAGCCTGACCCCTGCCGATCTCGATGTCAAGCGCGTCGCGGAACTGGCACGCAGGGTGGGTTTAGGATTTAGGATTTAGGATTTAGGATTTAGGATTTGGGCTTATCTCTTACTTCCACGTCTCACCGCGCTTAGGGCGCTGTGAAGCTGGTCACCACCTTGAAGAAGCGGCGGGGTACCGTCGGGTCGCGGGGGATCGTGAAGATGACTTGGCTGCCTGTCGCTTGGATGCTGTCGCCGATCTTCACCCAGTTGGTTTGGGTGAGATCGTCCACTCTGTAGACCGTATACCAGAGGCCGCTTTCGGCGTTGTCGATCTTGATGGTGGCCGTTCCGTCGCCGATGACGAACCCCTCGCCGTCTGCGGCGAAGGCGGGCGCGGCGGGAAGGCCTGACGCGAGGTAGTAGGTTTCGCCGATCGCCGGGGCACCGGTGAAGGTGCCGCCCGTGCCGGCGAACATGTCGATGTTCCAGTCTGTTGCTCCCGCCGCGTCCGCGTTGGCCGGGATACTCCACGGCATTCCGGGACCCTCGGTGTTCAGCACAATGCCCGTGCAGCCGTCGAACATTTCCTGATAGCAGCCCTCGGCCAGCGTCGTGGCGGGCAGCGCCGGCGCGTTTGTCAGTCCCGTACAGCCGGCGAACATGCGGTAATAGCAGCTCTTGGCCAGCGTCGTGGCGGGCAGCGCCGGTGCGCTGCTGAGCGCCGTACAGTTGCAGAAGAGGAACGAGAAACAGTTGGTGGTCATGGCCGGATGCGCGCCGGCGGTCACCGTCGCATGGTCGAGCAGGGTCTCGATGTTGCCGGAGCAGGCGACTGTTCCCGGATCGGCAACAATCGCCCATTCGGAACCATAATAGCCGGAAATGCGGCTGTTGCCCGTCCCGCGGAAGTAGAGCTTGTACGCGCCATTGGTGTAGTTCGCCGCGATGGTTGTCCCTGCGGAGGCGGTGATCTCGTACCACTTTATCGTGTTGGCGGAATAGGAAAGCGTTGCGTTCCATGATTTTGGGGGCACCGTGATCTTGAAGAACTCCGCGCTCGAGAAGGTGATGTACCCGAGCGGTTTCGCTGTCGCATCCGCGTTGGCGACGGTCACCGCATAGTCCCAGTCCCCGCCGCTCGTCGTGAAGGTGTAGACATTGTTGGGCAGCCAGAGGTAGAGCTTGCCGTTTTCGTCGGCGGCGAGGCCGTTGACGTTGTAGGGATCGAGGCCGTTGACGGTGGCTGCCGCATTGGGCGTGAGATAGGGCACCGTCACGCACCAGACACGGACCGTGCCGTTGCTGGGTGCGGGGGCGATGGTGCTGTTCGCCAGGCGGATCGAGCCGCCGGTAAAGGTGTTCGCGCCGGAGACCGAACCGCCGCTCCCCGGCCCGATGTCCGCGCCGCCGCTCTTGCCCCGCGTGAAGACGATGCCGCCGCTGATGGTGACCGTGCCGCCTGCGCCATAGTAACCGCCGCCGATGCCCGCGCCGTAAAGACCGCCCGTGGCCGTGACTGTGCCGCCTGCGCCATGGTGGCCGCCGCCGATGCCGGCGGCGTAACCGTTGGCGTCGCTCGTGCCGCTCGTGGCCGTGACCGTGCCGCCGTCGCCGTAGTAGCCGCCGCCAATACCCGCGCCTTCGGAGCCGCTGGAGGCTGTGACCGTGCCGCCGCTGATGGTGACCATGCCGCCGTTGCCTTGGTAGCCGCCGCCGATGCCCGCGCCTTCGTTACCGGCGGTGGCCATGAGCGTGCCGCCGGAGACGTCCACCGTGCCGCCTGCTCCGTTCCTGCCGCCGCCGATGCCCGCGCTTTGGTAGCCGCCCTGCGCCGTGACCGTGCCGCCGACGATGGTGACCGTGCCGCCGGCACCGCCGTAGCCGCCACCGATGCCCGCGCCGCCGTTGCCGTCCCAGCCACCGGTGGCCGTGAGCGTGCCGCCTGAGATGGTGACCGTGCCGCCGATGCCCGCGCCTTGGTAACCGCCCAGTGCCGTGACCGTGCCGCCGGAAATCATGACCGTGCCGCTGTCGCCGCCTTCTCCGCCGCCGATGCCCGCGCCCCGGTCGCCGCCCGTCACCGTCAGCGCACTGGCCTCGTCGCCGGGCGTGTTGGTGATGGAGAGCGTCCGTCCCGCCGCAACCGCAAGGCCTGCCTGGGTCGCGCCGGAGGCGAGCGTGTTCGTTCCCGTGAGGAAGAGCGAGACGTTGGCGTTCGTCCCCAGTTCGAAGGCGCATTGGTTATTGCTGGTTGCCCGGAGCGTCAGGTTCGAGAGCGTGACCGTGCTCGTTACATTCGCCGAGACGACGACGCGTACCATACCCCATTCGTTGGTGCCGGAGAGCGTGAACGGCCCCGCCCCGGAGAGCGTGAGCGTGTACGCGGCATACGACCAGCCCGTGCCGCTGGACGAGATGTCGTCGTCAAGGGCAACGCCGTTGACCGTCACTCCGGTCGGGGTAGCGCTGGCGGTTGTTGCGAGCAGGCCCGCGCAAGCGAGCGCGAGCATTGACAGTTTAACGCAGAGACGCGGAGACGCAGAGATTGGTTTCTGGTTTCAAGTTCCATCCACAGAGCGGTGTTGTTCATGGTTGATCTTTTTGCTGAATTGAATACGGTATAAACATTATCCGGAAACAGTCGCGACTAATAATGAGAGGGGGGAGGCGACGCAAGAACAAACGAGTAACATGTGTGTTTGTTAGTTCATGAGTACATGAGTACATGGGTTCATTGGTTTAGCGTGGTCAAAATCGGGATCGGGATCGAAATCGATAGAACCTTGGCTTGGCTTCGGCTTCAGGTTTTATGCGCGGTTTGGTTGCCGATTCTGCCGTACCTAAGCCAGTTTAAGGCTGTCGGTGCCGTTGGCCATGGCGATAAACCATGTGCCGCCTTTGCGGCTTTGTGTGAGATTGGATTGGGTCGCGGGCTCCGCCGCATCAGAAGAACCACTTGGCCAGACGCAGGATGCCTTGTTTCCACGGCACGCGATGGGAGACGCCCGACGCGTCCTTGAAGGAGTCAAGGTTGGCGACGTACCAGTGGTAGTTACGGATCAGCGCATCTTTGTTGGAGTAGCGCGGCGCGTATCCCAAGACACGTTCGGCCTTTTCGATGCTCACAAAGGAGTCCTCGCAGGCGGTCTCATACACCCACTTGTAGAGCGGCGAGAGGCGCAGCAACTCTAGGAAGCGTAGCGCCCAGATCACCGGTTTGGCCGGCAACCCACGGATCTTTTTGCCGTGCCCGGCGACATCCAGCACGGCTTGATAATCTTCGCGCATGGTGGTGAACGCTTTGGCGCCGATGTTGAACGTGTCGTTGACCTTGGCGCTGTCCAGCGTGAGCGTCAGCCAGATCGCCTCGCAGAGGTCCTCCACGTCGAGAAGTTGGTAGCGGTTGCGTCCGCTGCCGATCATCGGGAAGCCGTGGCCGGTGTACGCCCAGTCATAGAAGAGCGCGAACACGCCAAGCCTTTCAGGGCCGACGAAAGATTTGGGACGGATGATCGGGACGCAAAGCCCCTGCTCGCGCGCTTTGAGGCACTCCTCTTCCGCCAGAATCTTGGCGCGTCCATACGGCCCGACGCCGATCAGCGGGTCGTTCTCTACAAGCGGATGATGGTCGGGGATGCCGTACACGGCGGTTGACGAGATCATGACGGCACGTTCGACACCGGCTTCACGCGCGACAGCCATCACGTTGCGCGTACCGTCGACATCGGTGGTCATGATGTCCTCTTCGGAGTAGAGCGGCAGCGCCGCTGCGGTGTGGATCACCCAAGTGACGCCCTGCATGACCTGTTTCAAAGCCACCACATCGCGAATGTCGCCGACAACCGCCTGAATCTGATCTTTCTCAGGATAATCGAACGGCATGAGGTCGATCGAACGGATATCCGTGATGCCTTTTGACCGGAGGTGCCGGATCAAGTTGATTCCAAGGAAACCGCTACCGCCTGTCACTAAAACGCATTGATTCATGAACTACAATCCCTTCGTGTTCGCCAAATGTCGAGACACGTTACCAAATCCGCCGGATGTTGGCACTTCAAAACGGGTGCGACCGCGTCATTCCGCGATGGTCATTTCCCAGGGCGGCGTCTCAATGGCTTTCTTGCCGTCATCGAGCAAAAGTTCTGATTGCTGTGCATCGCTGGTGAGTTCGTCCCAGAAATCTTTTCTCAGCTTTCCGTCGAATATCTCAAAAGCCTGTTCGGTTTCTTTTTCTTTGAAAAATGCTTTGTAAGCGTCTGCAGGAAAAGAGCCGCCTGCATGTGAAAAATACACATTGCCGCCATAACGTCTGTAAAGCGCCCTGTTTCGTTTCCACAAAAGCACGTCCTCTTTTAGCATGTCATCCGTAGGCACGAAAAAACTGGGCTTCAGCCACGCAATTTCTTTTTTGATTTTGGCGACTCTGTTTGAGACATCTACAGTTCCGACAAGGTTCTCCAGTTCTTTGTTGAGGTGCGCAATCCGCTGGTCATAAGTCCCCTTGGCTAGTTTTTCAAAAAACTCACGCTGCTTTTCAAGCTCTTGCGGCATGACCACGATATTTTCACTTTTGTCAAACTGATCCAGAAGCGTTTTCATGATGATGGCTGAGGCATCATTCGTTTCACTTATCGCAACCCCATTCACCATCGCGACCGTGCGCGTGTCTCCAGGCTTAGCGCTTGACACGCTTAACAAGATTACAAATACGAGAGCAATCGCAGAACCGCAAACAATGTACAGCAGTTTTTTCTTTTTCATGGTAGAGCGCTCCGTCTACTCAACGCCTGATCGTTTGCCCACCTTTTACACGGATCCTTATTTCAAGTCAATGGCAGAAACCCTGAATCAAAATCGCTAATGCGTTTGACACGTCCGGTGTGAAGTCCGCATAATGATACTACCAATTAGGTCTCTGTCAGATGGATGGGCACCGGGAGGTTGATATGAAAAATGGATTGAGGGCGGTTTTGGCCGTTGCTGTGTGCGGCGTCGCGTGCGCCGGGAGTGCGTTGGGTGCAACGCGCATCGTGTCGGTCTACGTAGAGAGTTTCGCGGAGCTGCAAAAGCAAGCCGCGCTGGGGGCCGGGGCGTTTCAGGCGCCGATGCTTGCGGCGTTGCCGATGATGATGACCGGTGGCTTGCCGGGTGCGGCGCAGATGGATAACAGCAAGCCGGTCGCGATGCACCTGCTCGCACTCGATGGCGGCGAAACCGGCATGGTCATTGAGGTTGCGCCCAGTGCCGCGCCGGAGGCTTACCTCAAGGCGTTGGCCGGGGGGGAGGCCGAAGGGGCGCTGCCCGAGCCGAAGGACGGCATCTACACGCTGGGCAAGCACATGGCGGCAAAGGTCGCGGGCGGCCGCCTGTATATCGTGACGCATGCGAAAAAACAGGCCGCATTGCTGGGGACGGACCTGACGGCGTACTCTGAGTTGCCGACGTTGCCTGGCGTGCTGCGTGTGTCGGTGGAGCCTCAGGCCGTGGTGCCCTATCTGAAAAAAGCAACGGCGTCCATACCGGTGCAGGTCAACGCGCCTGACGCCGAGAAGCAACGCCGCGCGGTGGAGCGCGCGCTGGGTTTCTATAGCGGGATGCTCGAACAGCTCAAAGCGCTTCATCTGGGGCTCAACATCCAGAATGAAGGGGTGTTCGTCCGCTCGCGCCTGATACCGCGCGCGGGATCGGATCTGGCAGCGTTGATGCTCTCCGGCAAGCCCGTTTCTACGAAACAGCAGGCGTTTCTGAAAAAGGATTCGCTGTTCAGTTATGCGTCGGGCGGGTCGACCGTGCCGAAGACGCTGGAGAACGCGCTCATCGAGATGTATACCGAGCTCGTCGCCTCGTCGCCGATGTATACCGGCGGCGCAACCAATGACTGGGCTGCGGTCTTGAAGCAATCGATCGCGCTGTGGGGTGTGCCGCAAGCCTTGGCCGTGAGCCGACCGGTGCCGGACGGCGCGCTGCACGTACAGGGATGCTGGCAGATGGATGATCCTGTCGGCTATTTGGAATCGCAGTTCGCCATGATGAAAGAGCCGTTTTTCGTTACGATGATGAAGCAGAGCGGTATCAAGTTCCCGGGGCCGACCAAGCGTACGGTTGACGACATGAAGGTGTACGATTGGAAGATGGAGTTCGATGAGCAGGCGATGGAGAAAACAGTGCGCGCTGCGTTCCCTCCCGATCTGCCGGCCGAAAAGGCCGATGCCGCCGTGGCGGCGCATCAGCAGACTTTTCGCACACTGAAGGTACTTTTGGGTGACGGCTACACCTATGCGACCAGCGGCAAGGATCTGATTTTGGCTATGGGCGGCGAGGCCGTGCTTGCCGATGCGGTCAAACGCGCCAAAGCCTCGGCGGGTGCATCCGCAGAGGCCGATCGTATCGAAGCGTTGTTGTCGCCATCGGCTGATCCGCACAGCATCGGCAGCATCGCGTTGGCGCGCATCATAGCGCTCTCTCTGGCGGCGCGTCCCGAAACGGCGGACATCGCGAAAGGGATCCCGGATAGCGAGGGGATCGTCTTCGCGGGTTGGCCGTTCAAGGGAGAGACGTTGTCCGCCATGTTGATTCCGACCTCAGAGATCAAGGCCATCACGGCCGCCGCCATGGCTGGCCAAGCGGCGGCTCGGAAGCGTAACGCGCCCGCACGGCCACCCGTCCCTGATAATTTTTAATCCCGCACCACACAAACGAGTAAGAGCAAGGAGAGACATTATGGAACGCATTTCGTATTCACGTCGGTCATTTCTTAAACGTACGGGCGTCGCGTCGGCATGCGCGGCATTTCCTTTTCTACGTGTAGCCGGACAAACCAGTCCCAATGAAAAGGTCAACCTCGCCTGTTGCGGCATCGGCAATCAGGGCGCGGGCGACATCAACGCATTGTTTGCCACGGGCCTCTGTAACATCGTGGCGTTGTGCGACACAGAGATGGGGGGCAAGCGGACGCAAAAAACGTTGCAGAAGTTTCCCAATGCGCCGCGTTTCACTGACTTCCGCAAGATGTTCGACAAGCACGACAAGGAGATCGACGCGGTGTTGGTCGCCACGCCGGACCACTCGCATTTCGTCATCACGATGGAGGCGATGCGTCGTGGCAAGGGCGTGTTCGTGGAGAAGCCGCTGGCCCATTCGTTCAATCAGATCGATCTGCTGATGGCGGCTGAGCAGAAGTACAAAGTCGCCACGCAAATGGGCAACCAAGGCCACTCCGACGGCAACTACTTTCAGTTCAAGACCTGGCAGGAAGCCGGCGTCCTCGACAATGTGACCAAGTTCGTGGCCCACATGAATGGCGGTCGCCGCTGGCACAAGTGGAAGGGCGATCCCGCAGCCATCAAAAAGGCGATCGCGAAACAGCCGAACACCAACAACGTGGATTGGGACACCTGGCTGGCGCATGTCGCGGAGCATGACTTCACCGAGCAGTATCTCAATGGCGACTGGCGCTGCTTCTATGAATTCGGCAACGGTGCGTTGGGCGATTGGGGTGCCCACATTCTCGATACCGGTCACGAATTCCTGAAGTGGGGCCTGCCGACGTCGGTCGAGCCGCTCAAAATGGAAGGGTGGAATCCGTACGTCTTCCCGATGGCCTCTACGCTGCTCTTCAAGGTGCCGGCACGCGGACCGGGCCTGCCGGCCTGCGATGTGTACTGGTACGACGGTGTGGGCAACCATCCTGAACTGCCGGAGGGATTCCACGGGGTCAAGACCAACAGCAACGCGCCGGCGTCGCTCGGCGGCTCTGACCAAGGCAAGGCGCTGCCGCCCGGCAAGGAGATTTACGGTGACGGCGTGATATTCAAGGGCGGTTCGCACGGCTCCACGCTCTCGGTGATCGGCGGTGAAAAAGCCGATGCGGTGAAGGCCACGCTGCCGCAGGTTCCGAAGAGCCCCTCGAATCACTACAAGAACTTCCTGCTCGGCGTCAAGGGCGAGGAGGTCTGCCGTTCGCGCTTCGCGGTGTCCGGTCCGCTCTGCCAGTTCATGTGCCTCGGCATCATCGTGCAGAATGTCAACGCCAAGCTGGAGTTTGATCCCAAGACCCGCAAGATCACCAATCACGACGCCGCTCAGGCGTTGTTGCGGATCGGTGAGCCCCCGCGTAAGGGTTGGGAAGAGTACTTCAAGGTCTAGTGCGCGTGAGGGTTGCGACCCAACGCAAGGAGTCTGTTTGTAATGAGTCAACCTGTTCGGATCATGCCCTGTCTGGATATGCAGGAGGGACGCGTCGTCAAAGGCGTGCATTTTGTCGATATCCGTGACGCGGGTGATCCTGTCGCATGCGCCCGCGCTTATTGTGCCGCAGGCGCCGATGAGCTCGCCATGCTGGATATCACGGCGACGGTTGAGGGACGCGCCACACTGCTGGATGTGGTGCGGCGCGTGGCCGATGCCGTGACCGTGCCCTTTACGGTGGGCGGCGGCATCTCCGACGTGTCGACCGCTGAAGCGGTGCTCGCGGCTGGTGCCGACAAGGTGTCGATCAGCAGTGCGGCATTCCGCAAGCCGGAACTGGTGCCGGAGTTGATTCGCGCGTTCGGTGCCGACAAGGTGACCGTGGCGATCGACGTGGATCGTAGCGCGACGCTGCCGTCCGGGTACGAGGTCTATATCGACGGCGGCCGTACCGCGACTGGCACGGACGCCGTGGAGTGGGCCAAGCGCGTGGACGGCTTCGGTGTGCCGGTCATCCTGCCCACCAGCAAGGCGGGCGACGGCGCGTGCACCGGATATGACCTGCCGGTGATCCGTGCGATCAAACAGGCCGTTTCGGCGGAGGTCGTAGCATCCGGCGGCGCCGGAACGCTTGAGCATTTCTACGACGCCGTTCAGGCGGGAGCCACGATCCTGCTGGCTGCCTCGATCTTTCACTTTGGTGAGATCGGCATCGGTGACCTGAAGGCGTACCTCAGCGAACGCGGCGTGACGCTCCTGTAACGCCCCGGCGCACGAGGCAAAGCGGTTATGCGGATACTGGTGACAGGAGCGGCGGGTTTTATCGGTGCCCACTTGACGGCGCGTCTGCTGCGCGACGGACACGCGGTGACGGGCATCGATGCCTTTACGCCGTACTACGACGTGCAGTTCAAACATGACCGCTGGGCGGCGCTCGTCGGACGTGCGGTGGACGAGGGCCAAGAGGCGCGCCTGATCACATGCGATGTGTGTGATGGGGAGCGGTTGCAGGGCGTATTCGCGGAGTTTCAACCAGAGTGCGTCGTGCATCTCGCGGCACAGCCCGGCATGCGTGCGTCGCTCAATGCGCCGTTCGTCTGCCAGAAGAACAACGTGGAGGGCTTTCTCTCGTTGCTCGAGTGCTGCCGCCATGCGGCGGTTACGCCGCGTCTGGTGTATGCCTCCTCATCCTCGGTCTACGGCAACAGTGCCGTGCTGCCCTTTACAGAAGAGCAGCCTGCGGACCGGCCGGTGAGTCTCTACGCCGCCACGAAACGGGCGAATGAGCTGATGGCGCATACCTACGCGCAACTCTACGGTATCCCGTGCGTCGGTCTGCGGCTCTTCACGGCGTATGGCCCGTGGTGTCGGCCCGATATGGCGCTCTACCTGTTTGCCGACGCGCTGTCGCAGCGCCGTCCGTTGCAAGTGTTTCAGGGCGGCGACGTGAGCCGCGATTTCACCCACATCGACGATGTGGTGGAGGGCATCGTGCGCTGCATCGACATGCCGCTACACGCTCGGTATGAGCTTTTCAATGTGGGCAGCGGACGACCGGTCGTGCTGCTGAGCGCGGTCCGCCTGCTGGCGGAGAAGTTGGGTGTGACGCCGCAGATTGAGGTCGCGCCACTGCCGCCCGGCGATATCCCCGCGACGTGGGCGAGCCTCGCGCGGATTCAGGCTCGTACCGGATATCAGCCTGCCACGACGCTGGAGGAGGGTCTTGACCGGTTTGTTGCGTGGTTCCGCGCCTATGCCTTGGCGGGGGCCGGGAACGGAGTTGCGCGATGAGGTGGTGGCTCTACAACGTGTTGTTTGCTGTGGCCTACGTCGTGATGCTGCCGCATTTCCTGTTGCGCATGAAGCGGCGCGGTGGATACCGCAGCCGCATGGGCGACCGCTTCGGACGCTATCCGGCTGACGTGCTCACGCGGTTGCAACAAATGCAGGGCGCGGTCTGGATTCATGCTGTCAGCGTGGGCGAGGTCTATGTGGCGGGACAGATGATGCGGGCCATGCGGGCGCGCGAGCTCGGTCTCCGTTTTGTTTTCAGTACCACCAGTTCCACCGGATGGCGCGAAGCCGAAAAGCAGGTCGGTCCCGAGGATGTGCTCGTGTACAACCCGCTGGATTTTCCGCTCTGCGTGCGCCGGGCTCTGGCCGCGATTCGGCCGCGCGCGTTGATTCTGACGGAGTCCGAAATCTGGCCCACGTTGATCCGCGCTTGCCATCGGCGGGGCGTGCCGCTCTTTCTGATCAACGCACGGGTCTCCGACCGCTCGGCACCCGGCTACCGTCGTCTGCGCTTCTGGTTCGGGCCGGTCTTGCGCACGTTCACCGCGATTTTAGCGCAGTCCGAGGCCGACAAGCAACGCCTCGTGGACGCAGGTGCCGATCCGGAGCGTATCACGGTGACCGGCAGTTTCAAGTTCGACGTGGCGATCAGGAACCCCGCTAAAGAGCAGGAGGTCGCCGCGTTTCTGGCGCGGGTGGATTGTGGCCCGGCGCGTACGATACTGCTGGGCGGCTCGACATGGCCCGGTGAAGACGCGGCACTGCTCCGCATTTACAGCCATCTCAGGACACGCCATCCGGACCTGCGCCTCGTGCTGGTGCCGCGCCACTTTGAAAAAGCCGATGCCGTGCAGGCGGAGATCGAACGCGCCGGTTTTGCATGCGTGCGGAAATCAACAGGGATGCTCCATGAACCATCCGGCGAAAATACCCGTCCGCTGTCAGATATCGATCCTGCCTCTCCGCCCGTTATTCTGGCCGACACTACGGGCGAACTGATGGGGTTTTACGGCAACGCGCAGATCGTGTTCGTGGGTAAAAGCCTATACGAGCACGGGGCGCAGAACATGATCGAGCCCTGCCTCTGCGGCGCAGCGACGCTGGTCGGTCCGTACACCGAAAACTTCCGCCCGGTGATGTCCGATCTGCTGGCGGCCGATGCCTTGATACAGGTGCCCGATGAAGCGACGTTGGAGCACGAGATTGAGCGTCTGATGAACGATGCAGAGGCGCGCCGCGCTCTGGGCGCCCGCGCCACGGAAGCCGTGTTGCGCCGCAAAGGGGTGGTTGACCGCTGTGCGGAGTTCATTAGTGCATGAGTTCATTAGTGCATGAGTTCATTAGTGCATTATTTTGTCGTCGCGCCGCGCACGGCACAACAATCATGTCAATCGGGTCAGTCATGTCTAAAAAACGGGCGTTTCTTTGCGGCTGTTCTTTGCTAAACTACTTCCCATGACATCTATCACTCTTCATCCTAATCGGGATTTTTCCGTAGTTCGCCGGCATCCGTGGGTTTTTTCTGGTGCGATATGCAGCGTGGACGGCGCGCCGGAACCTGGCGAAAGCGTGCGGGTCATCGCCGCCGACGGCAAGCCGCTCGGCACGGGCGCGTTTTCGCCTGCGTCGCAGATCCGCGTGCGCATGTGGTCGTTCGATCCCGAGGTCACGGTGGATGACGCGTTTGTCAGCGACCGCATCGCGCGTGCTGTGGGTGCGCGTGCGGGGTTCTTGGGCGACGGAGCAACAAATGCTTTTCGGCTGATCAATGCGGAAGCGGACGGTGTTCCGGGGTTGATCGCCGACCGCTATGCTGATTGGATCGTCTGCCAGTTCACGACTGTAGGGGCCGAGTACTGGAAGCGTGTGATCGTTGACGCACTCCAGCGCTACTTCCCCTGTCGCGGCATCTACGAGCGCTCGGATATGGAGGCGCGCGCACATGAGGGGCTGCCGCAGGTTTCTGGCGTGCTGGCGGGTGAGCCGCCGCCGGAGCGGATCGAGATCGTGGAGAACGGATGCCGCTATCAGGTGGATGTGCGGGCCGGACACAAGACTGGGTTTTATCTGGATCAGCGCGAAAACCGCGAGCGTATCAAGCGGTACGCTAACGGGGGTGACGTGCTCAACGCCTTTTCCTATACGGGCGGCTTCGGGATCGCGGCGGTCGCGGCCGGTGCGGCCTCGGTCACGCATGTCGATCTCTCGGCAGAGGCATTGGCACTCGCTAAATCCAATACCGCGCTCAATACGTGTCACGTCGAGGAGTCATCCTTCATTCAGGGCAATGTGTTCGAGGTGCTGCGTACGTTTCGCGATCAGGGACGCAGCTTCGACTTGGTGGTGCTGGACCCTCCCAAGTTTGCAGAGTCCAAGGGAAGCCTGATGAAAGCGTCGCGCGGCTACAAGGATATCAATCTGCTGGGCATCAAGCTGCTGCGTCCCGGCGGCGTGCTGGCCACATTCTCGTGTTCCGGTTTGATGACGCCGGATCTGTTCCATAAGGTCGTCGCCGACGCGGCGGTGGACGCGAAGCGTGATATTCAAGTGATCGCGCGGTTACAGCAAGCCGAGGATCATCCAGAAGGGCTCTGCTTCCCAGAAGGGCTCTATCTCAAAGGGCTCCTCTGCCGCGCGTGGTAAGGGGAGAAGGGGGAATCGATGACGTTGACGTTGGTTATACCGGTTTACAAGGAGCATCTCAGGTTCGAGAGTTCGCTGCGGCAGATCGTCGCGTTTATGGCGGAGGAGAAGGCGCAGGGGGTTGAGATCGACGTGGTTTTTGTGGACGACGGATCGCCCGAGGCGAGCGCGGCGGTCATCAACGATTTGATTTCCGACCGTAACGATCCCCGCATGCGGTTGCTCCGCTATGCGGTGAATCAAGGTAAGGGGTATGCGGTTCGCACTGGTATCTTGGCCGCTGGCGGCGAGTTGATATTGATGTCGGACGCGGATTTGTCGACCCCGCTGCAGGACTGGCGCAAGCTCAAGGATGCGCTGGACGCAGGCGCGGACATTGCTTGCGGTTCGCGCGCGGTGCGCGGTGCGCACATCGGCAAGCCGCCGCCGTTTCATCGGCGTGTGCTGAGCCGCATCTTCAATTTGCTGGTCCGTTTGGCCGGTGTCCATAACTTCAAAGACACGCAGTGCGGCTTCAAGCTCTTCCGTGCCGAGCCTGCAAAAATCATCTTTGAAAGGATGCGTACGCGACGCTTCGCGTTTGATGTCGAGATGATTGCCATGGCGCGGGATCTGGGCTACAACGTGGCAGAGGTGCCGGTGCGCTGGGACTACAGCGGGCACTCTACGGTGAAGGTGTTTTCGAGTGGCAGTCGCATGTTGATTGACCTGTTGCGCCTGGCCGTGCGGCGATGGATATTCGGGCGGACGAAAGCGCGGCGCGCGGAACGCTGAGACGCGCGGGGCGCGATTTGGGATTTAGGATTTAGGAGTTAGGAGTTTAACGCAGAGACGCAGAGATTTTTGGGAGGGTGCTGCTCGGTTGTTTCACGCGATGGAAAACTTTGTGGCCTTCGTGGCCTTTGTGTGAGATTGAATTGGGTTGCGGGCTGCGCCCGCGTTGGTTGTCAACACGCAATCGGGAGGGACGAAGAAGAGTATGAAGAAATGCTTGGTGTGGAGTGCTGTTTTTTTGGCCGGGATCGCAAGTGCGGCCGGTATCGTTGAGGGAGAGAAGTCGCTGCCGCTCGTCCAGGATGTGGATGTGGTGGTGATCGGCGGTTCGTCCGGTGCCGTGGCGGCGGCGCTCAAAGCGGCGGAGGCCGGTGCCAAGGTTTTTGTGGCCGCGCCGCGGCCCTATCTCGGTGAGGATATGGCGGGTAAGCTCAGGTTGCGGCTCGCCAGTGACGATGACACCCGTTGTGGGCTGATCACGAAGATGTTCATGCCGGAAAAGCGCCGTCCTGAGTCGTTGCCCTTCACGTACAAGGCCGACAAGGTATCGGCCGCAGCGCACAAGGATATCGACGGCAAGATGTTGGCGGACGGCAAGTGGACTGACGCGCCTATCCACAGCGTGCAGTTTGAGGAGGATGTCTCGTTCGAGCTGGATCTAGGGGCTGTGGTTGAACTGGGTTCATTTGTCGCTGCGGTTTTTCATCGCGAGTGGGGGTCGGGCTTTGCGACCGCCAAAATCCGCGTGTCTGGTAGTCAGGATAAACAAAGCTGGAAGGTGCTGGGCGAGACAACGGAGCGCGTGAGAGAGTTGGAGCCGGAGTGTGCGACTTTCACCCTGCCGCTGGTCGGCAAACACCGCTACCTTAAGGTCGATGCGATACTCGACGCCAGCATGAAGCGGCAGTTGCTCGGTGAGTTCTACGTGTATCCGGCCAAGGAGTCGGCGGCCGGCCAAGGAATCGCCGATCAGACGTCGCCGTTGAAAGTCAAGAAGACGTTGGATACGGCGCTGCTGAAGGCTGGTGTGCCCTTCCTTACCGGTACGCACGCGACCGAACCGCTGATCGACAGCGCCGGCAAGCTGTCGGGGGTGGTGATCGCAAACCGCAGCGGACGCCAAGCGATCAAAGCCAAAGTGGTGATCGATGCCACGGAGCGCGGTCTAATGGCGCGGGCGGCGGGTGGTCAGGCAACGCCTTTCCCAGCCGGCACCTACACCTTCAAGCGCGTTGTGGTGGCGGGCGAGGCCCCGCGTGCCGAGGGTCTGCGCGTCAAAGAGCTGTTCGGTCTCTACGATGCGCGCATTACCGGCATTAAGCCGCCCAAAGGCTCACCTGAGTCAATTGCGGGCCGAATGTTCGAGTGCGAGATTGATCTGCCGATGAAGGATGGTTCTGCTCGTTCGTTTGCCGAGGCGGAGCAGAAGGCGCGTGACCTGACCTTCGTGCCAAGCCAGTTGGAGTCGGCCGATACGCTGTCGCTGGTGCACCCCGACCGCATCCAGGGTCAGGCGTCATCGCAGGCGCCTTGGCCTGGTGCCGATGCGATTGACCTGAAGGCCTTTCAGCCGGCGGGTACGGAGTTCCTGTTTGTGCTGAGTGCCATGGCCGATCTGTCGCGGCAGGCGGCCGAGCAACTGATGAAGCCCGGCAACCTGATGGCCGTGGGTGAGCGTCTGGGAACGGAAGCCGCCAAGCTGGCGGCGCGCCGCCCGGCTCTGGGCAACGTGCGTGTGGCTGGCGGGAAGCTGTCCGCGCCGCGTACCGCCGTGAAAGTTGGCGAACACTCTAGAACCCTGCCGCCCTACCTGTCGAACACCTCCGGTTCTGTCACGGCGGAAGCGCGCGAGCTGCCGGTGCTGGCCGAGTGCGATGTTATGGTGGCCGGTGCCGGCACCGGCGGAGGGCCGGCGGGTATCGCCGCCGCGCGCCACGGTGCACGTACGATCGTGTGCGAATACATCTACCAGATGGGTGGCGTGCAGACCGATGGCCTGATCGGCATCTACTACTGGGGCAACCGCGTGGGCTTCACCAGCGTGATTGATCAGGGCGTGAAGGAGACAGGTCTTGTTTTTTCGCAGAGCAAGTCCGAGTGGTACCGCAGTCAGAACCGCAAGGCCGGCGCCGAAATCTGGTACGGCACGATGGTGACCGGCGTGGTGGTCGAGAACGGCGCGGTGACCGGCGTGGTGGTGGTGACGCCGGACGGCGAGCGCGGCGTGATCCGCTGTAAGGTGGCGATCGACGGCACCGGCAACGCCGAGTTGGCCGCGCTGGCGGGCGAGGAGACGGAGTTTATCACGGCCGACGAACTCGTGCTGCAAGGGGTGGGAATGACACCGCGCCTGATGGGCGCCAGTTACACGAATACCGACATCGGTTTCGTGGACGACACTGACGCCGCCGACCTCTGCTTCTTTGCGCTGCGCTCTCGTTACAGCATGCGCGAGGGGATCTGGGACCAGGCGCAGGTCATCAACAGCCGCGAGCGCCGCCGCCTGATCGGCGCGTTCTACATGACGCCGCTCGACGTCGTGAACGAGCGCACCTACCCCGATGTGATCGTGCAGCCGTACAGTAACTTTGACTCGCACGGCCACACCGTGCACGAGCAGTTTTTCATTGAAGATCCGGGGCACCACGGTATGCGGGTCAACCTGCCCTATCGCTGTCTGCTGCCGAAGAAACTGGAGGGCCTGCTGGTGACGGGGCTCGGCATCAGCGCCCACCGCGATGCCATGCCGATCCTGCGTATGCAGCCGGACGTGCAGAATCAGGGTTACGCGGCTGGCACCGCCGCCGCGATGGCCATCAAGGCCGGCGTCACGGTGCGCAAGGTGGATATGAAGGCGCTGCAGCGGCATCTGGTCGAGATGAAGATCGTGCCGTCGGAGGTGCTGACCATGAAGGACTCTTTCCCGCTGCCGGATTCGCGTTTTGCGGAAGCGGTGAAGAGCCTACCCGACGCCTATCAAGGGCTCGGCGTGGTGATGACCGATGCCGCGCGTAGCGTGCCGCTGATGAAGGCGGCCTTCAAACAGGCGAGCAAGCCCGAGGAGCGTTTCGTCTATGCCCACGTTTTGGCCATGATGGGACATGCGGACGGCGAGCGTGACCTGATCGAAAAGGTGGAGGCGATCGAGTGGGACAAGGGCTGGAACTTCCGCGGCATGGGGCAGTTCAACCGTAGCGTGAGCTGGGTGGACAGCTACATTATCGCGCTGGGTCGCGCCCGTTCCAAGCAGGCGGTTGCCGCGATCATTCGGAAGGCGAATGCGCTCGACGCTTCCCACGAGTTTTCTCACTTCCGTGCCGTGGCTATGGCGCTGGAGGCGATCGGTGACCGTTCGGCGGCGCCTGTGCTGGGTGCGCTGCTCGCCAAAGAGGGCGTGGGCGGCTACTCATTTACGATGCAGGCCGACCTGCCGGTGATCAAGAACTACTCGAACCGTGAAGGCGACATCGAGCGCTCCAATTGTCTGCGTGAACTCTCGGTGGCGCGCGCCTTGTACCGTTTGGGTGATCATCAGGGCCTAGGCGAAAAGACGCTGCGCGCCTATGCGCATGATCCGCGCGGCGCGTACGCGACGCACGCGACGCTTGTGTTGGAAGAGGGGAGAAAATAGTGGCGAAACCCTATTCGGACTCGACCAGCACGCGGAACCCGACATCGTAGACCCGTTGCCACGGAGCATACGGCACGCGCGCCGCGAAGGTGGCGTAGCGCGGGCGTTTCCACCATGAACCGCCGCGAGCGATTGCGCGCCCATCCGGCAGCCGGTCTGTGGTCCACTCCCAGACGTTGCCGTGTACGTCGTGCAGGCCCCAGGCGTTGGGAGCGAAGCGGCCAACCGGCGACGAGACGCGGAAGCCGTCCGACACGTTGGTGATGGCCGGTCGCCATGCCGGGATGGCTGCGCCGGGCATGTTGCCGCGCAGCCGTTCCATCTTGTGGAACACGGCGTCGGCCAAGTTGGCGTGTGCGCTGAAGTCTGCGTCAACCGCGCCGTATGACATCGGTGTGGCGGCGCCCGCGCGCGCGGCCCACTCCCATTCGTCGCCGCTCGGCAAGCGCACGCGCAAACCGCTGCGCTGCGCGGCGAAACGACAGAAGGCGGAGGCGGCATCGAACGACACGCGGCAGACTGGCTGCGTCGGTGTGTTGAGCGGATAGCCGCGCTCTTCCTGCGTGAACTGCATGTATTCGCCCCGCTCCAGGAAGCTGTCGTGATGCGGGTCAAAGCGCGCGTACTGTTCGTTGGTCACTTCGTCTACACTGATCCAGAATGGTTGCTTGATCGTGACATGGCGTCCGTCGGCGGCGGCGTAGGCGCCGGCCGGGATGCGCGTCAGCGTGAGTGAGACGCCGTCGCCCAAATCGAGCGTGCGCGTGACCGCGCCAAGCGCTTGTTGCTTGGCGCGAGCGGCGGCCGCGTCGAAGGGCCACCCCGGCACGGCAGGTGCAGGCGGAGGCGGGGGCGGCGGATCTCCAGGCGGCAACGCCGGAGCGGCCAATTTAGCGACGCCGTACGTGACTTCGTGTGCCTCGTCCAAGTTGGCGTAGCGGCGCTGCATTTCCGCGCGGCGTTCGGCGACCCGTCCCATGCGCTTGGCACCGACGTTCTCGCTCCATGTGCCGTGATTGGGACGGTTCATGTCGATCCAGGTGGTCAGCCGGTCCCACGATTCTGCGTCTAGGCGCACGCCGTGGTGATTGGCCTCAAGGATCTGAAACAGTTCGGTCGTTGACACATGGAAGTTGCAGGGCGTCTGCAAGTGGTTGTCGCCTTCCTGAGTCTGACTGCGGATGTAGGCGCAGAGCGCTAGGTAAGCCGGCGGGAAAAGATTGTTCGCGTTGATGTAGTAGACCTCCTTGGTCTTGATGGAGACGCCGGGACGCAACGTGAAATCGGGGCGGCCGGCACGACCGTCGTGGCAACGCACGCAATAGCGGTCCAGCACGGGTTGCACCTCACGGTTGAAGGCGACGCCGCGTTCGGGGCCGTACCACGGCTGGATCTGCGAGGGCGGCCGCTCCATGGCCTGCATGCGACGCGTCGAGCCGATGCTGCTGTTTTGCGGCTCGTGGCAGCCGGAGCAGGATTGCAGTTCGCCGGGCATGACCGTCAGCCAACTCCGCATCAGTTGTAGCGCGCGTCCCTGTTCGTCGAGCGGTTGGAGTGAGATCGGCGTGTTTGCCGGCACCTCGAAATAGGCCGATCCGTCTGACTCGACCGGCACGGTGCCCATGATGCGCACTACATCCCACGGACCGTCGAAGCCGACGCGGTCGGTCTCGGAGCCCATGCCGCGGTAGGCGTAGGAGTAGGTCATCAACCGCAGTGATTTGACGGTGCCGCGCGGCACACCGGCAAGGCCGGGGCCTTCGTAGATGTCCACGACTTTGACCCGCCCGTGTTTTTCCGCAAGATTCACATGGTCTTGCAACACGACTGGTCGCGGAATCGGCTGGACTGGAATCGGCTCGAAGAGGGCTTGCCCCGGCTCCTCATGGATGAGCGTGATGTTGTCGAAGGTATCAACGAGATACAAGCCCCACAGCGCATCGGGCTCCGGTTTGCAAGCGGTGAGGATGTAACCGCCGCCTAACGGCCAAGGGTGCAGAAACTTGGGCCATGAGTCATCGACCAATTCGTCCTTGACTCGGTTTTCGACCGGCTGACCGCGACCGGGGATGCGCTGAATCACGCCTTGTGTTTCGCGCCGTCCCATTGCGGGGTCGAACATCACCAGTTCGCCCATGCGTGGCACGCCATGGTGACCCGAAACGATGGCGGTGAAGCGACGAGGGTCTCCGGGAACGGGGCGCGCGTAGAAGAGCGCGTTGGGCCAGTAGCAGTTACTGCCGTACAGTTCGCGCTGGCCGGTGCCGTCGGGATTTAGGGTGAAGAGCAGACGCGAGACATAGTGCACGATGCCGCTGTACTCCCAGCGCAGGTACATGATGCGCCCGTCCGGCATCTGCGTGGGATACCAGTTGTGGTCTTGGTCGAAGGTCAGCCGACGGATCGAGCCGTCAGCAGGCATCCAGCGGTAGAGCGCAGCAACGTACGAGGAGCCGACCACACACGGCACACCGATAAACGTGGCGTTGGAGAGAAAGATCACCGAGTCGTCGGCCAGCCAGCAACCGGCGTAGTTGTCGACATCATCGTCCGGAATGAAGGGGAACATCTTGGGCTGTGCTGGCGCGGCGAGGTCCAACTCATAGACGCGGTGCAGGCGCTTTTCATTTTCGCCGGTGAACATCAAACGGTGCGCGTCCCAGTGGAGTTGCAGATCGCCGATGTAGGTGCCGGGCTCGGCACGATGCAGCGAGGTCACCGTTGGTGTGTCGCGCAGACCGGTAAGAAATGCGATTTCGTTGGTGAGTCCTCTGCGGTTGACATCGCGTTGCTGCTGCCAATTCTGCGGCAGAGCCAGATTGTTGGCCCCGCGACGTATCAGCAAGAACCGGTCGGCATCCAGCAACGGATTGGCCAGCAGTGCGGAGCGGACCTGCCGCACCAGTGCGTCGGCTTCTGCAACTGCGGCGGGGTCCTGCTTGTCAAGGCGCTCCATGAACGCATCGCGGCGCGTGCCGAGAGTTGCGCACCATGCGCGGTCCGTCTGACCGCAACGTTGCGGCCAGCGAGCAGCCATGTCCTCCAGCGCCAGCCGTACTGCTTCCGGTTGGATGCGGGCGAGACGGCGACGCACCTCTGCCGGTTGGATGACGGGTTCAGCCGCATGGCACGCGAATGCGGTCAGCATGACCAAAAGTGGCGGGATGCGTTTCACGAGAGTCCCCTTTTTAAGTGTAGTGTCCATGCTCGTTGAAAGTTAATCATTTAAGCAGGTAAGCCGCCGAAAAATCCGTCCTCGATCCAGATTGGTTTATAACCGCGGTCCAGCAGGAAGCGGAACGCGGTAGCGTAGCGCTCATAGATGTCCGGGACGAAATTCTTGTAGAACGGCCACCAGTACTGCTCGTGTCCGGCGATGTTGACAAGATGGCTCTTGGCGGGGATCTCGATGCGTTTCAAGATGTTGGGCACGATCTTGTCCACCGGCGTCCAATCACAGCCGCCGACAGAGGCACTGTAAAAGATGAGGCCGCTTTCAAAATGCATCCAGCCTTGGTAATCGTGCAGATATGCGAGAATCTCGTCCGGCAGATGGAAGTCGCAGATCTTCTTGTCTTTGGCGTCAGGCTTGCGCCCGCGCGTCGGCAGCATTTTGACGCCGCGGTCAGCCAGAACCTTATAGCAGTCCGGCGGCACATCGGCCCAGTGTATTTGCAAACCGGCGGTGTAGGCGCGGCCGGCGATCCTCTTCAGTTCACCGGCGACCAGATCGAAATCGGCGGCAAGCTGTTCAGGCGTGGCGTTCAGATACGGGATGTCAGGAAACTCATTCTCGGAGTGAAACGCGAGACGGAGCCAGTCTGCATTGTCCTCGAACTCGGACTTGTAGGTGTCGGGAAACATCGACAGACTGAAGTCGCGCTCGGGCGTGGTATTGAAGCAGTTGAGGTTGATCTTGACCCCGAAGTTCCGGTGCAGCTCGCGGAGCTTGGCAAGGTAGAAACAGTCGAACAGGCTTTTGTATTTGTTGCGGGCGATGTCCCTGAAGAAAAAGCTGTGGTCGTCGATATAGCAGCGGAATCGCGGAAATGAGTTTTGAGCCCAGACCGGGCGGGTACGTATTTCTCGGCGTACACCGTTGATGGTCGCACGGCACCGGATCTCGGTGACGCGGTCACGCAATAGAGCGACGCCCTGAAACGTATTGTTGCCTTGCCGCACCTGAATGTTTCTGCCGTCGGCAGTGAACAGTTTGAGTTTCGCGGAATCGGGCGCGACGCCGGAGACTTTAACCTTCAGCATGTGTCCGCCGCCGGTGTTGTTCGGCACGGTTCCGAGTACCGGGAAGCCGCTTTGCTCGTGGATGATGCCGCCGTCAAAGGGCTCTATGAAGCGGAAGTCCTCCGAAGCTCCCAGCACCCCTGCTTCCGCGCATGCGGGGGCATTTGTGCGCGACGAGCAGCATCCGCCTGCGAACGCCCCAACCGCCAAACCGCAACACGCCGTTTCAAGAAACTCTCTTCTGGATGTTTTCCGTTTCATGGTTGTCTCCCTTTTCGTTCCGCCAGTATAGCAGTTTTGAAAAAGTGTAGTTGAATTATTGCGACCACCCAGTGGTCGCAATGATGAGTGTAAAAACGGGCGGGAGGATGGGCACCGGGCGCGCACAGGGCATGCAATGAGGGGTGCGCGCGGGAAGACAGCCCAGGAAAACGCCCGAAATGCTGTGAATGGTCACGGGCGGGGCGGGGCTGCGTGGTTCAAGGTTTTAACCTCACCTTTGTGACCACTGGGTGGTCACAAAAAGTGGCTCGCAATGACGGGCGTAAAAATGGCGGCGTGAGCATCGTAAAAAATCTCTGCGTCTCCGCGTCTCTGCGTTAAATAAAACGATTTGTGGCCGGTTTAGTAGTGGACTTTAGTGGATTCGCCGGGTTTTACGGTTATGTTTTTGGCCTTGCCTTTGTAGGACAGGCGGAGCTTTCCGGTGGCGTTGGGGCCTGCGAAAATGTGGGCTTCCGTCAGTGCGCCATTGTTCCAAGCTGCGTTGACGGTGTAATCGCCGCGTGCGCGCAATCCGGCGAAACTTCCCTGCGGCCAGTTTTTGGGCAGCGCCGGTAGCAACGTGATCTGATCGCCGTGGCTGTGCAGGAGCATTTCGGCAATGGCGGCGGTAGCGCCGAAATTACCGTCGATCTGGAAAGGCGGATGATTGTCCCAGAGGTTCGGCAGTGTGGACCGCGCCAGTATCGCATGCAGGTTGTCGTAGGCTTGCGCGCTGTCGGAGAGACGCGCGAAGATGCCGATCGTCCACGCCCTGCTCCAGCCGGTGTGCGCGCCGCCATGCTTCAAACGGAATTCCAGCGTGCGGCGTACCGCATCACGCATGGCCGGATCATTGTCGAGATCGATCTGGTTGCCGGGATAAGCTCCCAGTACGTGCGAGATATGCCTGTGTCCGGGTTCAGCCTCCGCAAAGGGCCGTCTCCACTCCATCAGCCGTCCGTCCTCCCCGACTCGCGGCTTGTAGACCTTGGGCAGCGTGGCTTTGATCTTTTTGACCAAAGGCTCGTCTGTGCGGCCAAGGACATCTGCCGCCTCCAGATAATCGTGGAAGACCTGCAGAACCATGAATTGGTCAAAAGTGTTGCCGGACGATAGCGCGGCATTGGCTGTGGTGCCGTCGCCCTTGACATAGCGGAATGAGTTCTCGGGCGAACTCGACGGTCGCGCCATCAGTTGGCCGGTGGCGGGATCGGCGATCAGCCACGAATCGACGAATGCCGTGGATTCGGTCAGAATGTCCCAGTTGTCTGCGAGGATGCGCTTGTCCCGGTTAAATCGGTAGTGATCGAGGATGTGCATGACCATCCACTGCCCGCCGAAGAAAGAACCGCCCCAAAAAACGCGCGATGACATGATCTTGGCATTGGCCCAGATGTCGGTGGCGTGTCCCATGCACCAGCCCGCCATACCCAGGCGCCGCGCCATCTCGCGTCCGGTCGGCAGGCAATACCGGATGAAGTCCAGCAAAGGCTGGTGCATCTCCGGCAGGTTGGTGGTTTCGGCAGGCCAGTAGTTCATTTGCAGGTTGATGTTCAAATGAAAGTCCGAACCCCAAGGCGCCTGGGGGTGGGGGTTCCAAACGCCTTGCAGGTTGGCGGGAAATGCGCCGGGGCGGGAGGAGGCGATCAGCAGGTAACGACCGAATTGGAAATACGTTTCAATCAGGTCCGGATCATCATGATTGCCCGCTTTGATATGGTCTAAGCGGGCTTTGGTCGGCAATGCCAGAATGTCTTCCGCTGTTTTGCCGATATCCAGACTGACCCTGCCGAAGTATTTCCTGTGTTCTTCTATGGCCCGCTGTAGCAATGCGTCGCCCGAGAGGCCACTCAATTTGTCGAGAGTTTGCTTTGCTTTGTTTTGCCAGCCGTCAGGGAGCTTCGCGCCGGCATTGCGCCGGTCCAAGTCAGTGGTGATGGCGACCAGAACAGTGATCTGGCCGGGCTCCGAAATTTCCAGATGCTGTTTGTCGGCACGGACTTTTGCGGCAGGCAGTGCCCGGATGTGTCCGACGTAGCGGGTAGCGTCCGTGCCGGTCGCGGCGCCCCGCTTGATGATCTCATTGTTCTCGACCGATCCCCCGTCGACGCTCAAGCGGATTTTAGTCTGCTGGTCCGCCGCAATCGTTATGGCGATCACGTCTTCTTGGCCGCAGGCAAAAACACGTTGGGTTATTGACGAACCGTTTTCAAGGGTGTAGATGTTGTTCGCGATGCCGGTCTTCAGGTCAAGTTCCCGGTAGCACTTGCTGAGGGGCGATGGAGTGACATACTCGATCTCCAGCCAGCCGAAGGGCTGATAGCTGTCGGGGTTGATGCCTCCTTCCTGCAAGCTTTTCTCGAAAAAACGGTCCGCCCCGGCATAATCGCCAGCGGTTTCAAGTTCGCGCACGGTCTCCAAATGCTTGAAGCTGTCGGCAGGCATGACTTTGGCGGGGCTGCGGTGCCAGATGGTCTCCTCGTTGAGCAGGATTTTTTCTTTCGGAAAATTGCCGAACGGCATAGCGCCGAGCCGCCCGTTGCCGACTGGATAAGCGACATCCCATTTGTCGCCCGCTCCCGCGTTATCCCAGATGATCAGGTTGTTGCCGTCCGCGATGACGGATAGCGCGGACAGGCACAGGCATAGGCCAATCAGGTGTGTTCTTGTTCTCATGGTTTTTTCTCGCTGTTTTTCAATGATGAGGCTCTTGATGACTGATTTGTCCATAATATCCATCAGCACACTGAAAGATAATTAGCCAATAAACGTCAACATGGTATCAGAAGAGGAGCATGCCTTCAAGGTAATCGGTTGACATAAGGGTAATCGGTTAGTGACAGGGAGGGTGCTCGGTTTTTTTCACACGAAGGCACAAAGGACACGAAGGTTTTTTGGGAGGCAGGGCTCGGGTTTATTTAACCACGGAATACTGAACATACGGAAAGGCACAGCTCTGCTGTTTCACGCGAAGGCACGAAGATTAGAGGGCGAGTGTCCCCACGAGCCGCCTTCCGCTGCGCGGAAGGATGGGAGGGACGAGCGTCGCTCGTCCGCGGGCAAGCAGACGCTTGTCCGGTACTTAGCAAGCCTGACAACTGGCCTTGCGGTGACAAGCGGTATTCCGCACGACGCCGCTTTTTGAGCATGAGTACGGCGGCAGGGCTGTGCGCAAAAGCGGTGCCGCGACCCGCGCACAGCGCGGCTCTTGTCACCGCACTCCAGATTTGGACGACAAAGGGACAGGTATTTAGACCATGGAAAGTTGAGCGTTGGGCGTTGGGGTAATCGGTTAGTGACAGGGGGCACGCGAGTTTAGTGCGTGTTTTGTGCGTATGCAACTGGAGGCGGGCGTCCCCGCCCGCTCTGTGAAAGGTCGATCGAGATTCCGATGCGCGGTTTGGTTTCCAATGGAAGTGGGCGCATCAATCTTTTGCAAGACACGTTGTTGCGGGCGAGGACGCCCGGCTCCAGTTCTCTGCTCTCCTTTTCACCAGAAACGCATAATCTTCGCACTCCCTGTCGCTAACCGATTACCCGATTACCCGATTACGCTTTTATGTTAGACGAACTGTCGCAACGTAGTGTAAGCTTCCGGTCGCTGTAGTGGATCGTTTGCGTTGGATCGTTTGCTGAGGTGATGCTATGCGAGTGAATCAGGGAAGGTTGTGGTTGGTGGGCTGCCTGCTGGCGTTGAATGCGGTGGGACAACTTGGGACGGAGCTGATCCCGAATAACGAACTGGCGCGTCTCGACGCCAATGGCTGGCCGGAAGGGTGGCCGGCGGGCAGGCGCGCGCGGATTGAGCAGGATGAGGCCGGACGCCGTCTGGTCTGCTCTGGCGCGGGTGCCGGCGTCAATTTTCGCATTCCGCTAAAGCCGGAGTACGGACGTCTCCGGCTCGCGATGGAGATGAAGGTCACAGATGTCGCGTTGGGCAAGGAGAGTTGGGAGACCGGCCGTCTCACGATGTCGTTTCACGACGCCCAAGGGAAGCGCATTGCTCCGTGGCCGAATGTTTTCGGTATGATTGGCACCACCGACTGGACCGTGTGTGAGCGCGTTTACCCGATTCCGGAAGGTGCCGTCACGCTTGCGTTGTCGCCCTGCAATCTCGGGAAGTCGGGAACCGTTGAGTTCCGCGGGCTGTCATTGACTGTCTGCCGCTTGCGCGCGATGGTCAAGGCGGATGCGCCGTTGCCGTCGGGTGCCGACGCGGAGCCCGAATCGATCGCGGACGCCTGGCGGCAAACCACCGCAACGCGCGAACGTGTCTGTCTCAACGGCCTGTGGCGCTTCCGGCCTGTGCTGCCCGACGAAACAACCACGACCGTGCCGGCGGCAGGCGATTGCTGGGGATGGTTCAAGGTGCCGGGCATGTGGCCGCACGGCGAATGGAGGCCTGAGAGCGGTGTGCAGCAAGTGTGGATTGCCCCTTGGTTGGAAGATCGTGTGCGTATCCGTGATGTGGATCAGGCGTGGTACAAGCGGCGCTTCACAGTGCCGGACGCTTGGGCGGGTCGTCGCTTGGAACTCTCGTTCACGATGCTGCAGACGCATGCGCGGGTGTTCGTGGACGGTCGGCCGTGCGGCGAGTTGTGGTACCCCGGCGGTGAGGTGGACCTGACCGGGCATCTCGTGCCCGGCCGCGAGCAGGAGTTGGCGCTGCTGGTCACGGCGCGTCCGTTGACCGCCGAGCGAAATGCCTTTATGGCCCCCGACCGGATCGTAACGGAGAAGGCGGGCGTCAATCACAAAGGAATCACGGGCGATCTCTTTCTCACCGCCATGCCGGCCGCAGCGCGCCTTGAAGATGTGCATGTCATCACCTCGGTGCGTGAGCGGCGTGTGACCTTCGCGACGGAAACCGCCGGTCTGGACGCAGGACCGTGGCGGCTGCGAGCCGAGGTCAGCGAGCGCGGCGGCGCGGCGGTCGTGCAGCGTTTTGAGTCAGACGCACTCGCGCCCGACGCAGCCGGCGTGCTGCGTTTCAGCGCGGCGTGGCCCGACGCCAAACTCTGGGACACTGACACGCCGCAGCACCGCTACACGGCGACGCTTTCCCTGTTGGACAAGGCCGGTGCGGTGGTGGAAGTCCTGACGCCAGCGCATTTCGGTTTCCGCGAGATCCGCATTGAGGGCCGTGACTTCTTGCTCAATGGCACGCCGATCCATCTGCGCGCGCTGCACAACACAACCTCCGTCAGTGCGGCCGACAAAGCCAGCCATTCGGCGGCAATCGAGATGTGCCGCCGAATGTTCGAATACGGCTTCAACGCCATTATCGCCGGCAATTACGATTTTATGCCCGGTTCGGTTAGCTATCTGGACGGCCTGCTCGATGCGTGCGACGAGACCGGCATGCTGCTGGCCTTCACGTTACCGCACCTCAAAGATTTCGGTTACCGGCTGGACAAGCCCGAGACGGCCGAGCGTTACCGTGCGCAGACCGCTTGGCTGATCCGGCGCGCGCGCAACCATCCGTCGGTCATCTTCTACGCGATGAATCACAACTGCACCGGCTATTACGGTGACCAGAACCCGCAGAAGATCGATGGTGTCTACGAGATTCCGGAAGATGAGACGTCCAGAAGCGTTTGGTGGGCGCGCAACCGTAGGCAGGCGCGCATCACCGATGCCATCGCCAAATCGTTGGATGCCACGCGTCCGGTTTACCACCACCAATCCGGCAACCTCGGCGACATGCACACTGTGAACTGTTATCTGAATTGGGCGCCGGTACAGGAACGCAGTGACTGGACCGAGCATTGGTCCGCGCATGGGGTCAAGCCGCTCTTTTTCGTGGAGTGGGGGCTGCCGCATATTTCGAGTTGGTCGAGTTATCGCGGGCCGCAATTCATCTGGCGCTGCGAAGCTTTTCAGAGTCTGTGGGCCGCTGAGTTCGCGGCGCAATTTTGGGGGGACGATGCCTATCTCGATAACGATGCAGCGGTCCACGCGTTGGATCACGAAGAACGACTGTGGGCCACGGGTAAGCCGTTCCGCTGGAGTACCCTCAATCAGCCGCTGCGATCACTTCCGCAGAATTACCACGCCGTACAGACGCTGTTCGCCAATGACAACTGGCGCAGCCACCGTGTCCGGGGCGTGTCAGCCATGTTGCCGTGGGACCAGGGCACTTTTTGGCGGCGCATCGCACCGACTGCCGAGGTCGCGACCGAGACGCCGCTCAAAGGGCTCAAGTGCCCCGGCATCGTGCCGGACCGCATTCAGCCCGGCTCGCAATATATTCAGGATCTCGGGCCGCGTGACGCCTTTTTGCCAAGCGAAGTGGGTGTGGCCTTTTTGCGCTGGAACCAGCCGGATTGCGCATTTATCGCGGGGCCGGAAGAGGACCTGACCGCCAAAAACCATCTCTTCACGCCGGGCGCGAAGGTGCGTAAAAGCTTGGTGATGCTCAACGACCGCCGCCGCGAGCAGAACGTGGCTTGGACTTGGCGGCTCTGGCGCAAGGGCGAGAATCTGATGGAGCGGCAGGGAGATGCGCGGGTCGCCGTCGGGGGGCAAGCCGTTATTCCGGTGACGTTTGATTTCCCGAAACGTATCCGGGACGGCGAGCGTCTGCGACTGACCGCGATCTTCGAGTTCGCGGACGGCATGACGCAGGTCGATGAAATCGCGTTGCATGCCGTGGCACCGACACAGCCGCCGCGCCTGACCGCGCCGGTTCACCTGATGGACCCGCACGGTCTGACGGCGCGCCTCTTTGATCGGCTGGGCGTACGCTACGTGCCGTTCGACGGCACGCACGCGCCTGCGACCAACGCGCTGGTCGTGATTGGACGCGAAGCGCTGGACGGCTCGGCTGTACCTTGGATGACGCGCCTGGGCGAGGGTTTGCGGGTACTGGTCTTTGAACAGCGCGCAGAGACGTTGGAGCGCGGACTCGGTTTCCGCATTACCGAACGCGGTGCGCGCTGTCTCTTCCCGCGTGCCGAACATCCCGTGACGCGCGGACTGGACGAGGCCGCATTCCGCGACTGGACCGGCTCCGGCACGCTGGTGACGCCGTACCTGACCGGATTGCCCACCGCGGAGACGCATGATCCGCACGGTACGTGGTGCGGGTTCACCAACACGCGAGTCTGGCGCTGCGGCAACCGCGGCACGGTGGCGTCAGTACTGATTGAAAAACCGGCGCGCGGCGATTGGCGTGCGTTGTTGGACGGTGAGTTCGATCTGCAATACGCGGCACTGCTGGAGCATGTGCAGGGACGCGGCCGCGCGATCTTCTGTCAGTTGGATGTGACCGGGCGGACCGAGAACGATCCGGTGGCGGATCGGCTGGTTGTCAATCTGCTGGAGTATCTGGACCGCGCACAGACGACGGCTTGCCGCGAGACGGCTGTACTGGGTGCCGAGGCCGAGCGGCTCGCGCAGCAGCTCGGCGTGGTCCGGGGTAGGGCGGCCGGCGCGGGACGACGCCTGCTCGTGGTCAGCCCCGGCGCATCCGCGCCACCGCCGAATCTTTTCAAGGCGGTTGAAGGCGGACTGAACGTTGTGTGCCTAGGGCTGGCGGGCGATGAACTGAAGGCGTGGTGTCCGATGCCGGTGACGACGGTGCTGACGAACGCCACGTTTACGCGGATTGAACAGCGGCCGCCCGAGTTGGACGGACTCTGCAACGCCGACTGGGCGTGGCATGGGCGTATCACGTTCGATGCGCTGGTGGTACCGGAGAGCGAGAAAGACACGTCGAGCCGCGCGTTGCGTGTGATCCGGCACGGCAAGGGGCGCGTGGTGCTCTGGCAGGTGCCGCCGTGGTTGATTGACGAGCAGACCAAGCCGTATCTGCGCACCAGTAAACGACGTGCGAACGCCATGGCCGCGCGGCTGTTGGCGAATCTGGGCGCCGCGCTGGACGCGCCGCTCGCGGAACGCTTCGCAAAAGTCGAGGAGCAGGAGTGGCTGAAGAGCTACTACCTCGACACGCCCGAAGCCGGTGACGATCCGTATCGCTATTATCGCTGGTGAAACGACTAGGCATCCGTGTCCATTTTCGTTATAGTTCAACCGAAAACAGTGCCCTAGAAAAGGAGCCGTGGTTGTGAAAAACATTCATGTTCAGGCGCAGAAAGACCATATCACCTCGCTATGTACGGCCTCTCCGATTCAGGCGTTGGCCGAGCTTATCTGGAATGCGCTCGATGCCGACGCCTTTGATGTGAAGGTGGACGTCATCCAAAACGCGCTGGGTGGCATTGATGCGATTCGGGTGGCGGACGATGGCCAGGGCATCAACGCGCTGGAGGCGGATCAGCATTTCGGTAATCTCGGCGGTTCGTGGAAGCGCGATGTGAACCGGACGCCGCTTTCGGGACGCGTGCTGCACGGCAACAAGGGCAGGGGGCGTTTCAAGGCGTTCGCACTCGGCAACCGGGTCGAGTGGCGGACCACGCTGGAGGTTGACGGCGGTCTGCGCTCGTTCGTGCTGGCGGGCTCGGCTCATGATCCCAGTCTGTTCACGCTGACCGCAGCGGCAGCGCCTGGGCCGGCCACAGGCACAGAGGTGATGATCACGGACATCCGGCAGGACAAGGGTTCGCTGCTCGACACCGTCTGGGTGGTGCAGCAACTCGCCTCGCATTTCGCACTCTACCTTAAGGCTTATCCCAACGTGCGCATCTACTTTCAGGGATTGCTGGTCAGTCCTGTGATCGTGCAGCAAGCCAGCCGCCTTTACCATCTGAAATCCTCAGAGGGCGCCAAGGCCGACCTTCAAATCATTGAGTGGAAGACCAAGCAGGGACGCGGTAAAGTGGTCTTCTGCGACAGCGACGGCTTTGCGCTTCACGAAACCGACGCGGCGGTGCGTCCGGGCGGTGGCTTCAACTTCACCGCCTATCTGATAAGCCCACGGTTCGCCGCCTTGCACAACGAGAATCTGCTGGTGCTGGACGAGATGCATCCGGAGACCGTGGCGTTTCTGGACGCCGCGCGCGATATCCTGCGCCGCCATTTCCGCGAGCGGCGCGAGGAGTTGACCTCCGAACTTGTGCAGCAGTGGCACGACGATGGTGTCTATCCGTATGACGGTGAACCGGCCGATAAGGCCGACCGCGCTGCACGCAAGCGCTTTGACGGTTGCGCCCTTGCGATCCGCGCCTACTCCGACAACTTCGACACCATGACGGTCGTGGAAAAGAAACTACTCTTCCGCCTGCTGCGCGAGACGCTGGAGGCCAATCCCGATGGGACGACGCTGATCGCCGACCTGCTGGGGGTGCCGCCCAAGCGTCGGCGCGAGCTGCAGAAGCTGTAGTCATCGAAAACTGGTGGGCGGCGAGGGACTCGAACCCCCGACATTCTGGGTGTAAACCAGACTCTCTAACCAACTGAGATAGCCGCCCGGAAAGGACGCCTATTATGCCGGTTAAGTTGCGGTATATGCAAGCGTAGAATTGAAAAGTGACTTGCGATTCTGATTCATTGTATGCCCGCGCGGCGGATTTGTTGCGAGCGGGCGGTGTGGTGATTATCCCGACAGACACCGTTTACGGCATTGCGGCGCATCCGGCGTGCGCCGATGCCGTGGTGCGTATTTGTACGATCAAAGGACGCCCGTCCGGCAAACCGGTCGCGTTGCTCGCAGCCGATCTCGCCGCCGTGCTTGCCTACGGGGCGGCGTTGCCGCCCGCCGCACGACGTCTGGCGACACGCTTTTGGCCGGGTGCGCTGACGCTGGTGTTGACGTGTGATGACGGTCGCGAGGAGGGGTTCCGCGTGCCTGATCACGTTGCGACGTGTCGTCTGTTGGCGGCCTGCGGCGGAACGCTCAGGGTGACCAGCGCCAACCTGAGCGGTGCGATGCCCGCAGTCAGTGCTGTCGAAGCATTGCGGGATGTCGGGCTCGAAGCCGATATGGTCATTGACGGCGGGGTCTGCCCGGGCGGCGTGGCGAGCAGCGTGGTGCGTGTCCGCCCGGATGGCACGCTGGAGATTCTGCGCGAAGGCGCGATTGATGCTGAGACGATTCAGGGAGAAGTAATAGGTAATAGGTGAGAGGTTCCTATGGGAGGGACGAGCGTTGCTCGTCCGCGGCGGCGTTCCACGCCGCCTCACCCGCAGTACCGGCAGTGCCCGCAGCCAGCCCCTCAAAAAATCTGCGTCAATCTGTGGTTGAAACAAAAAAAGCGCTCCGGAAATTTCCGGAACGCTTTTTCATTGGGTGACAACCCTGTCCGCTTACATCTCGCGCATGGCTCTGCGAGAATTATTACGGATGCGGGCGCGTGCCGATTTACGGCGAGCCTTCTCACTCGGTTTCTCGTAATAACGATTATTGCGAAGCTGCTTCAACAGGCCTTCCTTATCCATAATCTTCTTCAGGCGCTTGAGAGCACGCTCGACAGACTCGCCCTTCTTCAATCGGAGTTGGATCACGCTTGTCACCTCCTTTCATCCCCCGTGTCTCGGCACTAATCTCTCCTACGCCGGACCTCGGGTCAAAAAAATGGTGGTAGGGCTTGGATTCGAACCAAGGAAGGCGTCTGCCAGCAGATTTACAGTCTGCCCCGGTTGGCCACTTCGGTACCCTACCCGTCAAAAGAGCCGTCACTATCTCAAATCGGCGTGCGTATGTCAACGCGGAACGTGATTTTTTTGCGGGGCCGCGGAGCAGTGTGGCCGCAAAAGCACTGTCCGGTTGTTTCATGCGAAGGCGCGAAAGGCATGGTGGCCTGAAAGGTCATTTCAAAATCGTTTCCGTTTGTTTCGCGCCGCTTGTGCAGCCCGTTTTCATCATTTGTTGTGTGACAATATCTGTTTTAAGGTTTCGTAGATGTCCTCGGGATTCTCAATATCCCTGACATACACACCCCGGCATTGGGACCTTGCCCGGCTGTTTTCAGAATAATAGTTCCGAGCCCATATTTCTTCTGGATGATCCCTCTGGTCATACTGATTTCTTGGATGTTGTCGAAACCAATGCTCTTGTTTTCGACATTAAGAAACCCTTCAGCGTATTCCAGCCGGTCGTCGAAGAGCCGATACTCGGTTTGGGAATATGTGTTTTTCTTTAACACATAAGCAACGAAGGGGATAGCGAAGACAAACAGAATGAAGGCAAGACCAAAGGCAATTTTGATGGGTATTGGGATGCCACCGTTGGTAATGTGATTCGCAAAGAAACCGAATGCCAGCATGCCGACACCACCAATCACGGAATTGATTGCGATGGGAAAAACAGACATCCAGCCAAGGAACCTAGGCTTCAATACGAGTTTTGCTTCAGTCTTCATTTTCAACCTCGTTCAGCCACCCGCTTCTCGCAATAGGTGTTTTTGGTGCTTCCGCCTGTGATCTTTTTCAGTTGGGAGCTAGCGCCTCGACTTCACGGCGCATGCGCGCGAGATCGTCCGGCTCGATTGTCACTGCGCCCGCACCGGCATTTTCAATTGCGTTGGCGGTTTTGCGCGCACCGCACAGCACGACCGTGATACCGGGCTGTGCGACGGTCCACGCGATCACGAGTTGGGCCACCGTGCATCCGTATTTCTCGTTGAGCGGTTGCCAGCCCGCCAGCAGATTCAGCACGCCGCGTCGACGCTCCGGCGCGAACCAGGAGAGTTGGTTGCGGAAGTACTCCGGCGGGAAGACCGTGTCCATCCCGACCTTGCCGGTGAGCAGGCCCTGCTCCAGCGGCGAGTAGGCCAAGATGGCGATGTCGTGTTCGATGCAGTACGGCAGCAGGTCGTTCTCGATGGTGCGGTCGAGCATGCTGTAACGCGGCTGGTTGGATACGATCACGCCGGCCGCGCGGTACTCGTCCATTTGTGCCGGTGTACAGTTCGAGACGCCGATCTCGCGGATTTTACCTTGCTCACGCAACTCCATCAGACAGGCCATCGTGTCCTCGATCGGAGTCTTGAATGGCTCCAGCGCTTGCGCGTGCGTCTGCATCAAGTCGATGCGGTCGGTGCCCAACCGGCGCAAGCTGTCTTCGACCTCAATGCGGAGGGTGCGGGGCTCCAGACAGCGGCGCACCGTCTTGCCGTTTTGCTCAAAGTGCAGCGCGCCGGTGTCGTCGCCCCACCAGAGGCCGCACTTGGTGGCAATCAGAACATCGTCACGCCGGTCTGCGATCGCGCGTCCGACGATCTCTTCGCTATGACCAAAGCCGTAGACCGGCGCGGTGTCGATCAAGTTGATTCCCGCGTCCAGTGAGGCGTGGATGGCGCGGATCGATTCGGCATCGTCCGATTCTCCCCACCACGGACCGCCTCCGACCGCCCATGTGCCCAAGGCGACGACCGACGCCTTCAACTCCGATTGACCCAATTGACGATAGTTCATGATTTTTCGATCCTTTTTGTTCTCTGAGGGGCTTGCAAAACCCCTTGTGACATGGGCGTCCCGCCCATGAAACACGGGCAAGATGCCCGTGCCACACCTGTAAGCAAGGGGTTTTGCAAGAGCCTCCTCTGTTCTAACGGCTCTTGGTGTACGCTTCCATCAAGGTATGGTACTTGACGATCATGTTCGGCACTTCCCACGCCGGCATGTCGCCGTTTTTGAGGAAGCCGAGGTATTTCTCCATAACTTGCCCGAAGTGCGCTTCGTGGCCGACCGCGTAGCTTGCCGGAATGTTGATGCGCCAGCCGGTCTCGTGCGCTTCGAAGCCGACGCCAGGATAGGTTTTGTTCAACGTAGCGATTGCCTCCTTGAGGGCGGCTTCCAGTTCGTCTTTCTTGACGTCCGGCACGCGGCGGGGCTCGACGTAGAGCACGGGCTTGTATCCTTCGGCCTCGCCCTGCTGGATAATCAGCGAGGAGCGCGTGCCGCGCATCAGCGAGAAGTGCGTGTCGCCCGTGCCCTCCGGAGCCTGGAAATTCCAGAGCACAGAGGCTTTGGCGTAGACGCCTTTGATCGAATAGGTGAACTCACCGTTTGCCTTGCACTGCAGCACGCCCTTGTCATCCAGATCTTTCTTCAGGAAGTCCGGCCAGGCGGTGAGCGAAGTGGAGGTCGTGAACTGCTCCAGGGTGATCGGCGTGCTCCAGACGCGCGCCTTCACCACGTTGATGTCGGCGGGTGTCAAGGTGACTTCCGGGAACGTTTCCCACTGGATCAGGTCGGTGAGGTGAGTGTTGACGTCGACGATCGCCTCGCCCTGCTGGGTGGTGTCGTAGTACCACGGCGGGCGCTGCAGCGGCTTGCCGGCCACCAGCTTGCAGAAGTGGTGTACGCTCTCTTTGGTCACCGCCGGATCATCGGGCGTTCCCTTTTCCTGCTCGCCGTAAACCTTGGGGAAGCGGGAGAGTTCGCGTTGCAGCAGGGTGGTGATCTCGTAGCGCTCGGTCATGATGTCGTAGAGCATCACGCCCTTCTCGCGCGCCACGTCGAACGCCTGCTTGAGCAGTTCAAAATCTTTGGGTGTGATAGCCATCGGCTTGTCGGCCAGCACGTTGTAGCCGGCCTGCACACTCTTGAGGATGTACTCGGTTTTGCGCGCATTGTTGCCGGCGAGCACCACGACGTTGCCGGCTTTATCCGCCAGCATCTTTTCAAAGAAATCCGCACCGGTGTAGACCTCGCTCTTCCAGGCGGTCGGCTCTTCGGCACGCGTGTTGAAGCCATTGATCCGGTCCATGTGCATCTTGAGGTCGTTGCCTTCCGGCGCATAAACATGCACGGTGGGCGAGACTCCGGGATACATGCGCTTCTGAACCAGTGCGGCATGGAAATGCCCGGGGTCGAGCGTGATGAGTTTGATGGTGCCCTCGCAACAAGATTTGCCGCTGCTGGCTTCGGATTTTTTGCCACAACCGGCAAGCAGCACGGCGGCGGCACTGGCACATAGGATGACGTTCGTTTTCATGTGTTCCTCGTTTATGGTATGGATTGACGTAACAGGTAAAACAGGATGGCGATTACACCTTGATCTCTAGGTTCGCCGCTTGCAGGGCCTTGGCGATGCTGAAAGCACCGCGTTCCTGACAGACCAGCAGGCGGTTAGCCTCCTCGTTGTCGGTGCGTTCGGCTTGCCAGTCCCACTTCAAGCTTTTGCCGGTCTTCATGCAGAGATGGCCCAAAATGCAGACCGAGGTCGAGCGGTGGCCGATCTCTGCGCTGGTTGCGGCACTGGTGCGGCTGCGGATCGCGTTCAGCCAGTCGGTGACGTGGTTGTCGCTGACATGCAGCCGCACGGCATTCGAGTCCAGCGGAGCGCTGAGCAACTTTGGGTCGCTCGCGTCGAGCGCCTTGAGGGTCGTGGCGGGCATCGACGGGTCGCTGGCCGTGACACGCGCGGCACCGCGGCTGACGAAGATCCAGCCCTCGTCGCCGATAAAGCGCACGCCGTTCGGATAGCGGTAGCAGACGCTGACCTTGATGTCGCCGGGGTAGGTGTAGAGCAGGTCGAACTCACGGTGCGCGTTCCAGAGGCCCTTGTCCATCCACTCGCAGGTGCCCGACACCGCCAGCGGCCCGCGGTCTTCCATGCCGAGGCCCCACTGCACGATGTCCAGATGGTGCGCGCCCCAGTTGGTGATCATGCCCCATCCATACGGCTCCATCTGGATCCAGCCGGGGCGGCTGCCGATCTTGGAGGTGTCCTGATTGTGGACGCGGTCTTCGGTGTAGTAGGCGAGCGGGGTCGGGCCGAGCCAGGTGTCGTAATCCAGATTCTCGGGAACCGGCATCTCTTCCTTGCGGCCGCCGTCCTTGTCCTTGCCGAAGCCGACCTCGACGCGCGTGATGCGGCCGATGCGGCCGTTGCGCACCAGTTCGCAACCGGTGCGGAACTGTGCGCTGGAGCGCTGCTGCGATCCGACTTGCAAAATGACGCCCTTGCGGCGCACGACCTCAGCCAGAATGCGGCCCTCGTGAATCGTCTGTGAAAACGGTTTTTGCAGCCAGATGTCCTTGCCGGCCAGCGCACACTCGACGGCGCAGAGCGCGTGCCAGTGGTCGGGCACGCAGATCATGACCGCGTCAACATTCCCGTCGCGCAGCATGTCGCGGTAGCAGGCAAAGGTTTTGACCGGTGCGGCGGGGGCTGAACCTTTCGCGTAAGCGGCATCGACCTTCTGCTGCGCCACGGCGAGGCGCTTTGAGTCCAAGTCGCAGAGCGCGACGATGCGCGCTTGGTCCGGCACTCGCAGAATGCCGGGAATCTCCATGCTGGAGGCGATACGTCCGCAACCGATGACGCCGATCTGGATGATGCGGCTGGGTGCCGCTTGCCCCAGAACACGCGCCGGAATGAGGGACGGCATAGCGAGTGTTGCACCGGCGAGGCTGCCGGCCTGAATGAATTCGCGACGTGTGAGAGATGTCATAACATGCGCTCCATTTATGCGTTTACACTCATCGACCACAGTACTCCCTGGATGAGGTGAGTACGGAAGGCCGGATCCTGATAATGCGTTTTCAAATGCCCGAGGGCCGTATAAAAGACTCGCCCGGCACCGTGACGGCGGCACCACGCGAGCGGGAAGCTACCGCTTTTGAAGGTGTCGAGTCGTTTGTCGCGCGGCTTTTTTTGCAGACTGGCAACCTCGACCTCGAAGAGAACGTGGATGTCAGGCGTGCAGTTGCAGACATAGGCTTCGTCGGTCCACGACCAAGTCGCATCCAGATGCGAGGTAGCCGGATGGCGGCGGTCGTTCACCCGAATGGTGAAAGGTTGAAGCGGCGGGTGCCACAGAAAGCGTCCTCCCAGCATACGCCGGAACGCCTCTGACTTACGTTCGGAGCCGGTGGCAGAGTGCAGTCCAACAAAAGCACCGCCACGGTAAACATAGTCGAGTAACGCACCGCGCTGAGCGTCTGCCGAGAACGCCTCATTGTTGGTGTTGGCGAAGATGATCGCCTTCAGCCCCTTGAGGCGCTCCTCGGTGAACAGCGCGGGGTCATCCGAGGCATCGGCTTTCAGACCGTGCTCCGCGCAAAGCTCGCGTAGCGCGGCCACGCTGGTCGCGATGTTGTCGTGTACATACCCCTTGCCGTCGGGCGTGTAATTTCGTGTATAGATCAGAATGTCCATATCAGAGTTTCATGCCGGCGCGAGCCAGCGAACGGCGCACGCCGTAAGGCTCGCGTTCGGGGCGCGACAGCGTGGCGTTGGCCTCGGCGTCCCCGACAAACCGTTCGGCTGCCGGATCCCAGATCAGCGGGCGTTTGAGATTCATTGCGGTATAGGCGAGGATGCAGGCGGTCGTGGTCCGGTGTGCCGTCTCGGGCGACACATGGGTCGGGGTGCGCGTGCGGATGCCCTCCAGCCAGATGCGGTGGTGGTTCGATGGGTTGCGCGCCAGCGGACGCTCGACCTCGCCTTCGATCAACTCCTTGCGGCTGGCCTCGAGCGGCCGCCAGCGCCCGTGCTTGCCGCCGGCGCCCGGATCGTTCGCCATGGTTTTGACAGATCCGCGCCCGCAGAAAATCCATCCCTTATCGCCGACGAAGCGCACGCCGTTGGGGTAGACGCTGTCGTCTGTGACACGTAGCAGCGTGCCGTCCGCATACTCCATGCGGACATCCAGCTTGCCGTGCGCATCCCACAGCCGGCGTTTAGGGAAATCCGCCCTGCCGCGCACCCTTACCGGCCCCGAGGACTCCATGTCGAGCGCCCACTGAGCAATATCAATATGATGCGCCCCCCAGTTGGCGATCATGCCCATGCTGTACGCCTGTATCACCATCCAGCCGGGCCGTCCGAAGTTCGCCTCGCCATCCTTGCCCTGCGGGTGCGTGCGCAACTCGCTGTAGGGTTCGACCGGCGCGTAGCCCAGCCATTTATCGTAATCCAGCGTGTTGGGCACCGGCTGTATCAGCGGCAGGTCGGCAGGTTCCGGCGGATCCATCGGCAGACCGATCTCAATGCGCCGCACCGTGCCCAAGCGCCCGTTGCGGACGTATTCGGCCGCCTTGCGGAACTGCGGCCCGAAGGTGCTTTTGCCTTCGGAGCGCTGCTGCGTGCCGATGTGGAAGATGTGTCCGGTTTTCTGCATGACCGTAGCAATGGCGCGGCTCTCGCTCACCGTCATGGCCAGCGGTTTCTGGACATACACATCCTTGCCCGCCAGTGCGGCGTCCACGCACTGTTGCGCGTGCCAGAAGTCGGGCGTGCAAATCATCACGGCGTCGACCGAGCGATCCGCCAGCAGCTCGCGATAGTCCTGATACAAGGCGAGTTCGGGCAGGTCGCCGTCAAACAGCTTCACGGTTTTCTTCTGGGTGGTGGTCATCCGCTGCCGATCGCAATCAGAGAGCGCCACCACCGTTGCGAGATCTTGGTTGAGCCAGACACCGGGAATATCCATACCGCCGGCGATCCGTCCGCACCCGATGATGCCGACCTGGATTTTTTTAGATGGCGCCTGCTGTCCCAGCACGCGAGACGGAATGATCGTCGGAAACATCAGCGTTCCGGCAGCCGCGCTTCCTTTCAAAAACTTGCGCCGCGAAAACTTAATCTGCCGCATAACTCCCCCGTGAATCACTTTACGAAAATACCCAATCGTTGATGCCAATTACTATAACACGGGCGAATGGCGACAACAACCCCGGATTGTAATCGGTTGCGACCTCCGCGGTTAGGGACAAGGGTATGCGAAGGACATGCGTTTCTGATGAAAAGGGGGATACTGGTTTTGGACATGATTTCCCGCTGCGCGGGCGTATAAAGGTTGTGCCGCGTGTGGCGCGGCGAAAAAATTGGAGTGCGGTGACAAGAGTCGCGCTGTGCGCGGGTCGCGGCACCGCTTTCCCTCCGCGCACAGCGCGGCTCTTGTCACCGCACAAATTTCGAAAGCAGACACTTGTCCAGTGATAGGCTAAACACCTGTCCTTTAGTTGTAGACCCACGACGTTCGACTCGCGACTTTCGGCTGGAGCAGCCCCCAAGAAACCTCTGTGTCTCCGTGCCTCCGTGGTGAAACAACTTTTTTATCGCGCTCATCGAGGGGAGAGCCTCGACGTTCCGCTTGTTCCGCGCCGGGCGGCGGGCTATAATGCCTCTATTTCCTAACCATTTGTTATTTGTTGAGAAAGTGTCACAATGAGAATACCTGCGTTTTTGTTGTCTGTTGGATTGTTGCTTCCCACGCTGTGTGCCGGTGCGGCGCCTGCGTATACGCCGCTGCCGCTGGGGACGGGCGCCACCACGGCTTTTGCCGACCGTGTGCCGGATGATCAGGAGGGCGGTTGGACCGATCAGGGCAACAATGATCTGTCGGTCATCAAGCCGGGCACGCTGAAGGTCTCGGACGTTCCGTTCACCATCCTGAGCGATGCCGCGACGGACGGCAAGTCGTGCATCGTTTTGGGCGGACCGCAGCGCGCATATCTGCCGCAATCTGCAAAGGTGCCGGTTGAGAATGTGCGGGGCGCGTATCTGTATCTGCTGCATGGCGCCGCCTGGTGCCCGCCGGCGGGCGAGCAAAAGGTGACGGGGCTGCTGCATATTGACTATGTGGACGGTTCGACCGATGAGTTCCGCGTACGGTACGGACGTGATGTCGCGGACTGGGCCAAGCCGGACGCCTACAAGAATGCGATCCGCGTCTGGACCGCGTACAACAATAATACGCAGGTCTCGCTGTTCGTCTCGAAGTTCAAGCTCAAGGATCTTGCGGTTAAGGCGATCCGGATGACGGCGCGTGAGAGTGCGTGGATGGTGGCGGCTATGACGATCGGCAACGACACGCGCCTCGCCGGTATCAAAAAACCGATGACGCTCGACAAGACCTATACAGCACCCGCGCTCGCAACGCCTCTCCCGGCGGTACCTGCACAGGCAGTGCCGAAGAATATCATCCTGTTGATCGGCGATGGCATGGGGGGCGGCGCGGTCGAACTGACCTCACGGTATCAACACAAGGCCGATGGACGTCTGGTGATGCAGCAGTTGCCGGTTTTCGGTCGCGCCCATACGGTGTCGCAGGGATCGAATGTGACGGATTCCGCTGCGTCGGCAACAGCGATGGCAACCGGCAGCAAAACGAAAAACGGCCGTCTCGGGGTTGATCTTGACAAGCGCCGTCTCACGTCGGTTGCCGAACTGGCGCGGCAACAGGGACGCGCGGTCGGTATCATCACGTCCGACGCGATTGTCGGTGCCACGCCTGCTGGATTTTACGCGCATGTCAATAGTCGGGGTTATTATTCGCAGGTCGCGGAGTTTGCCGCCGCGAGTGGGTTCGAAGTCCTGATTGGTAATGCAAACGGCAAGGTGTGGTTCGTCCCGGGGGACAAAGGGGGCAAGCGGAGCGATACGCGCAATGTGCTCGTAGAGATGGAAGCGGCAGGGTATGCAGTGATTGAGAATCAGGAGGCGTTTGAGCAGATGCCGACTGATCGGCGTGTACTGGGTTTCATGGCCAAAGGCACGCTAGACAATGAAACCTGCCTGGGGCGTCTGACGGAGACCGCGCTTACGCGTCTCTCGCGCAATGATAAGGGCTTTTTCATGATGGTCGAATGCACCATCACCGACGGCGGCGGTCACGGTAATAATCCCGAACTCACCGTTCGCGGTACGTTGCAGGTAGACTGGGCGGTTCATTCGGCAGTCGAATATGCGCGGAAGCATGGTGACACACTTGTGGTGGTGACGGCCGACCATGAGACCGGTGCGTTGACCTCAGCCCTGAAGGACGGCAAACTGACCTTCGATTATGCGACTACCAGCCATACCGACATTCCCGTGTACGTCTTCGCGTACGGTCCGGGCGCGGAACGCTTCGGGGGGACGATCGACAACACCGACATAGCCCGAAACATCGCGGCTCTCTGGTCGCTCACCCTGCCGCCGCCCGGCGACGTTCAACCCGATCCGGAAAAATAGACGAGCAGGCTGACACCGTTAAAGAGCGTGTGCATGACGATCGGTGTCAGGATGGATCCGGTCGCGGCGTATCCCGCTGAGAAAGCGACGCTCAGGGCGAGCAGCGGCAGGAACGATGGCGCATGCAGATGCACCAGCGCGAAGTAGGCACCAGAGAGCAGGGCCGCATACGCAAAGCGACGGTGTCGCAGTAGTGCCCGGAACAGGATGCCGCGAAAGATAAGCTCTTCCACGACCGGCGCGATGAACACCGCCGCCGCAATTAGGCTGAGGCGCATGCCGCAGGGTACGCTGTCGTCCGTGAGCAGCAGGAAGACATCCTGCGGTGGTTGTTCCATGCCGAGGGCGTCGAGTGCAGCGCTGACCCCCATCGAAATCGCGGCTACCGGCGGCAAAGCGGCCAGTCCGAAGATCAGGCCCTTCAGACTCGCACGCCGTGCGGTGTGACGCGGACCAATGAATGTCGGCACGAACGCGGCGCGCGCGTAGATGAGCGACGACGCCACGGCGCATCCGCCGAGCAGAGCGTAAAGCAACGCACCGACCAGCAGCGCATGTGCCTGAGCCGGTTCCGTTCGAGGCGTGCTGAGCAGCGGCGGGAGCGCAAAAAAAAGAGTTGCGGCCAGTACAAACTGGACCGCAACCGTACCAAATGGCCCGCGCCTCAACTCCGGATGCACGGCGGGCTTGAGGCGTCGTGTTTGCACCAGCCCCAGCAGAATCAGGTCAACGCTGATCCCGAGTAGCAGCGCACCGCCCGACAAGACTGTGCAGAGTAACTGTGTCAAGAGTCACGACCCAACCAATTCTTAACCATGAAACACATGAAACTTCATGAAAATCAGGGGCGCTATTGGTGCAATTTTTTCGCCGAACTCGCGGAGCACCGGGAGGGGCAAGCGTCTGCTTGCCCGCGGACGAGCGACGCTCGTCCCTCCCATCGCTCCGCACTTGAACGTTGAACACGTCCCTCTCGAATTCCGATCCCGCACTCATGAACTTGCCTGTAAGTTGACAAGATTTTCAGGATTACAAAAATCATGTAAATCATGTAATCCTGTCATAAAAACTTACCCCAGAGTTTGCTCGCGACTCCGGTGCGCGGCGGGCTAGCCCTGCTTCTGTGCGTCGAGATCGCGCATGGCTTCGCGGCGGCTGAGCTTGATGCGGCCGCGGTCATCAACACCGATGCACTTGACCGTCATCTTGTCGCCGACCTT
>Ga0208824_1000463_pt1 | contig 43549 bp, 34 predicted proteins | sample AD_JPNTR3_MetaG_FD_184447 | JGI IMG/M metagenome (GOLD analysis project Ga0208824, IMG submission 184447) | Active sludge microbial communities of municipal wastewater-treating anaerobic digesters from Japan - AD_JPNTR3_MetaG (SPAdes) (version 2) | ecosystem: Engineered > Bioreactor > Anaerobic...
TTGAGCCATGAGCCCTCGTGGAAGGGGGTCCCGCACGGTTATCGCTTCCCCATCCGCGACATTCGCGCGAGCATGGGAGCGGGATTCCTCTATCCGCTGGCGGGCGAGATGAGCACCATGCCGGGCCTCTCCAGCAAGCCTTCGTTCATGAACATTGACATTGTGGATGGCAAGGTGGTGGGCCTGTCGTAGGCTGGATACTGGCTCCATCACCCATTACCCCTCCCCCATTACCCATTACCCATCACCCATTACCTTTTATTGAGCAAAGGAGTGACTATGACGGCAAACATGATTGATGGCACTGCCATTGCAGCTTCGATTCAGGCGGAGCTCACCGCCGAAGTGGCGGAGCTCAAGGAAAAACACGGCATCGTCCCTGGATTGGCGACCGTGCTGGTGGGCGACAACCCCGCTTCGCAGACTTACGTCAAGATGAAGCGCAAGCGCTGTGCCGAGGTTGGCATTTATTCGGTGGGACGTGAATTGCCCGCCGACGCGCCGCAGGAACAGGTGGAAGCGCTGGTGCGGGAGCTCAACGCCGATCCTGCCATCCATGGGATTCTGGTGCAGCTGCCGCTGCCGGGACACCTCGATGAGGAAGCGGTGCTCAACACCATCAGCCTGCACAAGGACGTGGACGGCTTCCATCCGGTCAACATCGGGCGGCTGGCGATGAAGGGGCGCGAGGCGCTGTTTGCGCCCTGCACGCCCGCCGGCTGCATCGAGCTGCTCGACCGCATCGGCGTCGAGATTCGCGGTAAGGAGGCGGTGGTGCTGGGACGCAGCAACATCGTGGGCCTACCCGTCTCCATGCTGCTGCTCAAGCGTGACGCGACGGTCACCATCTGCCATTCGCGCAGCCAGGACTTGCCGGCCATCTGCCGCCGCGCTGACATTCTCGTGGCGGCGGTCGGACGCGCGGAGATGGTCAGAGCGGAGTGGGTCAAGCCGGGCGCGGTCGTGATTGATGTGGGCATCAACCGCGTGGAGGATCCAACCGCGAAGCGCGGCTATCGGCTGGTGGGCGATGTGGCTTTCGAGGAAGTCCAAGAGGTCGCCGGGTGGATCACGCCGGTGCCGGGCGGCGTCGGCCCGATGACGATTGCGATGCTGCTGCAAAACACCGTCAAGGGCGCCAAACGTGCGGCGGGATTGCTTTAGGCACCGGGCGCAGTTGCCAAAATGGCCAACTTGCGCCATAATCGGGTTGTGGGCGACAAATCAGAAATCCCCTAGTGAGGAGGGAGACCTATGTTAGTGAAAGATCGCATGACCTCTAAGCCCTTCATTATTGCTCCGGACACCTCGGTGTCCGAGGCGCTGGGGCTGATGCGCCAGAACAGTGTGCGCCGTTTGCCAGTCGTGGATAAAAAGGGCAACCTGGTGGGTATCGTCTCGGAGAAAGACCTGCTGTATGCGTCGCCTTCTCCAGCCACAAGCCTCAGCGTGTACGAAATCGGCTATCTGCTTTCCAAGCTCAAGGTAGAAGAGGTCATGACCCGCAACGTGATCACGGTGGCACCTTCAGCGCCCATCGAAGAAGCCGCGCGCATCATGGTGGATAACAAAATCGGCGGCCTGCCGGTGGTCGAAAACGACCGGTTGGTGGGCATCATCACGGAGACGGACATCTTCAAGACCACGTTGGAGATGCTCGGCGCGCGGGAACCCGGCGTGCGGTTGACGATCAGCGTGCGGGATAAGCCGGGGACGCTGAGCAGCATCACCGGCGCGATCGCCTCCAATGGCGGCGACATCATCGCCTTGGGCACGTTCTATGGCGAAAATCGCGGCGATGGGATCCTGATGCTCCGGGTGTGCGGCATCGAGGAGGCGCGCCTGTTGGCGATGATGCAAGAGCTCGGGGTGGTCGTGCGCGACATTCGCACCATCGGCAATTCGGCTGCCTGCGCTTGCTAGCGAGATGCTGCGGCTGGGCCTGATTGCGGATACCCACAATCATCAACAGCACGTGCTGCGCGCCGTGGAGCATTTTCGGGCGGAGGGAATCAGCACCGTCCTGCACGCCGGGGACGTGACCGGCCTGGAGGTGTTGGAGCTGCTGACGCCCTTTGAGCTGTGGGTGGCGTGGGGCAATGTGGACCGCGATGAGCGCTTGCCGGGCCGCGTCGCGCTGGTGGGGACGCCGGGGACGGCGCACGGCGCGTATGTGCACTCGTTGACGTTCGATGGACGGAAGTTGGCGTTGGTGCACGGGGATAATGTCCCGCAGCTGACGTATCTCATCGAGTCCGGGGAGTATGATTACGTGATTCACGGACATACCCATCGGTTGCGCGACGAGCGCAGCGGCCGCACGCGCGTTCTCAACCCCGGCGCGCTGGGGGGCAGCGGCCTGCCTCCGAAGACTTTTGCCATTCTGGAGCCGGCGACGGGTCAATTGCAAATTCTGGAAGTGTGATGGAATGGAGGGGGCCCTATGCATCTGGAGAAGTGCAAGGACGTATTACGCAGCGGCACGCTGTTCAGGGATCTCAACGAGATTTATCTGGATCTGGTGCTGATGGTCTGCGAGGAAGTGACGTATTCTGCCGGCGAGATCATTTTTCGGCAGGGAGATCCCGGCGATGCGCTCTATATCATCGCCAGCGGCGCGGTGGACATCTTGCTTGAGCCCGATCAAGCGGCAGACCCGCCGCTGGTGATTGCCTCGCTGGAGCAATATGCCACCTTCGGCGAGACGATTCTGATAGAAGAAGGGCATCGCACGGCGACGGCGCGTTGCCGCGTGCCCACGACGTTGCTTCGGGTGCCAGGGGAGCGGATGGTGCAGCTGACCAACGACTATCCGGAGATCGGTTTTCGTATCATGCGGAGCATGGCGGCGGAGCTTACCCAGAAACTCAACCTCGCCAATATGAATCTGCGCGCGAGCATGTCTGCGGCGGCCTCTCCTGCCGCTGAGTGACGCGCGGCGCGGTGATTTTGGGATCACGGGGCCTTCGGTGAGCGCCAGGCGCTTGCCGGGGGCCCCGTGGCGTTGGGCGCAGCCCTCCTGCCGCCGCGAGCGTCACCACGGCTGGAATTGCCGGCAGGTAAAGGCGGTCGTGAGCGATCGGTCCCGCCAGGAGCAGCCCATATGCGGCGATTCCCCCCAATAGGAGCGCGGCGCCTGGAACGCGCCGCAAGCGCCAGCAGCCCCGCAGCGCGCTCCACCAGAGCGCTCCCCGCAACAGCAGCAATCCCCACCAGATCAGCGCCGCGTCGAGGGGTGCGCGGACGACCCGTTCCAGCCACAGGGCGTGCAGGGCGTCCCCCACAGCGCCGATGGTGAGCGATTCCCCCATCCGCCGCCAGATGTTATCCAGCACGCCGGTTTGCTGCCACGCTTTGCCGGTGAGCGCGCGGTACCAGCTTCGATGCCCCGGGTCGAGCAGCGAGTTCCCCACGCCGCGAAGATGGCTGCGGATCCAGGCGCCGGGATGCGCGCGCACGATTTCGCCGGCGATGGCGGTGACGTCACGGTGACGCTGTTCGCGTTCCGCGCAGGGAAGGGCGGCTTCGGGGAGGGCGCTCCAGGCGTAGCGGCGCGCGGCTTCCCCGACGATTTCGCCGTAGAGCGCTTCCCAGGTGGGCGTCCACGGCTCGGCGGGCACGGCTTGCACTTCCGCCAGCGTGGCGACGGCGCTCACCCGCGCCAGGTTTTCCTCATAGGCGGTGGAGAGCAGCCAGCGGTCGAAGAGGACGCGATTGCGGAGGAGCCACGGCAGCAGGGTCATTCCCAGGGCGAGGCAGAAGCAGGCGACGGGGGCGAGTTTCCGACGCCGCACGCCGGGAAGCAGGAACACGCCGCCTGCGGCCACGGCGAGGAACTGCAGGTTGGGCTTGATGAGAAGCGTCAGGCCCCAGAGGACGCCGCTGAGAGCGCTTCGGCACGGCGTGGGGCGCCTCAGTGCCGAGAGCGTGGCGCACATCGCCGCTGCCACGGCCGTCAGCAGCAGCGTCTCGGCGAAGAGCACGCCGGTGTAGCGTTGGGTCGAGCCGTTGAGGGCGTAGAGCGTTCCTGCCAGCAGTCCCATCCACGCCCCGCCGAGCATTTTGCCCGCGCGGAGGATCAGCGCCGTCGTCAACACCTCCAGGAGCAAGTGGAACAGCACCGTGCGCGCCGGTTCCATGCCGAGGAGACGATACGTCCCGGCGAGAAAGAGGGGGTAGAGCGGCGTGCGCAGCGCGGTCGGGCAGAAGGGGGCCTCCCAGCTCAGCGCCAGGCCGTTGCCGGCGAGGAGATTGCGCGCCAGCAGGTGGTAGCCTTCCGCATCCACCGCTCCGATGGGATTGGCCGGGAAGTGCGCCATCCAGGCGGCGCGGACGGCGAGCGCCAGCAGAAGCACCCAGATGGAGGGTTGCAGGCGGCGGGGTGAAGAGCGAATCGGAAGCCCGCGCATCTCCCGCTGTCGCCTCACGCATGTCTCGCGGCGCGCCCTTGGTGGCTCATGCTTTACGCTTCTTGACCTGCCACACCACCCAGCCGCCCAACGCCAGCAGTGAGAGGAGGGAAATCCCCGCGCCCAGGCGGAAGGACCAGGGCTCGTAGCGGATGACGACGTCGTGTTCGCCGGCCGGGATCTGGAGGGCGCGGAGCGTGGTATAAGCGCGGAACATGGGGGTGCGTTCCCCGTCCACACGGGCGCTCCACCCGGGATACCAGAGATCGCCGATGACGAGGTAGCCCGCCTGAGCGCTCTGGACCGTGAGGCGGGTCTCCTCTGGGCGCCAGGAAGTCAGCGTCACCGTAGGGGAAATCGGCGGCGTCCCGGCGGTCATCTCGGGCGCGCCGCTTTCCAGGAGCACGGCGCGGGTGAGGTCGTAGCGGGGGTCTTGCAGGACGCCCAACGTGATGCCATCCTCGAGCGCCGCCGCCTCGTAGACGACCCGGTAGCGGGGGAAGGGGTGCTCCAGGCAGAGCAGGCGCAATGTTTTCCCTTCGTAGGGGAATTCCGCCACTTGCCGGACGGCGAAAGGTGGGGAGGGTTCCCCGGCGCTCCAGAGGCCGCAGCCGACCCCCATCAACGCCCAGACGCGATCGCCGGGAATCTCCCGCCGGAAGCGCATCCAATAGCTGTTCTCGAAGGTGAGATTCCCGTGCAAATCCTCGAGGTTGAGCGTCGCGGGCCAGTTGCCGGTGAGATGACCCCGGGTGTCCAGCCGATGGGCCTGCGCATTGGCCGGCAGCGTGATGTCGGCGAGGGGGATGGCCGCGACGCGGACCGGGTCCTCCTGGATGAGATGTCCATTTTGGGCCGTGCGCCAGGCAGCGCCCCCGAGGTCAATGACGAGCAGGGCCACCAGCGCCCACTGGCTCTTGGGCCAACGCTTCAGCAGGAGCCAGCTGCCGCCGAGCATCACCCAGGATCGCAGGGCCAGAGTCCACCACGATGGCAGCGAGGCCGTCCCCTGCAGGCGCGTCCCCAGGATCAAGCCGAGCAGCGCCAGCCCTCCCAGGCTCCACAGGCTTCCCAGCGCTCGTCCGTACCAGCGAGGAAGGGACGTTTGCCATCCCAGCGCCGCCAGCACCGTCAAGGCCCAGGCGGTGATGACCGCAGCGCGTTCGGGATTGCGGAACATGCCCAACAGCGGGATCACGCGCGCGAGCGCGGGCAGAAAGGGGATCGTGTTGCCGAGCGCCAGCAGCAGCCCCAGGAGGGCAAGTCCCAGCCAGAGCGCGGGATGACGTGAATCGAACGGGCGCCGTTGCAGCGCGAGCCCCGCGAGGACGAGGGTGGGAATCCCAACGTACAACGGCGACCACAGGGTGAGGTGCGGCGCTGCCAGGCCCAGCAATTCCCAGAATTTGAAGCCCGCGAGCCGTTCTGCGAGGGGCTGCTCGAAGCGCGCTGCCAGGTCTATGGCCTCGAACGTCGGCAACAGCTGCGCTGCAGCCATGCCGCTGCCGATGGCGACGATCCGCAACAGCGTGAGCAGAGCCGTCCGCCGTTGCTCGCGGGGTCGGCTCAGCGTGAGCATCAGTCCCCACGACAGTGCTATCCCGTAGACGTAGAGCGCGGTTTGGGCGAAGCCGCTCACGAAAACCAACGTCCAGCAGAGGGTGGCCAGGAGGGCGTTGCGGCGTTGATAGCGGTACCCGGCGAGGGCGCGCCCGATGGCCAGTAGCAGCCAGGGCAGCCAGGCAGCGGTCGCCAGAATGGTCGGCGCCTGGATGGGGTAGCCGGTGAGATAGCCGCTCAGACCCCAGGCAACCGCGCCGAACGTGGCAGCAGCGCGGTTGCGCGTCAGCCAGCGGCAGAAGGCGAAGGCGCCCCACGCGGCGAGAATCAAATGCGCGATGGTTTCAGCGGTGAAGGCACGATAGGAGAGGGGCTGCCCGAGGGTGAGCAGAACGGTAAGCCAGCGGACCGGATAGAGCACCTGCGTCTGCATTTCGGCGAGGAAGGGGTGTCCGCCGAGGATGTAAGGGCCCCACAAGGGGAGACGTCCTGCCTGCAGGCTCTCGACGGTGGCATGGGCGAGAGGGTAGTAGTAGACGGTCATATCGCCGGGGACGATGGCGGCTTGGGTGGCGGGAGCGGCGCTCCACAGCGGCCCGTACAGGCCGAGGATCAGGGCCGCCAGCGCGGCGAGTAAGAGGCCATCCCAGAGGTCAGGTCGACGGTGCGACATCACCCCACATTCTCCATTTTTCATCACCAGGTCGCAGATTTCACAGGGCTACACAGAAAAAAGGTGGAAGGGGTCAGGCCCCGTTCTGGCGCTCGAACAGCTGGATGGCGGCGCACACCGCGCTGACCTCATCTTCCTGCAGTTCCGGATACAGCGGCAGTGAAAGGACCTGCGCGGCGGCCAGTTCTGTCTCCGGCAGGGAGTGGGGGCCGTAGCCCAAATCGGCGTAGGCCGGCTGAAGATGGATGGGAACCGGATAGTGGATGAGCGTGCCGATCCCCTGCTCACGCAGAAAGGCGCGCAAAGCCTCCCGCTGGGGCGTGCGGACGACGTAGAGATGGTAGACGTGGCGGCCGTCTGCCGGATCCAGGGGCAGCTGCAGCCCGGAATCGCGCAGCAGAGCTCCATAGTGTTGCGCGAGCGCGCGGCGACGCGCGTTCCACGCCTCCAGGTGGCGCAGTTTGACCCGCAAAATCGCCGCCTGGAGCTCATCCAGACGGCTGTTGAGGCCCTTGATGTGACTGACATAGCGTTCGGCCCAGCCGTATTCCCGCAGCAGGCGCACTCGCTCTGCGAGCTCTGGATCGTTGGTGACGACGGCGCCCCCGTCGCCGTACGCCCCGAGGTTTTTGGTGGGATAGAAACTGAACGCGCCGAGATCGCCCCAGCTGCCCACACGCCGTCCCTCGTATCCGGCGCCATGCGCCTGAGCGCAGTCCTCGATGACCCGCAGCCGATGTCGTCGCGCTATCTCCAGGATTGGCGTCAGCTCGGCGGGACAGCCATAGAGGTGGACAGGGATCACGGCGCGCGTCCGGGGGGTGATGGCGGCTGCGAGCCGGGACGGATCGAGCGTGCCCCGCTGCGGGTCGAGGTCCACAAAAATCGGACGGGCGCCGCTGAGTTCGATGGCGGCGACGGTCGCTACGGCGGTGTGCGCGACGGTGATCACCTCATCGCCTGGCCCAATCTGGCAGGCGCGCAATGCCAGATGCAGGGCGTCGGTGCCTGAACCGACGCCGATGGCGTGAGCGACCCCGCAATAGGCGGCGAACTCGCGCTCGAAGGCGGCGACTTCTGGTCCCAGGATGAAGGTCCCGCGCGCGAGCACCCCCGCGATGGCCGCGTCCACTTCTGTTTTGAGGGCGGCGTATTGGCGTTGCAGATCAAAGGCTGGAATCATGGGGCTCCTCGGAAAATAGAGATCAGCGAGTCAGCTGTCAGCGAATCAGCGAAAAAGCGAAAAAGCGAAAAGGCGAAAAAGCGAATCAGCGAAAAGGCGAATCTGTGAACCTCAGCCGCCCTGAGATGAATTCCGGGGTCGCCATGTCAAGTTCGCTGAAGCGAGCTCCCCCAACAACATGCTTCAGTGCGGTTGGCGCCTGTCAGGCTGGGGATGGAATCTCCAGCAAACTCGTGAGTCGCCGCAGCCTCTACCCACGACTCCCCGCTCTCTCCTCATTATTCTACCAGTAATGCGCTTTGTGGGCGCGATAGAAGTTCACGGTGCGGCTGAGGCCCTCGCGCAGGGAAACTTTCGGCTTCCAGCCCAGCTCCGCGGCGATTTTGCTGTAATCGCCGTAATAGTCGCCGATGTCAATGCGCTTCCTGTCGGACGGAAAGGGCGTCATTTCAAAGGGCTTCGCCTTGGGGTTGATGTCCAGCAGCAGTTGCGCCAGGGCGAACAGGCTGATCGGCTCAAGCCCGCCCAGGTTGTAGATTTGACCTTCAGCCTGGGGAGCGGCGGCGGCCAGCAACAGCGCTTCCACCACATCGCTGACGTAGGTGAAGTCGCGGATTTGTTGGCCATCCCCGAAAATCTGTAACGCTTCGTCGTCCACGATCTGATGAATCCACCAGCCGAGGAAGGTTTGCCGGGCGTCCTTGACGCGCATGTGCGGCCCGTAGGTGTTGGTCATGCGCAGGCTGACCGTGCGCAGGCCATAGACGCGGTGATACACCATGTGATACCATTCTCCGGCGACTTTGTTGACGCCGTTAATGTCGGTCGGTGCGAGCGGATGCAATTCATCCACGGGCAAATACTGCGGCCGACCATAAATCTGCCGCGTGCTGGCGAAGACGATTTTCCCCTCGGGGTTGAACTGCCGGCAGGCTTCCAGAATCGTGAGCTGGCTGCGGCAATTAATCTCCAAATCGGTGAAGGGATCCTTCATGCTATCCAAATGGCTCACCTGTCCGGCGAGATTGAACAGGAAATCCTGGCGTTGGACCAGGTACTTCATGCTGTGGGCATCCCGCACGTCGGCGATGTTGACGCGAACGCGATCGCGGATCTCCGCGATGTTGAAAAGGTTGCCGCCATATTCCGGGATCAACGAGTCCACCAACAGCACGTCGGCGCCCAATTCCACCAGCCGAGACGCCAGGTGACTGCCGATGAACCCCAACCCCCCGGTGATCAAGACCTGCTTGCCGGCGAAGGCGCTTTCGAGGTCTATGCCCACGTCTATTTTCATGGCTCCTGTGTCCATTCTCATGGATCCTTCTTATCTGGGCTGCGCTGCGCGGTGCGGCTTACGGACGACGAGTTCCCACCACAACGCGCTCAACTGACGGGCCGTGCGCAGCAATCGCCGCCAGTTAAAGAATTGGGAGACGCCGTATTGCCGGTGATAGTGATGAACCGGCACCTGGGCAAAGCGATAGCCGGCGTCCTGGAATTTCTTGACCATTTCCAGGCAGATGGTGCCGCTGTCGCTCGTGAGGGTGACCGCGTCGAAGAGCGAGCGACGGATGAGGCGAAAATCACAATCCACGTCGCGCAGTTTGAAGCCGAACATGAATTTGACGAAATGGTGATAGAGTCGCCCAATGATCTTGCGCGAGAGGGGATCGTGCCGGGCGATTTTGTAGCCGTTGACGACGTCCACTTCCGGCGTGACGGCTTCCACTAGATTGACGAGTTCCAGCGGATTGTACTGGGCGTCGCCGTCGGTGTAGAAGACCCATTCCTTAGTCGCGGCGGCGAAACCGGTGCGCAGGGCGGCGCCATACCCCCGGTTTTGCGGGTGATGGATCACGTGGAGTTCCGGGATGCGGCTCGCGAGCTCCTCCAACACCGCGGCAGTGTAATCGCCGCTGCCGTCGTTCACCACGATGATCTCGAAATCATCTGTCACCTGGCGCAGGGCGATCAACGCGGTGAGGACCATGCTGGGAATCGTGCCGCCGTCGTTGTAGGCGGGGAAGAAGGCCGAAATGCTGGAGAGTTTTTTCATCTACGCTGGCTCGAGCCTTGCCACGGAGGGCAGGGAGATTGGGAATTCTGTTTCAGGGACAGCTCATTCGATTCACTCGCGTCCGAGTGAGGCGCGTCATTCAACCCCATCACTGTGCGTCTCCTCGATTGATGGCTTACCGCCGGGAAAGTTTCACGCCGCGTTGCCTGCGGCGATGTTGGGGGCGAGTCCCCACGCGCTCTCTACAGGGAAACCCCAGGCCCAACTCGCGGGTCATTATACGTGTTTTGCCGATTTTGGGTAGTGGGGACTATGGTATAATGCCTGAATATGAACAAAAAACAAGGCCTGCAGATTCTTGTCGCTCTCATTCTGACCGCGTTCAGCCTCTATCTGGCGCTGCGCGGTGTGAAGTTCGCGGAGGTCGGCCAGGCGTTGCAACGGGTGGACGTGCTCTGGCTGGTGATTTCCGCCGCGCTGATTCTGCTCACCCTGGTGATCCGCGCTCAACGCTGGCGGGTGCTCCTCAAGCGGCAGCTCAGCTTCAACGACGCCTTCGGCCTCATCAATATCGGTTACCTGGTCAACGGCGTGCTGCCGGCGCGGGCGGGTGATGCGGCGCGCGGCATCGCCGGCAGCCTGCGCGGCCCGGTGACAATGCTTGCGGCGCTTTCCACGGTGGTGGTGGAGCGGGTGCTCGACATGCTCTTCATCGTGCTGATCCTGGTGGCGACGCTGCCCTTCGTGCCCGGCTTGCGGGAGTATCTGACGACCGGCAGTATCGGCGGGGGCGTCCCGCTGAACCTGGTCGTCGGGATCAGTGGACTGCTGGCGCTGCTGATCGTGGTGATTTTTGTCCTGCTGGCGGCATTTCCCGCCAAAGTCGAGGCCGGCGTGCGGTGGATCCTGAAGAGCCTGCACGTCGTGCACCCCGAGCGGCTGTTGCGGCCGGTGCAGCACGTCCTGGAGGGCCTGAGCGCGTTGGGGTCGGTCCGCGCGGGCCTGGAAATCATGGGCTGGACTGTCGTTTTGTGGGCGGTCTCCGGCCTGTATTTTTTCACCGTCATGCGTGCGTGCGGCGCTTTCATCCCCGACGTCACCCTGTTGAAGAGCTTTGTCGCCATGTGGGCGAGCGCCTTCGGCATGGTCTTTCCGGCGACGGGCGGCATCGGCTCCTTCCATTTCGCCGTGCGTGAGGCGCTGTTCTGGGGATTTGGCCTGGCCCGCGATCTGGGCTTTACGTATGCCGTGTTGGCGCACGCGATCTCTTACCTCGCCGGGATCATTCTGGGCGCCGGGGCGTTGCTGGTGTGGGGAATCTCCCTCCGCGACGTGATGCGACACGAACCTGAGCCAGAAGTCGCGGCTCAGGAGTGACACGCCTCAGACCTGCGGCCCCTGAGGACTGCTCTTTGGGGAGACGTTCATGCGCTATTTGATCACCGGCGGCGCCGGGTTCATCGGGACGAATTATGTGACGCGGTTGCTGGCTCGCGGCGAGACGGTGGCGCTCTTCGACAACCTCTCGCGGCGCGGCGCGGCGCGCAATCTGGCGTGGTTGCAGGACACGTGGGGCCCCAACGCTTTTACCTTCATCCGCGGCGATGTGCGGGACGCGGAGCTCCTCGTCGCCAGCGCGCGTGACGCTGACGTGATCGTGCATCTGGCCTCGCAGGTGGCGGTGACGACCTCGGTGCAGGATCCCCGCACCGATTTCGAGTGCAACGCGCTGGGCACCTTCAACGTCCTCGAGGCGGCGCGGCTTTCCGGGCGCGCTCCTCTCGTGCTGTACGCTTCCACGAACAAAGTCTACGGCGGGATGGAAGAGCTGCGTGTGGAGGAGCTGGAGACGCGCTATGCCTACCGTGATTATCCTCACGGCATCCCCGAAACGTACCCCCTGGATTTCCACTCGCCCTACGGGTGTTCAAAGGGCGCGGGCGACCAGTACGTCCGGGACTATGCGCGCATCTACGGCCTGCCTACGGTGGTTTTCCGCCAGAGTTGTATCTACGGCCCGCATCAGTTCGGCATGGAGGATCAGGGCTGGGTGGCGTGGTTCATCATCGCCGCTTTGCTGGGCCGGCCCATCACCATCTACGGGAATGGCAAACAGGTCCGCGACGTGCTGTTTGTCGAGGACTTGCTGAACGCCTACGATGCGGCGATCGCGCGGAGCGACCGCGCGGCGGGGCAGGTCTACAACGTCGGCGGCGGACCGGCACAGCAGCTCGCGGTCTGGAGCGAGTTCGGTCCCTTGCTGGAGGCCCTGTTGGGACGGCGGGTCCCCGTCACCTGGGGGGAGTGGCGCCCCGGCGACCAACGCATCTACGTCTCCGATGTCCGCAAGGCGGCGCAGGACCTGGGCTGGCAGCCGCAGGTGGGAGTGGAGGAGGGCATCACGCGGCTGTTTGCGTGGGTGTCAGCCAACCGTGTGTTATTTCAGTGAGGCGTAATGCGTCCTACGTACTACGTAAGAGAGTAGCATCACGCATCACGCATCACGCATCACGCATTACGCATTACGCATTACGGATTGCCATTCATGCGAGTTCTCATCGTTCTGACTTACTACCGTCCTCACACCAGCGGGTTGACTATCTACGCTGAACGGCTGGCCGGCGCGCTGGCGCAACGCGGGCATCAGGTGACGATTCTGACGTCGCGGTATGATCCACGCTTGCCGGGGGAAGAGCGGCTCGAGGGGGTGCGGGTGGTGCGCGCGCCAGTGTTGTTCCGCATCAGCAAGGGCGTCATCATGCCGACTTTTGGTTTTCTGGCGTGGAAACTCGTCCGCGAGGCGGATGTGCTCAGCCTGCACCTGCCGCAATTCGACGCGGCGGGGGTGGCGTTGCGCGGACGCCTTTTGCACAAGCCGACCGTGCTCACCTATCATTGCGACCTGCGGTTGCCGCCGGGCGTTTTCAATCGGGCGGTCAATCAGGTCGTCCATTTGATGAACTGGTTGGCAGGGAAATTCGCACATCGTATCGTCGCCTATACGCAGGATTTCGCCGATCATTCCTCCTATTTGCAGCGCTTCACGGAGAAGTTGCGCGTGATTCCGCCGCCGGTGACGCTCCCCGACGCGGGGCCTTCGGGCGTCGCCGCGTTTGCCAGGATGCACAATCCCGCCGGAAATCATCCCGTCATCGGCATGGCGGCGCGACTTGCGGCGGAGAAGGGGGTGGGGGTGCTGCTGGAGGCTTTCCCGCGCATTCTCGAACGCTATCCCGACGCGCGCATCCTTTTCGCCGGGCAATATCAGCACGTGCTCGGCGAGCAGGCCTACGCCCAACAGCTCGACCCGCTCATCCGCCGTTATGAGCAGACCGGGCAATGGAAATTCCTGGGGGTGCTGAATCCGCTGCAGATGGCGGCTTTTTATCCCAACCTGGACGTGTTGGTGGTGCCGAGCCTCAACTCCACGGAGTCTTTTGGCTTGGTGCAGGTGGAAGCGATGTTGCACGGCGTGCCCTGCGTGGCGAGCGACCTGCCGGGGGTGCGTCAACCGGTGCGGCTGACGGGCATGGGGGAGATCGCGCCCGTGGGAGACGCCGAAGGGCTGGCGACGGCGGTGCTGCAGGTGTTGGAACATCGCGCCGCGTATGTGCGTTCAAAAGAGGAGATTGCTGCCATGTTCGCGCCGGAGCAGACGGCGGCCGCGTATGAGCGGCTCTTTGCCGAAATCGGCGCGGCGAACGTGGAAACGTGTCTACGTGTGAACGTGTGAACGTGCGAACGTGTTTACGTGTGAACGTGTGAACGTAGAAACGTGAGCACCTGGGCACGTGTTTATTTTTGAAGGAGACGCCATGCCGAACAATCCCGAATCCCGACGCGAGGGGCCCGAACCGACGCCCGAGGAACTACCGGCCGCCGATCCGACGCGCCGTCTGGTCACGGGCCGCGAGACCCGGCCATTACCCGCTGAGTCGGCTTCGCAGGAGGAGCCGCTCCCCGCGGCGGATTCCTGGAAGCCGGCGGAGATGCGTCCCGTCGAACCGCCGGCCGCCGAGCCGACGCGCCGGCTGCCCGAAGCGGCGGCTCCGGCGGCAGACGCCGATCAGGCGCAGTGGATTCGCATTCGGCCTGACGCGCTCAAGCCGCAAACGCCGCAGCCCCAACCGCCGGCCCCTGCCGCCCCTGCGGCCCCGCGCCCGGCGCCAACTTCTCGCGTCACCACCGCGCCAGCGCCCGTTCCCCCAAAACCACCGCAGTTCACGCCGCCCAAATCGGTCGCGCCGGCTCCTACGGGCTCCACACCGCCGCCGGAGCTGACGCCTCCCCACGCGCGGCCCACCGAACGCATGGCGGTCAAGCGTCGCCGCCCGTGGGCTTCGGCGCTGTTGGGCGTCACCCTGGCCCTCGTGGGCCTGTTTCTGGTCGGCCTGATTGTGGCGATCGTGGGCTACATCGTGCTCGCGGCGCAACTGCCGCCGGTGGACGAGCTCCGCGCGCGGGAACCGGATTTCGCCAGCAGCCAGATCTACGCCAGCGATGGCAGTCTGCTGTACGAGATCACCGATCCCAACGCAGGCAAGCGCACCTACGTGCGGATTGATCAGATTGACCGCGACCTGCAGCTGGCGACGGTCGCTACGGAGGATCGCAACTTCTACGCTCACAGCGGCTTCGATCCCTACGCCATCGCGCGCGCCCTCTACTACGCGCTTCAGGAGAAGGAAGTCGTTTCCGGCGCCAGTACCATCACGCAGCAGGTGGCGCGGAATATCCTGCTGACGCCCGAGGAACGCGAGGGGCAGAGCTATTTGCGCAAGGTGAAGGAGATCATCCTGGCGGAAGAGTTGACGCGCCGCTATAGCAAGGATGAGATCCTGGAAATCTATCTGAATAACATCAACTACGGGAACATGGCTTACGGCGTGGACGCGGCCGCGCGCACCTATTTCGGCGCTTCGGCAAGCAATCTCACGCTGGGGCAGGCGTCGTTCCTGGCGGGATTGCCCCAGATGCCGGCGGTCTACGATCCTTTCCATGGGGGGCTGGATGCGGCGCTCAAACGCCACAAGGTCGTGCTGTCGCTCATGGTCGAGGCCGGCTTCATCACCCAGGCGGAGGCCGACGCGGCGGCGGCGGAGATGGAGGCCTATCAGTTCAGCCAGCGGATCCTGGATCGCATTCCGGCGCCGCACTTCGTCTTCTACGTCCGCCAGCAGGTGGAGGAGGCATTGGGGCCGCAAGCCCTGTATCGCGGGACGGGCCTCCGCATCCACACCACGCTCGACCTCCGGTTGCAGCAGATTGCGGAGGAAGAAGTCCGCAAGGGCGTGACGAATCTGGCGGCGAACAAGGTGAGCAACGGCGCTCTCGTGGCGCTGCAACCGGCGAGCGGCCACATTTTGGCGATGGTCGGCAGCGTGGATTTCTACAACGAGGAGATCGGCGGGCAGGTGAACGTGACCACGCGCTGCCGACAGCCCGGCTCCGCCATCAAGCCGCTCACCTATCTGGGCGCGCTGGAGAAGGGCTGGACTCCCGCGACGATCATCTGGGACGTGCCCGTGGTCTATACCGACACGGCGGGCAACGTCTACCGACCGGTCAACTACACGGGCAAATTCTACGGGCCGACCTCGATGCGGACGGCGCTGGCGAACTCGCTCAACATTCCCGCTGTGAAGACGCTGGATTACCTCACGGTGGAGGGGTTGTTGGATGTCGCCGGGCGGTTGGGCGCGACCTCGCTGGTCTCGCCGCAACTCGAGTGCCCGGACTACCCTTACACGACGCGCCCCACCTACGGCTTGGCGCTGACGCTTGGCGGCGGCGAGATGAAGCCCCTCGAGCTGACCGCCGCTTACGCCACCCTGGCCAACGCGGGCTTGCGGATGGAGCCCACCGGCATCCTGTGGATCGAGGACGCAAATGGGCAGGTCCTCGTGGACAACCGCGAGCGCGAGGGCAAGCAGGTCGTCTCGGCGCAGCTGGCGTACCTCATCACCCACATCCTCTCGGACACGCGCGCTCGCTGCATGGTCTTCGCCTGTCCCAGCGTCCTGGAACTTCCCGGCCGTCCGGCGGCAGCGAAGACCGGCACGACCAACGATTACCGCGATTCGTGGACGGTGGGATATACGCCCGATCTGGCAGCCGGGGTGTGGCTGGGCAACAATGACAACTCGGAGATGGACCGCGTCGCCGGCTCCGGCGGCGCGGGGCCGATCTGGAACGCCTTCATGACGCGCGCGCTGGAGGGTGTGCCCGCGCGCGCGTTCCCACAGCCGCAGGGCATCGTCACCCGTGAAGTGTGCGCCTTGTCTGGCGTGCAACCTTCAAGCGCCTGCACCGAGCGCCGCACGGAAATTTTTGCCCAGAACACTCCGCCTCCCGGCCCGGAGCAAGATTGGTTGCAAGTCGTGCCGATTGACCGGGCCAGCGGTTTGCGCGCTAACGAGTTCTGCCAGCTCAATGTCACTGAGAAGGTAATGCTGGTGCTGGATGTCGTCTCCGATCCGGGCGGCAGGAAATGGCTGCAGGAGTGGGCCGCCGCCAACGGGATTGAGATCGCGCCGACGCAGTACTGCACTACGGGGGAGGGGACGCCGGAAGTCGTGCTGACTTCGCCCGCAAATGGCACGGAAGTCACGGGTGTGGTGGATATTTACGGCACCGTGGTGGTCCCCGATTTCAGCCATTATGAGGTGCAATACGGCGTGAGCAACAATCCGCAGGCCTGGGCGCCCCTCACGGAGCCGATAGGAATGGAGTTGCGCAATGCGCGGTTGGCGGTGTGGGACACCCGGAATCTGCCCTCGGACGTGTACACTGTGCGGGTCATTGCCTTCAACCGTTTTGGGACGACCTTCGAGGCACGTGTCGTCGTCAAAGTGCTGGCTCCTACGGCGACCCCCACATTGACGCCGACGGCGACCGGCACGCCGACCCTCACCCCGACGCCCACGGAGACGCCGACGCCCATCGTCACGCCGACGCCTACGGCCTTCCCCACGCCTACAACGTCGCCCACGCTCGAGCCGACGCCGACGTTCACGCCTGAGCCGACGCCGCCGGAAGAGCCTTCACTCACGCCGGAGCCCTCTTCTACAGTGGGATCGTCCTCGCCGTGAGTCATTTGACATGATCGTAATTCATGTTATTATTGCGGCGTGCTTGCGCCAGAGGTTAACCATTTAGAGAGAAGGGGATAGCGCCATCAGTAAGACAAAGTATCGCATCAATCAGCAGATTCGCGTTCCAGAAGTGCGGGTTATCGGGGCCGACGGTTCCAACCTGGGGGTTTTGGCGATTGAAGAGGCTTTACGGGCTGCACAAGAGGCCCAGTTGGACCTCGTGGAGGTCGCGCCAAACTCCGAGCCGCCCGTGACGCGGATCATGGACTTCGGGAAGTTCATCTATGAGCAATCGAAGAAAGAACGCGAGGCTCGTAAATCCCAGAAGCAAGTGGAAGTGAAAGAAATCCAGCTGCGCCCGAAAACTAACGAGCATCATCTGGGATTCAAGACCAAAAGTGCGCGTAGTTGGCTCGAAGAGGGGAACAAGGTCAAGGTACGGGTGCGCTTCCGGGGACGGGAGATCACCTATCCTGAGGTGGCTTTAGAGCAGCTGGAAGAGATTGCGAAAGAGCTGATGGATGTGGCCGTTGTGGAGCAGGCTCCGCAACTTGATGGGCGTACCATGCTCATGGTCCTGGCGCCGAAGAAAAAGTAGGAGGAAAGTCACGTGCCGAAGATTAAGACCCATAAGTCCACCTCCAAGCGCTTCCGGTTGTCGCGTGGAGGCAAGGGCAAGTTGATGCGAACGAAGCAGGGCAAAAGCCATCTTCGACGGAATAAGCCCGCAAACGTGCGTCGTGCGTATGATGAGATGTTCGTGGTTGAGCACAAGGGGACGCAGACCCGCGTCAAGCGGCTGGCGCCCTATCTGCATGAGCAAAAGTAGAGGTGAGGTGTGAGAACTAAGGGAGGCACTGTTACCCGCCGCCGGCATAAGAAGCTGCTGCGGCTCACTAAGGGGTATTACGGCACACGCCGTCGCCTGTTCCGTCGGGCCAATGAGGCCATGTTGAACGCCGGGATGTACGCCTATCGCGATCGCCGCAATCGCAAGCGCGATCTGCGCCGCTTGTGGATCACGCGCATCAACGCGGCGGCGCGCCTGAACGGCGTCTCTTACAGCAAGCTCATGTACGCGCTGCGCGAGGCCAATATTTTACTGGATCGCAAGATGTTGGCCGATCTGGCGGTGAATCATCCCGCGGTTTTCGCGCAGATTGTGGCGACTGCAACCCAAGCCTGAAGCGTTTGGCATTGAGCGCAAGGGGCGACGTCATGACGTCGCCCCTTTTTGCTGTGAGATGACGCCGGTGGTTTAGCGTCGTTTGAGGAGCTTGAACAGCCCGATCACGACGCCGGCGACGAGGCCGCAGACCAATCCGGCGCGCAGGTCGAAGAAGACCTTGACGTCGCCGCCGATTTCCCCCGCGAGGGCCACGGCGATGCTGCTGTTGTCGGCCTTCAAGTTTTCGGCCAGGGCGACGCCAATGCCGCCCTCTTTGAGGGTGACGTTCTCGGCGAGCGCGATGCCGATGCCGCCTTCGCCGACGTCAATGAACCGCGCCTCCGCCCGTCCGATGCCGCCCTCGTGGAGGCTGATTTTCTCAGCCTGCACCTGTTCCAGGCTTCCCTCGTGTGAGGTAGGGGTTGCTTTCACTTCCGCTTCCATTTCCATGTTGCCTCCTGCTGTCGGGATGTGCTTGCAGCATCAGTATAGCCTTTTTGGCGAAACGGGCAATGGGGGGGAGACTACAGCGGTAGGTCGCCTGCGGCCAATTGAGGACGGTACTGCTGCTGACCGCTGGGGGCGAAGGTTTTCATGGGGAAGGGGTAGTTGGCGATGAGAAAGCAGCTGGGGGTACACGCCGTGAGGTCTTCTTGCGCTACATCTTCAACAGCGTAGGGCGCAGCACGATGTTTATCTTCCCCGCTGTGCGTGTTCAGTTGTCCAGGAGCCCTGGACTCGCCCTAAGCAGGCATTGCAGGTTTGTTAGTCCACGGTTACGCAGATTATAGACAGCCTGCCTGGTTTTGCCCATTTGTGTCGCGATCGCTTCCGCATTCCATCCAAAAATATACGTCAGGCGTATGACTTGCCGTTGTTCCTCGGTGGGAAGTTGGGCAATGAGATCTTCAAACAGATTGTGCAGCTCCCATGACTCCAAAGACTGGCAGGGATCCGGGAATTCCCATTCTTCTTCCCCTGTGTTGGAATCGCCAGGGGAGAGTGTTTCAGCCATCATATCGGCAAAGGTGATACAATGGCGGATTTCAGCTGCCCGGTAGTGATGCCGAATGAGGTTGTGCAAAATGCAGCTGACCCAGGCTTCGAAAATCACATCGTAGGGGAAATATGTGGTGAGGACTGCTTCGCAAGTATCTTGAACCAGCTCTTCAACTTCGTATTGTAAATTTCTCCCCTCCAGATAGAATTGCCGTTGAAGGCGACTACGCGCGCATTTCTCTAGGTGGCAGCGTAAAGTAGTCCAAGCCTTGGCTTCACCCCGTTGTAGGGGTTCCACGCGGGTATGTTGTTCTTCGTATCCTGCCGCGACGCGATTTGCATATGCTTGTATGGCAGCATCAAAATCATGGAGGGGAAATTCTTTATTCATAACTTGCAGCCACCGCCCTTTGGTGAAGTTGCGCTCCAGGAGTTCCTGGACGGTTGCGACATGTTGTGAGCGTTGGGAGCTTGAAAGCTGTAACGCATGGTCTTTCCAATACATCTCCAGGCTTTGCTGGCTAAGACTGGCGAGTTGTTCAGGCGGCAGTTGAATGGGCATAATGACACTCTCCAGCAATAAAGTGACTTAAAATTGTCAGAACATTACCGAAAGGGAACAGCGATCAGCCATTTACGAAGATAGCCAATTTGCGCGAAAGATTAGGTTGGAGATGAGGCATAAGTAAATAGATGAAGAAGCTGACGGCTATCCCTGCTGCAGCACGACAATGATGCACCGCGATTAATATCAGCAAAGACACCTCTGATAATTCAAACAAATTAATTTTATCATGGTTGGTGCTGCTTGTCAATAGGTAAGGAGAAGGTTAATGGAAATTAGAGACGCTGACAAAATAATGACGGTTGCCGAGGTAGCAGAGTACTTACGTCTTGGCGAGGCTACCGTGTATCGGCTGGCGCAGGAAGGGGAGATCCCCGGTGTGAAAGTAGGCCGTTCATGGCGGTTCAAGAAGGGGGTGATTGATGAGTGGTTCAGGCAGCAGGGGAGAGGGGAAAGAGAATTCTCTGGTGGTATTGGAGGGAATTGGGGCTAGCTGAGGGCCAGATAGGGATTGGGGTTGGGTTGTTGGGCCAGCTTCTGTGTTTTAAGTGTTTGTTCATAAGTATTCGAGGAGTTATTTTTGAAAACCCTTATGATGTGTTCAGATACAGGTTAATTTTCCGGCTCAAGTTGTGTACTGAGGGACTACACTGGTTCTTGCTTTGTGACATATACCCTTGTGTTTCCATTATTCCAAATACTCCCAATGTTCTCTGTTTGTAGTAAAGGACCATGAGTCATTTAGTTCGAAGGAGTGTAACAATGTCAGAATCATTGACACTTAAACGATGGATGAGCTTGGGTTTGGCGCTTTTGGCATCTTTGATTTTATTAGGTGGGGTTTGGATTTCGTTAAAGCACGAGATTTTGGCAGCTTCCTTGAAAGAATCCGTGCTGTCTGTATATGATCCAGCAATTCAAAAGATTGCAGTCACTGCCTCACTGCCTATCTCTGATACCAGGCTTAATCAAGGGGCTGCTAAAACGATTTATTTCCGCAATGATGAGGGGGGAGGAATAATTACCCTCACTTTTGGAATTTCTGGAACGCCTATCATGACATTTACGCCAGGAGTGGCATTTGGCCAAACGTCTGGTGTAATCACAAGTACGGAGGCTGCTTTTACCGCAACGCTAGATTATGCGGTTTGGCCTACTCATACTGCCTCTTGTGTGGGTTTTTATACAGTGACTAACGCTATGGGGCAAGTGGTCGTGCCCATCACCTATATGCGCGATATTACAATGCCTGTAGTTGATATACTCAATTTGCCCGCTGGCGTGTTTACTGGCACGGTGTTCCAAGTTGAAGGGGTGGCGGATGACAACACTGATGGCGCTGGCATTCAAGTCGTTAAGGTCAAGACCGATACGACGACCTGGCAGACTGCCATAGGTGCAGAGGTTTGGAAATGGCCAGCGAGCTTCCCCATTGTGGATGGACGCCAGTACACAGTCTCCGCATACGCAATGGATTATGTGGGCCTCAAGAGCCGCGTAGTTACTGAAACCATTACTGTGGATAACCTTGTCTCTAATCCGGAGAATTTGGGTTCAGTCATTCCCACTAACATGTGGATTCCTATGACATCTTTGCCAGTTACATGGACCAAAGTTGACGATTTCAACTCCCCTGTTGTTTACTACTATACTTTAACAGCCGTTGCTCCTTGCACGGTTATGGCATCGGATGCTCATACGACTTCTTTGGCTGTGACATTGCCGGTGATAGAGAGCAATATCTACACATTCTGTCTGCGTACTCGAGACAATGTTAGCAATTGGGCTTCGGAAACGGCAGTTTTGGGCCCATTTAAAGCTGATAATAAACCTCCTGTGATCACCATTACATCACCTGAAGAGCAAAGTGTACTAACAACTACTCACTTGACCACTATTACTATCAAAGGGACTGCAACAGATCAACATTCTGGTGTGGCTGGCGTCTCAGTGACGATGGGATTGGGATGGTTCCCAGCAGTTGGAACTAACAACTGGAGTTATGAATGGGACTTACCCATTGAGGATAATGAACTTTATACGATCACTGTAAGGGCACGGGATAATGCCGGGAATTGGAGCACGACGAGCAGACACGTGTGGGTGGATACAACGGCACCGACAGTGACTGTGCCTATTCCTAATCGTAGTCCTTGGATTACTTCCACAGTAATTTATACCTGGACGCCTGCAGTAGACAGTGCCGGAATTAGAGATTATCGAGTGTGGATTACCAATACTGATGGCTATAGTGAAAGCTTTTCGGCGCTTTCTCCTACTTTGATCTACACTGAAGCGTTTTCTGAAGGTGTAGAGTACTATGCCCGGGTGCGTGCGACTGACAAAAATGGAAACACTGGAGTGTGGAGTGATTCTAGTAATGCGGTTACCCCTGATTTGAGTTCGCCTACTATTAGCGCACCTCAGGTTATTCACAATGTCCCCGATTATTTGCACGTTGTTGATAACATTCATCTTTATTATACTAACACGATGTCGGCGGGGGCTATTTTTCGCTTACAGGGTTACTCGGATGATGCACTCTCTGGTGTGGCGAGAGTGTCATTCTCTGAGGCTTTTGGCGAATCACCTGCCGATGTTACTTCTGGTTTTCAGCCTTGGAGATCTGGTTTTTACATTATCGAATATGGTGATAATGCATCGGGTGTCATAAATGCTCACGTTTATGACCGACTGAAAAATACTGCTATTCAAACTTTCACGTATGAACTGGATGGTCAAGGTCCTTACACGGGTACAGTTGTGATAAATGATGAAGCAACCTATGTGACGCAAACCTTAGTATCACTTGCTCTTTGGTCTGATGATATTGGGAGTGGCGTGGCTGAGATGTGTATCACTCAGAGCGATGAGGCATGCGATGCAAACGCATGGGAGCTTTATCGCACCACTCGTGAATGGACATTAGCGGGTTCAGATGGCTTGAAAACCATATACGTTTGGTATCGCGATCATCTAAAAAATGTTAGTGTCCCGTATTCGAGTACAATTTTTCTGGATCGGGTAGCGCCGACGGGGACGGTGACGATCGAAGAGGGAGCGTACACGAGGCAGGTGACGGTGACGCTGGCCCTGAGTGCGACTGATGGGATGCCCTCCAGCGGGGTAGTACAGATGCGCGTGCATCAGGTCGGAGCAGCGTGGGGGGATTGGAAGCCTTACGGTAATAGTGAGACCCTGAGGTTGAGCGGGGCTGATGGCGAGAAGGTGGTGGAAGTGCAGTATCGGGATGGCGCGGGCAATGAGAGTGGTGAGGCCCGGGCGAAGGTTCTGCTGGATCGGGTAGCGCCGACGGGGACGGTGACGATCGAAGAGGGAGCGTACACGAGGCAGGTGACGGTGACGCTGGCCCTGAGTGCGACCGATGGGATGCCCTCCAGCGGGGTAGTACAGATGCGCGTGCATCAGGTCGGAGCGGCGTGGGGGGATTGGAAGCCTTACGGTAATAGTGAGACTCTGAGGTTGAGCGGGGCTGATGGCGAGAAGGTGGTGGAAGTGCAGTATCGGGATGGCGCGGGCAATGAGAGTGGTGAGGCCCAGGCGACGGTTCTGCTGGATCGGGTAGCGCCGAGTGTGCTCGTTACCGTTCCGGCACAACTGGCAGCCGGACCGATACCGGTAGCATGGTTGGCCCACGATCCTGAACCTTCTTCGGGGAATTTGCTTTATACTGTTCAGTATCGCCTTCAGAACAGTGATGACTGGACTGGGTGGCTTACAAATACTTCTTCCATATCCGCTGGTTTTTCAGCGCCAGTTCTTGACAATACTTACACGTTCCGGGTCATGGCACGGGATGCGGCTGGCAACATGGGCGAAAAGGAAGCAAGTACGGTATATAGATACTTCCATGTATTCCTTCCCCTAACTGTGCGTAACTACGCCCTCTTTACTAATGGTGATTTTGAGTCTCGCAGTTTGAAACCGGGGTGGAATTCTCTAAAAGGTGGTTTCCCCGGGTATGGTGGCTCGGGTTTGCCACAGCAAGTGATCCAGTTTGAAGGGAGCTACCGCGCGCTTTTGGGTGACATTGACGCTAGAAATGATGCCATTCCTGTTGGGTATGGATCTATTGCCCAAACTTTTACTGTAAATAAGCGTTACTTGACACTTAAATATCGTATAGTGTCTTATGACATTTTCAAAGGGACCAAGAACTATTTTGACACTTTCGAGATCTCCATAAATTCCAGCCCCAATCAGATTCTTGATTCGGCGCGGAATGGGAAGTGTGCGGGAGTGCCGGGGACTGAGCCCGGTATTCAGGCGGAAGCTGGTTTAACATTTTGTCGGGGGCGTGAGGGAAATGCTTCTGTCGTTGGACAGCGTTGGGACTCAGGGTGGCGTACTGTCACATTAGATATGGAGAAGTTTCAGTGGACGACGATCACTTTATATTTGGCTATCTGGAACCGAGAGTATGAAGCCCCTTATTTCAATGATCATGGGTGGTTTAACACGTGGGTGTATCTTGATGATATCAGTCTCCATGAATAGGGTGATGAGGGACATTTATCTGTTCTATTGAGAGGACAAACAGCAACATGGACCGCATTTGCAAAAAACACTGTTTTGGGATTATAATAATATTGATGCTTGGGCTGTTGCTATGGCCCTTTGCGGTGAACGCGGCAAGCATCGTAAAGACTTTGGGAATCACATTGGTGGATCCAGCAAGATTTCCCTTGACGCAGGTTTATTTTAGTCTCAACGATGCAGATGGAGCGCCCATCATTGATCTACAGACAAGCGAACTTCAACTTTATGAGAATGATGTGTCGGTGCCGAGCTTTGATTTGATGGCTGTTGAACATCCATTGTTGATCGGCGTGGTGATTGATTCCGCCATCAGCTTCCGAAGCCGTGAAGGCGGTGCTACGCGCGTGGATCATGCCAAGGAAGCCTCTCGGTGGCTGGTCGCTCCCCAGTATGGTCGGTTGTTGCCCGACGACGAAGTGGCTATCTTCGCTTTTCAGGCGGGACAGCCTGTGCGGTTGGTGGATTTCACCTATGACCATCAACTTGTGCTGGATGAGGGGATTGAGAGAGTAAGCACCGATGGGAATAACCTGACGGCTTTGTTTGATATTTTGCGGCAGGCAATCAACGAAACCTCTATTCGTGCTGGGGCGCGGCGTCGTGTGTTATTGGTATTCTCAGATGGCGTTGATCGCACGAGTGCGGCCGATGTTGAGCGCGTGATCAAGCAAGCACAAGAAGCGCATTTGATGATTTACACAGTAGGGTTGGGTAATGATCTCGCAGCGGATCGCCCGGCATCTGCCTTTTTGCGCCGCCTTGCCGACGAAACGGGTGGAGAGTATCTTTGGTATCAGCCGGCTCGACAAGGTTCTGACGAACGGTTACAGGCCTTGCTAGATGGATTGGTCGCGCAGCGGAATGGTTACCTGCTCACTTATTCTTCTAATCAGTATCAGGGTAGCCCGAAGATCCGTCTGGTAGCACAACGTGGGGGAGGCCAGGCACAGGATGAGGCCACTTTTGATGTGCCGCCCTTACCTCCTATGGTGACTGTAGATACGATCAAACCTGGAGATATTTTGGTGGATGTGGTGTCAGTCCAGCCATCTATTGCGCGTGCCCAGCGGGAATTGGATAGGGTGGAGTATTGGATTGATGGTGAGTTAGTGTTTGTATCACGTGCGGCTCCATGGGTTTTTGAATGGGATACCCGGGAGTATGCAAGCAGCGCTGTTGATTATGATGAGCATACACTGGCTGTTGTCGCGTGTGATATTGCACAACAATGTAGCCCACCCTTGACGCTTCTCGTGGGGACGCGTTTACCCATGCCTACCCCAACTCCAGAACCAGCGATTATCATAACTGAACCTCCCACTGAAAGTCGGGGAAATCGCATCATGTCTTTGCTTTCCTTAGTCATTGCTCTGGTCGCCCTGGTGCTCATAATTATCTACATGCGACGAGGTGGCAATCAGGCTGTCGGCCGGGTAGTACAAGAAGTGCGTCGCAAAACCCGCGTGTGGATGGATCAGGTGAAGTCTCCTCGGTCTGGCGGTAATCATGTGCCGGTGTTGACGGTGGTCAGTGAGGTGCAAAAGGGAAAGCAATTCTTTCTGGAAAGCCGTGTGCTCTTTTTAGGTCGGGATGCCGAGCGGGCCGATCTGGTTTTTGAATGGGACGAATACATTTCCAGAAGACACGCCAAGATTGCCCAAGAAGGTGAGCAATGGTATGTCTGGGATATGAACAGCGCTAATCGCACCTGGTTGAACCAAACACTAGTGCGAGCCTCCCTCTCTGAAGGGTTGGATTTGCAAGAGGCGATGCCGCTGCACGATGGTGATGAGTTGAAATTGGGACCGGAATTGACGCTGCAATTCAATTTGCCGGCTGCGGCGAGGTCACAGCCGGCGTCAGGCGCCTCGGGTGAGAGCAGTTCTGAGGCAATTGATGAGGTGGAAAAGCCTACGCGGGTTTTTGGCTCTGATTTCCACCCATCGCCGCGGGCATCTGGCCCGACTGACACGGAAAATGCTAAAACAGTGGTGTTGAAAAAATAGGGGAGGCAATGATGCAAATCTTCAAACATGGCACGCAGATTGGCCCCTACATCATTCTTGAGCCTGTGCCGGGGGGCATAGGGGGCATGGCCACAGTCTATAAAGCGCAGTTGGGGCGCAACGGGCCAATTGTGGCGTTGAAAGTTGCGCACGAGGGCATGGGAGATTTCCTTAAGGATGAGGGAGCTTTTCTTCGCGCGCGACAACTTAGCCATCCTAACATTGTCAGGATCTTGCCGACGCCGCTACTCGATGGTTCCCATGAGTACATTGTCAAGGATGCGGCTACTGGGTGTTGGTATTTTGCGATGGAGTACCTGGCTGGTGGCAATCTGGATCAATGGATGCAAGCTCGCAAACGTTTAACGCTTCCTGAAGCTCTCAACATCATTACCCAAGTCGGTCAGGCCTTGGATGTCGCACATCAAGCAGGAGTGTTGCACCTTGATGTAAAGCCCAGTAATATTCTATTTCGATCAGATCCTCATCACGATGGACAATATCCTGAGGCTGTCCTAACAGATTTTGGGATTGCGCGCCCTGAGGGGCGTATTGCTTCTGGGCAGACTTTGACGATCGAATATGCCTCTCCCGAACAAGCACGGCGGGTCCAGGGCGAGCCATTGGTGGTCGGCAAGGCAGCGGATCTCTATTCTCTGGCAGTAATTTTTTATGAGATGTTGACGGGCAAACTGCCTTTTCAGGCCCACAATGATACGGCGCTTTTACATCATATCGTCTATGAATCTCCTGATTGGAACATTCAGATACCTCCCGGTTTGGTCCCGGTGCTGCAACGAGCGTTGGCAAAGGAGCCTGAGGAGCGTTATGCCTCCGCGGGCGATTTTGTGTTAGCCGTACGTGAGCAAATTCCGCCAGAGGCATTACAGGTTGCCAATTCATCCCCTACAGAGACAACTGCAGAGCATCGTCTCTCCCCCTTGCTGATATTGGCCCTGGGGGTGGTGATTGGGCTTGGGATTGGCATACCCGGCGGTTATTATCTGGGGCTTGGACACTCGGGAGAGATGGCACTTGTGGTTTCACCTACGGCGAGCGTTATGTTGACCGAGCCGACAGCGACTTTGGGTACTAAGATCGAGATGGGAGGAACAGAAGCCATGGAATTTACGCCCACCTCGCCAGCCCAGGTGTTCACGCCCACGCGAGAGCCTACTTCAACACCTAAGCCAACGCATACGCCGACGCCTACGCCGCGCCCTGTGACTGCGACTCCATTGGGGGCACCAATGGAGCCGCCTACAACCAGCCCGTGATTGATAGGGAGATACCCGATGTGCTTATGTCAAACGATGAGGTGAAGGGGCTTATGACTGCAGCAGCTATTCCCATTTATGCGGCGGCGTTGACCCATACTGGCGGCCGCAAGACCAATGAAGATGCGATTTATGCATGTAAGAACATTGACGCACAGCAACTGGTAAAACGTGGATATCTTTACATTGTCGCCGATGGCACAGGAGGACAAGAGGGTGGGCAGACGGCGAGCGCTATGGTTGCAGCCATCGTCAGCGAGCGGTATTATGATGATGACGCCCCCGATCTCGAGGCGGGGTTGCGCCTTGCTGTTCAGACGGCTCATGAAGCGTTGTATCAATTATCAGAACGTGTGGTCACCTGGTCCAAAATGAGCACCACAATTGTGGCGGCTGTGGTGCACGAAGGTTATCTTTATCTCGCCCATGTGGGGGATAGCCGCGCCTATCTCGTGCGTGATGGACAGGCGCACCTTTTGACACGCGATCACGTCTGGCTGGAGGATGATGAGAATTATGGTTCGTTGATGCGTTGGTTGGGAGGGGGACAGGCTACTATTGAGGTTGACACTTCGAAGATTGCTTTGCAGGAGGGGGACAAGATCCTGTTGTGCTCCGATGGTCTGACCAATGTGGCAGATCGGGAGGACCTGGAAGAAGTGGTTGCCAGGCTGCCGCCGCAAGTAGCCGGAGAACAGTTGATTGAGATTGCCAATCGCCGCGGCACCAGTGATAATGTCTCTGTCGCCGTCATCCAATATGGGGGCGTCATGCCCAAAGCGCCCCGTCCAGCCTGGCTCTTGCCGGTGATTGCCGTGAGCATATTGCTGTTGGTCGTAGGGACGGCGGCGTTTTTGGCTTTGCGTGGCGGAGAAAATGGCGGCGGATCGGGTATGATCGCCGGGGGCACAATAACCCCCACCCTTGTGCAAAAGATAGAAGGTGCTACTGTAGCCACCTCGACCACGACACCGACGCAGTTGGCAACGGCGATTGCCGGGACGAGACAACCGACCTCGACGCCCCGACCCGCGACGCCTACGCCGTCTCCCTCGCCAACGTCGCGAAAGCTTCCTAGTGCCTCTCCCACCACCTCTCCCCCTACACCAGAACCGACGATAGAAGGGCCTTCTACGGAGCCTACGGAGCCACCAGTGTCACATCCTGAACCTACTACTGAACCTACTGGCGCCCCACGTCCGTAATCCGACCGAACATGATTGCCACACGGAGTGACTATGGATGAAACCGGCTTGATAGCTCTGTTTTTAGTGGCTCTGGCTGTAACCGTCGGGGTGGTGGGGTGGGCCTTACAACGCTCGAAGCCCTCTTCCAGGCCGGCGCCGTCTGTCCCTCCGTCGTCAGGCAAATTGGCATTGCAAACCGTATTTGGCGCTCTTCCCACTGCCCGCTTGTTGTGTATTGAGGGACCAGATCGGGGGCGCGAGTTCGAAATCCGTGGCAAGCAGATTCGCATTGGGCGGAGCCCGGAGTGTGAAATTCGTATTGATGACCCGTTGGTTTCCTGGAATCATGCGTTGCTAGGTTTTGATTCTAAGACGCAGCAGTACGTGTTATATGATCAGGAAAGCACCAACGGTACGTGGGTCAATAACCAGCGGATTGCCCAGCGTCCCATCGTGTTGGGAAGGGATCAGATTCGCGTTGGGCCGGCAGTGTTTGTCCTGCGACAGGCAGATCAGCCTTTGCCGATTCCAACTCCTTTGCCTTTGGAGCTTATGGCTTCCCCGCCGGCGGGACGAGTTTATCCGATCATGGAGTATGAGTTTTTAGAGCAAATCGGACTGGGCGGCAGCGCAGTTATTTACAAAGCCCGTTCCCGTCGTGACGATCAACTGGTGGCGATTAAGATCCTTACGGAATCGGATCCTTATTTATTTAACAAGTTTAAGAGCGAGGGGAGAATAATTCCAAAACTATTACATCATCCGCATATATTGCAAGTTTATGGAGATGGCGTGATCCCCCAGACTCATCAGCCTTATCTGGTGATGGAATACATTCAGGGGGGGACCTTGCGCGATCGCTTACGAGTTGGGGTACCCCTCCCGCTGGATTTCGTGATTTTGATTGCGGGTCAGGTTTGTGATGCGTTGCACTATGCGCATCGGAAGGGTGTGTACCACCGGGATTTGAAGCCTGAGAATATTTTTTTTGCAGGAGAAACGTACGTGAAACTGGGAGATTTTGGTATTGCACGCCTGGCGCAGTCGGTGACTCGCACTTCCAGCGGCTATCTCCTGGGCACGCCGCAATACATGTCTTACGAGCAGGCACGCGGCATTTTAGATATTGATGGCCGAAGTGATCTCTATTCTTTAGGCATCGTGTTATACGAAATGGTTACCGGTTATGCTCCTTTCAGGGCTGATAATCCTCTTGCGATTGTAGATAAACATCTCAAAGAATTTCCTCCACCGCCGAGTCATCTTGCTCCGCAGGTGCCTGAAGCGCTGGATGCTGCTATTATGCGGGCTTTGGAGAAGGATCGTAGCCGTCGGTTTCAATCGGCTGAGGAAATGGCCCGGGCTTTGGGATACACATTGCCCCTGCATGAAGCTGAGGCAGCGAGAGCGCCGGAAACTGCTTCAGGTTTGTCTAATCGCCAAACCAAAAGGCAGATTGCCTTGCTGCGCGATGATCATTCGGCAATCCTTTTGACGCCTCAGGGACTGCAACTTGGGCGCGTCGCGCTCGATCCTCATGATGACAATATTTCACGGCGTCATGCCACGATCGTCTGGCGTGACGGTGTTTACTGGTTGGAAGATGTCGGCTCGACAAACGGCACTTTTGTCAACGGACAGCGGATTTTCAGCCCTCATGTATTGCAGATTGCAGATCGCATTCAACTTGGGAATGTGGTTTTGCAGGTTGTTGAGCTCTAGGTGGCTAGCAGGAGGTGACTATTGACGTTGAAGCGTTGATGGCATAAATCTCGGATTTTCTACTCAGTCCATTTTTCATCTCAGATTGATTTTTGAAGGAGGAACCTGCCATGCAGCAAAGACCTACTGGCATCACTGTTCTCGCGATAGTTTTGATTGTGGGTGGCGTCGCCTTGATTGCCGGGGGCATCGGTATATTATCTATACCGCTTCCTGTCGTTGATCCCTTGACGCGGTTGATCGCCAATAGCTCCATTGTGGTTGGCCTTGTGCTTGTTCTGTTGGGCGCTGCAGAAATTGCGGTAGGTTGGGGTATGTGGTCTTTACGTGAGTGGGCCAGGATCACTACTATCGTTCTATTTGCTTTAGAAGCAGTTCTCAATCTTGTCGGTGGGGTGGCGCTCATTATAGGCGTAAAATTTGGGGGAGCTTCTATTTCCCTTCCGGGGGCGGGTATCGCCTCGCTCTTGACGGCGTTGATTCAGGGCATCGTGATCTGGTACTTGAGCAAACCAGATGTAGTCTCATATTTCGGCGCCCATGGGCCTTCCTCTATGTCCTTCGTTTCCCCTACTGTTGTCTCAGTACCCCAACCTCCTCCCCCGGCGCCTACTGTTGTACCCCCTTCACGTCCACAGCCAACTGAAGTGTATCAGCCACAGCCCCGCCTTGCCGCATGGCTTGTTGCCCGTAATGGTCCTCAGGCGGGAAAAAGCTTCGGTCTAAAAGCCGGGGAGACCACGATTGGCCGCGACACACGTCGAGCTGACATTGTCCTTGATGCAACGACCGTGTCGGGTGAGCATGCCCGGGTGCGCTGTGAGGAAGGACAATTCTTTCTCTATGACCTGGCTAGCACGAACGGCACTTTCATCAATAATCGCCAAATCCAGAAACAAATGTTGCGAGATGGCGATGTCGTGCGTTTTGGTCAGGCCGAGTTTGTTTTCAAGAGCGTTTCATAGCCGTGCCCTGCAAGTGTCGGCTTATATGGAGGACAAAACAAGATGAGTGACAATTACAAGCCTACTACCAAGATGCCGGCTCCGAGTGCCAGCGGTTATAACGAAAGTTTTTCATCGGCTGAAAGTGATCAGCGTGAATACAATCCTACGATGCGGATGGGGTCAGGTTCAGCGGCGGCTTATGGCCCTGGCGGCGCCTCACAGACAGTGCCGACCTTGAAACTAAACCATGAACCGCCTAGTTTTGCCTGGCTTGTGCTGATTGAGGGCGTCCATGCGGGGCACATTTTCAACCTGTATCCCGATTCGACTGTCATTGGCCGGGAATCTTCCTGTGATATCGTGATTGATGATCCCGCCATTTCACGCCAACATGCGAAGATAAGGGTGCTGGAAGGTGAGGATAAGAAGAAGCGCTTTGTGTTGTATGATCTGGCAACCGAAAACGGCACTCTGCTCAACGGGGAGGAGATTGATAAACACGAATTACAGGATGGTGATGAAATTCTCATTGGCCACACCCGCTTGGTTTTCAAGCAAGTGCAGCTGTGATATGTGATATATGAGGATTGAGGTTGTTGCAACGATGCTTGGCGTCGTTGCAACAACCTCTGTGGGAGGATGGGGCCTGGTAGGGGGGGGAGATTGACCTTGGCTGTCCTGATGACTTCAGTCTAACAAAAAGGGAATATCATGGAGGTCGTTATGTTGCCTAAAACACAGTTGATGGGAGTGACGCCGGGACGTGGGGCATGGCTCTATGTAGTGGACGGTCCCCAGGTGGGGAGAGACTACCGATTGGGCGAAACGACCACTATCGGTCGTGATGCAGCTGACTGTGATGTGATTCTTTCTGATCCCAAGCTCTCGGCCCAACATGCCCGCATTCGCAAGGAGGGAGACGAGTTTATTCTGTACGATTTGGCAAGTAAGAATGGTACCTTTGTCAATGAAAATCGTGTGCAGCGTCAGATTCTTGCTGATAATGACATTATTGTTGTTGGTACAACGAAACTTATTTTCAAAGTAACGCCTAAGCTGTGAAATTAACTGGAGTCAATAGGAGAAAGCTTTGCATCTGCGTATAGGCCATTATGATCATCCCGGGCAACAGCGGGAACTGAATGAAGACAGTTATCTGATCCTCACGTCGCCTGCTTTATCTTCGGATATAGAGGCCGTGCTGGTAGTGGCAGATGGCATGGGTGGACATCAAGCTGGCGAGATTGCCAGCCAGTCACTTGTCGAATTACTGGAAGGGGTGTTTCGTTCCGGAGATTACCGCAGCATGGTTGGATACAACGACCAACATGAAGATTATTATGTTGTGGTGCTCAAAGAAGTATTGGAATGGGCCAATGAACGTCTTTACCAGCTGGCAACGTCACGCGCTGAACTGCGTGGCATGGGAACAACGGTTGTTGCAGTATTAATTGCTGGAGGAAAGTGCTTTTGGGGAAATGTCGGGGATAGTCGGGCCTATTTGTTGCGCAGAGGACAACTGCGTCAATTCACAGTAGACCATACATGGGTTAATGAGCAAGTGAGCGCGGGGCTATTATCTTGGGAAGAGGCTTCGGTGCACCCGAAACGGAATGTCTTGACGCGTGCGCTTGGTGGGGATTCTCTGGTGCGCGTGGAGCGCGACATGTTTGTTTTGGAAGTTGGAGACCGCTTGCTATTATGCTCTGATGGGTTAAGCGGGGTGGTTGAAGGCGCAGAAATTCAAGCAATTTTAGCTAATGAGAGGGATCCTCAGCAAGCGTGCAATCGCCTGGGGACGCTGGCTAACCAGCGTGGGGGGCCAGACAACATTACCATTTTAATCGCTGATATTGGAAAAGAGGGTTTGGCAAATCCCCTCCCTGATGGCCGGGTTGTCGGCCCCGTTCTGGTACATTCCAAAAGTTCAGCTGACGAACCGGCACACGACATTTTGGTTTCGCCAACTCCTGCAGTTACGTCAGGCGGCCGATGGCACAGGTTACAAAAATACCTTGTGCTCAGTGGAGTGTTGTTATTGGGAGCTGTGCTTAGTAGCGTGGCCATGTTATTTCTTATCGCGGCTAGGCCTGGCAATCTGTTAGCGTTAATGGCCGGTGCGGTGGTGATTTTTTCTTGGGGTGCATTGGTGGGAAGGTTGAACAATCACAGCGATTGATTCACGGGAATTCCACAGTAAGTCTCTGTTACAGCAAAGGAGGAGATCATGCTACGTCGTAATCTGATGAGGGCGTTGTTTCTGGTACTTGTTTTGTCAGGTCTCGCGGGCGTTATAATCACAGCAGCTCAAAGTGCGGTCGCAGTCACACTCCGTGAGATAGACTTGAGTGCTTATCCTCAACTGAGTTTACCGGTGTCGGTGGTCAGCAGCAGTGGCGTGCCTGTTATGGGATTAACAACCTCAAGTTTCGAAGTTCTTGAGGACGGAAAGCCGCTGCACCTTGATAACGCAAGTCCACAGGTAAACGCCGATACTACCCTCGCTGTGGCGTTGGTCCTCGATCTGAGCAATAGCGCTCAACTTGACGCCGTGAAGGCCGCGACGCATTTGTTCCTGGACGTATTAGGGCCCAATGTGCGTATTGCGGTCATCGGTTTCAATGAGCCGTTGAATTTCACAGAGATGAACCCAGTGAAAGAGATCGGTTTCACGTCGGACTTGGATACCGTCCGTGCCGTTGTGGATACTTTGCCAAAAGGTGGCGCCTCGGCAGTATATGAAGCGATTTACAAAGGCGTTCTTCTCACAGCTGACGAGATCGCCGATTATCGCGCCGTGATCGTGCTGACTGATGGTTATGATACGGCAAGTCGCCCAGAGATTGCTCAGGCCGATACCCCAACGAGGGCGGCGAAGGAACGTCGCATCCCCATTTTCACTATTGGCGTTTACGAGCCGGGGATGGGAAGCAATCCTAATTATCTGAACGTTCTTGCGCGGGAAACAGGGGGACGCTACCAAGAGATCTCTGATTTGGAACATTTGGATGATTTGTTTACCGAAGTCGTGGTGCAATTGCAGACTGAATATCTTTTGAGTCTCCGTACCATGCTTTCGCCTGACGGGAAAGGGCATGTGCTTACTGTTCGGGTGGCGACGCCGGAGGGCGTTGGTGAAGGGGTACGGACCTTCACTTATCCGCCTGCACCTCCCATTCCTCAGATTTTGAAGTTGCAGCGTGTCGTCAATGAGCAGTTGGAGGATCTGCAAGCTGGCGCTTCACTAAAAGGCAAGGTGCTGCTGGTGCCGCAAATCACAGCGCAAAACCCCTTGTCGCGTGTTGAGTACTATGTTGACGGAGTTATTGCCTACACCGCCTTTTTGCAGCAAAGCACCGATCAGAAGTCTTATGCACCGTGGGAATGGCGTTGGGATACTACTCGGCTGGATGCGGGTCCCCATCGCCTGGAGATCCTCGCTTATGATGAAATGGGGAATACCTCCGAGCGTCTTGTGATAAACCTTCAGACTGAAGGTGGGAGTAGCATGAATCCCTGGCTCATCATTGCGGTTGTTGCGGCTTTGATTTTGTTGATTGTGGTGCTGTTTTTCATCCTCCGGCGTCCTAAATCACAAATGATTGCTACAACAGTAGAGCATGATACGTTGGCTGGATGGCCGACGACTCCGACTGCTCCTCAGGCTCCTACCGCTGCTGCTCCTGAACTGACTGCGCTGCAACAGCCTGAGCCCGTTTCCTATGCTCCACGTTACGAGGATTTGTCGGTAAAACCTGGCCGTCCAACGGAGCCGACAATCAACGTACGCCGAACGCCAGAGGCCATGGCATGGCTGATCTGCGAGAAGGGTGTGGCTCCAGGACGCGAGTTCCGCTTACATGAGGTTACCAGCATTGGAAGGCTTGGTAGCAATGACATTGTTCTGGACGATCCATCTGTATCACGCAATCATGCTAAGGTACGACTGGAGGGCCAGACTTTCACTATCACTGATTTGGGTGCTGCCAATCCTACACTGGTCAATGGTCAGGAGATTGCTCGCTACGAATTGCAAGATGGGGATCGGGTGCAGATTGGCAGCAACATTCTGGTATTTAAACAGATCAGGCCTCAATAGCACTCAGGACTGGAGAAGGATGACCGGCATTTGATCTAAGCAGTGCCGGTCCTCTCCAATGTCGTGTTAAGCCGTTGAAACTTCTAGCAGAGCGGTTCAGTATGCCGCCGGTTTTTGCATTGACGTTAGCAATTACAGGATTTCTCTGGGCATGATCATGAAGTTTTGTGCTTGTGGAGAAGATTCATGATAGGGAATCTGAAGTTTGAACGCTTGGGAAATTATGAAGTGAAAGGCGTGGTTGCTCAACGGCGCCATGGCGTTCTATTTGAAGGGTATGACCCCACTCATGATCGTCCTGTGTTGCTTAATGTCTGGACTGACATGGCGTTGGATGGCGATCTGCGTGAACGCTTTGAGCAGCATACCCACAAGCTGATGGAATTTCAACACCCCAATATTCTCGGCATTCTCGATCTCGGTGTAGATCTGGAACAACATTTAGCATGGTGGGTAATGCCCTTTGTAAGCGGCGCTTTTTTGGAGGAGCGTTTGGGAACACGCTGGGCCGTTTCAGAAGCGGTTCGGGTTGCTGCGGAGGTTGCGCAAGCCTTGGATTATGCCTCTCAAAAAGGAGTTTTGCACCAAGCGCTTTACCCTGAGAATATTCTGCTTACCGAACGTGGTTGGTCGCTGGTGATGGACTTTGGAATGATGGCGTTTTTGGAAGAAGAACCAGAAGCTGCCATGATAGCCTATTGGGCTCCTGAGCGTTTACAGGGGACTGCGGGCCAATTGACGAGCGATTTATATGCTGTTGGGGTCATTCTGTATGAAATGTTAGCGGGTCAGCTGCCTTTTGCTGCCGATAATGTGGGTGCCTTGGCCGAAAGACAGCTGCAAGGTCCACGTCCGCTTCGCAAGATTCGATCCGATGTACCCCGAGAAGTTGATGCGATTGTTTTGCAGCTTTTGGCTGGAGATCCACACCTGCGATTCAGTGATGGTGCGGTATTGGCTCGATCTTTGGTTGAGGCTCTGCCCCCCGATGGCTCCAGATCATCACGCCCTATTACACCTCCTCCAGGTATTGGTGGAAAGTCCAATTTCGTTTCGGAGTCTATTAAGCGCCCTGAGCCTGTGGCTACAACTTCATTTTGGCCTAAATTCGGCTCTGTTTTGTGGCGCACAACCCGTTGGATTTTGAGAAGGGTTGTGACAGTGTCGGTCATCCTTGTGCTACTTTTGGTGGCATTGCTAGTGGGGACGACATTTTTAGTTAGCACTGTACTTGAGCAACGTCTGGCGACTTATCATTGGAATTTGGAAGGTTGGGAAAGAGGCGGTAAGAGCTATGTGTTAGAGGAATATCTTACGACTCCCTTGCGGCAAGTCATCGAACCCTATACCTTAGGTGCGCTGACCGACCTTGGGGTGGATTTCTATGCTCCTGATCGTGTAGAGCTCCATGGACGTTTTCGTGAATGTCCCATTTCTCTTACTATTGGACTTTATACAGATGCGGGCATTCCTCAACTTCAGCTGCGTCAATATGACGGCTTTCCCTTGTATGTCATTGGAGGCATTCTTTCAGATGGCATAAATCGTGGCCTCACTACTTCCTGGCAGGAAGTGCCTGTACGTTTGTCTGTTTTCCAGGTAGAAAATGACGGCATCAGTGTAGTTTTAGTCCCAATGGTTTCTCAAAGTAAGGAGTAACAACCATGAAGACACAATACGCCCTTCGGAATTTGCAAACTGGAGAGGAAATAGCCTTAACAGGCATCGTTCGAATTGGGCGCACGCAGGAGAATACTATCGTACTTGACAATGAGATGGTTTCAAAGTTCCACGCCACTATCTGGGAAGATAATCAGCGGCTATACATACGGGATGAGGGTAGCACCAATGGTACCTTGGTTAACGGTCAGCCTATTACTCAACCGGTATTGCTGGAACCTGGAATGCAGGTTCAGATCGGCACTGTCACTTTTGTGTTGAAAACGTTGACTGCAGGTGAAAGCGCATTCCCTTCTGCCGCAAATGTCACTGCGCCTGCCAAATCGTTTCCTTGGATTCCTCTTGGGATTACCCTTGGCGTTGTAGCCCTGGCCTTGATCGCGTTATTCATTCGCTCCAATCACGGTCAGGCTAGCTTGTTGCCTACAGTGACTCCCTTTTCAGAAGTGATGGTACTTGCTACACCTATGTCTACCCCTACGGCTGATAGTGCGACGAGGTCACTCCCTACCAGTACTTCGACCCCGCGTCCAGTAACGGTGCCGCCGGCAAGAGAGGGGACGCCGACAACTGGAGTAATTTATCCGGCACCTGTCTTGGTGAGTCCGGCGGATGGGAGTTCGCATCAGGACAGCTCTGGTCCAGTGCTCTCCTGGTCATCCAGGGGAGATCTGAGTGGAGAAGAATACTATCGTATCACTGTGGATTATCCCCATGAGGGGAAGACATGGCGTGAAGTGGGATGGTCTCAGCATCTCTTTTGGCAGGTCCCGGATTATCTGTCACTTTTGATTTCTGGGCCAAATGATTGCCGTTGGTCTGTTCAGGTGGTACGCGTGACAGAGAAAGATGCTGCAGGTACGCCCATTAATAGTGAACCTCTGAGCCCTCCCAGCGAAGTGTGGACGTTTGTGTGGAGATCTAATGCACTTTCGCCAGTTTCGCCCATCCCGACTGAGACGCCATTGCCAACGCCGGATAAATCCAGCTGATGAGATTTTTGGGAGGATTTCAGGGCAGCTTAAGATCTTTACAGGCATATTTGTACACAAAATTGACGTCGGATAGAGTTCAAACGATTTCAGCTGGTTGGGGTAGCCCAACGATCTATTCCGACGGATTGCTCAGAGGTGTAGGGAATGATTCCGCCTTTGCCTGACGCTCCCCTGAGTTGTTGCCTTTGCTGAAAGCCTGTCTGCAGCATAGGTGAATACAAAGATGACATTTGTAAGAAATTACCGATTGCTTTCGATATTAGGACAGGGCGGCATGGGAACCGTTTACCTGGCCGAAGATCTTGATCGTAGGCACAGAGTTGCACTCAAGGTTTTACAACCGCAGTTCAGCACCGATGCCGTTTTTTTGCAGCGATTTTGGCGAGAGTACCAGATCTTGCGTAGCTTGCACCATCGCAACATTGTGCGGGTGTATGAGTTTGGGGAATGGCAGGGCTCTTACTTTATTGTTTCAGAATATATCCAGGGGGTCACACTGGCGCAGCTCTTGCAGAATGGCCATCGCTTTGGCATTAAGCAGACGGTAGGCGTCATCCAGCAGGTCGCCTGTGCTCTTGATGCGGCACATCAACGGGACATTGTGCACCGTGATCTCAAGCCCGGCAATGTGATGCAAGAGAAAGGCGGACGCATTGTTCTGACCGATTTTGGGATAGCGAGGATCGTGGGGCGAGATGAACGACTGACGTATTCTGGCGAAGTGATGGGCACATGTGCCTACATGTCCCCCGAACAAATCAGCGCTGGTTCACCTCTCACCTATCACGCTGATATCTATGCCCTGGGAGTGTTGACATATCGCATGTTGGCAGGTCGGGTGCCCTTTGACGGAGACAATCCCTGGGGGGTATTCCACGCTCATCTTCATGCTCCCCCACCATCATTACAGCCTGCAGGCGTGTCACCTGCTGTCGAAAGCATCGTCATGCAAGCGCTGCAGAAGCGCCCTGAACAGCGCCCTGGATCGGCAGGAGAGTTTGCGAATCTTTTGGCGCAGGCGGTGGGGATGCCTGCTTATACGGCCATACCTGCGTCTTGGGAATCTCAGGGGGTGGAGAGGAAGCGCTTTAATATCCTATGGGTTGGAGTCATAGCGGCAGCGATTTTGAGTCTCCTGGCAATTTTACTGTTGCTGCGCTCTCAGGGCCCTCCTGCTCCGATACCTGCAGGATCATGGGCGGTGGCTTATGTGTGCGGGGAACGTGGCGACAATCTCTGTATCGTGGATGATACCGGTGCCAGGAGAATCTTTGCCCATGCTTCACAAACCTGGAGTCCCGCATGGTCACCGGATGGTCAAAAATTGGCCTTCACCTCAGATGCCAATGGGAGCATGGCGATCTGGATTTTGGACCTGGAGACTAACACGGTGAGAGCCTTGACGACGCCGCCCGGTTATGAGGCCTGGAGTCCCTCATGGTCACCGGATGGTCAAACCGTGGTTTTTGATCAAAAAGCAGGGGGTGCTTATAACATCTTCACCCAGCGCCTGGATAGCCCATTCCAAAGAAAGCTCACCTATGGGAATGCGCTGAATAGTGATGCCGATTGGTCCCCAACAGGTGAACATATTGTTTTTGTTTCGGATCGTGAGGGTAACCAGGAAATTTATGTGATGACTGCTGAGGGTCATGATGTAACGCGCTTGACCGAGCATCCAGGGAACGATTTTGCGCCGGTGTGGTCTCCAGATGGACAATGGATTGCGTATGAATGTGAAGACGACACAACCGGAGACATGGAAATATGCATCATGGATGCTACAGGAGGACAACGCCAGATGCTGACCCAGAATACGGTAGCTGATCGACAACCAGATTGGTCACCTGATGGGCAGTACATTATTTTCACTCGTCAGCGATCTGGATCTTCATTGTGGGACATTTGGATCGTCCGACGCGACGGCTCTGCGGAGCGTTTGTTGATTCAGGATCGTTATTCAAGTACCCATCCGGTGTGGAAACCTTAGTTCGGGTTCAGATGAAAATCAAGAGGGAACCGTGTTTGCTCAGTCTGGTGTGATGCCTGAGAAAACTGCTTGCGCGGTTTGTCATTCTGCTGCATTTAGTTGGATAGGGCATCTATCAAGACGGGGCTTTCACGGGCTAGTCAGGTAGGCTTGGCCAAGTTGAGCAGGAGGTAAGGCATGCGTCCAATCTCCTTGGAATATCGCCTCTTATTGGCAGTGTTGAATGTGCTTCTCTTGCTGGGTAGTGCAGCTGCCCCTAAACTGCTTGTGCAAGCTCAGCAGCCACTTTATAACACAGCCTTTTTGACCGATGAGCAGTTGGAGAACTATCAGGCTATGTCCGAGGCTGAAATACGCGATTTTCTTAAAGCGCAGGGCAGCTATTTTCAAAACAAAGTTGCTGATGTGGACGGTGTGGAATTTGATCCTGCTACCGTTATTGCCGAGGCATCCCGCACCTATCGTATCAATCCGCAGGTCCTCTTGGCTACATTGCAGAAGGAAAGTGTTGGAGTGACCCGTTCGATGCGCCCCGCAGACGAGACGTTGAGATTCTTGATGGGATGTTTATCTCCCTCTACGGCTCGTAGGCAGCTCGCCTGTGCGGCAGAACGTTTTCGAGCCTATCATGATGCTTTGGCCAACACAGGAGTAACGCCGAGTGGCTGGCGGGTTGGAGTAGCCAAAGTAACGCAGGATGGCGTCTCTGTGACGCCAGCGACTCGCGCTGTGGCAGGTCAGTTTACTTATACCCCTTACGCCGGCGTTCAATGGGGTGGAAATCTGCCTGACGTGGGAGGAGTCTATCTCTTCTACGATTCCTGGCGTCGCTTTGGTTTCGATCGCCCTTCGGAAGGCTCACCGGCGACAGCTTCTGCCACAGTATTTCTGCTCGATGTTTCGGGAAGTATGGCTGAGGAGTGGCATGGAGGTGTCAAACTGGAATCCGCCAAACTGGCGGCATTGGATGTTATTTCTATGATTCAACAGGAAAGTCAGTCCGGCGAATCTGAGCATCAGGTGGCGATTGCCACATTTCATACTACGGCAGCGGTGGCGCTTCCGCTCACGACCGATTATCAACGCGCACGGGAGGTGATTGCACACTTAGGCCCTCAAGACCGAACCAATATTGGCGAGGGCCTGGAAGTATCAAACGCTGTGTTAGCCAATGTAGCGGCGACAACCCCTAAAATTATTATCCTGCTTAGCGATGGATTGAGCAATGAAGGGATGCCAGCTAACGAGATTATTGCTGGACCGGTTCAGGTTGCTGCTTCAGCGGGCACATGCATCTATACGATTGGCTTTGGCGAGCAAGGTGATCTGGATGAAATGCTCCTTCGCGCCATAGCGGGGGGGTCAGGATGCGGGACTTACACGTACGCTGAAGCGCCCGCCGAACTTGAGCGCATTTATATTCGTTTGCGTCATCAAACTCTGGGCACAATTCTAGCAGAATTTGAGGGAGAGATTGCGCAAAGTGAGATTGTCACGGTCGGTCAAGTGGAAGTACCTCGCGATAAGGGTGAATTATATGTCACTTTACACTGGCCAGGCAGTGAGTTGGATTTGATTGTGACAGATCCACGAGGCCGGGAGGTGAGTTCCGATTATCCGGGGGTGAGTTTGGCTAAGTATCAACGCCTGATCTACTTAATTATCAGTGATCCTCGGCCGGGTTCATGGAAATTGCGTGCGCAGGGGGTAGATGTTCCGGAAGGAGCACTGACTTATGATGCCATTGTCTCTGTGCGTGATAGGATTGGACCCTCATCCAACTCTGGAATGCTTCTGTGGGGGATTATATTGTTGCTTGCCCTGGCAGGCGGAGGGACCGGGCTGGCCCTAGCGTTGAGATCCCGTCCAAGCAGTAGCCCGCGTGATTTATTTGGCGTGCAGGTGCTCACGGGTGACAGCAGGGGCCTTTTTGTGCCCGTGCGCGGCAAGAAACCGCTGATCATTGGACGTGCGCCTACTTGCGATTTGACCCTCTCTGATCCTCGTGTCTCAGCACGTCATGCCAAAATCGAGCGCACACCGCAGGGCTTTGTGATCAGCGACCTGGGGAGCCGACACGGTACCTATGTAAACGATCAGGCAGTGCAATATGCTTTGTTGCGGGGTGGTGAGCGTGTGCGTTTGGGACACACTGAACTGGCGTTTGTGTGTCAGTCAGCTGGCTTTGCCCCCTGGAAGCCTTATGTGCTACGTCCCGATAGTCCTATAGCTTATCTGACGGTGCTGGTGGGGGGACAGGAATTTGGAAGTCGCCAGCCGGTTAACGCTGGCGTGGCGCTTGGACGTTACCTGGAATGTCCAATTGACCTGAGCGCTGACGCCTTGATCTCCCAGCGTCATGCCTGGCTCGGCTACAAGGATGGTAGATGGTACCTTAGTGACATGGACAGCGAGAACGGGACATTGGTAAATGGCACGCCGGTAAAATCTCAATGGCTGAATTCTGGAGATGAGATCCAGATTGGAAATACACGGATCAGGTTCACTCTCCAGTGAAAGTCATGCATCTCTTTTGAGGAGGAAGGCCAGATGGCAACCGTATTGCACAAGCCCATAACCACTATTGGACGGCACCCGAATTGCGATATTGTCATTCCAGCCAACTTTGATCGCGTTTCACGGGAGCATGCCCAAATACGACGTGAAGGCCAATACTTTATCCTGTATGATACCAGCAGTGCTGGTACTACTATCAATGGTCAACCTGTGCGCCAAAAGACCCTCCAAGAGGGAGATCGCATTTCTTTGGCTGGACAGGTTGAGTTCGTATTTGGGAATGGCGCCCTCCACAGTTCTGGCGCAGTGGCAAGTGTACCGGCGCCTACCCGATTTGATCCGTCGCCGGGCTACGCCCCGGGGTATAGGGCTCCTCAGCCTGTCGTGACTTCCGATAAAAATCGCCTGACGGCAGGTCTGCTTGCAATTCTGCTCGGCAGCTTGGGCGTGCATAAGTTCTACCTGAACCGCCCTGTGGAAGGGATCATTTACTTGCTCTTCTCGTGGACGGGCATTCCGGCTATCATTGGCTTGATAGAGGGAATTGTACTCATTTCTATGTCTGATGCGGAGTTTGCTTACAAGTATGGGAGATAATCCAGATCCTGGAACTGGCCCAGGGTATTGAAATCCTCCAGATGTAAACGGTCGCTATTCTCTGGATAGAGAAGGGGTGTCTGATAGCATCCTCCTCATGGTGCATGGCCTGGTTTACGGAAATATCAATGACCCTTGTACAGGAACTGTAAATGGCAGATACAACCGCAGCGGGTGAACGAGAGGTTTTCTTCGGCGGGGATAGCCGGGTGGGTCGAGAGCACCCAGAAAACGAAGACGTCATTTGGACTCCCCAAAACATCCCCCCGCAGTTGCTGACCCAAAAGGGCTATCTATTTAT